>Ga0210051_1003003_pt1 | contig 16921 bp, 15 predicted proteins | sample CryGey092014_all_FD_185464 | JGI IMG/M metagenome (GOLD analysis project Ga0210051, IMG submission 185464) | Groundwater microbial communities from aquifer - Crystal Geyser CG23_combo_of_CG06-09_8/20/14_all (SPAdes) (version 2) | ecosystem: Environmental > Aquatic > Deep subsurface > Groundwater... | reverse complement strand
CGCTGGAATCGGCCTTCTGACTGGCCGATTGAAATTTCTCGAAGTTCTGGCGAATCGCCAACTGAATTAGAGATTATGAGCTCTAAAATAGTCCTCTCGGAATTTGAGCGGGGAGAAGGGGAAATCTACATTATCTATAACAGCCGCCAAAAAGATAAAGACGGCGTATATAGAGTAAAACTTTCTGATGACTCGGTAGAAGAAGTTCGAAAGCTGAAAATTTCAGAAGGACCGGAGATTCGAAGTTTTGACGGTATTGACTATTTTGATGATTCCTTAGTTGTAGGAGCTACCACTGTTGAAGGGGCTCAAGTCTATTATCTCTCCTCTCCTGACAGAGGATTTTCCCCATCCAAGTGGAAAAGAAAATCTTTCGAGACAAGTGGATTTAACAGCTCTAACTGTCAGGTGGTTATTGCTTCCGATGATACTATCTTCGTTGGGACCTGCGGTCAGGAGAGTTGTTTTTCCCGAATCGAGAAGAAAAGTATTATTCCAATTTCTTTGATTGATGCTTCACGGGGAATAAGACAGTTATCAATTTCCCCAGACTTTCTTGCCGACAGGACAATCTATCTTAATTATGGAAATAGAAACATCCTTAAATTGAGATTAGATGAGAGCTGTCGATTGGATGAGGCAGAAAGAGTCTTTTTTTCTTCCAGGAGTTTTAGTACAGATAAGATAGGAATAGAACCCGGTTTTGACCAATATCTTTGTTTGTTTGAATCTGGAAAGAAAAATTTCTTGTTAAGTGAAGATGCCGGTCGGAGCTGGACAGAAATAGAAAAAGAGGCAGGGATAGCCGATCTTAAGATGGTTGATAGTAAGATTTGGCTTGCCGGGGAAGACGGTCTGCTTTATCTAACTAAAATAAGTGGAACTACTCAGGCAAGAATAAGTTCTGGTATGGACTGGCTTCAGAAAGTTGAGTTAGGGCCAGAAGGAAAGATAATAGCAATCGGGGGAAGCAAAGAAGGATTTGTAGAAAGTCTTTCCTTGATTGATATTGATAAAGAACGATATCAGCTTCTACCTTCTTTTCCGGTCGTTTCTTCTTGGAAGGGAGCCGAGGCAATAGTTTATTCCCCAGAAACAGAATCGATTTATTGTGCTATAGCTAACCAACTTTATTATTTAACTATTGGTAGAAAAAGCTGGGAGAAGATAGCCGATTTTAAAAGACAGATAACCGAAATTTCAGTCTCTGCCCAAGGTCTATATGTTTTTTGCCAGCCAGAAATTTATTTTGCACCCTTTCTTTTAGACGAAGAGAATAAATTCTCTTCTTCACCCTTCACTGCGGCTCGGGTAAGCAAAGATTCTCAATGGAGTAGTTTAGAAAGAGAGGGATTGAGAGACTATTGGTCTGGTTGCCAATTAGTAGGAATTAGAGAGAAACAAAACTTATTAATCCTCTGGGATAATTCAAAAATACTACTTTTCATTCATAAAATTCCAGAGGAGAAGATAAAAGAGATTCAACCATCACCTGTTGGACCTGAGCCAGTAGAGCCAAAACCACTTCGTGCTGAAACTAAGTTACCGATTCCGCCAGCTAAACCGCCGGCTTCAATTCAACCTCAACCAGTTCCTTCTCAACGTGTTCCATCGACCAATTTCTGGCTTACCACAGTGAAGTGGATTGCTATTGCTTTATCAGCAACTATACTATTGGGGTTTATTGTAATCGGTATTTTGGCAAGATGAACTTTTTAAAGGCTCCAGCCTCTTAGGCCGGAGCCATTTTATTTTAAAAATGAAACACTTGCTAATTTTTTGATTTAAGTTAAAATAAAATAGAAATATGTTGATAACAAAAATTGGAATTGATTTAGGAACTTGTAATTCAGTGGTCTTTCTCCCTAAAAAGGGGACGGTTTTACAAGAGCCATCGGTTGTAGCAGTGGCTTTATCTGAAAATAAAATTTTAGCCGTTGGAGAAGCAGCAAAAGAAATGACCGGCAGAACCCCCGACACTATTAGAGTTTACCGTCCCCTCAAAGATGGTGTGATTGCCGATTTTAGAGTGACACAAGCCATGTTGAGATACTTTATTAATAAAGTATCCGGTAAATTACGTTTTTTAAAACCAGAATTAATGATTGGAATTCCAGCTGGAGCTACTTCCACTGAAAGAAGAGCGGTAATAGAGGCAGGAATTTTGGCTGGAGCCAAAGCAGTTTATATAGCCAAAGAACCAATTTTGGCTGCTATTGGCGCCGGCATTCCAATTAATTCTTGCTCTGGTCATATGATTGTTGATATTGGTGGAGGAACAGCAGAAGTAGCCGTAATTTCTTTAGGAGGAATAGTTTGCGCTCGCTCAGCCAGAGTGGCTGGAGATAAACTTGATTTGGCAATTTCAGAATATATTAGAAAAAAATATAATTTAGCTATCGGAGAACAAACTGCCGAAGAAATAAAAATAAAAATTGGAACAGCCATTCCTGAAAAAGAAGAGAAGTTTTTAGAAATTCGAGGAAGAGATTTAATTTTAGGGCTTCCCCGAACGATAAAAATCTCATCTAACGAAGTTTGTCAGGCCATTTCTGATGTTCTTTCAGAAATTACTCAGGTTATCAAATTAGTCTTAAGAGATACTCCTCCTGAGTTATCGGCTGATATTATGGATAAAGGAATGGTTATTTCCGGTGGAGGAGCATTACTTAGAAATATTGATGAACGAATTTCCCAATTTACCGGTGTTCCCTGTTTTTTAGCTGACGAACCTTTACTTTGTGTGGCAAAAGGAACTGGGGTAGTGCTGGAAAATCTGGAAATGTATAAAAAAAGCATAATGAGCAAAAAATGATCATTGGCCATCAAAAACAGTTGGAATTTTTAAAAAAATCGGCTGAGCTTGGAAAAATTTCTCATGCCTATTTATTTTCCGGTTTAGAAAAATTGGGAAAAAAAACTTTGGCTTTGGAATGGATATCTTCTCTTTTTGGCCAAGACATTTTAAAAAGACAACACCAAGACTTCGTTTTTATTGCGCCGGTCGGAAAAGAAATCCAAATTTCTCAAATTAGAGGCCTCATTTTAAAGCTATCTTTGCGGCCATTTTTAACTCCTTTCAAGGCAGCGGTTATTGACCAGGCCCATTTAATGAATCAGGAAGCCCAAAATTGTTTTTTGAAAACCCTTGAAGAACCAAAAGGCAAAACCATTTTAATCTTAATAACTGAATATCCAGAGACTCTTTTTCCAACCATTCTTTCAAGATGCGAAATGATTAAATTCTATCCAGTAGATAAAAAAGAAATTGAGAATTATTTAAAAGAAAAAGAGATTCCTCAAAATTTAATTGAAGAAATAGTTAACGTCTCAATGGGAAAACCCGGAGTCGCAATAGATTTTCTTCTAAATCCTAAAAAGTTAGAAAATCAAAAAAGAATAATTGAAGATTTAAACAAAATATCAAAATCAGATTTAGTTTATCGCTTTCAATACGTTAAAAACCTCGCCCAGGAAAACAATCTAAAAGAAGTTTTAGAAATCTGGCTAAATTATTTTCGAAATATTTTACTTTCTAAAATCAAAAGAGAAGAAAATTTCAAAGATTATTCCTTTCCAAAATTAAAAAATATCCTCCAAAAAATCCAAACCACAAACTTTTTAATTTTCACCACCAATGTCAACCCTCGCTTAGCCCTCGAAACCTTAATGCTAGAATTGTAAATCGATGCCAATATACTAATTGATACTAATGATACGAATAATATTAACACCGCACATTAGTATAATTAGTATGCATTCGTATATTAGTATCGTGTTATGTATAAGGAAATCATTAATAAAATTGGGCTGGAATTAGATAAAGCCATTCATTTTTTGGAAGGGGAGTTGACGAAGATTAGAACGGGTCGGGCTTCGCCGGCTTTGGTTGAGGATGTAATTTGTGAGTGCTTTGGACAGAAATTTCCTTTGAAACAATTGGCGGCAATTTCTATTCCCGAACCCAAGCAAATTTTAATTCAGCCCTGGGATAAATCTTACATTGAGGGAATTGTAAAGGCCTTATCAGGAACTGGCGCAGGAGCAAATCCTATTGTTGATAAAGATGTAATTAGAATAAATTTACCTCCTTTAAGTGAGGAATATAGGAAAGATTTACTTCACCTAATTTCTGAAAAACAAGAGCAGGCGCGTCAAACTATCAGGCACTGGCGGGAAGAGGCCTGGGAAGAAATTCAAGAAGAGTTTAAAGCAGGCGCAATTCGAGAAGATGATAAGTTTCGAGGAAAAGACGAACTCCAGAAATTAGTTGATGAGTATAATGAGAAAATCGAGAAAATGGGAGAAAAGAAGAAAAAAGAAATATTAGAGTAATCGCTTCGGCGATGTGTCTTTCGGGACACGCTCTGCGCCCCAGCGAGGCGCAAGCTCAGTTCCTCGGCAAATTTTCGCCTTCGGCGAAACCATGCAATTTGCCTGCGGATGGTCCCGAAATCCAATCGCCTCGCTTATGGGTTTAACTATTTTAATTGTTTTCATTAGTTTAATAGGTTTAATGGTTCTCCACGAACTGGGTCATTTCGTAATAGCTAAAAAATTTGGAGTAAAAGTGGAGGAATTTGGAATAGGTTATCCTCCCCGGCTCTTTGGGAGAAAATTTGGTGAAACTTTATATTCATTAAACCTTTTGCCCTTTGGAGCATTTGTAAAGATTTACGGAGAAGAAGGCGGAATTGAAAGCGCTTATAGCTTTACTGGAAAATTAATCTGGCAAAGAGCCCTGATTATTCTTGGGGGCGTGGTCTCTTTCTGGATAGTAGCAGCTATTTTATTAAGTATTGTCTTTGGGATAGGAACTTTGCAAGCAATTTCAGATGAGGAAGAAGGTTCTTTGGTTAACTCAAAAGTTCAAATTGTGGCTGTATCTCCAAATTCACCGGCTGAAGAAGCAGGAATTAAAGTTGGAGACGCAATAAAACAATTAACAGTTAACAATCAACAATTAACAATTGATAAAGTGAAAGAAGTTCAAGAATTTACTCAGGAACATTTGGGCAAAGAGATAACTTTGACTATTGAGAGGGGAAAAGAGGTTTTTGAAACTTCTCTTATGCCAAGAGTTTCACCACCAGAAGGAGAAGGAGCAATGGGAGTAGGTTTAGCCAGAACATCTGAGAAATCTTACCCTTGGTATCAAGCTCCAATCAAAGGAATTAAAGCTTGTATAAGTATGACCTGGGCGGTGATAACGGGCTTAGCTCAAGTTCTAGGCAGTTTAGTTCAGGGAAAGGGTCTGCCGTCAGGGGCCCAATTAATGGGGCCGATTGGGATTGGTTCTCTGATGACCCAGGCTGCTCAATTGGGATTAAATTATTATTTACAATTTATAGCTATGATTTCCATTTATCTCGCCGTTTTCAATATTTTACCAATTCCGGCTTTAGACGGAGGAAAATTATTATTTTTAGGGATTGAGAAGGTAAGAAAAAAACCGGTTTACCCAAAAATTGAACAGAGCATTACTACCGTCTTCTTTGCTTTGCTAATTGCTTTAATGGTCTGGGTAACAATAAAAGACATAATCCAACTTTTCTAAAGAAAATTCTAAATTCTAAATCCGCTGGATGCGAAGCAGACTCCCCGGAGGGTTGCATTCTAAACAAATACAAAATTCCAAATTATAAATTCAAAACTTTTAATTTAGGATTTAGGATTTAGTGCTTAGGATTTCTTTTGCGGAGCAAAAATTATGCGGCAGTCGCAACTTTTTACTAAAACTTTAAAGGAAGCACCGAGAGATGAAAAAAGCGTCAATGCTCAGCTTTTATTGAGAGCTGGTTTTATTTACAAAGAGATGGCCGGTGTTTACACTTATTTGTTTTTGGGATTGCGGGTTTTGAGAAAAATTGAAAATATAATTAGGGAAGAGATAGAAAAGATTGGCGGAAAAGAAATTTTAATGACTGTTTTTCAACCAAAAAAACTATGGGAAGAGACCGACAGATGGTCAAAGGAAGTAGGAGAAATAATGTATAAATACAAGGAAGATAGAAAAGAAATTGGTTTGGGCCCCACTCACGAGGAAATGATAACAGATATTATTAGAAATTACATTAAATCTTACAATGAACTACCTTTATATTTGTATCAAATCCAAACCAAGTTCAGAAAAGAGCCTCGGGCAAGATCTGGATTGTTAAGAGGAAGAGAATTTGATATGAAAGATCTTTATAGTTTCCACGAATCAGAAGATGATTTTAAGAATTATTATGAGAAGGTTAAAAAATCATATTTTAAGATTTTAAAAAGGTGCGGCTTAAATCCTATTTTTACCGAGGCCTCGGGCCAGGGATTTGTTTCCGGATTTACCCATGAGTTCCAAGTTTTAGCTGAGGGCGGGGAAGACGCTATTGTTTATTGTCCGGAACATCATTTCGCTCAAAACAGAGAAATTGCTAAATTGAAAAGCGGAGATAAATGCCCGATTTGCAAGAAAGGTTTAAAAGAAAGCGAATCAATTGAAGTAGGCAATATTTTTCCTTTAGGAAAAAAATATTCAGAAGCAATGAAAACTTACTTTATTGATAAAGCGGGTTCAAGAAAATTAATTGTTATGGGGTGCTATGGTTTAGGTATTTCCAGAATAATGGGGACCATCGTAGAAGTTCATCATGATAAAAATGGGATTATTTGGCCTTCTTCAGTTGCTCCTTTTGATGTTCATTTATTGGTTTTAGGAAGTGGCAAAAAACTTATAGAAGAAAAAATTAGAAAAACTGCAGAAAAACTTTATTACGATTTACAAAAAGCGGGAGCCGAAGTATTATACGACGATAGAATTGATAAAACGCCGGGCGAAAAATTTGCTGATTGTGATTTAATTGGTGTACCAATTAGGATTGTGATTTCTGAGAGAACTTTAGAAAAAGAATGTGTAGAGGTAAAAAAGAGGAGCGAAAAGAAAGTTCAGTTAGTAAAAATAAAACAATTACTACGATTCCTAAATTTCTAATTTCTAAACGTTCAAAAATTAAAAAAGAAGGGGCCCGCCGAAGGCGGGACGCCACCCTCCCAACCGCCCTCCTGCCTTCGGCAGGCACCTCGGGTGGAGGGAGTGGTGTAGTGAAATTAAAAATTATACCCTATGTTAGATAAAATTTTTAGATTATTTTCAGAAGATATTGCCGTTGATTTAGGAACGGCTACTTCTTTGGTTTATGTTCGGGGGAGAGGAATTGTGATTCAGGAGCCTTCGGTTGTAGCTGTTAACCAGAAAACTGGTCAGATTTTGGCAATTGGCGAGGAGGCTAAAAAAATGGTTGGTAGAACCCCGGCTCATATCGCCGCCACACGGCCTTTAGTTCAGGGAGTAATTTCTGATTTTGAAGTGACAGAGCAAATGCTTAGATATTTTATTGAAAAAGCTCAGAAAAGAAAATTTATTTTAAATCCTAGACCAAGAGTGATAGTTGGTATTCCCTGTGGAGTGACTGAAGTGGAGAAAAAAGCAGTTCAAGATGCGGCTAAAAATGCTGGAGCCAGAGAGGTTTTTTTAATTGAGCAACCAATGGCTGCTGCCATTGGCGCCCGCCTTTCTATCCAGGAAGCTGGGGGGAACTTTATTGTTGATATTGGAGGAGGGACAACTGAAGTGGCAGTAGTTTCTTTGGGCGGGATAGTCATATCGAAATCTTTAAGAATAGCCGGAGATAGACTTAATGAAGATATTATTCGCTTTGCCCAGGAAGAATATAAATTATTAATAGGAGAAAGAACAGCAGAAAAAATTAAAATTGGAATTGGCTCTGCTTATCCTTTAAAAGAAAAAAAGGAATTACCTATGCGGGGAAGAAATTTGGTTACTGGTTTACCCGAGGAAATTATGGTTTCAGCTGATGATATTAGAAGAGCTTTGGAAAAATCAGTAAAACAAATTATTACTGAAATAAAAAATACAGTGGAAGATACCCCTCCTGAGTTATTGGCCGATATAATGGAACGAGGAATTTGGATGGCAGGCGGAAGCAGTCTTTTGCGTGGTTTAGATTCCTTGATTACTAAAGAAACAAAGATTAAAACTCAAATTGTTGATGATCCGGTAACAGCAGTGGTTAGAGGAGCTGGATTGGTTTTAGAAAATTTAGATGAATTGCATAAGGTCTTGGTTGAAACGGAAGAATTAGAACCCCCTAAATAAAATTTTTAATTTTTAATTTCCAATTTTCAATGATTTCGAAAGAGGAAGTAAAATATATAGCAAAATTAGCCAGATTAGGGATAACAAAGAAGGAAGAGGAGAAATTCACCAGGGAGCTTTCTTCTATTTTGGATTATATTGAGAAATTAAAAGAAGTAGATGTATCGGAAATTGAACCCACTAGTCACTCGATTAAAGTTGAAAATGTAATGAGGGAAGACAAAGTAAAATCAAAAATTAAAAACCGAGCTTCCATTTATGGAAGCGAAGGTGAAGAAGAGGACGAAGTCCTCTTCGCCTATCAAAAATCAAAAAGATTATTGGATTTGGCCCCGGAAACAAAGGAGGGATATTTGAAGGTAAAGTCAGTTTTGTAAAAGAAAAAGACTCCCTTAAAAATAGGATCGGGAGTCTAATAATTGCCGAGAGGACGGAAGATTTCCATCCTCTCAAAGAGCCTAGCTAAGCCTCCTTTAGCTTCAGGGCACCGACGGTCCGCGGCTCCGGCTGCAGCGCCACTGTGAGACAAAACGCACTTCCAATAGGCATCACCTCCTTTCACAAGTGCCGAACAATTCTATAATAGCATATTATTTCAAAAAAAACAATAGGTGCCAACTGTGGAAAACAATTTATGGAATTAACCCAGCTTACAATTGAACAATCCCACCAGGGCTTAATAAAAAAAGAATTTTCAGCTCTTGAATTTTGCAAAGCTTATTTAGATAAAATAAAAGAAAAAGATAAAGATATTTTTGCTTTCTTAACCCTTACTGAAGATTCGGCTTTATCCCAGGCAAAAGAAATTGATGAAAAAATTAAAAAAGGAGAAGAAATTCCTATTTTAGCCGGGATACCAGCAGCAATTAAAGATAATATTTTAGTTGAAGGTGTAAAATGTACTGCTGGTTCAAAAATTTTGGAGAATTATATTGCTCCTTACAACGCTACAGTTATTGAAAAACTTAAAAAAGAAGGAGTGATGATTTTAGGAAAAACAAATATGGATGAATTTGCTATGGGTTCTTCGACTGAAAATTCAGCTTTTGGTCCAACAAAAAATCCAAATGATTTGAGTAGTGTTCCTGGTGGTTCTTCTGGAGGCTCGGCAGCTGCGGTGAAAGCTGATTTGTGTATTTTTGCTTTAGGTTCAGATACAGGTGGTTCTATCAGGCAACCTGCTTCTTTTTGTGGAGTGGTGGGTTTAAAACCTACTTATGGAGCGGTATCTCGTTATGGGTTAATTGCTTTTGCTTCTTCTCTGGACCAGATAGGACCAATAACTAAAACAGTAGAAGATTGTAAGATTGTCTTTGACGCGATTAAGGGAAAAGACAAGTTAGATTCGACCAGTGTTGGATTGCCGGAGTTTAAAAATTGGAAATTAAAGGCAAAGAGCATCCGCTCTTCTTCATCTCGTTGCGACTCGATAATTAAAAATTTACGCATAGGGGTACCGAAGGAATACTTTATTAAACCCCCACACCTAAATTTAGGTGGTGGGGGTAAAGGTATGGATTCGGAAGTAGAAGCAGCTATTAAAGAGGCGATTAAAAAATATGAAGAAATGGGGGTAAAAATAGAAGAAGTTTCACTTCCTCACACAGAATATGCTCTATCTTGTTATTATATAATTGCTCCGTCAGAAACCAGTGCTAATTTGGCAAGATACGATGGAATAAAATATGGATTTTCAATCAGCCAGTTGGCGGACAAAAACAAAAGTTTATTAGATGTTTATTTAGAAAGTAGAGAGGAAGGTTTTGGTGCAGAAGTCAGAAGAAGAATAATGCTTGGCACTTATGCCTTATCATCTGGTTATTATGAGGCCTATTATTTGAGGGCTCAGAAAGTTAGGACTTTGATAAAAGAAGATTTTGAAAAAGTTTTTAAAAAAGTTGACGCCATTTTAACTCCAGTTTCTCCCACCCCAGCTTTCAAATTGGGAGAAAAAGTTGATGACCCTTTAACTATGTATCTCTCTGATATTTTTACCGTTTCTGTTAATTTAGCTGGTTTACCGGCTTTGTCTTTACCTTGCGGCAGAATCGGAAATTTGCCAGTGGGATTACAAATAATCGGTAGACCTTTTGAAGAAGATAGAATTTTAGAAATCGGTAAAATTTTTGAACCCCGTTAGAAATATTATTTCTAAACGGGGCGAACAATATTTATGGATATTTTAAATTATTTAACCGCACCAGCGCAAACTACTTGGTTTTTAATTTTAAAAATCGTCTTTATAATTATTAGTTTAATTTTATTTGGATTTATCATTTTCATTCTGATTAAAAGTAACTGGCTTAAAAGATGGCTACTCTGGGATTTACAAGAATTTTTTAGCCAACGTCCTTATGGAGCAGTAAGAATAGTTAAACAATGGACCAAAATTGCATCTCGACTTGAAACAGGCCTGGAATCGGAATATAAATTAGCGGTAATTGAAGCCGATTCAATGTTAGATGATATTTTAAAAAGAATGGGTTATAGCGGTGAGACATTGGGAGAAAGACTTAATAAACTAACAATTGCTTCTTTGCCTAATCTTGAGGAAGCAAAAGAGGCTCATAAAATTCGCAACAATATTGTCCATGACCCAGATTACAGATTATCTTTAGATGAAGCCAAAAAAACAATAGAAACTTATGAGAGAGCTTTAACTGATTTACAAGCTTTGTAATTTGTGTTAAAATAGGTGACGCGGGGTGGACCAGAAGTAGGTCGCAGGTCTCATAAGCCTGAGTCCCCGGTGCAAATCCGGGCCCCGCAACAAAATAATTAAAGCAGTGGTTCATCCACCTAAACTTTGCCGGAGTAGCTCAATGGTGGAGCGATAGCATCATAAGCTAGGGGTTGTGGGTTCGAGTCCCACCTCCGGCACTATTTGCGGGCGTAGCTCAATTGGCCAGAGCATTGGCTTGTCGAGCCAAGGGTTGCGAGTTCGAGTCTCGTCGCCCGCGCAAAAAATCGCCCCTTCGGAGCGATTTTTATTTGACATTCCTTTTTTCTTTTGTTAATTTAAAAACCAGGAGGGAAACCTCTTTTTATTTAGCTATTTAACAAAAAAGAAAGGAGTTTATTGATGGTTGAAGAAAGAAAAGAACCAAAAATTAGATTAATTGCTGCTGGAGAAGGCTTGGAGAAAATAATATCAGAAATAAAAAATCACTCTGCCGCTTGGGGACACAAAGTATTTATAAGTAGTAGTGTAGAAGCATCTCATCACGATGCAGTTATTACTGTATTAAGGAAAGGGAAAGGCGAAGTTGTTATTAACGCAACTATTGGCGAGCAAAAAATTCAAGGAAGTCCACTAGATTTAGAAACTTTTATTATCCGGGTAATAAGTGCTTTAACTGATAAATTAGTAGAATTATACATAAATAAAAATAAAAGGAGAAAAGGAAATGAAACCTGATCTTTCGGTTGAAATTGCTGGAATTAAGTTACAAAACCCAGTGATGAATGCTGCCGGCACTTTTGACCTCGAGTGTTATAAAGATTTAGTTGATATTTCTAAACCTGGGGCTTACGTACCAAAAAGCACTACTTTAAAGCCTCGAGAGGGGAATCCTCAGCCAAGGATATACGAAGTACTGGGAGGTATGATTAACCGGATTGGTTTAGAAAATGTAGGAGCGGGAGAATTTATTCATAATAAACTTCCCATTATCCACATGTTAAAACCAATCGATGTCCCTTTAATTGTTAGTGTGGCCGGGGAAAGTATTGAAGATTACCTTAATACTTCAATTATTCTGGAGACAAAATCAAAAGGAAGAATCGCGGCCCTAGAGATTAATGTTTCTTGCCCTAATGTTAAAAGTGGATTGGTATTTGGGAGCGACCCGGAATTACTTTGGGAGTTAGTAATGACTCTTAAGTCGCGAGTTAGTTTACGTTTGATTATAAAACTAACACCAAATGTAACTGATATTGGTTTAATGGCAGAAGCGGCGGTATCAGCTGGAGCTGATATACTTTCTTTAATTAACACTGTTCGGGCGGCAGCTTATATTGTCCGAGGACCGAGTGATGGTCAATGGATAGAGGGTGGACTTTCCGGACCTTGTATAAAACCAATTGCGTTATATATGGTTAGGCAAGTGGCAAAAGCGGTTGATGTACCGATTATTGCTATGGGCGGAATTTCCAACTTTGAAGACGCTTTGGAATTTCTAAGGATTAAAAATGTCTGGGCGATAGCGGTTGGTACAGCAATTTTTCGCGACCCATCAACGATGACAAAAATTGTTGATGGTCTATATCAGTACTTGGTAGAAAAAAATTACGCCAATATTGCCGAACTAAAACAAAAAGAGGGTATTCTATAAAAAGGATGCCCTCATTTAATTGCTCAAAGAAGATTCCTTCTTTTCGACCTTCGCCCCTGTTTATAGGGGCTTGGTGCTTGACAATTTTTTTGAATTTAGTAAAAGAAAGTCAGTAGAGGGCTTTTAGCCTCTTTTTTAAAAAGAGGAAACAGTACTTTCCCAATAAAATAAAGAAAAGGAGAGAAAAAGATGATAAAGGAAATAATTCTGGATATGGTTAGCTCGATTATTTTTGTGATAGGTATTCTGGTTACGATTGTTATAACCGGGGTAACTAATCCTAAGATATGTAAAAACAAACCGGAAAGGGGAGAAGAAAATGGTTATTGAAGAAGAGTTAATTGAAGCAGCAGCAAAAAGATTAACGAGTGTTCCGGCGGACCAAAAAGTTTATGTTGAAAGGATTAAAATGCTTTTACTGGAGGTAACCGAGAAAGAGTTTACTGTTCAAGGGATAATTGGTCGCCTTTGTTCCGTCCAAGGATTTGGCTGGGGAGCAAAATCAAAAGAAACCAGAAGGGAGTAGATGACAATGTGATAACAACTGAGTAGGTGATAATACTGACAAAGTAAAACCCCAAAAGGAGGAGAAATGAAAATAGAAGCAAAAGAGAGAATCATTGTGGCCTTAGATGTGCCTAGCCTAGACGAGGCGCTGAAACTGGTGGAGAAACTCCATCCTAATGTCGGTTGCTTCAAGGTAGGGCTAGAGCTTCTGACCAGCGAAGGAGCACCAAAAGTTGTCCAGGCGATTAAGGAAACGGGAGGCAGGATTTTCTACGATGGGAAATTTAAGGATATCCCCAATACCGTAGCTGGCGCGTCCCGGGCAGCAACCAAGCTGGGCGTTGACATATTCAATGTCCATTGTTTAGGAGGATCGGCGATGATGAGGGAAGCCCGGAAAGCAGCGGAAGAAACAGCGACGGCAATGGGGAGGTCGCGGCCTCTCGTTCTTGGCGTAACCATTCTGACTAGCCTGAATTATGATGATCTGGTGGTGCTAGGCTTCTATAATGAGCTCAACATCGCTGATCCTCAGGAGCTGGCTGATATCAAGCGTCAGCGCGTTGAGTATTTGGTCGCGCACAAACTCGCTTGGCTTGCCCAGGAAAGTGGACTCGACGGTGTGATTGCTTCGCCTCAAGAAATCCAGGCAATCCGTAAGTATTGCCAACCAGAATTTCAGGTGGTGACCCCGGGCGTTAGGCCTCTTTGGGCAGCTACTGGAGACCAGAAACGCGTCATGACTCCGGGCGAAGCGATCAAGGCTGGCGCAAGTTATCTGGTGATCGGTAGACCTATCACTCAACCGCCGGCAGAGATTGGTAGCCCGGTGGAGGCAGCAAAGCGCATCGCCGAAGAGATAACGGCAGCCATGTAAAATGGAGGAGGAAGGCTCGCCGCCTGGCGGCGAGCCTTCCCAAAAAACCTAAGGAGGTGAAAGATGAGTTCGAGAGAAGATACAGAGAGATTACTAAAGATTGTGAAAGAAAAAGCAGTGTTTCGTGGCGATTTCACTCTCGCCTCGGGAACTAAAACCAATTACTATTTTGATGGCAGGGTGGTTACTCTATCACCAGAAGGCGCCTACTTGGTAGGGAAGAAAGTATTTGAGTTGATAAAAGATATTGGAGTTGATGCCATCGGTGGTCCAACTTTGGGTGCTGACCCGATTGTGACGGCAGTAGCAGTTGTGAGTTATTTAGAGGGCAAACCCATCCCTGCCTTTATAGTGAGAGGGGAACTAAAAGAGCACGGAACTCAAAAACGTATTGAGGGACGCCTTCCCAAAGGAAGTAAAGTAGCCCTAGTTGATGACGTAATTACTACTGGCGGTTCATTTTTTAGGGCTATAGAAGCGGTAGAGGCAGAAAATTGCCAGGTGGTTAGGGTAATTGCCCTTTTAGATCGTCAACAAGGTGGCTCGGAAGAACTGAAACGGAGAGGGTATGATTTTAGCGCCATTCTGAGAGCTGATGCCTCAGGAGAGGTCTATATTAACGAATAAGGCCCAATGGATTTATCCCAGCGGGCCATTTTTTATTTGAGTTATCCCCAGTTTTTGGCTTGCCCGGTTAGAAGTTACTTATTCTAACAGATTAGCTTTAATTATGTCTGTAGTTTTCCACAGAATAGACTTCTAACGGAGTTGATTTTATATTAAAATTAAGGTAAAATAAAATATATGGCAAAAATTAACCCCCACACCAAAAAAATACACCCTGGAAAACCTGCGAAGCATAGGATTTCTTATGGTGTGGGGGTAAATCTAAAAACGTTTAAAAATCGGGCCCAGTTCGAAGAAGCTATCGCTTCTTCTCTCGCCTCGTTGCGACGCAACTCGGCAAATGAGATAGAAAAAGCTAAAGATTTGAAAGAATTAGATGATATTTTTAAGAAATATTTTGGGAAACGGGGAAAACTTACCCAGATTTTACGTTCTTTAGAAAGATTACCGAAAGCAAAAAGAGCGAAAATGGGTAAAAAAGCAAACGAGCTTAAAAAATTTTTAAAAATAAGGATTAACCAAAAAGCCCAAAAAATTAAAGATGAAGCTGAAAAATCTGTCCAAAGGTCCGAATGGATTGACATTACTATTCCAGGAAAGAAACCTTTAATCGGTCACTTACACCCTTTAACTCAAGTCAAAAGAAAAGTTGAGGAAATTTTTCAGTCAATTGGCTTTTCAGTTGTTGAAGGGCCCGACATTGAAACCGAATGGTATAATTTCGATGCTTTAAATATCCCAAAAGACCACCCAGCCCGAGATATGTGGGACACCTTATGGTTAAAAAATGAAAAACCGAAACTTTTACTTAGAACTCATACCTCGCCAGTTCAAATCAGATATATGGAAAAAAACAATCCACCTTTAAGGATTATAGTTTCAGGGAATGTTTACCGGCATGAAGCTACCGACCCTTCTCATGAATTTCAACTTTATCAACTAGAAGGATTAATGGTAGGAAAAGATATTTCGGTTATCAATTTTAAGGCAATAATTCAGGAATTCTTAAGAAGATTTTTTGGCAATGAAATAAAAATTCGACTAAGGCCAGACTTTTTTCCTTTTACTGAACCTTCTTTTGATGTTGGTATGACTTGTTTGGTTTGTAATGGTAGGGGATGCCAGGTTTGTAAAGGAATTGGGTGGTTGGAAGTGGCTGGAGCGGGAATGGTTCATCCAAATGTTTTTAAGGCCTGCAAGTTAAATCCCAAAGAATGGCAAGGTTGGGCATTTGGTTTTGGGTTAGATAGATTGGCAATGATGAAATATAAAATCGGAGATATTAGATTATTTCGTTCCGGCGACCTCCGCTTCTTAAATCAATTCTAATGTTGTTAGAGGACGGGCCTTTATCTACTTATAGCTATGAAATTTTCTTATAATTGGCTAAAAGAATTATCGAAGACAAAATTATCGCCAGAAAAACTGGCAGAGTTTTTGACAATGCATTTTGCCGAGGTAGAAGAAGTTAAAAAGGAAGGCAAAGATTTTGTTTTAGATATAGATGTTAGACCAAATCGAGCCGGAGATTGTTTTTCCCATCTCGGAGTGGCTAGAGAAATTGCAGCTATTGCTAAATTAAAATTTGAAACACCTATTTATAAGATTCAAGAGGATAAAAATTTAAAAGCCAAAGATTTTGTTAGTGTCGAGGTCAAACCTCGACAGGCTTGTCCGAGATATACTGCCAGGGTGATTACCGATGTTAAAGTTGGACCTTCACCGAAGTGGATGCGAGATAGATTAAAAGTTTGTGGTTTGCGGTCAATTAACAATATTGTTGATATTACAAACTATGTAATGTTAGAAACTGGCCAGCCACTTCATGCATTTGATATTGACAAACTCGAGGGTCAGAAAATCATCGTTAGATTCGCTAAGGAGGGAGAGAAGATAGTTACTTTAGATGAAGAAAAATATGATTTGTATGAGGATATTTTAGTGATTGCCGATGCCAAAAAACCAATAGCAATTGCTGGGATCAAAGGAGGAAAAGCCCTAGAGATTAACTCAAAAACAAAAATCATCGTCCTTGAATCGGCTAATTTTAATCAAGGAATTATTCGTCAAGGTTCAAAAATGACAGATTTAAAAACCGATGCTTCAATAAGGTTTGAACATGGGCTTGACCCAAATCTAACTGAATTTGCCATAAATAGAGCAGCTTATTTAATTCAAAAAATTGCTAAAGGAAAAATAACTCAAGGGTTAGTTGACGTTTATCCTAAAAAGGTTGGGCCTAAAATAATTAGATTAGATTTAGATTATGTTGAGAGATTGTTAGGAGTAAAAATTCCAATGACAGAAATAAAAAATATTTTAGAAAGACTCGGTTTTAAAATTAAAAAAGAAGGGGCCCGCCGAAGGCAGGACTCCAACCCCCCCGCCGCCCTCCTTAGAGGCACCTCGGGTGGAGGG
>Ga0210051_1002995_pt1 | contig 16946 bp, 12 predicted proteins | sample CryGey092014_all_FD_185464 | JGI IMG/M metagenome (GOLD analysis project Ga0210051, IMG submission 185464) | Groundwater microbial communities from aquifer - Crystal Geyser CG23_combo_of_CG06-09_8/20/14_all (SPAdes) (version 2) | ecosystem: Environmental > Aquatic > Deep subsurface > Groundwater... | reverse complement strand
ACGCAAATCTGGTGCGCTGTCGCCACGTATGTGCTGATTGCCATCGTTAAAAAGGAGCTTCAATTGAATGCCTCGCTCTACTCGCTGCTACAGATTCTTTCGGTGTCTGTTTTTGAGAAAACCCCGCCGCATCAGGCTTTGTCAGGGGGCGATCAACTTGCAGAACAGACAACATTTTCTAACCAACTAAATTTGTTCGATTTTTAACCGGACACTACTGATTGATGAATCACATCAAGTGACATTTTTCCTAGGCCATGATTTCAAATATGTTGTTACAAACACCTTCGCTTGCATCCTTTAGGGCACCTGTAGATTGTTGCCAAGTATGTTTTCGGACATCAGCGAAACGCTCAACCACCAGATTCAGATTGTCCAGTATCAAACAGTTTCCATCTGGATGAGCATCTTTAAATCGCGCGATCAACTCTGTGTCTGCGGAAAGGTTGATGTGATCAGGATATCGGATCTCTCTCAACAGCTCTGTTTTGCAGGCAAAGCTGCAGCCGCTGATCAGTGTCTTGTCTGTAGCATGCAACTTATTTGCCGGAAAGCATGCGATCTCAGGCAAATGGTTCTTTCTCAAATACACGGTGTCATCACCTTCGAAGTGGAAGAATGACGCGCGCTTGCCGAAGATATCCGCATCAAAGGCTTGCATGTACATCATGCTGTCATGGATGTAGTTGTCGCCGTAATGATCGTCATCATCTACCCGGAAAAAATATTCCCCAGTGGCATTCATCGCCCCATAGTTCAGAAGCGTCCCCGCAAAATAATCTGTCGGGATCGCTGCGATCTTTATGTCACTTCGATCCGCGTATGCTGTCTTTAAGTGCGCGATGTCTTTGGGCGATCCGTTGTACACAAGGATCAGCTCCTTGTTGGGATATGTCTGATTAAGGTATTGCTCGATGCATTTATCGAGCAGGTGCAGCCGCATGGTGCCGGTTACCAGCGTCGCCTTCGGCATGGCTCTGCGCGCGCGCTCCACCAACCCCAAGTCCTCGTATATGACATCCAAGCGATGCCTGTAGGTATGGTGACTATGCGCTTCCCTCCATACAAGATGCGCAGCCTTGTCACGCTTTAATTCATTCCCTGCGAGCAAGCGCACATCCGCGACGAATGCGTCGGCATCTTCCCATTGGCGTGCCAATCGCTTGCGTAAATCACCATCCTCCAACTTGCCAAAATGGATAGGCACCACCCTGCATGCCGCAGCTTCGAGCATGGTCCATGCTGCCTGGGTCGGCGTGGTGTGTGAAGTGGAGAATGAAAGATAAGCGCTGCCGCGCTTGTATATCTCGGGGAGCAGATATCGGGGCACCCATCCCTTGATCGCAGCTTTCAGCGAGCTATCATGCGTCCTCTCCAACTGAAGCTTCGCCATCATGCAGGTCGTGTCTATGATCGAGCAATTCTCCGGACCGAGTCGTTTCAACACGGCATGGTGGTCGTGATGTCTGAACATATCCGCCCACCCGTCATAGATGAACCCCGGATGCAGATTCGCACCCTGCCCCAATACACGAATAGGATTGAATTGGCGGGGCTGGAAGGCCGGCTCCAGCAGGCGGGCCGGGATGTGCTGCTGCGCTAGCGCCTCGACGGCGTGCCTGTCCGCACAGTACACCTTGTCGAAATTAACCAGAAAGTCCTGGTAAAGCGGCAGATATTGGACGTCCTGCGTCAGCCAATAGGCCGTCGGGATACCCAATTCCTTAGCCATGCGGATCAGCGCCTCCAATTGCTGGCGCTCTTCCCTATACGATGACTGGGCCATATACCAGTCGCCGGTTGCAGTGACCCATGTGGACTCGATCAGGATGAAGTCGATATTGCCGTAGCGCAAGCTTGCTTGCCATGTATCCGGCTGGAGCAAGATGATGTCCACCTCATCCTGCAAACCCGAAAATACACGGTCACCACCGATAAAGCCGACTCGGAGTCCTGATCCGTCTTTTCTCTTCGGCGGCACGAACGGCACGACATCAGGCGACCATAACAACACACGGTCGAGGGCGCTCACATGTCTATGCTGCCCCTTGTTCCATTTGACCGGCTCGTGCTGCCCCTCTTTGTCTGCTTTCGGCTTAGGCTGCTTCTTGCCGACGGGTGCCATGGCGGCAGATGCCTCCACAGACGTGCCCGCCGCCAAACCGGCATACGATCCCGAAGCCACTTCCTTATTCCCAAGCAAAGCCTGATACGCCGGGAAATGTCTATCCAGTACGATACGGTCAAAATCACGGTATTCGAGGAGCTCCCTGTTCTTTCTCAGTGCTTCCGCAGTAAAGCCCTCGCCACACACTTTATTAATCGCCGCGCTGAACGAGTCCTGATTCTCCTCGAACGTGAGCATTGCGAAGCCTTCACTCTGATATCGCTCGTGCGCTGTCGATCTGGTTACAACAGGGATCAGTCCGGTTCCCATGAATTCTAGCGTCTTGAGCGGCGGCGCTGCATCGTATAACTCACGCGGAACCCAGCCGATGCCGGCATCATATTGGGGCAATATGCGGAACAGCTCATCTTGATCAAGGCAATCATGCACATGAACCTGGTCCTGCAGGCCGTATTGCGCCACCAAGTCCGACAAGTTGGACTTTTCCGGACCGTCACCATAGAGGTCCAGCGTGACACTGGTTTTGAGCGAATCCGGCAAGCCCGCAAACAATCCAATCATCACATCAAGCTTTCGCGCCGCCTGATAGGAGCCGATGAACACGAACCTTCTGGGCTTCACTGTGGCCTCGACAGGCGCCTTCCATGAGAACTGTGACATCTTTATTCCCAAAGGATAGAGCATCGTGCGACCCGAGAAACCCGGTATCCATGTCTGGATATCCTCAGCGCTCAAGGCAATGACCAGGTCGAGCAAGCCTGCATGCTCTATTCCGGCATTCTGTATCTCTTTACGGCGCTCATGCTCTTCACCTGTGAGGAACGGCGACTTCACATCCAGAACGATTTTGGCTTCAGGGCTTGCCTCTTTAAGGCTGACTGCGATATCCGGCCAAATATTGAAATTGCCGATCCAGACGATATCCGGACGGAATTCCTTGGCTATCTCCGCGATCTCCCTCAGATAGCGTCTGGTCTGAAACGCGATCTCATGCAATCTCAAATTGCTGCTTGGTCGGTGAACGATTCGTACCGCCTGATTCGTTTGCTTGGTCGCAATCACGCAGACCTCAGCGTGTCGCGCGTAGGCCTCCGCTAGGTGGTATGTACCCGGCGTCCCCAATAACCCGAAGGGCCGAGGGCTGATCATCAGCACACGCATTCTGGGCTGCTGTTTCACCTGCGCTGTGTTTGGTATTGCGGATACCTTCTTGGCCTTTTTCGCCGGTCCGGCTGGCAACAACGCCTTGAAGGCTGGCAACAAACTCCGGGTGGCCACTGCATCCCAATCTCTTTTCTCCATCAGACGAAGATTCTCACTGATGTCATCTGCGCCGAACCCAGTATCCCGGGCATGTCGGATCGCGGACGCGAATGACTCGGCATTCTCTTCGAAGATCAGCCCCTTGAATCCGTCTTCTATGTTGCGCATATGCCCTTGTGTCGCCGACATAACCGGCACCAGCCCCGAACCCAGATATTCCAGTACTTTCAGCGATGGCGCAGCATCGTAGATTTCCTTTGGCACCCAACCTATGCCGGCATCATATTGCGGCAGGATGGAAAGCAACTCATCCTGCGACATCCCATCAAGCACTTGCACCACATTCTTCAGACCGCTCTGTTCAACGAGCGCTTTCAGGTTGTCTTTCTCCGGGCCGCTACCGTACATATCAAAGGACATACCAGACTTGAGATCGTCAGGCAGAGCCGCGACAAAACTGATGAGCTTGTCCAGTTTGCGGTTCTTCGAATATGAACCGATGAAGACGAATCGCGAGCAGACCACCCTCTCACCCTCGCGCTGGCGCGGAGAGAACTGTGAAAGTTTCACGCCCAATGGATAGATGGCTATGGGGCGGGCGCAGTTAGGTATCCAGGATTCGACATCCTCTGTACATCTAGTAACAACCAGATCGAGCAGGTGTGCGGACTCTGCTCCCTTGGACTGTATGCTTAACTGTCGCGCAGAATTGGCCTCGCTGATCAGTGGCGATTTGATGTCTAGCACGTACTTTGCATCTGGCAAGTCGCGTTTTACGCGCTGCACAATATCAAACCAGCCGTGGTAATTGCCCAGGCAAACGATATCCGGCCTAAATTCCGTGGCTATCTCTGCAATTCGCTTTGCATAACCCGGTACGCCGAAAGTAACCTCATACAGATCGAGATCAGCTGGCGGCTGGTACACGATCGAGACATTGGCATCTTTCTTGTCACTTGCGATCACACGCACCGTGGCATGGCGTGCATAGGCACTAACCAAATGATAGGTGCCTGGCGTACCCATCAGACCAAATGGGCGAGGACTTATGAACAATATCTTCATTGTATAAATGTGCTCAATGATCTTTCTGTTTATTGAACCATAAGAATGTTTGCTCTAGTCCTTCTTTCAAGGTTCTGTTAGGTCTCCAACCTAATACACGCAAAGCCTTGCTTGTATCGGAATAATTCCGCATGACATCGCCCGGCAGTCTTCCGCTTGAGACGATTTCCGGGAACGGCACGCCATGTCGCGTCGCAATCTCGCGCAGCATCTCTGCGATCTCGATAACCTGCGTTTCTTGGCTGGTCGCGATCTGGAACATCTCACCGCCGACACCCGGAACAACTGCTGCCGCACGAATCGCGCGAATCAGATCTTCGATGTGTATGAAGTCGCGCGTCTGCGTACCATCGCCGTAGATGGTCAGTGTGCCGCCTGCCATCATGGTCGACAGGAAACGGGCGACCACACTGGACTTGTGGGCTGAGCCCGGACCGTAGACATTGCCGAATCGCAAGCCCACCGTCTCGACACCGTATGTCTTGAAGAATGCTGAGCAATAAGCTTCACCGCACAGCTTGCTTGCGCCGTAGGGGGAGACTGGATGCGGCACGATCTCTTCATGTATCGGCGGCGTGACCTCACCCACCGGCGCACCACTGGAAGCGAATACGAATCGCTTCACTCCGTTGATGCGCGCCGCATCAAGGTAGTTGAATGTGCCGATCACATTGGTGATGCAATCCTTGCGAGGATTCTGCACCGAGGGCTGCACACCGGTGTTCGCCGCAAGGTGGACGATGACATCCGCACCTGCGGCCAGCAGCAGGGCCGCCGCATCATCTTCGATGTCAGCCACGAATATCTGAATGTTTTCGTCATCCCATGCCGGATTTATTGCCGGCAGGTTTTCGTGAACTGTATATAGCAAACCGGATAAGCTGTCCGGCTTGCCCACGCTCAGATTATCCACAACCCGGATCTGATGCCCATGTTCCGACTTCAGGTTTCGAATAAGGGCCGAGCCAAGAAAACCGCAGCCGCCGGTGATGAGCCATTTCATATCAATTGCCTTTAGTTAATGTGAGGTGATTTTATTTGATAGTTCAAGGAACACCTCATCGCAGAAGTCGTCACTTGGCGTTGCGTCGCCGTCTTTCACTATCGCCGATCCGATTTGGTGCTGCCTGAAGAAGTGCGTCATCACGTAGTCCACGCCTTCGTCATGAATGTTGCGCAAATTGTTCTTGAAGAACATGCTTCTGTAGGGTGAGGAGACGATGATTTCGTAAGAAGGGAAGTAGTCGACAAAATCAAACTCTTCCGCAAGCTCTCCTGCTACCGCTCTCAACACCGACTTCGAATGCATGGTTGAAACCAGAACGTGCCGATCCTCATAGGTTGCGGTAAGCGGCACGGGGGATACAGTCAATAGCACCCTTGCTTGCGGATTGACTTGCTTGAGCCGCTCAATCAACTCCAGCATGTGCTGTTTGATCTCAGCGAAGCCCAGATTTCGGAAGGCATGGATGTCAGGATCGAATTCACCCACGGTCACGCCTGGCGCAATGGGGTACGCCGCGCCTGTCTGCTGGTTGATCCAGCATTCAGTCAGCCCCATGGTGAAGATCAGCACGTCTACTGTTTCAAACAGGCGGCGAACAACCGCCAAATGGTTTGCACGTTCTTCATGAAGGGCTTCTGCCGTGGCAAACCCCTCTGGAAAGATGTTGGGACGGAACGGATCAAAGTAACGCCCGCCCGATTCCCATATATCAGGGAACGACTGCTCGCCAAAGGCTTGCTTGAACAGTTGCAGCATCTGCAACGAGGTGTATACATTGCCATACCTGCCCGAGTAAATACCGTAGCCGTGCTTTGCCCGATCCTGCACGGCCATACCCGGTGGCGCCGGCTCCAAGTCCAGATAGTTGAAGCCGCTCGACTGGAGCCGATGACCGATATGTTGAGCGAAGCAACTGCCGAATGTGGCGATTCTGTGATGCGCCTCGATTGGATACTTCCTGTCATAGAGTTCCGTGATTGCCAACGGATAACGCTCGCCAACAGCCGGCTTCCAGAAGTTCCTGCCGGGGAGGCCGTCATATGGGTTGCCAACTTTCGACTTGCCTGTGGGCGCTGGTTTCTTGGTGACCCCGACCCATTGTTCAACATCTTTGATGAGCGGCTGCTCATGAGCCAGCACTTCACACACGTCTCCTCCGAACAATCGGGTGATCAGCTTGGCGTAGACATCATAAATATGGTCGGAAAAATAGAACGGGCCCTTGTCAGACAGGTTTTCCTCGTCAATGTCGATCAGCGGGATTGTTATTACTCGCTGAATCTTTGACGCGCATTCCCTAGAGAGCCTTGAGCGCTCAATCCTTTGTATTGATTTTTTTTGCCTTAGGAAGCCATTGACTGGGTACTGCACGAAAGCGATCTTCAGATTGGGGTTGAGCCCGATCAAATGATCGAACAACTCCTGATATACCGCACCCGCCTCCTCCAGATTTGCAAAACCCAGATTCCTGAACCCCGGGATTTCTTCCTTCAGTTCCAGATTCACTAATTTATAAGTTAATCTTTGCTGTTCTATTTCCCACAATTTAGAAGATAGATCATAGTTGTTGTCAACGAGCAGCCAATCAACCTCGGCAATTCCGGCATGGAACTTTGACAGAGATTCTTTTGATTGATGTTGAGTCCTTTGCCGATTCCTCTTGAGCAAATCCCTCACCTCGAGCTGCTGCAGCACTTCATTCAATGCTGCCGAATCTGGAAATGAGTCCTTTCCCTTTACCCAGTGTTCATGCAAGCAATCAAGCCGCATGTGCGGCAGGCCTGCCACCAGTGTATTGCCAGCATCCAGCTGCAACAGACTCTTCACTATTTGTCCGCTCAAGCATGAGCCTATATATGCGATTTTCATTTCTTATGCCTGTAATAAAGTTGTTTTGCTTGCCCGCAACAATGACATATCCCGCCTAGTGCATGCCGCGGCGTGGGCGGTGCGCCATTGTTCCCATTGCTGTAGCCTGTACTTTACATCTTCAGGGCCGCGAAAACGGTTGGAAAGTGAGCCAGTGCGTTGCCATCCGAGCGAAAGCGGTTTGCGGATCACTGCGTGCACCCGCCGATCCCAGCGCGTTTCGATTCGAGCCGCGTACTCACAGTCGCCACCCATGAGGTCTGGATGATAACCCCCAAGCTCTAGAAGCACAGCTCGACGATACAGCAGTGATGAGGGGTTCCAGCGCATGTAGGAGCAAGCGTTCCTCGTAAACAGCGCCCCTGTCTCTTGTTGGACGCGCACGAAATTCGATGACGAGCACATCAATTTCGGTTGGCTCAGCAATGGTTTCATTTGCATCAGTATCTTTGATGGATGTGACCAGTCATCTGCATCATGCATCGTGATGTATTCACCTTGCGCCAATTCCAAGCCGACATTCTTTGACTGCCATGTGCCCACGTTGCGATCCAGCTTGACCAGCCTGATACGAGCATCCTGGCGGCCCAGCCTTACAGCAAGCTGATTTGTACCATCCGTACTGCAGTCATCGACAATGATCAGTTCAAGGTTCTTCCATGTCTGATTCAGAATCGAGCGGACCGCTGTTTCAAGATAGGCCTCCTCGTTGCAGGCAGTCATGATGATTGAAACGAGCGGCCCCCGCTGTATGGCATCTTCGGCCAGCTTGCAGTCGATGTGCTTGAGGTCCAGCTTGCCTCCCTCCCAGTTCATCTCCGGCGCAAGCACACCGCATGCACTAAAGAACTTATTCCATTGCACACGCGCAACTTTGGAGTCCCCCTCGGCCAAGGCCTGACTTACAGAATGCAGAGGCGTGGGCAAGCTGCCTGCCGCTTCACCTACTCTTGCTCGCCCCAGTGCTATTTCGCAGTATCTGCGTATCTCCACAAGATCAGGATGATCGAGAGCGAGCGGCAATATGCGCTCAGGGATCAGGACAGCGAGCTGACCTATCAGCGGTCGTGCTTCCCGAGCATGCCTAAATTGCCTGATGATAGACAACGCTCCTTCAATATCCCCGACATTGAACTTGGCTGACGCCAATTCCAAGTTGCCTTTGCTGCAAGCCGACAACACCGAGAGATGCATGCCAGCCCGCGACAGGACGAAGACATCCTTCATGTCGCACATCGCCAACGCGGCGGCATGCTCTCCCTTGCGGGAGAGATGGCGCGCGTACAGGGTCTTCAGCCCGAACATTTTTCTTCAAGCCACCTGGTGTAACGTGCTTCAGCAGGTCACTTGTTCCACTTCACGTCACGGAAGATGCAGTCTTTCTGAATACGATCCTTGTAGCGGATGATGATCTTCATCATCTCGTCCACGGCATCGTCTGTCAGGTAATGCGGCTTCAGGCCCAGCTCCAGCAAGCCGGTGTGCGCCGGATTGTAGTAATGCTCTTCCATCTCCTTGCGCGGATTGGGCAGGCTCTTGATCTCGACCTTGAGGCCCAAACGCTCACCCGAGGCTTTGACCTTGTCTGCCAGCTCGTTGACCGAGAAGGTCTCCACGAACTGGTTGAAGATGCGCAACTCGCCCTTGTCGGCGGGATTCTCCAGCGACAGTCGCAGACATTGCAGCGTGTCCTTGATGTTCAGGTAGCCGCGCGTCTGGCCACCCTTGCCATAGACCGTCAGCGGGTAGCCCGCCACTGCCTGCACCATGAAGCGGTTGATGACGGTGCCCCACAGCTCGTCATAGTTGAAGAAGGGGTAGAGCGATTCGTCGCCCGTGTTCTCGTACGTTTCCATACCGTAGACCGGACCCTGCATCAGGTCGGTACAGCGCAATCCCCAAGTACGGACATAAAACCAGATCAGGTCGGTGTCCAGCACCTTGGTGGTGTGATAAAGGCTGCCTGCTGCGCGCGGGAAGAGGAACTTCTGTGTGCGGCCGTTGTGCTCCACATCCAGCCAGCCTTCTTCGATGTCGATGTTGGGCGTGCCGTATTCGCCCATGGTGCCCAGTTTGACAATGTGGCAGTCCGGCACGAATTCGTGCACCGCCTGGATAACGTTGAATGTCGCCATCATATTGTTCTGAAAGGTGAGCGTCGCCGTATGGCGGTCTTTCATCGAATACGGGGCCGAGGGTTGCTCCGCATAATGGATCAGCGCATCCGGCTTGAAGCCCTTCACTGTCTCCGCGAGGAAATCCCAGTCGCACAGGTCGCCCACGCGGATCTGGATCTCCTTGCCGCTCTTGGCCTTCCACAGTTCGGCACGTCGGTGCAGGTTGGGCACTTCGAACAGGGGATCGGAATTCTCCTCGCGACTGAGGTTGCGGCGCAGGTAATTGTCCACCGACATGACCTCGTGCCCTTGGGCCGACAGATGCATACAGGTCGGCCATCCCAGATAGCCGTCTCCACCCAGAACCAGTATCTTCATCACTTCGCTCCTTTTTGTTGGGCCTCGATCGCGCATCTCACTTCGGGCGGCAACACGCCGTCCAGCATCAGGAAGGCGGCGATCTCGTCGTCCGACATCTTGGGCTCGTGCTCGCTGTTGTAGATGCATGCCGAGCGCTTCAGACCCAGTTTCGCGTATTGCTGCTCGATATCGGCGGGGATGTCGTTGGCCGAGGGCAGCACGCACAGGTATTGCGCGCCTTCCAGGATGCGGCGACTCTCTTCGTCCGTGCTCAGCTCTTCCCACATCTTCTCGCCGGCCCGTGCGCCAGTGATCTTGATCTGGATATCGGCCGGCTTTTTATTGTAAAGCGGTGCGACCAACCCGATGAGCACCCGTGTCATGTCGGCGATACGCATGGAGGGCATCTTGGTGATGAAGGTGTCACCGCCGCGCGCATGCACCATGCTTTCGATCACCAGCTCGGTGGCATCTTCCAGGCTCATGATGAAGCGCGTCATGCGGTCGTCGGTCAGGGTGACCGGGCCGCCCTGCTGGATCTGTTTGCAGAACAGCGGGATGACGGAGCCACGCGAACCGGCGACGTTACCGAAACGGGTGTTGGAGAACAGTGTGCCCCTATCCGGACCGACCGACATGTAGTTGGCCGCAATGAACAGCCGCTCACCCATCAGTTTGGATGCACCCATCACGTTGGTGGGGCTGACCGCCTTGTCAGAAGAAGTGAACAGTACCTTCTGGATACCGTTGCGTTGCGCTGCACGGATAATGGATTTGATACCGAGGATGTTGGTATCCATCGCGCTGAACGGGCTGCGTTCGCAGGAGGGCACATGCTTGAGCGCTGCGGTATGGAACACATAGTCCGCGCCGGAAAACACCCGCAATGTCTCCCACTCGTTGGTGATATCACCCTGATAGGATTTGAAACGCGTATCAGCCGCATATTGCTGTTCGGCTTCAAACAGCGCGGTCTCATTGTTGTCGAACGCGCGCATTTCCTTGACGCCGAGTTCCAGCAATTGGCGAACTATCTCGCTGCCCACGCTGCCGACACCGCCGGTGACGACGATGGTTTTGCCCGCGAAGAAATCGCGGATCTCTGCTTTGTTTTTTGCTCTCACAATTACCCCTTGATATCCAGACTACTTTAAATAATCTCTCAACGCCTCGTATGTCGGCAGGCGATTCTCTCTTGCTTCGCTCCTGATATGACCCGCCTGCCCGCTCAGGACAAGACCAGTCATGTGCCGGTTATTACCCGGTCTTATACTTCCTTTTTGGCTCTCAGCCTTCCGCTGGTCGGCCGTCATAGCAACACGCCCTCCTCTAACGCACTGGTATGGATAGGCAGTTCCATCAGATTGGGCGCACGCAACACCACATCTATCCGGCGGCCACTCATCGCGCGCGAGATCCGAGCCGAAAGACGTGCCGCCAGCAGCGCAGGCTCATCAATGCGTGCGGCGCTTTCGACCATCAGGTCGATGTCGCCGCCACGCGCGGCGTCATCAACGCGCGAACCGAACAAGCGCACCTGCACGTCCGCACCGACCTGGCGGACCACTTCTTCGCGGATGATGCTTGCCTGCTCCTTGGAAAGTCTCATTTTTGTGTGCCGCTCAAAATATACCCAAACGCAGGATAGGTTGACGAAGGAATCCCGTCAAGAAAACGATGGGTATCGCTACGCTCAACCCATCCTACGGTTGCTGATCCATTCGTCATCCCCGCCCTTTGACAGGCTCAGGATGAACTGACCCTCTGTCAGGCTGGGTTCCTGTTGCAGGCATCTCACTCACAGCCCGAATACCACCTTCGCACTCACCGCGATCTGGTAGATGATCTGCGTCATGTCTTTCCAGATCTGGCGCGACTTCACGTCTATCCTGGGCAACACCAGTATCTCGTCGCCCGCGCCGATTTTAACAGACTGGGCACCGAAGAACCCCGTGTTCCCGCCCGCTTCGGCAAAGCTGCCGTCGCGGTGCGCTACGATGATGCGGGCCGAATCGGCATTCTGGGTGTATCCGCCTGCACGGCGCACGTAGTCGTCCAGATCCAGCTTCGCTTCGAATGCGATGGCATTGGGGAACATCACCTCGCCGCTCACCAGCACCAGCCCATCTTTTGTCGGCACGCGCAGGATGTCTCCATTTTCCAGCAACAGGTCATCGCGTTGCTCGGCGCGCGCGATGAGCACCTGACCGCTGGGTTCGATCTTCTTTGCGCGCTCTACCCATTGCAGGATGAGGTCGGCCTCGTCCCTGCGCAGACGCGCCTCGTCGCTGGTGCCGGAACGTGCGGTGAGCGCGGCCGCCTCAAGGCTCTTCAGCGAGGTATGCAGCATCTGCCTTTGCCGCTCCTTCACACTCAGGCGGAAGAGCTGCAGACTTTCCTTGTCGGAACGCTCGGAATACTGGATGTTCTTGAGCAGCTCACCCATGCGCGCACCGTAGGGCAGCACATATTCCTGCGCGCTCTGGTGTTCGCCCTCCACACGCACGGTGATGGTGCCCGGCTTTTTGTCGGCGGTGAATTCGACCTCATCGCCATTCTGCAGCGTCACGCCGGTCGCTTCGGCCAAGGGGTAGTACTCGGTGTTGCGGATCGCCCCGGTGTTGCGCACGATGCGCACATGCGTGGCCTCAGCCTTCGGTTTGGCCATGGCGACCAGATCGGCCACCGTTCTGGCCGTATCGTTGAATTCGAAGCGCTTGGCGTTTTCCGCTAGGCCGCTCACCTTGAGTGTGTTCTGCCTCGGCGCGACGAATATGACATCGCCATCCGAGAGTTGGATGAGCGGCATGCGCCCTTCCAGCAGGAAGTCGTACAGGCTGGTGGTGGTACGCGTCGCGTTGCCGCGCTTGACCTGCACATTGAGAAACGAGCCGCGCTCGGTATCGATGCCGCCGGCCTGGTCGAGAAAATGCAGCAGGCTATCCATGCTGGTGCCGGAGTAGAGGCCGGGGCGATTGACATAGCCGCCCACGAACACGCGCACTGGCTGCGCCGCCGCGAGGCTGGCGTAGCTGTTCACGTTGGCGCGGAAAACCTTGCCCGCTGCCGCGTCCACTACCCGCTGCAGGTCTTGGTTGCGCACGCCCAGCACCCGCACGGGGCCGACATGCGGCAGAAAGATGTTGCCCTTGGGGTCGACGGTCAACTGCGAGTCGAATTCGAACGCCCCCCAGAAGCGCACCTGGATGTTGTCGCCGGTGGAGATGGCATAGTCGGGGTTGAACTGCGTCGCGCCCTGCCGGGCGAAGGCGCCGGTGAACAGGTTTGCACCGAACACATCGCTGCTCATATTGGCGGTGCGGTCGGCATTTTGCGGGGCCAGCGGCTGGATCTCAGGAACGGCGACGGGCTGAGCCGGCGCGGGCACGAGCGGGGCCGTCTGGTCCGGCGTAAAACTCAGCGCTTGATCGAGGCTGAATGGCGAGTTGGCGGCATTTGCATTTTGCGCAATGCCTGCCAGCACAAACAGCATCGCCGATAGCACCCAAGCCGGTGAAGACCGACGGCCGGTCAAGGAGCACCCGGATGTTCCTGATTCCGTCATACCCGCGCAGGCGGGTATCCAGTGGCGCGCGAGGCGCGCCGTTGTTTCAATTACTGGATTCCGGGTCAAGCCCGAAATGACGAAGGCGAAACGATTCGAGTGCCGGATCAATGGGGTGCAGGCAGCATGCTTTTGCCTACTGCGCAGTGTATTTATTGTTGCCGGATCTCGGCTTTCGCCTGAATGACACACCGATAGATTATCTTGGTTCATGGCTCAATCCTTGTGGTCACGGATGATGGCGGCGAGCAGGTGGACGATACCCGCGAGCAGCAACGTGACAAGTATGAAAACGATGATGTTATAGATGCGGCGCGGTTCCAGCGGATATTGCGGCTCGGTCGGCGTTTGCAGCATGGTCACTTTTTTCAGCGTTCGCGAGGCTTCGATGCGCCCCTGTTCCAGCGCGGCGAGCGCGGTCTTGTACATGTCCTGGGTGAACTCCGCTTCCATCTGCAGGCGTTGATACTCTTCCACTGTGCTGTTCAACCTGTTTCCATCCGGCGAGGCCAGTCGCGCCTGTTCTTTTTCGATCTGCTTCTGCACCGCATCGATCTGCTGGTCCAGCTCGATGACGTTCGGGCTGTTCGACATCAGATAACCCAGCAGGACGGCGCGCCGCGTCTTCAGATCGCTGAGCTGGGCTTCCAGCCGGTTGATGATCGCTGCCAGATTCTCGGCTGTGCCCTGCGGCGAGGCCATGCCCTGTTCGTTCTGGAAGGCGAGCATCGCTTGTCGTGCCTGGGTGGCGCGCTTGTTCATCTCGCCCACCTGCTTCTCAAGGAAGGTCACCTGTTCCTGCGCCAGACTGTGGGCCATGGCATTCATGTGGCGCTCGCCTTCTTCCACCAGTGCGCCGGCGATGGCTTGGGCGGTCTTGGGATCGTAGGCCTGCGCCTTGATGATCAGCACGCCCGCGTATTCGTCAAACTCCACGCTCACCCGGGAAAGGTAATGATTGTGGAAACCCTCGAGGGAGGTGTCTTTGAACCACATGCGCGCGAGCGGGTCGCGCTGCCAGTCGCTGAAGTGCGAACGCAGGTCGAGCCGGGCATCAAGCTTCTTCAGCATATCGACCGAGCGTAGATGGTCGCGCAACAGCAATTGGTCGGTCTTTGCGCCGCCGGAATTGCCGAGCAGGCTGCTGAAATCGAGGCCGGGCCCGGCAGACAAATCGGTCTTCTGGATGATGACGTGCGCTTCGGAGACATAACGGTCCGACGCGATCAAGCCCCAGTAGAAGATCGCCAGCAAAGATGCCACGAAGGCTGCGCCGAAGGTGCGGCGGCGCAACAGGGCGGGGATAAGCCAGCTTTGCGACCAGTCAGCTACTCCAGGCAGCCATTGCATATATTTGCTTTCTAGAATGCGCTGCATCATTTTGAAGGCACAACCTTTACACATTGCCGATTAAGATCATAGATATCGGCCTTTTCATTTTCGTAAGGATCCGGTCGCCATCTTCTTAGCACCGGGATCGCACCTGGCCTAAGCTGATAACCTCTTCTGGCGATATGTCCCACTACAACTAGATCCATCCCCTGTTTTTTTGCAAAATGCACTATCCGCACCCCCTCTTCATAGCTGACTGTTTCGGGGTCGCCGTCCAACCCTTTCCTCAAGGTATCCAGCGTGTCCTGCCTTCGTTTGGCCCGAGCAAGGGCGCGTGCTTTCATTTTCTTATTCTTTGTAAGGCGAGCAGACCCATCGACTATAGTCTTGGCACTCAAGGTGGAACGATATTCCTTGAGCGCATTGCTAATATCGTCGAACCAATATGCTTTTCCTTCGTTTAACCAAATGCCCGCAGAACAGAACTGTTTGAGCGTCCCCTCGCCGTGCGACACCATGATAAGTCCCGCATGGTCAGTCAACTTGTTGAACGCGGCAGCGGCTTTCTTCCTGAAGGATGCATCACCCGTTGATGTCACCTCATCTGAGATATACACGTCGAAATCGAAAGCCAGCGACAAACCGAACTGCAGGCGTGACTTCATGCCGGACGAATAAGTATTGACCGGCTCGTCGAAAAATTCGCCAAGCTCAGCGAAATCCTGGATGAAGGCGATGCGCTCCGGAATGTCGTGCTCGTGGCCATGGATGCGGCAGACGAATTTGGCGTTCTGGCGGCCGGTGAGCGAGCCTTGCAGCCCGCCGCCGAAACCCATGGGCCACGATACGCGGCATTGGCGCTCGACCCGCCCCTTCGTGGGGACATCGATGCCGCCGATCAGGCGCAGCAGGGTGGACTTGCCCGCACCGTTGCCGCCAATCAGCCCGACATTGACCTTGGGCGGGATGGTGAACGAGACGCCCTGCAAGATCCATTTGCCGGCCCCGTGGTTGGTCATATAACGCTTGTGCACGTCTTCGACGATGATCATCGCGCGATCAGCCTTGTCTGGTAACGCACATGCAGCGCAAGCCCGAGGAAGATCGCCACCAACGCGAAGTTGTAGATATACGCGATGCTGAGCTCTGGCACGGCATGGTAATAGGTCGCGAAGCCCAACCGCGATGCTTCGACCCCGTGGGCCACGGGGTTCAGCATCAGCCAGTCGCGGTAGGGTTGCGGTACGCTGGCGATGGGGAAGATGACGCCGGAGATGAGGTACATGGGCATCATGATGAAGCCGAGGAGTTTGTTCAGCTCGGGGATCAGCTCGCCGCCCACCGAAGCCATCAGGCCGAAACCGACCCCGACCAGCCACAGGCCGAAGAAGGCTTCCAGCACGCCCAACGGGTCGTCCGGCAGGACGTCGACCCCGAACAAGGCTGCACCGCTGAACAGGACGAGCGCGACCATCATCATCAGGAAGCCTTCGAGTGCTGCCCGCACTAGCACGGTGTCGACCGGTTTGACTTGCCGGTAGGCGAACAGGCCCTGATTGGAGGAGACGGCATTCTGAGTGCGCGAGGCGGTGCGACGGAACATGAGGAAGGCCAGCATGCCGGCCAGCAGCCAGACGGCGGTTTCGATGCCGCCGACGGTGCGCATGCGGATGGTGATAAAGACGAACAGCAGGAAGACCACATGCACCACCGGCTCGACCAGCAACCACAGCCACGCGGCGCGGCCCGCCGATATGCGGCTCACCGCTTCGCGCAGGAACAGTGCTTTCCATACAGAAAGGGCGATGCCAGTTGATGATCTATACATGCTCACAATCGAATGTCTTCCATATATGACATTCTCTTATTGTGCATTGTCTTGCTATTCAATCGTGATGCTCCCCGATTTAAGTCATTGGCGGCATTAAAATAATTCACGATATTTTTCGCCTCTCTAAATATGCCAACACTAATTTGGCGTGAATTGCGAATCGCATGTCCGCTATTTATCGCGCTTGTGGGCACAAAGTCTTAATACCGTGCGATTCTAATCGCATAAGAGATTATTTCCCATAGGGTTAACAGGGTATAGAAATGTTTGCAACCATCCATAGTTGAGTTATACTTTAATATAACTCAACTGGAATGGAGGCGCATCATGCACACAACCAATCTGCGCAAAGTCGGAGGCTCGGTGATGCTGGCCGTTCCGCCAGCATTCCTCGATCAACTACACCTGCA
>Ga0210051_1002994_pt1 | contig 16948 bp, 18 predicted proteins | sample CryGey092014_all_FD_185464 | JGI IMG/M metagenome (GOLD analysis project Ga0210051, IMG submission 185464) | Groundwater microbial communities from aquifer - Crystal Geyser CG23_combo_of_CG06-09_8/20/14_all (SPAdes) (version 2) | ecosystem: Environmental > Aquatic > Deep subsurface > Groundwater... | reverse complement strand
AAGTTTTGGGCTTAACCGCTGTTCACCTAAGGCGCTAACTCAACCACAGCAAGCTGTGGGGTTTTCAAAAAAGGTGCGGGGTAAAGCAATCGGTCTAAAAAAAGCCGATATCAAAATCGGATTTTTGTGCAATAACAATTGCCTTTTTTGCGTTCAGGGAGATGAAAAGAAAAAATTCGGCAACCAGTCAGCAATTAAAATAAAGCAGATTTTAAGACAGGCCAGCCGCGATTGCCAAATCGCGGTTTTTACCGGTGGGGAGCCAACCATCAGAAACGACATTATGGAATTGGTGGCTTTTGCCAAAAAGCTCAAATTTCCGATTATCCAAATTCAGTCAAACGGCCGGCTGTTTGCTTTGCCAGATTTTTGCCAAAAAATAATTGCGGCCGGCGCCAATGAATTTGCTTTGGCCCTGCATGGTCATAGTCCGCAGCTCCATGATTATTTGACCGGTTCGGCGGGAAGCTTTAAACAGACCTGCTTGGGTATTAAAAATTTAAAATCACTGGGTCAGCCGGTTTTGATGAACTCGGTAGTGGTCAAGCCCAATTATCGGCATTTGCCGGCCATAGCCAAGCTTTTAGTGGGCTTGGGGGTTGACCAATTTCAGTTTGCCTTGGTCCATCCGCTTGGGTCAGCGGCGAAAAATTTTGATAGCTTGGTGCCGCGAATGAGTTTAGTCGCCCCGTATCTTAAAAAGGCCTTAGATATTGGCAGGTATTTTAACAAGAAAGTGATGACCGAAGCGGTGACTTATTGCTTTTTGGAGGGTTATGAGGATTGTATTTCCGAAAATATTATGCCGGCAATGAAAATATTTGAGCTTGACCGGATTATCCCCGATTTTACAAAGGTGCGAATTAGTCAGGCAAAAGCGAAAGGGTCCAATTGCCTCAAATGCAAACACTTTAAAATCTGCGAAGGGCCCTGGAAAGAATATCCGCAGAAATTCGGCTGGGATGAGTTCGTGCCTATTAAAAAATATGTCAAATAACAATCTTCAGATAAAAGATAAGGTCGCCCAAGAAAAAAGACACTGGATAAGGTTAACCCGAGTTTGCAATAATAACTGCCTTTTTTGTTTGGATAAAGAAAATCAAAACGGCAAGATTATTCCTGTCGGCGAGGTAATGAAAAAACTGGAGCAAGGGCGCAGAGAGAAAGCAAGTAGGGCAATTCTTTCCGGCGGAGAGCCGACCTTACATCCGCAAATTATAAAAATTATTAAAGAAGCCAAAAAACTTGGCTATAGCCATACTCAGCTAATCAGTAATGGCCGCCTGCTGGCCTCCGAAAAATTTGTTAAAAAGTTAAAAGAAGCCGGATTGGATGAAATTACTCTTTCGTTGCACAGCCACCGGAAAAAAGATTTTGAAGCGACTACCGGAATTAAAGGCAGCTACCTGCAGGCAATGCAGGGATTAGTGAATGCCTTAAAGCATAATTTTATCGTGAGCGTTGATATTGTTATAAATAAAATTAATTATAAAACCTTAAAAAATACTTTAATTTTTTTCACAAAATTAGGCGTAACCGAATTTGATTTGCTGCAGGTTACTCCTTTTGGCGGCGCTTGGTTAAATAAAGAAAAAGTTTTTTATTCAGCGTCTAAGGCAAGCAAATACTTAAATGAGGCCTTTGAGCTGTCAAAAAACAAGGACTTATTTATTTGGACCAATAGATTGCCGGCTATTCATCTTGAGGGCTACGAAAATTTAATTCAGCAGCCGATTAAATTAAAAGATGAAATAAAAGAAAGAAGGCGAGAATTTGAAAATTATTTGGCAGCCGATATTCCTTTGCCCTGTTTTGGCAAGCGCTGCCGGTATTGTTTTATAGCGGGATTTTGTCAGGACTTGACGGCGCTTAAAAAATTTAAAATATTGAAGTCCAAGAGCGGTCCTTTTTGTCTGGCAAAAAATAACGGCTTAAATCAAAAGAAAAAAATCTGGCAATTCCAGAAAAAACTTAATTGGGATAATTTTTTGAACTTCTATATTAAAAACCGCTATTTTGTCAAAAGTTTAAGGTGCAAAAAATGCCGCTACGATAATAGGTGCGATGGCGCCTGGATTCAAGATATTCGTGAAAAAGGGTTTAAAATTTTGCGACCGGTTAAAAAGCAAAACGCGACTAAAACTAAAATAATATGGCTAAAATAGGGTATCTTCAGGTAACAAGAAACTGCAATCAGGAATGTATTATTTGTTCCAATCCGGCCAATAATCGGACTTTAGGGCTGCAAAAAGCGAAACAAGCAATAGATGAATTGAAGACCCAAAAATACGGACAGGTAATTTTAACGGGCGGGGAGCCGACCCTATATGATGAACTGCCTCAGTTGATTAAGTATTGTTTAAAAAAGAAGATTTTTCCGCGAGTAATAACTAACGGCCAACGCACCAGTAATTTTAGATATTTGCGGGCTTTAAAAAAAGCCGGCCTGCGGCATTTGCATTTATCGGTTTATTCTTGCCAAGATAAAATCCAGGCAAGAATATCGCGAAACAAAACCTCGCTCGTAAATATAAAAAAATCGCTGGCTAATTTGCAAAAAATTGGCGGCATCACCACCGATATCAACATTACCATTAATCGTTATAACGCTAATCATCTATCAAAAATCGTGTCCTGGCTGATTAACGATTATCACTTTATTGGGCACTTTGTTTTTAACAATTTAGATCCTTTAATCGGCCGCGCCGCGGCCAATTATCAGGTTATTCCCCGGCTGAATGATTTTGAGCTGGAACTTCATCAGGCGTTAAAAATGCTTGAGAAAAACAAAAAGACATTCCGCGTGGAAAGGGCGCCACTTTGCTATCTGACCGAATTTGAACATGTCTGCACCGAGACGCGCAAGATTATTAAAAACGAATCTCGGCTGGTCTATTTTTTGGATAAACGCGGAAAATTTATCCAAGAAAACTGGGTTTATGGAAAAGCCGAATGCTGCCAAGTATGTTTTTTAAACGACATTTGCGCCGGTCTCTATCAAATGGATAAATACTATAGCGCAACAGAACTTTATCCGGTTTTTGTTTCTAAAGAAAAAATTATCCAAAAAGTTTTGAATAACTGAATAAAACAAGTAGAGTAAACCCCGCACCACAGGTTTACGTCTGTGACACTCTCCGGCCTCGCTCCGCAAAGCGGGGCGGGCTGTGGTGCGGGGTAAAATAGACGTTTTTTATGTCTTTCGTAAATTATTTTTTGGTTTCAACTGCTTTATTTATCGGGATATTAACCGTCTACGAAGATATTAAATTTGGCAAGATAAGGAATAAATGGATTTTAGTCGGGCTCTTTATTGGGATGGGAACGCACTTGGGTTTGATGAACAATATTTTCTCTGTGGATTACGTTTTAAAAGTTTATCTTAACGCCGGCATCGCGCTGCTTTTGGGATATTTAATTTGGCGTTTCAACGGCTGGTCGGCCGGCGATGCCAAGTTATTTTTCATTTTTTCCTTGCTGCTGCCTTTAAAATTCTACTGGCGCAGTTGGTTGCCGATTTTTCCGTCGTTGGTAATTTTAATCAATACTTTTGTCCCTTTGCTAATTTTTATTTTTGGCCGGAGCGTTTTCGGGGCCGTCAGAGGCATTTTTTTATTTTTGAGGCAAAACGGACTGGAGGCGCGATCGAAAGAGGGGATAAGTAATCTTTTTCAGCGGATAAAAAAGAATTATCGGAGATACCTTGGGACGGCGGCCAGATTTTTTTTAGCTTTTGTTGTTTTTCAGCTCGTTCGGCTGGAGGGAGGAAGTTTTATGAGCCGTTTTGCTTGGGGACAGGCAGGGCTATTGGGATTGATGGTTTTTCTAGGAATCGCCGCTAGCCGAGCTTTTAAAAATAAGAAGTCCTTGATTGCGGTAGCTGTCGCCATAGCGTTTTATCTGCTTTTAAGGCAGATTTTTTATTCTAAGAGTTTGTTGTTGGACATTGTTTTGACAGCCAAGGGTTCGATTTTGTATTTGACGGGCCTGGGCCTGTTGTTCTGGCTTTTCTCTTTTTATGAAAGAGTTGGCAAAAGTAAGGGTCTTCATTTCGCTTGGTGGCTATTTTTGGGGCTGATTTTAACAATGGCCATTAACGGCTCTGTGTTGATGTCTTGGTGATTAGATTGTGTTATAATTGCAAGCGAGGAAAGAATGAAAGTTTACTTTCATTCTTTGCGAGCGCCGCAATTTCAAGCTCTGCTTATAATTGGCAGTGAGGGGGAAAAGAAAATCTATTTTCTTTTCAACCGAGCGAACCAATTTCAAGCTTCGCTTATAATTAAAAATAATGACACGAAATCATAAACAAAGGGGGGTTACTCTCATTGAGCTTTTGGTGGTGATTTTTATTATCTCGTTGATTTCGGGCTCCGTTTTGTATAGTTCCTGGAAGGGACAGGACCAGTATTATGTTTCCCAGTCCGTCCAAAAACTGGCGGCTGATTTGCGTCGGACACAGAATATGGCCTTGTCCGGACAAACCCAGGGAGCAGTCATGCCGCGAGGGTACGGCCTTTATTTTGTTTCGGCCAGCCGGTATTATCTTTTCTATAATACCTCTGCCGACCTGGTCTATGCGGCCGGCGCCAGCGTGTTGCTGGAAACAATTAATTTAACCAATAATGTTGTTGTCAGTCCCGTCGCTCAAAGTATTTATTTCACTCCGCCCGACCCGACTACCTATATTAACGGCGCCAACGCCGGCTCTCTGGTTCTGACTTTGACGAGAGGTGTTCGGTCAAAAACCATCACGACTTATTCTAGCGGCAAAATTGACATTTCAAGCCCCTAATTTTATCAGATGATTTTCTCTATATTAAAATTAAAAACTGGCGCTAATAGTGAGCAGGGTTTTGGCTTGATGGAAGTTATCGTTTCCATTTTTATTATTTCGATTGGTTTGATGGGGGTGATGGCTTTGGTTAATTACTCCACGATAGCCGGCGGCACTAGCGCTTCTCGGCTCATTGCCGCCAATTTGGCCCAAGAGGGCATTGAGGTGGTAAGAAATATCCGCGACTTAAATTTCGGCACCAATGGCTGGAGTGATTGGTACGCGGGGATTGAGGGTACAACCAGCTACTTAGTGCAATACAACGACGCTTCTTGGCGGGCTTTTAGCGATATGCCCCTAAAGTATGATTCAAGCGCCGGACTTTATGGTTATGATTCCGGAGTTGACACCTCTTTTGTTTTTAAGCGTAAGATTACCTTAACCAAGATTTCTGATGCCGAAATAAAATTAGTAGCGGAGATTACTTGGGTTGAACAAAATCGTTCCCATATCTTGACGGTTGAGGACCGATTATGGAATTGGCGGTAAAAAAATCAAAATTTAAAAATCAAAATGGAAAATGACAATGTAAAGTTAAAAATGAATTAAGTAATTTTACATTTTAAGCTGTCATTTTGATTTTTGATATTTACACTTTGCATTAAAGATGATTAATCTTAAACGAAAAAATAACGAGCAAGGATTCACTTTAATTGAGCTGTTGGTCGCGATGGCTGTTTTTATGGTTATTATTGTAGCGGTGATAGATATTTTTGCGGTTGGTTTGGGCGGCTCGCAGCGGATTTTTGGCCGGCAGAACACGCAGGATTCAGCCCGCTTTATTTTGGAGTCCATGAGTAAGGAAATCAGGATGAGCAAAATTAATACAGCCGACGGCCAGAGCAATACTTTGAATATTACCAATTCCAAAGGCCAGACCTTAAACTATGTGTTTGATAATGTGAACAAACAAATCACGCGAGGCGGCGCGGTTTTAAACTCCAGCAACGTTGAAATTACCGGAACTTTTTATGTGCAAAAAAGCGGCAATCTTCCGCCGCGGGTGACGCCGGCGCTAAAAGTCGTTAATAAAACGGGCCAAACAGCTCAGCGGGTCGTTATGAATCTGCAAACAACTATTTCATCTCGCCGTTATGACCAATAAACTTTTTCTTTGGTATCGACAATTTAATAATGAACGGGGAGCGGCAATTCTTATGTTGAGCTTTTTTGTGCTGAGCGTTTTGTTGCTAATTGCTTTAACCGCGGCCAGCGTTATGATTTACGAAATTAGAATGTCGCTGGAAATTTCCAATTCCGGGCCGGCCTTTTTTGCGGCCGACGCGGGAGCTGAGAAATGTCTGTATCAGGCGCGGCTGGAAACAGGCGAGTGCAGCGTTATTGGCGCCTCAACTTCAATTACCTTGGATAATGGAGCCAGCGCGGTAGCGACGAGAGCCGCCGACGGCAGAATTATTTCGGCGGGTAATTTTAACGGCGCTAAACGCCAGGTGGAATTGAGCTGGTAGGGCATATAAACATACAAACATCCGAACATATTAACATAGAAACATAAGGAAGAATTTTGCGGTCGCTCAAATAAAGATTAATGTTAAAATGTTAATATGTTTCAATGTTAAAATGATTTTGTGAATAAAGCCGAGGTCAAAAAAAGAATTGGTAAGCTTAGGGAGGAAATTAATTACCATCGGTATCAGTATCACGTGTTGGACAAGCTGGCGATGTCCGACGCGGCTTTTGATTCGCTTAAAAACGAACTGGAAGAACTGGAATTAAAATATCCGGATTTAGTGACGGCTGATTCTCCAACCCAGCGGGTGGGCGGCCAGCCGTTGGCTAAATTTACTAAAGTGACGCACGCGCAGCGGATGTTATCGCTCAACGACGCTTTTGGCGAAGAAGAGATTTTCGCCTGGCAGGAGCGGATTCAGAAACTCGTGCCGCACGCCAAGCCTGATTATTTTTGTGAGTTAAAACTGGATGGTTTGGCCGTGTCGTTAACTTATAAAAACGGCGTTATGGTCCAAGGTGCGACCCGAGGCGATGGTCGGGTCGGCGAAGACGTGACGCAAAACCTAAAGACCATTGAAGCCATTCCTTTGAAGTTGAGAGTGCCGGACGAGGCGGAGCTGAAAAAAGCGAGGCTGGGCGCGGGTCAGATAAAAAAAATTATGGCGGCCGTCGCCAACGGCCAGATAGAGGTGCGGGGCGAGGCGATAATGACCAAGAAAGTTTTTGCCGCGTTGAATAAAAAGTATCAACAACAAGGCAAGGCCTTATTGGTCAATCCCCGCAATGGCGCGGCCGGTTCAATTCGGCAGTTGGATTCTAAAATTACGGCCCAGCGCCATTTGGATTTCTTTGCCTATACCATCGTGACAAATCTTGGTCAGGAGCGACACGAGCAAGAGCATTTGATTGCTCGGGCCTTAGGATTCCCGACTTTTGTTGACGAAGATAAGAAAAATTACGCCCGCTTTTGTAAAAATTTGGACGAGGTTATAAAGTTCCACGAGCATTGGGCCGGGCGCCGCGATAAATTGCCTTTTGGCTGTGACGGCGTGGTGGTTTCCGTAGATAAAACCGGGCTTTACCAAAAATTAGGCGTGGTGGGCAAGGCGCCGCGCTGGATGCAGGCCTTCAAATTTTCGGGCGAGGAGGCCACGACTGAAGTGGCCGATATTGTGGTGCAAGTTGGCCGAACCGGTATTCTGACACCAGTGGCGCATTTAAAGCCGGTGAAAGTGGGCGGCGTGATGGTGGCGCGAGCCACTTTGCATAACGAAGATGAAATTAAACGGCTGGGTCTTAAAATTGGCGATACGGTAATCGTCCAGCGGGCCGGCGATGTGATTCCCGACATCATTAAGGTCTTGCCGAAGCTGCGCACTGGTAAAGAAAAGAGTTTTCATATGCCCAAGGTTTGTCCTGTGTGCGGCGGGCCGGTAGAAAAACGGATTATTGGGAGCCAGGCTGCGCCTGGCCACGCGAAGCGTGGCGCGGGACATTTTTGCGTCAATAAAAATTGTTTTGCCGTTAACCGCCGCCAGCTGCATCATTTTGCGGCCAGGTCGGCCATGGATATTGAGGGATTGGGGCCAAAAATTATTGACCATTTGATGAAGGAAGGCCTAATTGGCGACGCGGCTGATATTTATGATTTACAGGCGGGGGATTTGGAGCCGCTGGAGCGTTTTGCCGTCAAGTCGGCTAGCAATGTTATTGCTTCAATTAACAAAAGCCGGCAAGTGCCGCTGGCGCGTTTTATCAATGCTTTAGGTATTCTGCACGTAGGCGAGGAGACGGCCATTGATTTGGCTAATCATTTTGGTAGTATAGAAAAGTTAGCCAAGGCGTCGCCGGAAGAAATTAACGCCATTGCCAACATCGGACCGATAGTGGCGCAAAGCATCAGCCAGTGGTTGGCCAACGATAAAAATAAAAAATTGCTGGCCAAGCTCCTTAAGGCCGTTAAAATTATTAAACCAGCCGTGTCCAGAAAAAAGCAGGTTTTTAAAGGCCAGACGCTAGTGCTGACGGGGGAGCTTGGCAGTTTAAGCCGCGACCAGGCCAAGCAAGCTATTCGTGAGCGGGGCGGCGAAGTGGCTTCGTCTGTTTCACCAAAGACCAATCTGGTAGTGGCTGGGGCCAGCCCTGGTTCTAAATATGATAAAGCCAAAGAGCTGGGAGTGAAAATTATTAACGAAGACGGATTTTTAAAACTTATCAAATGAAAATTAACGTTGAACACGTGGCTAAATTAGCTCGGCTGGGCTTGACCGAGCAGGAAAAAGATAAATTTGCCAAGGATTTATCGGCGATTTTGGATTTTATCGGGAAATTGTCGGAAGTAGATGTTGATAAAATTGAGCCGACCGCGCAGGTAACTGGCTTGAGCAACGCCTGGCGTGTGGACGAAAGCATCAAGCGTGAAGCTCCCAGCCGGAAAAAGATTTTAGACAACGCGCCCGAGGTTAAAGGCGGCTATATAAAAGTTAAGGCGGTATTCGAGTAAATAGCACTCGGATTTACTTTCTGGAAACATAAAATCCGTTCGGCCAGCCGCCGCGAAAAACCGCTGCCGCGCCTGCCAAAGCCGATAATGATTAGCAGGAATTAGATTTAATGCAAACTTAAAGCGTAATTCAATCTCATTTCAAGTAATCAGCTTTGGTTATCGGCGGGCAGGTCGGCTATAAGTGCCAAGATGGATTCTATAACCAGTCGCAGCTTGTGTCTCGCCGCCTCGCCCAACGTAAAAAGACAAAGAAGCGGAGGCGTCTGCGACACATTTTTCTTGACGGCTGGCCTCGCTTAGAAAAAATAACGAGATTAATCTTTTATAAGAATGGATCTAACCAAATTAACAATTAAACAATCCCACGACGGCTTAGTAGCCAAGGAGTTTTCGGCTAAAGAGTTAACCGAAGCATTTTTGGCGCGCATAAAAAAAGAAGATACTAAAATTCACGCGTATCTGGAAATAACCGCTGATTTGGCGCAAAAGGCGGCGGCGGAAGCTGATGATAAAATCAAGGCCGGGGAAAATATTGGGTTGCTGGAAGGCGTGCCCTGCGCCATTAAAGATAACTTGTTGGTAGAGGGAAAAAAGTGCACGGCGGCGTCAAAAATTCTGGCTGACTATATTGCGCCTTATGACGCCGCGGTAGTAAAAAAACTAAAATCAGCCGGCGCGGTGATATTGGGTAAATTGAATATGGACGAGTTTGCGATGGGCTCCTCCACCGAAAACTCAGCCTTTGGGCCGACGCGCAACCCGCATGATTTAGAACGGGTGCCGGGCGGCTCTTCGGGCGGTTCGGCCGCGGCCGTGGCGGCCAACGAGTGTGTCTATGCTTTGGGCTCTGATACCGGCGGTTCAATTAGGCAGCCGGCTTCCTTTTGCGGTGTGGTTGGCCTTAAACCGACCTACGGGGCGGTCTCCCGTTACGGCCTGATGGCTATGGCTTCCTCGCTTGACCAGATTGGGACCTTAACCAAAAACGTGGCAGATTGCCGGGCTGTTTTTGAGGTCATCAAAGGTAAGGATCCGCGGGATTCAACTAGCGCTAGTTTTCCTCAAGCCACTAAGTTTAAGCTAGAAGCCAAGAATTTAAAAATTGGTTTGCCCAAAGAATATTTTGCCAAGGGGTTGGATAAAGAAGTTGAGAAGTTGGTCCGGCAGGCGATTGATAAATTAGTTAAGCAGGGTGCGCGCGTTGAGGAAATTAGTTTGCCGCATTCCGAATACGCTCTGGCTTGCTACTATATCATTATGGCTTCGGAGGTCTCGGCGAATTTAGCTCGCTACGACGGCATCAAATACGGCTACTCGGCCGGCGCCGACCAAAAACAAGAAACAAATAATCTTTTAGATGTTTATCTGAAATCGCGCCAGCATGGTTTTGGCGATGAAGTCCGCCGACGCGTGATGCTGGGCACTTATTCGTTGTCTTTCGGCTACTACGACGCCTATTATCTGCGGGCGCAAAAAGTGCGAACCAAAATTTTGTCAGATTTTAGTCAGGCCTTTGATAAGGTTGATTTGATAATGACGCCGGTAGCGCCAACGCCTGCTTTCAAGCTCGGCGAAAAAATTGATGACCCGGTTACGATGTATCTTTCTGATATTTATACGGTGCCGGTTAATTTGGCCGGCGTACCGGCGTTGTCTTTGCCCTGCGGTCAGGTGGAGAAACTACCAGTGGGGCTGCAAATTATCGGTAAACATTTTTCCGAAGAGCTAATCTTTCAGGCGGCGGAGCTCGCCGAGGCACTTATCAAAGGCGGAAATCCGCTATACAATTAAAGCACTATGGAGTATTTTTACGACCTCTACGACCAAATTTATATTTTTGTATCCTCGGAGCAATTTGCGAACTCTCTTTTGTTCGTGAAGTTGGCCTGTTATTTATTTTCTTTTTTCCTGATTTTTCTTATCGTGGTGCTGCTAAAAAAGGTTAACGCGGCTTGGTGGATAAAAGAGCGGATTTATGCCTGGGAGTTTGCTATGAGTTCCGGGCCCGACAAGCGCTGGCAGGGGATTTTGGAACGCTTGCATCGGGGAGACGAAGCCAATATAAAACTCGCCGTAATTGAAGCCGATAATCTCTTTGACAGCATTTTACAGCGCATGGGTTTGCCGGGCAAAGATATGGATGTGCGTTTGAAAAACTTTGAAGCGCACGAACTCAAAGCCCTGCCGCTGGTCTTAGAAGCGCATCACTTGCGCAACCAGATAGTCCACGAACCCGGCTTTCAGCTAACTCAAGAGCAAGCCCTGGAGGCCGTTGAAAAATTCGGCGCGGCGCTGAAGGAATTGGAATATTTGTCGTAAAAAATAGAGATAATTATAAAAACAGGGTCTCCCCTGTTTTTATAATGTGCTTGCCTAAAGGTGTGTTTTTAGTTATACTATGGTAGTTATAAAATCTTTATTTTATCGCGGGGTGGAGAAGTAGTATCTCGGGGGTCTCATAAGCCCCAGGCCCGGGTGCAATTCCCGGCCCCGCAACACTGAATTATAAGCGAAGCTTGAAATTGCGGCGCTCGCAAAGAATGAAAATAAACTTTCATTCTTTCCTCACTTGCAATTATTAACGCCGCAAATTAAATGGTGACAGAATTTAATTCAGGCGTTATTTTTAAAGGAGTGAGTGAAATGAAGATTCATCTTCATTTCCGAGCGAGTGCAGAAAATATAGCGAAGCATACTATTTTTATACGGGGCTGCGTAGCTCAGCGGTTAGAGCGGGCGCTTCATAAGCGTCAGGTCAGTGGTTCAAATCCACTCGCAGCTACAAATTTTTCTATCCGAAATATTACTTGGGCCGTTAGCGTAGCCTGGCTTAACGCGTCTCCCTGTCACGGAGAAGATCAGGGGTTCGAATCCCCTACGGCCCGCAGTCAGTTTTTGATGTCGAGATACTGAAAAGTGTCATTAGGGGGTGTTAATAAAAAATATGATAACTTTACAGAAGGCCACAATTGAAGACTTGGGAATTTTGTTGCGGATAGAAAAAAATGTTTCAAATTTGAAAACATATTCTGCAATGGTAACTGAAGAAGAATGGAGAGAGGAGCTATCTAAAAGTACTGTATATCTCATTGAAAAAGATGGTGTTGCGATTGGAGACATTAGTTATGAAATAAAAGGAGACAGCCATGCATATTTGAGTGGCTTTGCAATAATTCCCGAGTTTCAGGGGCAAGGTATAGGGCAAGAAGTTTTGACTAAAATTTTAGAAGAATTAAAAAATATGCGCAGAATTGATCTTGCGGTTCATCCGCATAATGTGCATGCAGTAATGTTATATCTTTCATTTGGTTTTATTATAGAGTCACGGAAAGATAATTATTTCGGTGACGGCGAACCAAGAATCATTTTAGCAAAGACTAAATAAGCTCCAACATCGTCCCCTAGCCGCGCATTTTAAAAAAGCGACGAAGAAATAGCAGAGGAAGCCCTCCTAATAAATAAAAAAATTTATGGAAACTTATAACAAACCAAAGGCGGCGGCCTTTGTTGATATTTCAAACATATTTTATGGAGCAAGGTATGCTAAATGGCGCATTTCTTATAAAAAAATCCAGGAACATCTAGAGAATAAATATGAATTAACCTTTTTTGCCTATATGGTTGCGAAGATAACAATCCGTCTAACGAAACATTTAAGGAAAGGGCGATAAAACAACAAGGATTTTATAATAAATTAGCCAGCTTAGGAATTAGCGTGTTTAAAAAACCGCTTCAATATATAGACGGAAAAATTGATGGAGATGTTGATGGCGATATTAAAAATGCCATACATAAGTTTATAAATGACAAGAAGATAGAGTATATTATTTTGTTTTCGGGAGATAAGCATTTTTTACCGGTAATTAAGGAATGCTGTAGCGCCGATAAACGAATTCAGGTTTATTCATTTAGGCAAGTTTTATCAGACAAAATAAAAAACTTCGTTTTACAAAATGGTAATAAATGTAATTTTATATATTTAAATAAAAAAAGGAGTGAATTAGAGCATAAATAAAAGACACGCAATCTATAAAAAAGCTTGTCAATGTCTTGACAAGGCAAACGCAAAAGGAATATCATAAAGCTGTAAGATGTAATCCGTTCATTTTGAGCGGAAACAGCAAAAACCTCCTAACGGGGGTTTTTGTATAGCTTAGAGCCTATTCTCCATAATATACGCTCCAACATCGTCCCATATACGCCGCATATCAAAAAAACCGCTTATTTGAGCGGTTTTTTGGCCTCTTGGGTTAATGGGTTTTATCCACATTTTTATCTATTTTGCCCTTGTTTTTTACTTCAAAATCTGGTAAAATTAAAACAGGGAAAAATCTGCTTATGACGCTCAAAACTTACCTTTGGCTGATAGCGCTCGCCAGCTTCGTGGCGCTGGGTTGTTTTTTGGGAATTTTGTGGTGTTTCTCGCCGCAAAACGCCAACCCGACGATTTTAATTCTATTGTTTTTAAGTTTGTTTCTGGCGATGTGCGGCTTTTTCAGCTTGTTCGGATTTTACTGGCGGCGGAAGAGAAATAAAACCAAGCCGGCCGAACATTTTTTGGGCACGTCTTTTCGGGAAGGCACTTTGCTTAGCTTGCTTCTAATCGGTTTTTTGCTGATGCAGTTGGGCGGCGTGTTTTACTGGTGGACATCGTCAATTTTTTTAATAATCGTGGTGGCAATTGAAATTGCCTTTTTGCAGCAGGAATAAAAAACATATAAACATCCGAACATATTAACATAAAAACATAGAGGGATAATTTTGCAGCCGTTCAATTAGATGTTGATGTTAAAATGTTAGTATGTTTGAATGTTAAGATGATTCTGTGATAGATAAAGTTAGAAAAAAGTTTGCGGAGGATTTAAAAAAACTCAGCGATAAACAATCGCTGGAGGACTTGCGCGTGAAATATTTGGGCCGGAAAGGGGAGTTAAATAAAATTTTGGAAAAGGTGAAGACGCTCGGTGAAAAAGAACGAGCGGAGCACGGCCGGCAGCTTAACGCGCTTAAGCAGGAAATTGAGCAGTTGTTGAAAGACAGCTGGCAAAAAGTTAAAACCGCAAGTCGGCAGTTGGCCGAAGAGTGGTTGGATATTACAGCTCCCGGCGCTAAGCCCTTGGTGGGTCACTGGCATCCGCGCACCCTGGTGCTGCGGGAGATTGAAAATATTTTCAAGTCGCTGGGCTTTTCTGTTGTTGATGGGCCGGAACTGGAAACCCAATGGTATAATTTTGAAGCGCTGAATATGCCCAAAGACCATCCGGCGCGCGATATGCAGGATACTTTTTATGTCAAAAATCCGGCGGGCGGAGAGGACTTAGTTTTACGCACGCATACCTCTCCCAATCAGATTCGTTTTATGGAAAAAAACGAACCGCCTTTTAGGATTATTGTTCCGGGCAAAGTGTTTCGTAATGAGGCAACCGATGCTTCGCACGAATATCAACTGCATCAATTTGAGGGCTTAATGGTAGACAAGAATATTTCGGTGGCTAATTTTAAAGCGATAGTGGATGAATTTTTCCAGCGGCTTTATGGTCTAAAAGCTAAAATCCGGTTGCGGCCCAGCTTCTTTCCTTTTACCGAACCCAGCTTTGAAGTAGACATGGCCTGTGTTTTTTGCGACCAAAAGGGATGCCGGGTCTGCAAAAATGCCGGTTGGTTGGAAATGGGCGGAGCCGGTATGGTTAATCAATTTGTCTTTGAATCGGCGGGCTATGTGCGCAATGAATGGCAGGGCTTTGCTTTTGGATTCGGAATAGATCGGCTGGCGATGTTGAAATATCATATCAATGACATTCGGTTATTAACGGGTGGAGACATGAGGTTTTTGAAACAATTTTAAAGGGCTTTCTCTAAAATTTCAAGCACAAAGTGCGTAGAAATTTTAGCCAGAAAACCTTTACCCCGCCCCATTTCTTTCCAAGTTTGGCGGCGAACCATAAAACTCAAGAGAAACGGCTTCGCCTTACACAGGTGGACAACCAAGAACTTGGGTGGAAATGGGGCGGGGTGCTCAATGTTATAGTTAAATTTTAACTCGCATTGGGCTCGTAAAAATTTAAATAACATTGAGCATGAAGTTTTCCTATAATTGGCTGAAGGAGTATATCCCCGACATACCCGACCCGAAAAAAACGGCGGGCGATTTGAATATGCGAATTTTTGAGGTGGAAGAAGTTCAGCCAATCGGTCGGGACTGGGCGCTGGACATCAAGGTCTTGCCTAACCGCGCCTTTGATTGCTTATCGCATCTGGGTATAGCGCGGGAAATTGCGGCCATAGAGAATATTGAATTTAAAATGCCGAAGGTGTCCTTGAGGGAAGACAAGGGTTTTAAAATAAAAGATTATTTGAGCGTTGAGGTGCGAGAGCCGAAGTTGTGTCCGCGTTACAGCGCGCGGGTGGTGGTTGATGTAAAAGTGGGCGAATCGCCGGAATGGCTTAAAGAAAAATTGGAAGTTTGCGGTCTGCGTTCCATTAATAACATTGTTGATATCACTAATTACGTGATGCTGGAATGCGGCCAGCCCCTGCATGCTTTTGATTTGGACAAGCTGGGTGAGAAAAAAATAATCGTCCGGCGAGCCGGTGAAGGAGAAAAGATAAACACTCTGGATGAGGGCAAGGCGCAGCGAATATTGAATGAAAATATTTTAGTTATTGCCGATGCCCAAAACCCAGTGGCCATCGCCGGGATTAAAGGTGGCCGCTTACCCGAAATTAGCGCGTCAACTAAAAAGGTGGCGCTGGAGGCGGCTAATTTTGACCCGGTGAACATCAGGAGAAGCTCCAAGACTCTGAATTTGCGCACCGATGCCTCTATGCGTTTTGAGAACGGCCTTGATTGTAATTTGACTATTTGGTCGTTGGACCGCGCGGCCGCGTTGGTAGCCGAGATTGCCGGCGGCCAAGTCGCCGCAGGCATTATTGATATTTCGGCAGTTAAAAGAAGCGCTAGCAATACCGGCGTGGCGCACAACTACATTGAAAGTTTACTTGGAAAGGAGATAGCCAGCAGTGAAGTTTTAAATATTTTTAAGCGACTGGGGCTGGAAGCCAAGCAACTCAAGAAAAATAAAGAGGTTTTTTATGAGATAAAAGTTCCGACCAGGCGGGGCGATCTTTTAACCTCCGAGGACTTGATTGAAGAGGTGGGCCGGCTTTATGGCTACGAAAATATTCCTGCTAAGCTTCCCGTCGGCGTTTTGATTCCGGCATTCAAAAACGAGGAGTTAATTTATGCGGACGATGTCCGTGATATTTTGGTGGGGTTGGGTTTTAGCGAAGTTTATAATTATTCGTTCGTCGGCGAAAACGATAGAGACTTTTATAATTTTCAGGACTTGACGGAAGTTTTAAATCCTCTTTCGCAAGAGCAAAAATATCTGCGGCCAAATTTGGCGGCCGGTTTGATAAAAAACTTAAAAGAAAACTTAAGATATTTCCACTCCGCTACTTCCGGGTTCAAAAAGCTTAAGCTTTTTGAACTGGGGCGGATTTTTTATGAACGCAAAAATGTGGCGATAGAGGACTGGAAAGTTGGCGGGCTCATTTATTTTGGCGGTGAACGTCAGAATGATACCAGCTTTTATGAAGCCAAAGGAACACTGGAAATTTTATGCAACAAATTGGGTCTGGCTGATGTTTGGGGCGACGATTTTATTGCCGAGGGTTTGCCGGCCAACTGGCAAAAAATCCTGCATTCCAAAAAGACAGCCCAGCTTAAAGTGGGGCAGACGATGCTTGGCTGGGTGGGCGAGATAAATCCGGAAATTTTAGAAGAGCTTGGAATTGAGGGGCGGCCGACTATTTGGGAACTTAATTTTGATAAATTGGCCAAACTGGTGAGTCGGGAACGGACATATCAGGAGCCGTCGCGTTATCCGGCCGTGACGCGAGATGTAGCGGTGCTGCTCGGCTCAAACGTTAAGGTGGAGGCGGTGACCAACATTATTGAAAATACCGGCGGTCTTTTACTGGCCGATGTGGACTTATTTGATATTTATGAAGGCGAAGATTTAGCTGATGGTCAGAAAAGTTTAGCATTTCATTTGATTTGGCAATCCCTGGAGCGGAATCTATCCGACGCGGAAGTGAATGATTTAATGGCTAAAATCGTGGCGGCGCTG
>Ga0210051_1002992_pt1 | contig 16955 bp, 17 predicted proteins | sample CryGey092014_all_FD_185464 | JGI IMG/M metagenome (GOLD analysis project Ga0210051, IMG submission 185464) | Groundwater microbial communities from aquifer - Crystal Geyser CG23_combo_of_CG06-09_8/20/14_all (SPAdes) (version 2) | ecosystem: Environmental > Aquatic > Deep subsurface > Groundwater... | reverse complement strand
TCGCGGTGTTCACCGCGATCAGACTTTACCAATTAAGACAAGAAGCGGTTGCGCCAACTGCACCAACTTCTAAACCTAAAGCAGCAGCCACACCCAAAGCTTGCACCGCTCTTGCCTTTAATTTAGGAACATCAACACCGACTCCGACGGCAACACCGACACCAACGGCAACGCCAACAGGTAGTCCGACTGGAACGCCAACCGCAACACCTACAGGGACACCCGGAGCAACATCTACTCCGACTCCCGTATCAACCGCAACACCCGGGCCGACCTCGACACCAATCGCCGGAGCTACCTCCACCGGAGAAGCGGCCTTACCCGAAGCCGGTATTTCTTTCCCCACTATTTTCGGAATTAGCCTTGGGGCACTCCTTCTTATAGGAGCAATTATCTTGGCTCTATAACTGTCGCTTGAATAGTTTAGAAAAGTCTAACTCTTTTAACGGCTGCTGATTTCTCTGAGCCAGACCCAAACCCATAAACCAAATCAAAACAAAGGACAGAATCATGTAAGTTATGTCAAAAAAGAAATTTGTAAGAACGGAAATAAAAACTGCCGAATACAGTATGTCCATTTTTTTATCTTTAAATAAAGAGCATAGTACCCGAAACAACCACCAAAGAAAGGCTGCTGAAAATATTCCCATTCCTAAAACGACTTCGAGAACGATATTGTGCGCATATAAAGAAACAGACCCGAAACCTGAAAACAATTTTTCAAAACCGGAACTTATTTCAATAAAATAACCCATCCCTAAACCCAAAGGGTGATTGGAAACTCTATACAGGGCCTCTATAAAATAAGGCCGGGAAAAAAGTGTTGATTTCTGGGTACTTACAAACACAAATATCACTGCCATAGTTGCAAGTAATCCAACAAAAATACCTCGAAATTTTTTCTCAAAACCAAGTCTGTATGAAACATACGATATCCCAACAATTAACGCAACATATGCGGATCTGGACATAGAAACTGCCAGAAAATATATTCCAATAATAAATAGTATTGAGTGCCACAAGGTGCTTTTTTTTGTCACGCCATAAAAACACATTACTAATATCACGGTCCAGAGATCACCTATATGACTATGTTTTATCATCTCTGAAGGAGGGGAAGACAAACTTAAAAAACTGTTGTCAACTAAAACACCAACTAGCTTGTTGTACAAAAAGATCAAGCTCATTACACCACCAAACACAATAATCATAGTCGAGAATTTCTTTAGAATACTTTCCGGGAGATTATAAAAAACAAGCCAAAATAATCCCCCGGAAACAAATAGTTCGCCATACCTCCACTCCCCTCGGTAAAATATCGTGTTGAAAATTAATAAAAGAATAAAAATAACGTAAATACCAAAATGCTTTGGTATAATCAGCTTTCCTCTCACCGAAATCGCATAAATCAACAAAACAATAGCGTTTAATAAGACCATTGGAAAGATATACTCAACCTTTATGCCTTGGCTCCCAAATATCAGCAGTACCAGCAGACTGATAACAAAAAGGTTCTCGGGGTTTGTTAAAGCAGACTTAAAACTCATGTTATAAATAAATTTAGTATAAAATATAAAGAAAGGTGAAAGATAATTATAACCCAATTCTGATAAACGAGCCAAAGAAAAATATCTCACTTGTTTTTATTACAATTTACCTTCTCGTTTTTCTTCTGTTGGTCCTCTCTTCGGAAATTGTATTTATGATATCAAGTAATTCGCCCGAACTTAATTATCTGCTTTTATCAAAAGTTAAACACTATGCGCAGATAAACGAACTCGACGAATCTTTCAAATACTTAAACTGGATAACGAAAATCAACATCAACTACAATCACAAAAAACAAAAAAGCGGTCTGATTCCAAAGGACTACGGCTTCAATATCGATAAGGCTCTAGAAAACACAAATTTTACCGATGAATTCCGAAACATCCTGCAAAATATCGATGTTTCTGTTATTACAAACTCCCCCGACAATAGAGTATCCGAAATTTTCTACGGATTGGGTCTTGTCGGTTATTCAAGCGGTTTGTCCGAAGTTGCCTTAAAGCTTCTGCAAACTTCCATTTTTATCGAACCGGAACTAAGTTTTTACCACGTAGAACTCGCTAATTACTACTTGACGCTTGGTGATAAAACCCTAGCAGGGAAAACCATAAATTATTGCCTTTTATACAAGGACCCATATAACCACTGTAAGGATTATTTAGAAAATAGCTTATTGAATGGTGAAATTCATAATGTGGGTTTTATGAGAGAAGCGGTCAATAATTATTACCTCTCCCGAGTCGAAAGATAGTTGAATCAAACGATTTGATAAAGCGAATCCAATCATATTGTTTTGAGTTCTCCCTGGCAGAATCGCCCATTGTTTTATTAAACTTTCTGTCGTTTGTCAACAATCGCATCTTTTCCCCAAATGCAACCGGGTCAGCCCTTAAAAGATAGCCGGTCACACCATTTATTTGACTTTCCAAATAGCCACCCTTGTTAAGGGCAATAACCGGTTTACCGAAAGAATTTGCCTCTATTGCCACCACCCCCCAATCTTCATTAAAAGAAGTACATAGCACCAAAAAGCAGTTTGCATAAAGCTTTTTCATTTTCTCCTCTGAAGGATTGGTTACAAACTCTATCCCTTTGTTCTTTCCAGACAAAGACTTCAAAAATTCGAAGTAACCTTTACTTTTATGATCGACCTGTCCAGCTATAACTAACTCAAAACCCTCCTCTCCTTTGGTTATTTCCTGAAATCGATTAAAGGAATCTATTGCCAGTTCGATGTTTTTGGTCCACATAATCCTGCCGGGAACCAAAAAATATTTATCAAATTTGTTTGTAGGTTTCGTCCCCTTCCAATCCACTCCGGGGTGAAGTACTTGACATTTTGTATTATTTCCAACGAGATTGCCAATCTTTGCCCTCGTCAAAGTTTCCTTGCTATTTAAAAAAACATATTTGTATTTTTGCCAAAGAAATCTGTCAACAACTTTGAAAATATATGCAAAGACGAAATATACGATTTTTTCAAACAAATTCTTCTTCATAAAGACTCTTTCTTTGTAATCGATATCGAAAACGGGTCGTAGGGGGGTGTGACAAAAACAAATTGCCGGAATTTTATTGTTTCTAACAAGTACTAAATCCCCCAAGCCATCGGAATGAACAAGTAGAAAATCAAAACCTGCCAAATTTATTTTTTGAAAAATAATTATTACCGCTGCACGGATTACCGAGAAAAGATTCCGTCTAACAGGTATTTTCCTAAGTTCTATCACTTTAAAATCTTTAAATTCGGGATATGTTCCCTTTTTGTTGTAATGATTCGTAAAAACAGTATATTGATGTTTGCTCCTCTTAAGAGTCTCCAATATTGTTCTCTCTACCCCGCTTTTTAAATGTATCCACGGATAATATATGGCTATCTTCATTTGTTTATTACCCTTTCATATATCCCTATTAGTTTTTTGTAATGAACTTCGGGGCTAAATTTCTTCTTTACTGTCTTTAATCCTTCCCTCCCCAATCTTTCAGCAATTTTGGGATTATTCCATAACAGTCGTATTTTTTTCGCCAAATCGTTGCTGTCACCGGGTTTAAAAAGCAGCCCGTTCTTGACATCCTCAACTATCTCAGGAATTCCACCGATACGGCTTGCCACGACGGGTTTCCCAAGGGAATATGACTCAAGTATCGTATAAGGCATATTTTCATACCAAAGAGAAGGAACAATCACAAAGAGGCTTCCAGCTATGCTTAGTTGTAACTCCGCACTTTCCTGGTACTTTAAAATTGTTACATTCTTAATTGAATATTTGCTTAAAAAGTTCTTTATCTTTATTTTGGTTTTTTCATCCGGATATTTTCCGATCATTTTAAACATAACCTGAGGGAGATTTCTTGCAACTTCAAGAAGAAACATCACCCCTTTTTGTTCATCCAAACGACCGAAATATAAAACATATTTCTCTTTGAGTTGCTTATTGGGGGATCTTGAAAGGAAAAGGTTTGTGAAGTTCGGCAAATAAATAATCTTTTTCGGATTAAAACCGTATTCTATCAACTTTTTTCCCATAAATTTACTCGGGGCTATAAAGCAGTTAACGTGTCTTTCGTACAATCTGAAAATGTGCTGGATATAAGAAGCTATGGCCGCCATTAATGAAGCTACATATGACTCTTTAACGCTTTTTGACAGAACAGCTTTATAGTAGCAATCCTTTTTTGTATCCTCATTTACCCTGCCGTTGCTAAACAGATTCAGACAGGGAGAAATCAATTGATAATCGTGTACCGTTTGAACAACCGGTATTTTTCTTTTTTTTATCACCGCAAGAATCGAAGGCGATATGTAATAGTAAATATTATGAATATGAACAATATCGGGTTTGAAGTCATCAAGGAGTTTCCGCATCTTCCTTTTGGCCTCCAACGAATAAAACATCCTGAAAACCTTTTTAATAAAACTTTTATAATCGTTCTTGCCAAAATCCAACTCACCAAGGAAATACTTTGCCCATCTTGACGGATAATTTTTCGAATCCAAAAGGGAAAAATTAGCAACGGTATGCCCTTTTTTTCTTAATAAATCAGAGAGTTCCAGATAATACCTTTCTGCTCCCCCTATCATTTTGTGGTGACTGTTTATCTGTAGGATCTTCATTCTGTAGCGGTTGGCATTCTAAATATTATTTTACAGAAATAAATTTTGTAACCACCGGAAATAGCGAAAGCTGTGGGGTATTAACGGGAATTTCATAATCGATAACAATCGGTATATCGTTTAGAAGAAAGTATCGCTCTCCAATTTTCAAAGCATTAACTTCAAGAGTAAGATAAACGTCTTTCCTCGTCGGATCAAACCTTAGTATTGTTCTTCCGTCTGATGTTACGACCACCTTTTTGGCAGGTTCCACTTTTTTGTTAAGGATTTTTATAATCGTATTTCCTTTATTATCCTTTATCTCCTCTCCCACTTTTAGGGCGTCTGCGATATATGCTTTGGTACCCGACGTTTCCAGATATGTAGCGTTTTCTTCCCTTATTTGAGCTTCAACCGTAATCAACCGTCTCTCCCTTTTATCCGAAACCCCTTCAATATCCGTTATTAGTCCTTCAACCAATAAATTATCAAAATTTACTTTTATCTTTGAACCGATAAGCACCGGGGTTCCTTTGTAGGTATAAGTATTGGATGCTCTGTTATAAACCACCCTCAGTTTTGTCGTAAGATATACCGTAATCCTATCCGGCAATTTTTCATACGAGAAGATATCAAGAAGTTCCGCCTTTACCTTACCCAAACCGTCTCTCTCCTTCATTCCCTTATGAAGCAATTCGCTAAACCACCTTTTTGATCCTGAGTTGCCCCAACCTGACCAAGCGAGGACGCTTTCCCGTCCCACTTCAACGGTCACGATTTTGTATGAAGACCTTCTAAAAAAAACAACGGCAAAAATTAGTATCGCCAATAGTCCCAGACCAATCAGAATCCAATCAAAAAACTTCAAGTTTTTTACTACTTTCCTCATCATTTTCGTGATCCAATCATAACACTATTTGCCGCGGATAGTAATAAAATAATCATCACCAAATTTATATACGGCTGAAAAATGGCTGCCAGCGAAAGGCAGAATATCGCTGCGGGAATGCTTGAGAAAAAAGATTGTTTTTTTGCTGGACCATACCAAAAATTTCTGATGGAAACAAGCGTAAAATAAACAAAGGCCGTCAAAGCCGGAAGGCCGTTTTCCAAAGCGGTAGAAAAATACCAATTGTGAACCGCAAGCGGAACAGACGCAGCCGTAGTATAAAGATTCAAAAAAATGCCTTCATAAACGTTCATCAAAGCTCCCACTCCAAAAATTGGGTGCATTTTTATTATTTCAACCGCATCCTTAATCAGAATATGCCTAAAAAACACTGCCCCAGAATCCGACCCGAAAGAATAAAAAGATTTCTCAACCCTCGGAAGAACAAAAAAGAAAAAGAGAATAATAAGCGCAGGAATCACAAAAAGTCTTCGTTTCCAAACTTTATCAATCAATTCTCCAAACAACTCTCTTTTTCTCGAAGAAAATACTAAAAAACCCATGCCTGCAAAAAACCCCAACCAGGCGCTTCGGCTAAGCGTTGTCACCAAGACAGCGAATCCTATTAAAAAAGATGTCCAAAGGATATTTGATTTGCCTTTCAAAACAAACACAAACAAAAAAACAAGCGTCGACGCCAACCAAATTCCGAGTGCGTTTGCGTGGTCAAAAGTGCCTACTGGTCTAAAAGTAAATTCGGACTCATCCACCGCCTTACCAAAGTACTCAATGTTCACCTGAGATTCCAGGTTTTTATAAAGGGGTGATTTTGCTGCCAACTGCGCAATAGCAAGGACAGATTCAAAAACAATTAAGGCGCAAAAAACAAACGCTAAAAGCCGCCAGAATTTCCCATTCGGGTTAATCAAAAATCTGATATAAAAATAAAGAACCAGTCCGCCTAGTGATAAAACCTCAAAAGGTAGGGAAAGCTCGGGGTTTCGGGAACCAAAAAGCGCGGATGTAATCTTAAAAACAAAAAAAAGAGTCAATAAGATATCTGCTAAACAGAACCTGAAATTTAAAACTTTGCTTTTTCTTAACACAAGTTCTCTTACAAAATAAATAAGCATGACGAAAGAGATTATGTGCGATGATGTAATAACAAGATTCGCAAAATACCCATCGGGAAATATTTCCAACGGAAAGACGCCGGGCGGCAGGAGCTGAATTGGGTAAGTTTTACCCGTTCCAACTATTAAACTGGCAATAAAAACAAAGAGCAAACTCAAATCAAATCTCCTAAGTTTCAAGTAGAAAGCAATAAAAAGCAGACCAAAAGCCAAAGCTGTAATTTTATTTGAGGGGTTAATGATTAGAAGAAGAATATAGAATAAAAACGTGACCCAAAACAAATATTTTTCCTCCGGGATCATATATAATCTAGTCATTCTACTACGAAGCTATGAAAATCGGAATTGATGCAAATCCTTTAACCACACCTTTTCCTTGCGGAACTAAATCCTATGCTCAAGACCTCCTTGAAAATCTTGCCCGGATAGATAAAAAAAACGAATATGTAATTTTTGTAACCAAAAAAGTTGAAATTCCCAATCAGAAAAACTTTCGATTGGTCAAATTACCCAACTTTTTCCCTATTCTTAAAAAGCAGCTATTTATTCCCTATTTTGTAAAGAAGGAAAAGATTGATATATTTCATAACCTAGAACCTTACGGAAGCATCTTTTTGAACCATCCCAAAATAATAACTACCGTGCATGATTTGAGACTTGATACTACCTATCCTTTCTTGAGTAAATATTTATTAAATAGATTGTATTGCGAATTGGCAAGAAAATTGGTTTTTAAAAAAAGTATTAAGCTCCTTACAGTTTCTAATACGACAAAAAAAGAATTAAGCAGATTGTTAAACAATAAAAAGGATTTAGAGACAAAGACTGTTTATAACGGCTACAACAATAAGTTTATGAATTATAAAAACATCAAAAACAAAAATGGTATTCTTTGTATGGGTGATTTTGCAATCAGAAAAAATATTTCAAGGGTGATTGAAGCCTATTCCGCTCTTCCTTCCAAAATTAAAAATAAACACCCGCTTAAGATAGTCGCTTCTACCCAAAGAGCAGGCAATGACTTTCTAACTTTGGCCAATAAACATAAAATCGGAAAATATGCCCGGGTTTATGCTGCCATTTCTGATACCCGATTGGCTCAACTCTATAATCACTCCCTGGTTTTTGTTTACCCTTCTTTATACGAAGGATTTGGCATCCCCATACTTGAAGCCATGGCATGCGGCTGTCCTGTTGTTACCTCCAACTATGGTGCGATGAAAGAAATTGCGGGAGACTCTTCTTATTTGGTAAACCCCAAATCAACCGTCGATATTTCGAAGGCTGTGCAAAATATCGTGGAAAACCCAAGACTCTTAGAATATTTAAAGAGAAATGGATTAAAAAGGGCAAAAATGTTTTCCTGGGAAAAAACGGCAAGAAAAACTTTGGAACTATATAATAAGGTTTATAACAGCATTCAAGAACACTCCGCAATTTAATTGCGGAGATGAATTGAACGCTGATATGTCATCCTCGTTTAGACGAGGAAACCGCGGACTTGAGTCCGCGGAGGATGTCATCAAAATATATGAAAGGTAAAGATATCATGGTAATTCCCTTTAATGTTCCGTGGAATTGGTCAACGGACTATACTAACCAAACCGCTTTTGAGTTGGCAAAAAAAGGTAATATTATTGTTTGTTATCTATGGGGTGACGCAAAATCTTTAAAAGAGTTTGCGGTTTCTGGTAAATATCCAAAGTTAATAAAAAGACATTCTAAAAATATTTATTTAGTCAATCCAATATACTTTATCCCTTTTCGCCGATTTAAGCTTATCGCCAATTTAAATTCCCTAATTAATCTGCTCTTTTTAAGGCTTTTCACCGAGACGGTTTCCTTTTTCAGAAAAGCCGAAAGAAAGATATTTTGGATTTTTAACCCCAATTTAATTTATATATATAAATATTTTGGGAAAAAATATTTTCTTTTATATGATTGCGTGGATTTTTTTGCGGTTGATGACAAAGAAAACATTAAAAGAACCAAGTTAAATGAGCAATATTTGTGCAAAGTGGCAGATTTGGTTACAGCTAATTCTCATGTTCTTCAAAACCATTTATCCCAATACAGAAAAAATATAAAACTTGTCCCACAGGGGTTTAGAATTTCGGATTTCCAAAGAAGAAAATATAAAATTAAAGATCTTAATCTGAAAAAGCCAGTAATTGGTTTTGTCGGGGCAATCAATGCAAGACTTGATTACGATTTACTTTTCAATCTTGCCCGAAAAAATCCAAACTGGAATTTTGTTGTCTGGGGACCGATTTTAGAGAAAGAAAAAATAAATCGGGAAACTTGGAATAAAATGCAGGAGTTGTTTTCTTTGCCAAACGTAAAACTAGGAGAGAGCAGGGATAAAAAGGAAATCCCGGGAATTGTCTCCCAATTTGATATAGGCATGATTCCCTACGATATCTCTCAAGATTTTAATAAATATTGTTACCCGACGAAGCTTTTTGAATATTTCTATCTAGGCATTCCTGTCATCTCAACGCCCATTGAGGAGCTTTCTTACTTTAAAGGCTTAGTTTTTATAGGAAAAGATTATAAAAAATGGCAGAAGGGTATTGAGGAAATTCTTGCTAAACCATGGCCTGCAAATAAAAGAACTAAACAAAAACAATTAGCTATCGGGAACAGCTGGAAAAATAAAATAGAGGAAATCAGTAAAAGCATAGCAAAAAATAACAAGCAATACGTCGGGCTCACCAAGGAACTCTTAAAACGGCTACCTTTAGGTTTTACTTTCACAGCCGAGGTAACCACCGCAAGCATGGAACCGCTACTCCAGATTGGCTGTTTAGTTAGGGTTAAACGTATCAGAATAGAACAAGTAAATAAAGGCGATGTAATTATGTTCATAAACACTAATTATCGATATCCCGCGGTGCATCGGGTAATAAAAAAGGTTAAGCGAAATTCGAGAATATTGTTATTTACTAAAGGAGACAATACTGCGCAAGCAGACACTCATCCTGTAGAGCAAACAAACTTTATAGGAGTAGTTTTGTCCAGAAAGTAAGCTGAATTAAACGTCTAATTACTTTTTATAAGTAGTCCCAAGCGGACATATTCTTCAATAAAATCTTCAGTGTCTTTTCGTGCTTCTTGAGATGAAACGTCATAATTTTTAACAAGACAATCAGTAATTTCAGGAATACTTCTGGGAATTTTCAATAATAACCAAATAAAACCTGCTACTTCACTTAGTTGTCGGTAATAACTTTTATCCCTTCCTAATATTATCCAGGTCTTGCCACTTTTCCGAGTAAATACCGCAGGATTAATTCGTAATTTGCTTTTGGGAGAGCTTGCCATTAACTTGCTTAGTTATAAGCCTACTCCACGATCATAGCCAAAACTTTTATTTTTACTCTCTTATCTTTGGGCTTGGAATAATGCTTCTTTTTCATAAACTTCACCCCCTTCTCTTCCTGTAAATGGTAGCATAAACAGTATATAAAAACAAGGAAAGCTTTGTCAAGGTTTTTCTTGCCTTCGGAAGATACTTCTTGAAAATTAGCTTCTTTAGTGGAAAGGTCTCTGACGCATAAACTGTTCTGTCCGTAACACCAGCTTTTTCAAACTCTTCTCGGCGGGAAAGACAAGTCAAGCAACGGTTACCACACTGATTCCTGCCACCCAGGTAACAACTCCAGGTCTTTTCTAGGGGGAATTTAAGTTGGCACCCCAACCTGATTAAATCTGATTTTTCCCACCAGTGCCCGATCTCTTTTTCAAAGGCCAAGGAGGCAAATTGCCAGCGGTAGTCGGCAGTAGATGAACATAGCATAAGGAGAGTGGCACGAAGGGCTGTAAATGTTTGGCTGGGAATTACCGTGCCGTCACCTACAGTTACCGCATTGAAAATCGTACGAATCTTAAGATTTTGATGGTTATACAAAAAGGTGGCATAAAGAGAACCATACAAGGGGTATGTATAACTCATACCATAGGAGGAAAAATTTTGTACCATTTTGTTTTGGAGATTAAGACCTTGCAAAAGCCTTAATGGGTGAAGGTATGTAACAGGATTAGCAAGTTCTTTTTCAATCTCCGGAGGTGGAAAATGAGTAGAAAACTCTGCGGGAGGAACAAACAGGGACGGAAACCTTTCTTTAAAATAATTCGAAAAATAATTAACGGCTGCCATTTGTCTTTCGGTACGTCCAATCCCTTGATGCAAAAAAAGAGGATAAACTCTGAGTCGATATTTTCCCAAAAGTAAGCCCCAGGCAATAGTCGAGTCCAAACCCCCAGAAACAAGGGCAATTACCGGAGTTCCGGGCGGCGGCATTTTGAAAACGTACCCCCGTTTCCGCCTGAAAAAGGCCTCAATAAGTCTAATTAATTCAAGGTTCTCATACTTCCTTTTGGCCAAACGTTGCCAAAAAGCGTTCTGGCTAATTTTAACAACTGCTTGCTCTAGGCTTTTCATAAGATTTGGACCGCTGATTCTGGTTGTATTTCATCAGATCATTAATAAACTCGTCAATAATTTTGCGTCGAAGATGAGGTAAAAAATAAAGTTTATAAATAACGTATTCTTTTTTCTCGGGTAAAAACAGGAAAGTTTTTTTCGTAGGATACAATCCGTATTTCTGGACAATATTTTTGAGAGTAATTGCTGATTTAAAAACTAATCCACAAGTCAGACTCTGCGGATCTGTTATAATCTTAACCCCCGGCAATTTTTCATTTACCAATGAACAAAAATATCTTTTATTGGCAAGGCATTTTTTAACCAGCTTTTTATATCCCTGACTTCCAAAATAGTGCATCATGGACCAAATTGCAACAGCGCTTATCCCGCTTCTTGATCCAGAAACCGTATTGTCTTTTTCCGGCAAATAATCGATTGTTTTTTCTATCAGATGACGAAGATTCCTCCGGTAAATAACAACCCCCCCGGGATAAGGAACCAGGCCAAATTTATGGTAATCTACCACCAGCCCTTGGATCATCTTGTTGAAAAAAGGGGAAAACTCAGAATTCAGAAAGGGGATGATAAGCCCACTCAAGGCGGCATCGATCCACAGAAAAAAAACACAATCCGGCCGTTTGCGTTGAACGGCTTGTACCACAGAAACAACTAAATTTATATTATCGCAGGTACCGGTAAGAGTATACCCCAAGGTTAAAGGCAACAAAAACCCTTTAAACCCCCTTCTATAAAGTTTGTTTATTGTATTTTCCAAACCTTCAGCATCTATATTCCAGTTTCGGGGGGAAAGGGGAATTATAAAATCAGATACTCCGATTATATCAGCCGCTTTTCTAACTGAATAATGAGTGAGGTCTGTCCTTAAAAGGCAAATTCTTTCTTTTTTCACTCTTTTTTCTAAATACTTCCTCCCCGTCCAAGCCAAAAAGAGGTTTCCTTCCGTTCCTCCGCTAGTAAGATAACCTTCAAGTTGATTTAATTTGCCATGATAAAGATCGATCATTTTCGCAATTGCTTCATACTCAAGCTGTTGGGTAGCCGCCGATTTTTGCGCACTTTTTAAGGACCAGTTACCCAAATGGTTAGGATTCTGACCGAGAAAGGTACGGCACGCTCTAATCGCAAAAGGGTGAGGCAGGGTATAAAGGGCTCCAAGATTATATGTAACCTTGCGGTGCCTCAAATCGCTTTTTATACTTCTAAGCCGGGCCGCGATTCGCAGTTTTGATTCTGAATATTCGGGGAAAACGGTCGCGTTTCCCCTAGGAAACAAAAGACTTGGATACTCCCATTGGCGAACTATTTTTTTTAATATAGTTTTAATATAAAACCCCATAAGGTTACACTTTCTGGACAATCCCCAACCCTGAACCCTTAAGGTGAAGGTCAATGGCATTCTTGCCAGAGATTTCGGTCCAAAGTTCATTGGTGCCGTATTTTCCTTCAGACATCATCCCCTTAACAAAAATGTCATGAAACACCATAAAACCTCTATTTTTCAGCATCGGCCAAAAAACTTCATAGTCATATTTAACTCCCTGATATGAATGATCGCCGTCTATGTAGATATACTCGTAAGCTAGTTTTCTACGCTTTTCGGCAAACTCCGCACTCGTCATAACATATAAAGTTATAAACTCCTCCAGGCCAAATTTTTTAAAACTGCGTTTCCCGCTCTTTGTTTTCCAGTACCCAACTCCGGTCCAGTGGTTTTTGTTTTCAGGCCCGTATCCAGGATCAACAAAATCCACATGTCCTTTTTTATTGTCTTTACAAGCTTGGGCCAAAACAGCTGGGATATAACCATGTCTTGAGCCAATGCAAAGAATATTCTGTGGCTTAATTGTCCGTACAAATGAATAGTGTATCCAACCATAGCCAAGATCCGCTCCTGATGTCTTGGCCTGGTGACCCATCTCGTCGGCTCTAAAACTTTCCATTAATTCTCTTACAATCAAATCATTACTCAGCTTTCCTCTGAGTAACTTTTTAACTGATAATCGAAACAATTTTTTTAGTCCGGTTTTTATTCCAAGCATCCTAGTCTGCCGTTGTTTTAAAATGTCTCATATATTCTTTTATAACCCTATTCGGATTCCCATCCTTTCGCACAATTCCCTTGTCTATCCAAATAATCCGTTCACAATTACCTCTTAGGAAATCCAGGTAATGGCTGGCGATTATTATCGTTTTACCTTGATCATGAAACCCTTGGATTTTATCGAAAGATTTTTCCCTAAACTCCTGATCGGCAACCACAAAATTCTCATCCATTAAAAGCGTGTCGGGATTAACATGAGCCACAACCGAAAAACCCAGTCTTAATTTCATCCCCCCTGAATAAGTAAAAAGCGGAGTATCGATAAATTGTTTTATGTCGGCAAACTTGATAATCGCGTTAAGTTTTCTTTTAATTTCTTGTCGCTTCATTCCCAAAAGCATGCCGTTAAGAAAAATGTTTTGATATCCCGTCAAGTCGGGATGAAAACCAGCCTCCAAATCTATCAGCGAAACAATCCGGCCGGATGTTTTAACTGTTCCCTTTGTCGGGGCAGTTATGCCGGCAATTATTTTTAAAAGGGTTGTCTTGCCCGAACCGTTTGGACCAATAATCCCGACAATCTCTCCTTTTTTAATTTCAAGATTAATATTGTCAAGAGCTTTAAATTTCTCATTCTTTCCGTTTATCACCCTCTCCATCAGGGTCGGTTTCTCATGGTGAATGATGTAGTGTTTTGAAATGTTGGTAAGCCTGACCGCCAAACTTTTTTTGGATTTCATAACCAGTCGTCAAAGTTTTTACTTTCTTTACCAAAAACAATAATTCCCAGCATAAAAATAAAAAGGATTAATAGAGTATTTATCGACAGCATGGCCGGCCCCGGAAGAGGTTTTCCTAAAAATCCGTGCTGGAGAAGCTGCAAGATAGAGGTCATCGGGTTAAAACGCCAGAGCCAGTAAAAACGGTAAGGAATTATCGAAAGAGGATAGATTATGGGGGTTACATAAAACCAGACAATAAGAACTGCCTGGACAGAAAAATTAACGTCACGATAGCGTACATTTAAAGCCGATGTCAATAAACTTATACCTATGGTAAAGAAAAAAAGGAGAATAAAAGCTGTGATTACATAAAAAATCCCTGTAAATGTTAACGTTCCCAGAAACGTCATGGGCAAAATCAATATCCCGACAGCAATCAGCAGATGAATAAAATTTGATAAGATTATAGCAAGAGGTATTGCCGAGCGGGGAAATTTGGCTTTTTTAATTAAATTTCTTTCCCAAACTATTGACGGTGTGGCTTTGGTTAAAGAAAGAGAGAAAAAGTTCCAGACCAACAAACCGATGAAAAGGTAGTAGTAATAATTTTCTACCGGCTCTTTCATAAAAAACTTAAAAATAAAACCAATTACCAGCATTTGCAGAACGGGGTTAACCAACATCCATAAAAAACCAAAAACCGTGTTTTTGTATCTGACACGCAGTTCTTTTTCCGTCATTCCCACCAAAAGCTCAATAAATTGTCGCATATTAACCAATCCTAATTATACGATATAATGAGACCTTAATGAAAAATAACATTTTTATTGTTATCCCAACTATCAGAAATCTGGATTTTTTGAAAGAATGGAGAAATGAATTTGTTAACTGTCATCTTGTTGTGGTTGAAGATAATAGGGAAAAAACCGTAAACTCAAAAAATTTAAAATTTGCTTCTGTTACTCACTTTTGTCACCAGGATGTAGAAAAAGATTTTAATAAAGATTCCTGGATTTTTTCGAGGAAAAATGCGAGTATTAGAAGTTATGGGTTTTGGAAGGCATACCAACTTGGCGCCGAAGTAACAATCACCCTTGATGATGATTGTTACCCCGGGGAAAGCAATCTTGTGGAAAAGCACCTGGATAACTTAAACCTTAAGCTTCCTATAAATTGGGTTACTACATACCCCGATCCAAAATGGATGTACACAAGAGGGTTCCCCTATTCAAATCGGGAGAAATATCCTGTTATGGTTAGCCACGGTTTATGGTCTGGCGCGTTGGATCTTGATGCTAAAACAGAAATAAAATTGCCAAGGATTCTTCGCGAAAAAACATATCCTCCGATCAGGCAAATTATACCCTTCAATTATTTCTACCCCATGTGCAGTATGAATTTGGCTTTCAAAAGGAAGGTTACACCCCTTATGTTTTTTCCGACGATGGGACAAAAACCGGACGGCTCCAGCTGGCCCTACAACCGCTATGACGATATTTGGGCAGGTTTATTTTCAAAAAAAATCATGGATCATCTGGACTTGGGTGTAATAAACGGCTCTCCCTTCGTTGAACACAAAAAGGCTTCCAAACCAAAAAATAACTATCAAAACGAACTGGCGGGAATGAAAATGAACGAAATACTCTGGAAAAGGGTAAGTGAAGTAAAGCTGACGAAAAAAACTCCCAAAACTTGCTATATAGAACTGGCGGAAAAGATTAAGTTCCCGAACAATGAATATTTCCGACAACTTAAAAAGGCGATGATCATATGGGCAAATCTATTTTAGAATCACCCAATTCTTACCATTTTTCTGTAACAAAACACATCTTTGATGCCGGAATTTCATTAGTTGGTTTAATTTTATTCTCCCCCCTGATTCTAATTATCTCGATACTAATCAAATTAACATCAAAGGGTTCTGTTTTTTTTATTCAAAAGCGTACCGGCATACAAGGCAAGTCTTTCAACATTATCAAATTTCGAACAATGAAAGGGGCGGCCGTTTCACAACAGTGGCGCCACCAAAAACAAAATGAGGCCGACGGACCCGTTTTTAAGATATGGGACGATCCCAGATTTACCGGATTTGGAAGGTTGTTGTCGAGAACAGGATTAGACGAGCTTCCACAACTTATTAACGTTCTAAAAGGAAATATGAGTCTGGTAGGTCCTAGGCCGCTCCCGATTTCTGAAGCCAACAAGCTGACAACAGCACAGCGGCAACGCCACCTTATAAAACCGGGGGTTACGAGTTTGTGGGTTATCAGAGGAGCACACTCGTTATCTTTCGTAGAGTGGATGAAGCTTGATCAAATATACGTACAAGAAGCGTCATTTGTTACCGATTTAAACATACTTCTTAAAACAACGGCAATTGTCTTAAATTCAATCCTGACGCTGATATTCGCCAACTCCTCCGCTTAGATGTGTAAGTAAAGATCACTTCCACAGGTTCCTACTACTTACTTGGCGCTGTAGCTCCAGAATTATTTGCTATACTTCTATAGGCATGAGAGTCGCTGTTATTGGGATCGGTTTTACCGGATTAAGCGCCGGGTATTTTTTAACCCAAAAAGGTATTGATGTGACAATCTTCGAAAAGGAGGGCTTTCCTGGAGGGTTGGCAGCAAGTTATTCTGTCAAAGACTGGCGATGGCCGTTAGAGCGATACTACCACCACCTATTTACGTCCGATTATGAAATTAAAAAAATAGCAAAAGAATTGGGCATCAAAATTAATTATCGCCGGGTCAAAACTTCAAACCTTACCAACACAGGTTTTTTCCCCCTTGATTCACCCTTAGATCTTTTACGGTACCCAAAACTAAATTATCTTGACAAATTACGAACCGGTTTTACAATTTTAGCCTTAAAACTTCTGCCTTTTCAAAAATCATTGGAAAAAATTACGGCGAAGTCTTTCATTTTAAAAACCATGGGAGAAAAATCCTGGCGGTTTATCTGGCAACCCCTTTTTGAGGGGAAATTCGGAAGGGAGGCCGATAAAGTTCCGACAATCTGGTTTTGGGCCAGAATCAAAAAAAGGGGTTCCCGCCTTGGCTACCCCGAAGGCGG
>Ga0210051_1002986_pt1 | contig 16979 bp, 9 predicted proteins | sample CryGey092014_all_FD_185464 | JGI IMG/M metagenome (GOLD analysis project Ga0210051, IMG submission 185464) | Groundwater microbial communities from aquifer - Crystal Geyser CG23_combo_of_CG06-09_8/20/14_all (SPAdes) (version 2) | ecosystem: Environmental > Aquatic > Deep subsurface > Groundwater ... | reverse complement strand
CCCAGAGGACGTGTCCCGCTGCGGGAGATTCGAGTCCGGCAATGATCCGCAACAGCGTGGACTTTCCGCTCCCCGACGCGCCCAGCAGGCAGACCGTCTCGCCCGCATCCACGTTGAAGGAGACGTTTGTGAGGAGGGATTGATGCTCGTATGTTTTTGAGATGTTGGTGAGGGTTAGCATATTGCGTATTCCGTATTGCGTAGTGCGTAATTTCTTACGAAATACGCACTACGCAATAGATTTAAAATTCTCCCGCGCCAGGCAACCTGACGCGTTCGATCAGGATAATTCCAACCAACGTGACAGCCATCAAAATTGTGGACATGGCCATGGCCTGCCCATAATTCATCCCGCCGGGCTGGGACAGGAAGCGCGCGATGGCAACGGGCAGGGTGGGATAGTCGGGACGGGTGAGCAGGGTGGCCGCGCCGAACTCGCCGAGCGAAACGGTGAATGCGAAGGTGGCCGCGGCCAGGATGGCGCGCGAGAGGATCGGCCAGTCCACCGTCTGCCAGACGCGCAGGGGAGATGCTCCCAGGGTCGCGGCCGCGTGGCGCAGTCGTTCGGGGATGGAGGCGAGGGCGGGTTGGAGGGTGCGGATCACAAAGGGCAGGGCGATGACGGTGTGGGCGAGGGGAACGATGAGGGGAGAAGTGAGCAGTGACCAGTGACCAGTGTTCAGTGACCAGTAATCAGTAATCAGTGGACGGTTGAAGGTGATGATATAGCCGAGGCCGAGGGTGACGGCGGACGCGCCGAGGGGAAGCATGATGAGGGGGTCGAGGAGTTTTGTCAGGCGGTTGGGACGCGTGAGGGCGGAGGCGGCGGGGAAGCCCAACGCGAGCGAGAGCGCGACCGTCGCAGCGGCGTAGCCGAGGGAGTTGCGCGCGGCTTCGATGGGCGGGACGTAGAAGACCGAGCCGCGTCGGTTAACGAAGAGTTCGCGATAGTAATCGGCGGTGAGGCCGTAGGTCACCTGGCCGCGCTGGCCGAGGTCCGCTTCGAGGCGGGCGAGGGAACGGAGGGGAAGGGAGAGGAGAGGGAGGATGAAAAAAGATGAAAGAAGAAAGATGAAAGATGAAACGAAGATGCGTTCGCGGAATGTTTTTAGGGGACGCGCGGTGGATGGTTTAGGAGAGGTGGAGACGAGCGCGCGGGTTGTGACGCGGGTGTAGAGGATCGAGAAGGCCAGCGTGCAGAGCAGTTGGATCAGCGAGAGCAGGGCGGCCATCGGCAGGTTGAGGAATTGCATGGACTGGATGTAGATTTCCAATTCGAGGGTGGAGAATTGCGGCCCGCCCAACAGGAGGATGACGCCGAAACTGGTGAAGTCGAACAGGAAGACGAGCAGTCCCGCGGCGAGAATGGGAGCGCGCAACAGCGGAAGCGTGACGCGCGTCCAAACGCGGAAGGGAGACGCGCCGAGGGTGCGCGCGGCCTGCTCGAGGCGCGGGTCGAGGTGCGCCAGCGCGTTGCCGACGATGCGGATGACGATGGTGGTGTTGTAGAAAACGTGCGCGACGAGGATGGCGGTGAGGGTCCCTACAAACGGAAATATCTCAAGTGTTGCGTGTTGCGTATTGCGTAATGAAGAGAGGGCGAGGTTGAGCCAGCCGCGCGGGCCGAGGAGCGCGTTAAATCCCGCCGCGACGACAACGGTGGGAAGCATGAATGGGACCGCGGTGAGGGCGCGCAGGAGGGATTTGCCGCGAAAGTCGAAGCGGGCGAAGAGCACGGCGGCGGGCAGGCCGAGGAGGAAGGTGAGCAGGGTGGAGAGAGTGGCCTGGTAAAAAGTAAAACGGAAAATGCGAAAAGCGCGGAGAAGATTTTCGGATGTCAAGACGGACGCATCCAGGCTGAGGGCGAGGATGCGCGCCAGGGGAAGGAAGAAGAAGACCGCGAGGAAGAGGAGCGCGGGAGTAAGAAAGATGAAAGATGAAAGCTTGCACTGCCCCACGGGGGTGCTTCGCAAAGCGAAGTCGAAGTGATGAAAGATGAAACGCGAAAAAACGAAGCCGCCCCCTTCGGCTTCTTTTGCAGAAATCTTCGCGTCCTTCGTTTCTTCGCGGTGAAACATGATCATCTGAAACGACTAAAGTCGTCACTACATGGTCAAACGACTAAAGTCGTTACTACGTGGTCCGCGCCATGTAGTGACGATTTCAATCGTCCTACCGCAATACCACGTCCGTCCACTCGTTGATCCAGCGCTCGCGGTTGGCGGCGATCACGTCGGGCGCGAGCGTGGCGGATTGGGTGGGCTGTTCGATGAACTGGTAGAACGAATCGGGCAGGATCGCCATGGGGTCCACAGGCATGACGAACATTTGCAGGGGCGCGTCCTCCTGGAAGGGCAGGCTGAGCATGAAGTCCACGAAACGCTCGGCGGCCGCGCGCTGGCGCGTCCCCGCCAGGATGCCGACAAACTCGACTTGGCGGAAGCAGGTATCGGGTCCAAGGATGGAGGCGGTAGGCGCCTGTTCCAGTGGCACGTCGCTGTAGATCACTTCCGCGGCGGGGCTGGTCGCGTACGAGACGACCATCGTCTGCGGGCCGCGTCCGCTTGATCCGCTGAAATTGGTGTAGTAGGCGGTGTTCCAGTCGTTGACCACCACGAGGCCGTTCTCGCGGAGCATTCTCCAGTAATCGAGGTAACCAGGCTCGCCGAAATGCGCGATGGTGGCGAGCAGGAAAGCCAGGCCGGGCGATGAGGTGGCGGGATTCTCCACGACCAACATGCCGAAGTATTCGGGACCGATCAGGTCGCCGAGAGTCGCCGGCAGGACCAGTTCGTTTTTCGCGAAGAAGGCCTTGTCGTAGTTGATGCACACGTCACCGTAGTCCACGGGGATGGCGCGGTTTTCGGGGTCGAGGCGATATTCGGCCGCGATGCCTTCGAGCATGGGCGAGTCATAGCGTTCGAAGATGTCCGCTTCGAGGGCGCGCGACAGGAAGGTGTTGTCCACGCCGTAGAACACATCCGCGAGCGGCGCGTCCTTCGAGAGAATGGCTTTGTTGAGCGCCGCGCCCGTGTCGCCGCTGGCGAGGAAAGTCACCTTGATGTTGTTGGCCTGCTCGAAGGCGGCCAACACCGATTCGCTGATGGCAAACGAGTCGTGCGTCATCACGGTCAGCGGGACGGGCTCGCCCGAGGAAAGCGGCTGGGCGGTTTCCACGGCTGGCTGGGTGACGATGTTCGCTTCGATGACAGACGGTTGCGTGGCGACCGCCTGCGGCGCGCACGCGGAAAGTAGAAGGCAGAGGGCGGTGAGAAGAAAAAGTGGTTTCATGGGGTCTCCAGTAATTGGTAATTAGTGATTGGTAATTAGTGATTGGTAATTAGTGATTGGTAATTAGTCGGCGGTGAACGATGAGGAGAAGACCAGATTGAATCTGGATATTCGCCACTTCACCCGTCATTTCGTTGCTGATGCCGCGCGTTTTGTGCGGGAGTAAAACTTCATCCGACAATTGCCAACGCAGTCCCTGGGTGCGGACGCCGCGGACTTCCCCGCCCCAGGGAATCAGCGAGACGAGGTCGCCGCGTCTCCCCTCGACCTCGGAGCGGTCGCGGCAAAAGAAAGTTTGCTCCACCCCGTCGTCGAGGCGGGTATCGAGTGACCCTTCGACTTCGCTCAGGGCAGGCTTGTGACGAGGGTCGGTGAGCAGGGCGAGGTTGCCGAGAGTTTGATCGAGTCGCCCGCCCAACGCGGCCACGATGACGATTTTGCGCTGGCCGTTTTGGATGGCGTAATCCAGCGCGAGTTCGAGATCAGTTTCGTTCTTGTCGCGCGGATGTTGGATCAACCGAACCCCGTCTTCTTTCATCTTTCGTCTTTCTTCATCGGAAATCGAATCCAGGTCGCCGATGACGATGGACGGAGTCAGCCCCAGGTCGAGGGCGTGACGCGTGCCGCCGTCCGCGGCGAGGATCAGGTCGTCGGGGCGGATGAGTCGGCGGGCGGCGGCGAGGTCGGGAAGAATCCCGTTGGCGAAGATGATACAGCGAGGCATGGTTTGGTGGGGGCGGACTCCAAAGTCTCCTGACTTTGGATGCAAAGTCGGGAGACTTTGCACTCCGCGTCAAAAACGAAAAAATCCTCACGGCGGAGGATTTTCGGAAATAAGCGAGATTCCCTCCGCTGGTATGAACCAGATCAGGTAATGCGGGTCGAGCGAATACGCTCCTCTCAGCCTGTGATCCAGGCTCCCCGTTCGGTTGTGTTGGGAGTATATGCCGCGCGCGAGGGACTGTCAAGGTAAAAAATCAGAAACCAGGTTTTTCCGAAAAACCTGGTTTCTATCATCTCACTCTGCGCTTCCACTCTTCCTTGAGTTGCAGTTCCTGCGGACTGGCGCCCGAATCGAGGGCCAGGAAGTCAATCAGCAAGCGGTTGAACTTCTGGGCCTCATCCATCATGGGGAAGTGGCCTGAGCCGTCGAGGACGATGTTGTGCATCATGTGCGACAGGGCGGATGCTTTTTCCGCGGAGGGGGGCGGGATGGCAGGATCGTTCTGTCCGTAGACGAACAGGCAGGGCAGGTTGGACTGGCGCGCCGCGCCGAAGAGGTTATTGGCTTGCAGGCCGTCCATCGAGGCGGCGATGGCTTGTGGGTCGGTCTTGGCCGCGTCGGAGAGGGCCGCGGCCGCGCCGGGCGTACGGCTGGACAGCCAGTCTACGAGCTCCATAGGGACGGCGCTTCGCAGCCGGGTGTGGACGCCATCGTATTCCATCGGGCAGTTGACGGTCATCATGCGGTCCACGCTTTGCGGCCAGCGTTTGGAAAAGTTTAGCGCCACCAGCCCGCCCAATCCATGCCCAACCAGGGCGATTTTGCCGATGCCCATTTTGTCCATGAAGGCGCGCAGCAGTTCGGCCTGGTGGTCGAGGCTGTAGGCCTGCGGGTTGTGAGCTGTCTCGCCGAAGCCCCACAGGTCGAACGCGTAGGCGCGATAGGAAGTGGAGGTCACTTGCATGGAGGGAATCCAGTATTTCCAGGATCCCACCCAGCCGTGCAGGAAGAAGACCGGGCGTCCCTTCCCCAGTACCTCGTAGTGGACGATCGCGCTATCGAGAAATACGACACTCATGGGTAATGAAGAGAGTTCACTTTCAAAAGGTTGCTACGTGTTGCGTACTGCGTATTGCGTATTGCGTATTGCGTAAACTGGTTACGCAATACGCACTACGAAATAGATCACTTTCCAAATTTTGCCAGGATGGCTTTAACCCGCTCGGTCAACTGATCGGGAGCGAAAGGTTTGAGCAGGTATTCCTCCGCGCCCACTTCCATTCCAGTCTGGATTTCGCTCTCCTGTCCTTTGGCGGAGAGGAAGACGATCGGGATATCTTTCATTTCGGGATTGGCCTTCAGGATGCGGCAGGCGTCGTAGCCGGTCATGCGCGGCATACGCACATCCATGAGGATGAGGTCCGGGTTTTCTTTGGCAGCCATGGACACAGCCTCTTCGCCGTTGGCGGCGGCGGCCACTTCGTAGCCGGCAAAACGCAGGGTGAATGCCACCAGGTCTCTAATGTCTCGTTCGTCTTCAGCGATCAGTATTTTTGCCATTCTTGCCTCGCCCAGGGGGGACAGTTTGATGCGCAGGGAGCGTAAAGGAGAAGATACTGCCTTCGCCCGGCACGCCCTTGCTTGTCATCCAGATGCGCCCATGATGCATCTCCACCAATTGTTTCACGATCGGCAATCCCAGGCCGGTGCCGGGCGTCTCCAGCACGAGCGGATTTTCGCCGCGGAAGAAGCGTTCAAAGATGCGCTCCTGGTCTTCGGGCGCGATGCCCACGCCGCTGTCGCTCACGTCCACCTGCACTTCCCCGTTTTCGGAGCGCAGGCGCACCTGGATCTGCCCATTCACCGGGGTGTAGTGGTAGGCATTGTCCACCAGGTTGTCGAGGATCTGGCGCACGCGCTCCGAATCGCCCAGGACGCGCGGCAGTTCCTGGGGCGCGTCGAGCGAGACGGCCATGGGTTTGTTCTCCTCCTGCGAGCGGCGCAGGATATCGGCAATCACATCCTCGGCCACGTCGCGCAGGTCGAGCGGTTGCGAGGTCAGCGTCACCCGTCCGGCCTCGATGCGGGAGATGTCGAGCAGGTCGTTGACCAAAATGTTGAGCCGCTCGGTGTTGTTCTTGATGATCTGCAGGAAGTGCGACTGGTTCTCGTTGAGCGCGCCCGCCGCGCCCAACAGCAGGATGTCCGCATAGCCGCGGATGGAGGTCATCGGCGTGCGGAGTTCGTGGCTGACGGTCGCCACAAACTCGGACTTGAGGCGGTCCACCTCGACCTCGTGGGTGATGTCGCGGAAAATGGACACGGTGCCGAGGAAATCGTTCTGCAACATGACGGGCGCCAGGTGCGCCAGCACGATGCGTTTGTTATCCAGTTCGATCTGTTCGGCGTAGGTGTCGCCGCCCTGGTAGAAGGCCGAATCTTCCGACCAGCCGCGGATGGTCTGCATCCACGCGCCGGCGGCTTTGCCGAACAATCCGCCAAAGGTATCCAGCGATTGGCTGACGATATGGCCGGAAGGCAAACCCAGGATGCGCTCCGCGGATTTGTTAAGGAAGGTGACCTTGTTATCCCCGCCTGTGACCAGCACGCCGTCTGCCACGGCTTCCAGGATGGCCTGCGAACGGCTGGCCTCCTCCTGTTCCTTGCGGAGCATCGTGCCGAGGCGTTCGGCCTGGTCGCGGATCAGTTCGTACAGGTGGGCGTTGTTGATGGATACGGCCACCTGCCCGGCAATGGCCTGCACCAGGTTGAGCAGTTCGGGGCTGAAGTGCGCCACTTTGCGATGGAAGACCATCAGCACGCCGATGACATCCTCGCCGACCATCATCGGCGCGACAATGCTGGAACGGTGATCGCGCGAACCGGCCGAGGCGCGCACCCAGCGCGGGTCCTGGTGCAAATCTTCGATGAGCACGCCCTGCCGGTTTTCCACCACCCAGCCGGCCAGTCCCTCGCCGACGCGCAGGGTGGTGGCGCGGCTTTCGGCCACCGCCTGGCGGGTCAAGTAGCCATATCCGGCGCGGAAGTGGAGCAGGTTGTCATCGGTCTGCAACAGCATGATGGTGCCTTGCTCGGCGCCGATGGCGTCGTTCAGCAGGGCCAGGGTGCGGTTCAGGGCGCGGTCCAGGTCGAGGCTGGAAGACACCTCGGTCAGGATGCGCATCAACGTCTCGGTATTTTGCTTCTCGCGTTCCAGTTCGGCGGTGCGCTCGACCACGCGTTGTTCGAGTTCCTCGGCCAGGCGCTGGGTCTCGGCAAACAACCGTCCGTTTTGGATGGCAACGATGGCCTGGTTTGCCAGCGTACTGAGGATTTGCAAATCCTCCTGGTTGTAGACGTTTGGCTGGTAACTCTGCGCGGAGAGCATACCGACGGTCTCGCCGCCGAGCGCCATCGGGACGGCCAGAATGGAGGCGGGCGTTCCCTTTTCTCCGTACGTGACGCCGCCAGCCTCGTCCGCCTGGTCTGGACCGTGGAGGAGCAAAGTCTCGCCGCTCGCGATGACGCGTCCGCTCAGGCCTTCGCCGAGCGGCAGGCGCTGGCTGGGAGCGCGTTGGTCACCGTCCATCAGGTAGGCGCCTTCGATTTCCTGGTTTTCCTTGTCGAGCAGGGCAATGACAAAGGCCTCCACGGGCATCAATCGCTGGACCGCCTTGTGAATGAAGAGGTAAATCTCTTCGGGGTCGAGGCTGGAATTGATCTCGCTACTGGCCTGGTTGAGGATGGCGAAGCGTTCCGCGGTCCGGACGGTGGACTGGTACAGGCGGGCGTTTTCGAGGGCAATGGAGGCCTGGTTGCCGATGGTGCGCGCCAGTTCGATTTCGTTCAGGCTGAAGCGGGTCTGCTCCCCGGCATGGATGAGCGCCAGGGCGCGCGACTCGGCCGCGCCCAAAGGCAGGATCATCAGTCCGCGGGTGTCGTCCCCCAGGAAATCGAGCAGCGGCAGGGTTTCATTATCGAGGCGCACATCCTCGGTGGTGTAGACGCCGCGCGATTCGCGCAAACGGGCAAACAGCGGCGCGTCCGGCACAGGTTTGGAGGCGGCGCGGCGGGTGTGCGGCAGGACGGTCTTCAGCAGCGCTTTATCGCGCTCGAAGGCAATCACCGACACGCGCAGGGCGCCCATGGCCAGCAATTCCTGCGCGGACAGTTCCAGGATCTGGTCGGCGTCCAGCAGGCCGCTCAATGCGGACGAGAAGCGGTTGAGCAGGGCCAGGCGTTGGGAACGCTGGTCCAGTTCCTGGGCGCGGCCCAGGCTGTCCTCGAACAGGCGCGCATTTTCGAGCGCCACCGCCGCCTGGCTGGCGAAAGTGGTGGCGACCTGGATATGTTCATTGGTGTAGAAATTGGCCTGGGATTTTTCGAGGGCGATCAGGCCGATCACTTCGCCTTTGGCCATCAATGGGATGCCCATCCACGAAAGGCGCGGCGCTTCCAACGTGGGGAAGCGCGGGTCTGCGCGCACATCCCCCACGGAGATGGGACGCCCGGCGCGGATCATTTCCTTGAACAGGGCGCTGTCGGCCACACTTACGTTCAAGCCGAGAAGTTGGTCCGTGTCCGGGAAGCCGCGCGCCGCGTTCACGGTCAGTTGGTCTTTTTCCCGCATCCACAGCGTGGCAGTCTCATAGGGCAGGACGGGCGCCAGTTGGTCGAGCAGGGAGGCGATCAGTTCGCGGCTCTGCAGGCTGGAGGTGATGGTGGCGGCCACGTCGGTGAGCGCCTGCAATTGGCCGGCGCGTTCTTCCGTGGCCTGCATCAGCCGGACGTTTTCGAGGGAGAGCGCCACCTGTTGCGAAAGCGACATCAGCAGGGTTTCATCGCCGGGTTTGAAGGCCGCGGGCGTGTTGAAGTTATCCAGCGCCAGCACGCCCAGGTTCTGCCCGCCCGCCAGGATGGGGATGAGCAGGCTGGAGACGGGCAGGCGGCCGCCGGTCACGCGGCGGTAGCGCAAAAGTCCGTCGGCGCTGAGCGGATAGTCGCGCGTCAGGTTCAGCTCGTCCACGCGGCGGGGCTTCCCGCTTGCGAAGACCGCGCCGGGCAGGGCTTCGCCGGAGGCGAAGGTGATTTCCTTCATCCCCTCGTTGTCGGCATACCCGGAAACGGCGCGCGGCGCCAGCCGCAGGGACTGGGCGTCCCACAGCAACACCGACCCGGCGTGGGCGGCGGGGATGACGCGGCGGGCGCTGTCGAGCAGGGCGCGCAGGATGGTATCCGGGTTCAGTCCGCTCAACTGGCGGCTGAAATCGAGCAGGAGGTCCACTTCCTGCAAGCGGCGGCGTGTTTCGCCGAGCAGGGAAATATTTTGCAAAACAACCGCGGTCTGGCGCGCGATCTGGTAATAGACCTGGCGATCCTCGTCGGTCAGGCCGGGCATCGGTTCGGGCGAGACGGCCAGGACGCCGGCCACGATGCGATTCTCGATTTTGATGGGCAGGCAGATAACGCCCTTGGCGCGCAGGCCGGACAGGAGCGCGGCGTCGCGCCATTCATCGTTTTCCTCCAGGCTGGGGATGATGATCGCCTCGCCCGTCTGCAGGACCGCGCGCAGGGGATTGCGCTGGCCAAAGAGCGCTTCCGGGTTGGCGTTTTTCGGCGCGCTTCCCAGGACCTGCAGCAGGCGCGGCCCTTCGGGCGTTTCCTCGGCGATCAGCGCCACCGACATGCCCAACTGGGTCAGCATCTCGCGTCCCAGCGCCAGGAGCGCCGAGGCCGCGTCCAACTGGCGGCTGACGGATTCGGTGATGGCCAGCCCGGCGCGGATACGCTGGGCGCGGCGATCCAGGTCATGGATGGAGATGGTCTGGTCGAGATCCTTGCGCAGGAGCGTGGGCAGGTCGTTTTGTGTGACGGCGAGCAGGCGCTGCTGGCGCTGCAGGCCGGAATTCAAAGAGTCAATGCGGCTTTTCATCTCCAGCAGGCGGCGCTGGTTGAGCATGGCCAGTTCGGCCTGCGCGGCAAAGATCTCCAGCGTGCCCAGCGTGGCGCGGTCGGGACGCAGGCTGTCGCGCGGCGCGTCCACGCTCAACAGGCCGAGCGGCTGTCCCTGCGGATCTTCGAGCGGGATCAGCAGGAAATCCTCCGGATCCCAGTTTTGCGCGGATTTGGGGCGGTCGGTGGCGTGCAGCGATACTACCGTATGCACGTCCGCGGGGATTACGGGGGTCTGGTCGGCGGGAATGAAATAGGAATGGCCGATCTTGAATTCGGGGCGGAGCAATTGCTGGACGCTTTGCAAGGGCTGTTTGCGCGAGAGCAGTTCCTGCAGCGTCTCGGCGGGCAAGCCCACGCCCGCCACGCGCTGGAGTTGTCCGCTTTCAGGTTCGTAAATGCTGAGCAACGCGATATCGAATGGCGTGGCTTGTTGAATGGCTGTGGCGATCGCGAGCAGGGACTTGTCGAGCGGGCGTTCGAAATTGGCGGTCGAGGAAATTTCCGTAAGATGCGTGAGGGCGGCGGCGCGCCGTTTCAACTGTTCGGCGGCCAGGGATTGTTCCTGGAAGCGGCGCGCATTGCCCAATGCAACCGCGGCCTGCAATGCCAGGGTTTGGAGCGTTTCGAGCGCGGTCTGGTCGAAAAAATTCGGGCTGGCTGCATGCAGGTTGATCACGCCCAATGTTTTGCCCTGGTGTGTGATCGGCACAACCAGCGCCGAGCGTGTCTCCGTGTGCGGGGGATCGAGCAGGGCGCTCTCGAAATCGGAGACCAGCAACGGCTCGCCGCTGGAGAGTACCTGCCGCGTCAGCGAGGTTAAAGGCTCCTCCACCGGGCAACCCAGCCGATAGGTCACGCGCGGCTCGAGCGCGCCGGAGGAAACGTCAAAAAGCAGGATGGTGCCGCAATCGGCGCGCGTCGTCCTCAGGCTCTGCTCGTGGATGACTTCCAGCAGGCGGGTCAGGTCCATCGAGGCGTTCAGTTCGCGGGCCACGTGTGTGATGGCGGTCAACTGCTCCACGCGGCGGCGCAGGCTTTCGTCGGTCTGGTTGAGCAAGGCCGCGCTTTCCACGGCCGCGGCCAGCAGTCCGGCCGCGGTGGTGAGCATCTGCAAGTCGTTGACGTTGAAGAAGTCGGCGGCGCGGCTTCCGAGCATCAACTCACCCACGCTGCGATCGCGCGCCAGGAGCGGGACGAGGATGACGGATTCCACGCGCACCGAACGGATGATGGAGGTATAGACCGGGGAGACGCGCTCGTCCACGCTCAGTCGCCCGGAAAGGAAGGGGCGCTGCGTCCCGGAGACGGTGGCAAGGCGCAAATGCCTCTCATCCGTATCCAGGCGCGTCAATGTGCGCGCGGTCTCGGCCGGCACGCCCCAGGTGGATTCGGGATGCAGGCGCAGTTCGTGGGTTTTCTCATCCAGCAAATAAATGGCGGCCACATCTGCACGCAAGATTTCGGCCAGATCGTGCAGTGAGAATTGCAGCGCCTCGTCCAACGTGGCGGAGGAGACCACCAGGCTGGCGATGCGGCGCAGGGACTCGGAGCGCTGCCCGCCCTGGCGCGCGTCCTGCACCAGCAGGGCGTTGTCTATGATGGTGGCAGCCTGCCCGGCAACGATATTTGCCAGGCGCAGTTCATCCGCCGAGAAGGGCGCCGCGCCGCTGCGATGGTTGGATAATTGCAGGTAGCCCACCAGCCGCCCGCCCGATATGAGCGGCAGGAGCGCCATTTCGCGCACGCTGGCCAATTGGGCGATTTCGCCCAGGCCCAGGGCGCGCAGCGCAGGGTCGTTGGGCGCGTCCATGCCCAGGAGCGTCTCCTGCCGTTCCAGGATTTCCTCCGCTGCGCTTTTCGGCGGGATGCTGGAACGGTACACCGCCACCACATTCGGGGGCAAGCCCTGGAAGGGGACCTGGCCTTCGAGCAGGCGGTCGGCTTCGCGATACAGCAGGAAGCCGACGATTTCCACATCGAAGAGCGGCGCGATGGTATCCACCAGGCGGGCGAATAATTCCTTCGACTCTTGAACGCCCCCCGCGGCCTGCGACAATTTCGCCAGGCCGCTTAACTCGACCATCCGCTCCTGCCCGGCCTCGAAGCGGCGCGCGTTGCGAATGGCAACCGCGGCCTGCCCGCCGATCAACTGCAACAATTCCGCGTCCTGCCGCGTCAACCCGCTGGTGGCGGTCTGGCCCACCTCCAGCGTGCCGAGCAGTTCATCCTCCGCGAGCAGGGGGATGCCGATGTAGGATTTGACCAGCGCGGCTTGCCCGTCCGAGTCGGGCCGGCCGTCCGGCGCGAAAATCTGCTGTCGCCTGGATTTCAATAATTCCGAGTAGCCGCCAAACTGGGTATGCGCCGTCTGCGCGGCCCGCGAGACGCCGCCGCTTTCCTCATACCGATAGATGAGCGTGGATCGCGTCCCGGGATCTTCCAGTTTGATTTCCATCACATCCGCGGATACCAGCCGTTCGACATTCTGGAAAATGGCGCGCAGGCTGGCATCCAGGTTGAGGCTGGCGGGAATGGTCTGGCCGAATTCGGCGATGACCTTCAAGATGGAGCTGGAGAATGATCCGCCCTCGGCGCCGCCCAGCGTGGGCGCGAGTTCCATGCTCCGCAGGGACAGGAGCATGACCGGGTTGAAGCCCGGCACGCGGTAGGAGGTGGCGTCCATCAGCCGCCCGTTGACCGAGAAACGCTTTCGCCCCTCGCCCGCGCACAACCCCAGAAATTCCTCCGACGGGCGCACGCGGCGCGCCAGGCGTTCCAGGTCGGGCGATTCGCCCTCTTGCAGGCCGAACCAGTCGCGCGCCAGGCGGCTCATATATTCCACGCGCCCGCCGGGTTGTACGACAATGACCGCGTCGGTGGATTGTGATTCGAAGGAGGCAGCGGGAGTCGAAATTACGTCAGCGGTTGGCTCGCGACGCGGCAACATACGCAGAAAGACCCAGACCAGGATGGCGACGACCAGCCCAGCCAGGATCAGACTCAGTCCGAGGCCTGCCTCAGCAAACATGATGCGGTTGCCTCACGCCTCAGGCGGCGGCATCCAGCCGACGCGCCTCGGCCGCCAGTTCGGTGATCTCGCGGATGTCGGAGAAGGATTGCTGCGCAGGAGAAACCATCCCGATCGCCAGCGTCATGAACGGCGCTTGCGCCGTGCCCCCTTCTGCTTTTGGCACCAGGATAAATCCCTGCTGGCGGTCCATGAAGTTGTAGTGCGTCTGCACTTCCTCGGCAAAACGTGACTTGATGCGCTCGCGGATGGCTCCCACGGATTCGTGTTTTGTGATAATGATGAAATTATCGCCCCCGGTGTGGCCGATGAAATCGCTGGGCGTGCCGAGTTCATCCACCACCTCGCTCAATAACATGGTGGTAAAGCGCAGCACGTCGTCGCCCGCCACAAAGCCGTACACATCGCGGAACGGCTCGAAGTGGTTGATCCGCAGGTCGAGCAGGGCCCAATCCTCCTGGCGGATGATGCGGCGCAATTGCTCCTCGATCAGCCGCCCGGCTGGGAGTCCGGAGCGGGGATCGGTGAGACTCTCGCGTTCCGAGCGTCGGATGGCGCCCTGCACGCGCAATTTCAACTCCTCGATGTCAAAGGGCTTGGTGATGTAATCGTCCGCGCCCAGTTCCAGTCCCTGCAGTTTGTCACTGCGCTCATCCTTCTGGGTCAGGAAGATGACCGGGATGTGGCTGGTGCGCGTGTTCGTCCGCAACGTGCGGCAGACCTCGTACCCGTCAATGTCGGGCAGCATGATGTCCAGCACGATCAGGTGCGGCAGGACGGTGCGCGTCTTTTCCAGCGCCAGCCCGCCGCGTGAGGCGATATCCACCTCATAGTCCATGCCGCCGAAATAGATCTTCAGCATGTTGGCGATATCGGCGTCGTCTTCGACGACCAAGAGTCGAGGTTTTCCCATACGAGCCTCCCGGAATTATTTGCCTACGTGGAGCGGGATGGTATCCCGCTGAACTTCGGGGTTGCGGAATACCATTCCGCACCACACAACTTATTTGCCTTCGTGGAGCGGGATGGTATCCCGCTGAACTTCGGATTTGCGGAATACCATTCCGCACCACACAACTTATTTGCGCCTTCGCTTTGCATTGCGGCGCACGGCTTCGATCTGTTCCTGTGTTACTTCCTTCTCGAACGAGCGGAACCCGCTCAGGCGGAATCCGTGTTTCCGTGCGATGGCAGAAATCTCATCCACGCGCGCCCGCGTGAGGTGTTTTCCGAGCGTGTAATCCTCGAAACGGCCTTCCAACGCCAGCGCCATCGTCTCGGCCATGCAGGCATAGGCCTTGCCAGGCGGGAACCCAAAGTTAAAGTGGAAATCAACGGGGCCTGGAACGTCTACCATTCCGCCGTCAATCACAAATATATCATCTCTTGCCGCCGCGACCATTGCAGAAACATCGCGGGGGCGCGCTACATCGCAGACCACACTGCCCGGACGCAGATGTTCAGGCTGGATGACCGCGTGGAGCGCGCTCGTCACCGTCAGGATCAACTGGGACTCAGCGAGGGGAGACATATCCGTGCTGACGACCACCTCGCCTCTCGCCCGGACACTTCGACTTCGCTCAGTGCAAGCCTTGAGCCGGTCGCGCAAAATCTCGAGCGGCTCTGCCCTTCGGCCAATCAGCACAAGCCGCGCCGCGTCGTCTGCCAGCAGTTCCGCGCAGACCTGCCCGATGGCGCCCGTCGCGCCCACCACCGCGGCGGAGGCGTTGCGGAGGGGAATGTCCATCAACTCGGCGGCGCGCTGGAGGGCCTCGACCGCGACCGCCACGGTGTAGGAATCGCCGGTCGTCACGGGAACCGCCAACCCGTCCGCGATGGAGACGCCCGCGTCGCCCACCACGGAGGTGAACGCGCCCAGTCCCAAAATCTGCGCGCCGAGGCGTTCAGCCATCTGTCCCGTCTGGATGATCTTGTTGTAGACGCGTCTCTCGGGCAGTGCCAGCATTTGGCGCGGCGTGAGCGGGCAGGCGATCAGCCAGCCCTTGATCTGTTTTCCAGTGGCGCTGGAGGTGATGCCTTCGATTTCAGAGAGGTAAACGGGGGGGAAATATTGGGAAAAAAATTCGATCTGGCGTTCGCTCAGGATTCGTCCGAGAAATGGATATTTTCGTTGCACATCGCGCTTGACGCTGATCGGGTGAATGATAAAGGCAAAGGAGTCCATTTGATTCCAAAGTTCGTGAGCGGTACCACAGGGATGCTCCGCGATTGCGCCGCGAACAGGATGCAGTGCAATCGCGAAGCATCCTTTAGGACTGCATCCAAAACAAGGAACTTGTTTTTGCAGAGCGCTCACCAGGATTCCACCTCCGCGCCGCCAACCTCGTCGCCGCGCGGGTAGAGTCGGCGGTGCAGGCTGGCATTCTTCAAGCGGTGGTGGTCGCTGTCTTCGTAAAAGATGTCGCGGTCAATCACGCGCCGCTCTTTGGAGGCGAACAGCACCACATCGGATTCGATGGTGCGGGCCGGGAAGACGATCAGTCCCGAGCCGAGGCGGCAATTGTGTCCCACGCATCCGCCCATGACCGGGCGATTGGAAAAGTTGAGTTCGCCATTGCCGTCGCGGGCCAAAAGGGGCGCGGAAATCAAATTGTAATCGGTGAAGGTGCTGCCCGCGCCGATGAAGGTGTTGCGCCCCACCACGCACATTTGCAGGCAGGTGTTTTGCGCGATCATGGAATTTTCCATGACGGTGGTCATGAACAGGGAAGCGCGGAAAGGCAGGAAAGCGCCGTCGCCGACGACAGACAGCATCAACTGCGCGTCCTGCGAGACGTTAACGTTGTTGCCGATGATGCAATTCTCGATCACCGCCCCGGCGTTGATGCTGACGTTATCGCCGATGGTGGTCGGGCCGTGGATGACGGCGCGCGGGTCAATCACGCAATTTTTTCCCACCTTGACGAGTTCGGAACATTCCAGCACCTGGCGGCCTTCGTACAGGGCTTTGGCGAGGATCTTGAGTTTGAAACCCAGGTCGCGGTTGAGACGCGTCTCGAAGCGCAGGCCGCGCCCAAACAGGCCGAAGACGATGTCCGCGATGAAGATATGCACCCACGAGTCAATCGCGAGCATGGAACGGATCGGCAGTTGAAAAACGAGGTCGCCGCTCTGGTCGGCCATGTAGGTGGGGACGTGGTAGTAGCCGACTTCCTTGGATTCGAGGTCAATCACGAGCGGTTCCACGTCTGCCACGGGGCCGTGCGGGTAGTACCACAAATCCGCAAGATAGAGGTTGCCCGCCAGTGTGTAGGAGGTGGAAAGCGGCAGGGCATGCTCGCGGAAGGCGGGGTCCGCCGCAGAGAAGGCGGCGCGGCAGGCGTGTCCCAGTTTGCGGGCTTTGGCGATGAAGGCGCGGATGTATTCGGCGTCGAAGAACAGGTTGTTGCGGTGAACGATCATTGGATCGCGCACGCGCGGCAACGGTTCGCGCGCGGCCAGTTCCATCTCTTTGGTCACGTAGGGCGCGAGCACGTTTCTCTGCCACAGCCAGAGCGGGGCGTTCTGGATGCGCAGGTCGCGCGCCGGTTCGTTGAACGGCGGGATGCGGTTGGGGGCGGACAGGATGACTTTCAGCATGGGGACTTATGCCAGCGGGGTCTGGTCAATTTCGATGGCGCAGGTGGGATCGCCTTTTGCAATACAGAGGCTTTCTTCCACGTTGAATATCTTACCACCGCTTACCCAATACAGCGATTCTTGCAGGAGACCGACCGCCAGGTGGCAGACCGCCTCTTCGGCGTGGCGCTCCCAACAGAGCGGACAACGCTCGATGACCCACAGCAGTTTTCCACCCTGTTCATGAATAGAGACGCGCTGATCGGTTTCCTGGTTGAACACATCCGCGAGAGCCTGTCCGCCCATGCGGATCTTCGCGCCGAGCGGCAGGAGGCGGAAGGCGGTCTCCGTCAGCCCCATTTGCGGACCAAATTCGCGCATCCCGTACTTGAAGGCGACGCG
>Ga0210051_1002984_pt1 | contig 16983 bp, 14 predicted proteins | sample CryGey092014_all_FD_185464 | JGI IMG/M metagenome (GOLD analysis project Ga0210051, IMG submission 185464) | Groundwater microbial communities from aquifer - Crystal Geyser CG23_combo_of_CG06-09_8/20/14_all (SPAdes) (version 2) | ecosystem: Environmental > Aquatic > Deep subsurface > Groundwater... | reverse complement strand
CCTTTATCCTTTAGCCTGTTTAAATGGACACTTAACGATTTTTTGTCAGTTTGTGGTTGCATTCCTTGTAACAAAGAAAGAATCTCTGATACAGATGTGACAGTATAATTCTCTGCCATCAAATGTAATGTTCCTTTTTCCTGTTCGCTTGCAAGGGTATATAGAGGTTCCAATATAATATCTCCAAGTTCATCAAGAGCGTTATTAAACGCAGATTCAAAACAATCCATAGTAACCTTTCCATGCACTTGACTTTCGTAAAGGTAATCACATAATATCTGCATCTGAAAAGGATGCCCCTCTGAATACTCAACCACTTCTCTTATCACTTCTTTTTCAAAAGAAACTCCTGTATCTCTGAGAATCCCAGTTATTATTTCTGGTATTCTTTCCTTTTCAAGGTTTGAAAGTTTTACAATGGGAATAAAATATCTTCCAAGTGGATGATGTTTCACTAAAAAGTCCTCCCATCCACTGGAAGTACTGGAGAGTACAAAAAGATATCCTGTATGCTTTGCGATTTCGTCGTCACTCAAAACATTTTTAAGAAGAGTAAGAAATTCTGAAATTTTCTCATAGTTCTGAACATCATCTATAAACACGATCACTACATTCATCTCTTTCTCTAAATCTTTCCACAATGTAACTAAAGAGTCCAACAAGAGCACTTGTGGGTCTCCTTTATATCTTTGCTTTGCGGGAATGTTCAGCCCTCCTCCAATAATAGGAAAGTTAATGCCAAGGCCTCTTAAATGATTTATAGCTCGCTTAATCTTTTCAAATTTAATGGGTAGGCTTCTCGGAATCTGTGTCATCAATTGAACTGTAGGAGAGAGAAGAGTTTCGTCAGTAAATTTAGGGACCGTGACAAAGGAAGTCAATATTCCCTGAGAATGCGATATCTTCCTATATTCCTTTAATAAAGTGGTCTTACCAATTCCCCAGTCTCCGACAACTATGAAATGGTTAAAATAGCTAACTTTAGTCCGATTGAGATGCTTTTTAAAAATCTCTATTTCCTTTTCTCTACCAAGAAAAATTCTGGGTTCGATCCCGGATTTGGGTGTAAAAGGATTTGGTGCAATTTCGGTTTTTGTCATCTTGTCCCCTCAGAAAAGAATTTCCCCTATCTCCTTTTATCCCCTCAATCATTTTTCTATTGGTAACAAGTGACGAGTGAGTAGTAACGAGTGACGAGTAAATAGTGACGAGTTGTTAGTGACCGGTGATGTCTTCGCCCAAATACTTGTTTTCAAGTTGCTTTGCCTGTTTGATCCCTTTTTCTGTCAAAATTACGGATTTTGACCTGCTCTTATATTTACCCTGAGAGATGTAGCCCTTCTCCTCTAATGCATCGAGAGCCTCGAAAGGATATCCTTTCCATGACCTGAAAGCCCTTATTCCCTTAAATGGCTCTTCCTCCCATGCAGTCAAGTAAAGTAGAAGGAGGATAAGTTCTTCAATCTTTTCAATCATAAATAAGCCTTTTGATTCTTACCTCTTTATTCCGGAGATAGATTTTCCCATCATCCCAGCCGTATAGTTTGTTATATTCTATCACTTTTTTAATTCTTTGTGAATGAAGTTTTTGTGCATTTGGAAAACCAGCTCAAGGTTATAGAAGTGAAGACTCAAACAAATCCAAATAATCCTTATAGATAAATCTTTTGCCATATTTATCTTTTGTCGGGGTCAATATTCCCGCCTCAATAAACTTGTTGATTAAATTATATGCTCCCTGCCTTGAAAATCCTGTTGCTTTTCGAACTGCAGTTATATTTACTATGGGGGACTTATATAGTTGCTTCAAAAGTATCATTGCCCCCTTACTGGTTTTTTTGCCGAAAAAAGAAACTATGCCAATATCTTTTTCCCTCAATTCAACAATTTTATCTGCAGTGTCAATTGCCTCTTGGGCAACAGTGGTAATGCCTTTTAGAAAGAAATCTAACCACTCAATAACCCCACCTTTACGATATCCATCCAGCCGAGCAAAGTATGTATCACGATACCGCTTCAAAAATTCGGAAAGATAAAGAACTGGCCTTTCTAAAACCTTTTGTTGACAGAGATAGAAAGTTATCAAAAGCCTACCCGCCCTTCCATTGCCATCTCTAAAAGGATGTATTGTCTCAAACTGGGCATGAATTAGACCTGCCTTTATTAAAACCGGCACCTCTTTATGAGAATAGAAAAATTTTTCTAAGTCTCCAATTGCATTAAGAATATATTGTGGGGGTGGCGGCACAAAATGTGCATCATAGGGACTTGTGCCATTAATCCAATTTTGATCTCTACGAAATTCTCCAGGCAGAGGATATTGACTGCTTCTTGCTTCAGTAAGAAGCACCTTGTGAATTTCTTTTATTAGGCGTAAAGAAAGGGGGATTTTTCCTAATTCTTCTAATCCTTTATTCATTGCCTGAATGTAATGCAAAATATCATCAACATCCTCTGGAAGATTGGAAGTTTTATCTAATTCGGCATGCAAAGCATCGGTAAGCCTGGCACGTGTACCTTCAATCTGACTGGAGTATGTTGCTTCTTTTTTTACATACATAAAAATGAAAAAATCTATATCCGGCAGGAGCCTGGTGAGACCGTCTAATTTCCCAACCATAAAATTAGCCTGTGAAAGAATGCTGATAATCTTCTCATTCTTGATAAAAGATAAATCCGTCCCAGGAAATTTGGCGGGGATAAACGCCTTATAACCTTCTACCTGTTTTATGGAGCGCCCTATCTCAATCATGTTTCGTTACCTTGACCAAAAAGTTGACATTGGTCATTGAGATGTCAACATTTTGACCAAAAAGTTGACATTGGTCATTGAGATGTCAACATTTTGTGATTATATTAAAGTATGTTACTGTATTTGTCTTCATTATATAAACCATATAGTTCATATTTTCTGGCACTTTAGCCTTGGTATTATATCATAGAAAATGAACTAAGTCAAGAAATATTTCAACAGCAAAGGACATGAAAAAAAGAAAAGCACAGGGAAGATGCCAACGACAAAATTGAGAATAAACCTCCAAAATCTTTTCTGCATAACTGATGCAGGATTCTGTATCCTCTTTACTAAGCAATTCCAAATTGTATTCTGATTTCATATAAAGATTGAATAACTTTTTAAAACTCTCTGCTATCTCCTTTATTTCTTCAATCATTTTTCTATTAGTAACAAGTTACGAGTGATAAGTAACGAGTTATTAGTAAATCGTAAAGCGTAAGGCGTGAATCGTAAACATAAAATGCATCTTGTTCCTAAATCTTGACCACAGCTTCAAGGAGGTAGTCGGCACTTTATCCTTATTTTCCTTATAACAAAATTCATTTAAATCGGTTCTTTACAAGTTCCTGGATATCATGACTACACACCAATACTCTTCTTGTCTATTCTCTTGCATAAGCAACCTTTGCATCTAAAGAGGGTGAATATACATTGTTCCTGCCAACTTTCTCAAATTTGACTAATCCTTTCATCAATAATTCCCTTAAACTTCTCGATACATTAGTTTGCCCCTTACCTAACTTTTTAGTTAATTCAGTTGTTGTGGATTGTCCTAATTCAACTAACTCCCGTAAGACCTTCAAAGAAAGAGGAGAGATGTTCCTTTGACTAATTCTTTCCTCTGTTAATTTTATTATTATTGGTTTTGCAAATTTTAAGTCAACTCTACGAATCAACGCCTCACCAGATATCAACGATAACACGCGAGTACATATACCAAAAATATATCTAAGTCTTCCGTTGGTTAATTTATGTAGGTACTCAATCACCTCGAAATCTATGGGTGGATGAATCTTTCGTCTTGTGAGACTATAATACTGCATTCTCTTATTAATTAATGGCTGTACTTCTTCTAATTTAAGCGGCTTGAGTCGTACTTCGGTAGTAATGATATCATCCAACCTATCAACATTACTACCAATAAAACCTCTGAGTCCTGTATCTCCTATCAATATCCAGTGGTATCCTTCCATTTGAAAACTGTCTCTTGCTTCATTTAGAAGAGTTCCCAGTTCATCAGGCTTGAAAATGGTATCCACATCTAAATTATCAAGATGAATAACAATACCTTTAATGTACCCCTTACCTTTGCTGATTTCAGACAGTTCATTCACATATTGAGCAAGGGTGACAATAGGTATTAAACTTGGATAAGAGACGACAGCACTCTCACCATATTGTCCACCAAAACCAAACGCCTGCCCACCAACAGATTTGAACCTTTCCTCTATTACCTGAGTAGCCTTTTTTATAGTTCGGAATTTCCGATTCGAGTTTAACTCCTGATTTCGTCTTTCCAAAGCATAAACCACTGCAGATAGAACATTTGATAAGAGATGTTCTAAATTCCAATTCCTTGCTACGGAGATTTCTATATCTGGTGTAAGATATTTTCCCTTCTTAGAAAGCGTGTATCTTGTATAATTAGCAAGAGAAGTCGTCCCTACTCCTCTACCTCCCTCTATCACAATTCGAGAATTAGAAGTTAGCAAACCATTATTGCAAACAGCCAATTCCTTTTTTCGCCCAACAAACAGATTTAAACTGTGCTCATCTATAGGATTTTGAGAATATGGATTATCTCTTAATCCCCACTTCTCCCACATTATGTCTCCTTACATATAACAATATATAACTTATTTTAGTTATATAACATTGTATAACATGTTTATGTTATATTTTGTCATGGGTTATTACGATACCAAGGTTTTCATTTAAAAATATCTTCTTTCATTTCTCTTATTCTCCTGGAAATAAATTTCTATATTCATCCCACCAGCACCTCATTTAACTCTTTCAGAATATCTTATAATTTTTCCCCAAATACCTGATATACCTTCACAGCACTACCCTTTTCATAAAACGATACTAATTCAAAGTCTTCCTTTTTTATTCCTAAACTTGCTAATATGTGTTCTTTGATCATTGTTAACCACTCCTTTTGGTTATTAAATTTACTTTATCGACTAATTTTGGCTTCATACTTTAATTCTATAGACTTTTGCCACTTTTTGAGATAATTTGGCATAAGTCTATTCCATAACCCTTTGATATATCAGTGAATAGTGAGAATAGTTTCTCAAAACACTTTTTACGTTTGCTATAATAATAAAGAACGCCTATTTTAATTCTGAATTCGGAAAATAATCCGTCCCATATTTTCCGATAATCTGAAAGTGAAATATATCTATAACTATCAAGATCCACAAACACATCAACCAAAATCTTTTCTAATTCAGGAAAATAGCCCTTTTTAGGTGAGCGGGAAAAAAGATTTCTTATTACTACAGGATTACGAGTAATTTCAAATGAATTAAAATAATCCTTCTCTTTCCTTTCCAGTAAAGTGTCTCGATAGTTTTTAGAAACTGCCTCAAAAAAGGCAGTAAGAGCCTCCTTTTCTACTTCAATAAAAGTAATATGATGTTGCTGAGTATAATAGTATAAAGGCTGAAGCTGTTGAGTATTCCATATAATAAATTCTGTGTAAGGAAACTCTTTCTTAAGGAAATTCAATATAGTGTTAACTCTACTTTTTGGAACCAAACAAAATCGTTTCTCTATATTACTATACATTCCATAACCGGCTTCAAATAATAGTTTTTCTTTTTTAAATTGGAAAAGGTAATCTTTAACTATCTTCTTATCCAGAGAAAGTTCGTTGCTTATTTGAAATAAAGAAAAATATTTATGTTTGCTTATGTAGTCCTTAACTTTTTCTTTCTTATCCATTTAATTATCTCCCCTCTTTATGAATATCAAAATTTGACATAATCCTCAGCCTTTCGTAGCGTCGTATTACGAAAAACCCCTTTTTACAGTTATTCGTTGCTATATATTACGAATGGTAAAATTATAAAAGTTTCGACACTAAACTTTATTTTTATTGCGTTTTCCTGCCCTGCTTGAAGGGGATAGACAGGATCTTTATTTCTTAAGTTCTCTTTCAATCCCTGTTAAATTTGTCTTTTTTCTCGACAGGGACTTTAACGAGACTTGCACGAGATTTTAAGGAAAAAAAATATTTCTCTTTGTCTCTTAAGAGTCTCTTACAAGTCCCTGTTTTATTTTTTAAACTTCTTGGTGTCAAATGTTTTATAATCGCCTTACAAATTTCTGTCTGATAATTCTTGTCTATTCCCGTTCGGTATGCCTGCAACTTCAAAGTTTCTCTGTAACTTACATTCCCCTATCTCCTTTACCCCTTCAATCATTTTTCTATTAGTAACGAGTTACGAGTGACGAGTTACGAGTGACAAGTGACGAGTAAATAGTGACGAGTTGTTAGTGACCGGTGATGTCTTCGCCCAAATACTTGTTTTCAAGTTGCTTTGCCTGTTTGATCCCTTTTTCTGTCAAAATTACCGATTTTGACCTACTTTTGTATTTTCCCTGAGAGATGTAACCTTTTTCCTGAAGAGCACCAAGAACCTCAAAGGGATATCCTTTTCATGACCTCAATATCTTTATATCTTTAGTCACTTCCTCCTCCCACGCAGTCAGATAAAGTAGAAGTAGGGTAATTAGGATTTGCCAGAGAAGTCTTTATAAAAGGCTTACGCCTTAACTCCCTGTCCCTGGTTAATACAATTTACATAAACAAAAGGTAATCGGCAAAAGATTTTGACCTGAAAATAATAAATTGCCCTTTATTATATTATACAGTTGCTACTTGCAAGGCTAAAGCCTTGCCCTACTTATTTCAAACATTCCAAATCCCTGGGAATTTTTTGCACCAAGTCCTGTGTCATAAGCAAGAGAGACGAGTTCTTCGTTTCCCTTTATACGATACCTTCCCATCCACCCTTTTATTATAAAACCCTTGTATCTTACTATCTTCTCATCGGAAGCCCTTACTTTTACAGGTGTAATATCCATAGCCAAGTTATTTGCATTTTTTCTGTAGAAAGCGGTATATTTTTTCTTCATATTCTCATTTATAAGCCTTCCAAAGTCCTCCTCTTTTGGATTATAGTAATATGTCTTCTTTCCTCCATCTGGCTTCAGAAGTGTGCTGTATGCTGTGACGGGAGAGAGCATAAATATTTCTGCATCGTCGCAAGAGGGCTTTTGCTTTACCTCTATGGATGCCACATAAAACCTCTCATCACCTAGAAATACTTCGGGTTTTCTTGCAAGGTTTGAGGCAAATGACTCAATTAAATTATCTACAGGGGATGCTATCCAGAACTTGACCCTTTCCTCAAAGTCAATTCTATCTTTACTTATCCTGTATTTTCCCAAAAGTCTTGAAAATGTGAAGGGTTTGAAACTTCGTCCTTTACTTACAAACCCTTTATTATGCAGGAATGAGGCAAGGGTCTCATCTATATTATGGTAAATGAACCCTTGAATTGATTGATTATATTCAAGAGGAAATGAAAGTCTATCACCCTCAAATTCTATTGCAATACGCATAATTAGGATATAGTGGTCTGTTGATAGGGTAGTTTATGTTTTTGCAATAGCAAGCTATTGCCTGCCTACCGCAGGCAGGCACTCCGGTAATAAGAAAAAAGGAAAAAGGATAAGGGATAAGGGGTAAGGAAAGGTAGCGTGTGGGTGTTATAGCTCTTCTATTGTCTCTGGCGTGCCAAGTACTGATTCGAGTTTGAGCGTGTATATTCTAGATACGCCTGGTGCTTCAAGGTCTATATCTACCTCTTTTAAGAGTCTGATTATCTCATTGCCAGTATTTTTATTGTTTGATGTTGAGAGTATAACCTTGGAGAACGGTCTTCTTCCAAGGTCTAATCGTAGTCCTGCAAATATAGGTACCTGTGCTGCAAGTGAACGTTTCATAGACTCGGCATCGACAGTAACCGCATCCTCTATTCCAAGTTCCAGAAGACAGGAAAGAATATCGTCCAAGTATTCTTCTTTATTTAGAACTATCAGTAAAAGATACATATGACCTCCAAAGAGACAATATTGCTCAATGGTAGAAAGTTAGAATCAACTTGATTGTCCACTTTGTTATATATTCTGAATCTTTCTAATCCTTATGTATAACCCTGCCTTCCTTAGTTACCACCTTTATCTCTTCTACAAGCATGTTATCAAAGTCCTTTATAATTTTCATAACATCCTTTGGTGTCTCCGATAGAAGAAGTGCCTCTCTCATAATTCTGGACTTCAGCAACCTTGCTATCTTTGCAACTGCCTGTAGATATTCCTTTCTGGCATCTGACGGTGCAGCTATCATAAAGATAATGTTTACAGGTTTTTTGTCACTCGCCTCAAAGTTAACCCCCTTCTGCGATCTACCAAATGCGACCTTAAGATGCTTTACAGCATCCGATCTGCCGTGTGGTATAGCAATTCCACCGCCAATTGCTGTTGATTCTATCTCTTCCCTTTTCAGTATAGAATCACAGAAGTCACTTTTGTTGGTTACAACTCCTGCTTCTACAAACATATCAGCCATTTCTTCGATAACTCCCTTTTTGTCTTTTGCGGTAATTCCGCACTTTATGAGTCTTTCGTCCATAAGTTCACTCAAAAACATAATACCCCCCATAGTAAAATCAAAAATCAAACCTGCCTGCCGCCTGCCTGCCGGCAGGCAGGGTAGGCAGGAATCAAAAATAAGATAATTAAGCTATTAGGTCATTTATCCTTTTTCCTTTATAATCCAAACACCTTCTTAATTCTTTCAAGCGCCCAGTCAATCTCTTCCTTTTCTATAGTAAGTGGAGGTGCAAATCTTACAACCTGTTCGTGTGTCTCCTTTGCAAGCACGCCCTCCTTCGCCAGCCTCTCACATATTGGACGGGCAGTTCCCTTCTCCTTTTTTACCTCAATACCTATCAGGAGGCCTCTACCTCTTACCTCTTTTATGTAATCACTCTTTATCTTCTTCAAATCTTCCAAAAAGTAATTTCCCATCTCCTCAGCCCTTTTTGGAAGGTTAAGATTGATTATAACATCTAAGGAGGCAATACCCACTACAGCTGCAAGGGGGTTGCCTCCAAATGTCGATCCATGGTCACCAGGGGTGAATACATCCATAATCTCACTATTACAGGCTATACAGGATACAGGGTAGATCCCGCCTCCAAGCGCCTTGCCAAGTATATACATATCAGGTTTTACATCCTCCCACTCACAGGCAAACATACGGCCTGTCCTTCCAAGCCCTGTTTGTATCTCATCCGCTATAAAAAGGACATTATTTTGCTCACATATCTTTTTGCATTCTCTCAGATATCCGGGCTCGGGAATGATGATACCACCCTCCCCCTGAATAGGTTCTACAAGAAAGCCCACTGTATTATCAGTTATTGCGTTTTTTAATGCGCTGGAATTATTATATGGTATCATCTTAAATCCCGGGGCAAATGGTCCAAAACCAAATTTATATTGCGATTCTGAGGAAAAACCAACGATAGTAGTAGTCCGCCCATGGAAATTATTCTCACACACAATAATCTCTGCGTTATTCATTTTGCATTTTGCATTTTGCATTTTGAATTTTCTAAGGTATCCCCATTTTCTGACAGCCTTTATTGCAGTCTCTACAGCCTCTGCGCCTGTGTTCATCGGGAGCATTTTCTCCATCTTTGTTAATTCACAAACCTTCTTCTGAAACTCACCCAGTTTATCGTTATAAAATGCCCTGGATGTGAGTGTGAGTCTATCAAGCTGTTTTTTAGTTGCATCTATGATATCTTTATGTCTGTGTCCCTGATTGAGTGCAGAGTAACTTGATAACATATCCATATATTTGTTACCTTCCACATCCCATACCCATACTCCCTCGCCTCTCTCAAGCACTACAGGAAGAGGTAAATAATTTCTTGCGCCAAAGGCATCGGTTACTCTAATAATTTCATCACTCCTCATATATTCCTCCTGGTATAATCCCCCAAGCCTGAGGGATTACACCTGTTTTTCTGATGCAGGCTGACAAAATCATTGGGTAATTTGGTCATTAGATTATCAGGTCATTGAGTAATTGGGTTATTCAGTCATTGGGTCATAATGCTTTATCGCTACTGGCCTGCCTGACGGCAGTCAGGGAAGTCGCTCCTACAATCTAAAATCTTTAATCAGCGTCTATCTGCGGTTAATTAATGTCTTTTGCACGAATTGAATTCGTGCCTACAAGGTTTACCTATGTCTGATTGTAACACAACTCTTGTAAAAAGTCAAGAAAAAAGTCAACTCTGTTTGTGTGCATTTGATTGATTTGTGTAATTCGTGGTGTCTTTTTTCTTGATATCATAATGAAAGTATAAACATATTTTAGGTTTTGGCTTTTTGATTTATACCTATCTGTGAGAATCTGTGTTAATCCCTGCCTACCGGCAGGCAGGTGCGTCCAATTTTTTTCTTGACATTTTTGGAAAATGATGGTATAATGAACTTTCTCTTTTTCACCATAAAGAACACAAAGAGAAGCTATTTATTCTTAAAAAACTTTGTGAACTTTCTACCTGTCGGTAGACAGGTGTGGTTAGAATGTTGTTATTTGCACGGTTGAAACCGTGCCCTACATTTTTCGCCACAAAGAGAATTCAGGTTATAGATTTTCTTTGTGGTTAGAATATTTCGGATAGGGACGAGCCCTGCTCCTACATCACCGACGACCGGATTATCAATATTATTTTTGTGATTTTCAATACTTAACGCATAATATGGAGTGATAATATGGGAAATGTAAAAATTGCACCATCTATACTCTCTTGTGATTTTAGCAGGCTTGGAGAAGAGATAAAAAAGGTAGAGGAGGCAGGCTGTGATATGCTCCATCTCGATGTAATGGATGGGCACTTTGTTCCGAACATAACATTCGGACCTCTTTTAGTAGAAACAGTACACAAAATAACCGCGGTTCCTCTCGATGTCCATCTGATGATAGAAGACCCTGAATTCTATTGGAAGAAATTCAAGGATGCAGGGGCGTCAATTATATCCTTCCACAAAGAAGTAGTAGAATCACCCGAGAAATTGATAGACGATATAAAAAAAGGAGATGTTAGGGTAGGTCTTGCCTTAAATCCAGGAACATCTCTTGAGGATATTCTGCCATTTGTTCACATTGTGGATTTTGTTGTTGTTATGACTGTGGTCCCCGGGTTTGGAAGGCAGAAGTTTATGGAAGAACCTTTAGAAAAGGTTAGTAGATTAAGCAAGATGGGAGTGATGGTGGAAGTTGATGGTGGAATAAAGGTTTCAAATGCAAAAAAGGTGATTGAGAGTGGGGCAGATATACTTGTAAGTGGGTCGGGTATATTTCGTGAACCAGACCCTGCTCTGGCAGTAAAGGCATTCAAGGCATTGGCAGATACATAATCCCTTAAACCACACATTTTTGTTCAAGTCCCATTAAATTCCTTATTGCAAGGGAAAATCCTAAAATAAACCGCAGATAAACGCAAATGCACACAGATAAATAAAGAGTTCTCTTTCGGTCTCTTAACTTCCCTGTTGAAAAAACTAAATTAACAGGGATCGGAAGAGAACATAAGAGAAATAAAGATATGTATGAAAAAAAAATCTCTTCCCTGCCTGACGGTAGGCAGGCAATCTCTTTTCTACCTGACGGTAGACAGGAATTCCCTGTTGAAAAAGAAAAAATTAACAGGGATTATCCACAGGTCGCAGACTCGTATGAGATCCGTACGGAGAAGAGAATATACTCATACGGATTTATAGGAAGAGATAAAATAAGAAAAGAAAAATCTGTAACAAATGAGATAATCAGCGGTTATCAGTGTTAATCAGCGTCTAAAAAAACAGAAAGTTATGCGAATACTTCATACTGCAGACCTTCATCTCCAGACTGAAGAGGACAGCCGATGGGATGCCCTTAAGACTATCGTTCGGGTCGCCAGCAATGAGAATGTTGACCTTCTCATTATAAGTGGCGACCTTTTTGATAGTGGTATCGATGCCGAGTCCCTCCGTCCGGGTATACGAAGTATCTTTTCTAATACAGGATTTGATACAATCATAATTCCCGGCAACCACGACAAGGATTCGTATGGGGAAGGGTTATATTTTGGAGACGAGATAACGATACTCTCAAATACAGCTTCTTTAGAAAAATATGAAGGTGTAAGAATTGTTGGATTGCCATTTGAACAGATTACTTCAGAGGAATTACTCTCAAAAATTCGCTCATTAAAGGATGTTTTTGCAGCTGATAGGAAAAATATATTATTGTATCATGGTGAATTGCTTGATGTATTCTTCTCACGGGACGAATTTGGTAATGAAGGAACGGGTAGATACATGCCTCTCAAGCTCTCATATCTTGAAGACTTTAATATTGACTATATTCTTGCTGGGCACTTTCATACCAAATTCCTTGTTAGAAAACTTGAAAATGGTGGTTACTTCGTCTATTCAGGTTCTCCAATCTCCATAACAAGGAAAGAAACAGGAATAAGAAAGGTAAACATTTTTGATGTAGGTAGCCCTCCTAAAGAGTACAACATTGATACACCACACTATGAAGAGATCACCATAACACTTGACCCAACCGTTAGTGAACACCCACTCAAAACAGTAAAAAAGGGTCTTTCAGGTCTTCATCCTCTCTCTGCAGTGATACTTACAGTGGATGGTGCAATCAATGGTAAAAAATTCAAGATGACCGAAACTGAATTCCACTCTCTTCTACAAGAAACAGCAAAGGATATAAATATAGTAGAAGAAAACTTTAGAGTAAACGATGTACAGAATATACTCGAAGACGATCTATTTAAAGCATTTGAAGAAAAACTTTCCTCCTATCCGGAGGACGAAAAAAAGATGCTTAGAGAGATTGCGATAAGGGCTATGGTAGAGTGAAGAAGCTATCTGGCGATCAGGCTATCGGGCAATTGGGTTATTAGGTAATTAAGTTATTAGGTCATTAAGTAATTTTCCCTTTATCCTTTATCCTTCTATAACACTACAATCTGTAATCTAAAATCTATTATGCGTATAAAGGAATTTCGTATATACAGATACGGTCCCCTAACAGACTCTAAAAGGGTGATTCTCGGGGACTTTAATCTCTTCTTTGGCAGAAACGAGGAGGGTAAAACACTTACTATAGATGGGCTTGTGAGAGTACTTCTTTCAAAAAAGGCGACAAAAAATGTATTTAAGGGAATAGACAGAGTGGATAATAATCCAGAAGGTTATGCGATAATTGAAAATGAGGGGAAAGATGTTAAGTTCCCTGAAGAAGGTGACCTGATTTCTCTTATCGGACTTTCACCACAGGAATGGCGCAATATATTTATAATAAGAAACAGTGACCTGTCTATCGCTGAAGAGGAAACTTTCTATACTGGTGTAACAGATAGGTTGACAGGTCTTAAGAGCAGGAAGATTATAGCAGTAAAGAATAGATTGAGAGAGATAGGAAAACTAACTAGACCTGACAGTAGTGGAAGATTATCAGACAGGGAGACAGATGAAAAATTACAGTCAAGGGTGGAACATGCAAAGGCGTTAATAAAGACAATTGAAGATTTAAAGAAGACCGTGGAAAGTGAAGGATTGGATAAAATTGAAAGAGCGATTGAAGATATGAGTGAAGAGTTACAAAGAATCGATGTAGAACTCTTTAATCTTGAAGATGCCCAAAGGCGTGAAAAATACGAAAAAGGAATAGAAGCACTGAGGAGATTTAAAGATGCTTTGAACGAATCAAAAAAAGTAGAACCGTATGATAAAGACGATGAAAGAAAGTTCAGAGATTTAGAAAGAGATATCCAGAGCGCAAACGAGGAGATAAAAAAACACTTGGGTGAGCTGAAAATCAAGTATGAGGAATTACAAAACTGTAAAAGAAGTAAAGAGGAGAGCGAGAAGCATCTGAGAGTATTGGATGAAAGAAGAAAGATATTAGAAGAAGAACAGATTGATATTAAGAGATATGAAGAGTTGAGTGAAAGGCTGGTACAAATAAAGGCAAAGATTTCAGGGGAAAAACCTCTGGCAATAATATCTTTCTTTCTCTTTGCGTTGTCCCTTATAGGAACTATAATAAGACCTTTGCTTATCTTCAGGATATTCTTGGTGTTATTTTTCGCCAGTATCATCTACTTTTCTGCCCAGCTAATCAGAGCATCAAGGATAAATACAAGTCTCTCAAAGCTATTTGAGAAGATAAGACTCAGCCTGGCTCCAGTTGACATTTCTTCAGATTCTATGGAGGGCATTCTCTCCCTTGTTCAGAGGTTTAAAGAAAAATTTGAAGAAAAGGAGATGCAAGCGAGGAATCTTGAGGGGAATACAAGTTTGCTTGAAAGGGAAATAGAGGGAATTAAAGGGAGGATTCGTGAACTTGAAGGAAAAAGAAGAGATTGTGAAATCTCTATAGAGGAGATTAAAAGAAGGTCAAGTGTTGAGAGTTTGAAGGAATACAGAGAAAGACTTGAGGAGAAATTAGAACTTGAAAATACAATTAGGGAGTATTCTGCTGTATTAGGGTCACTGTTTGGTAAAGGTGGTTATAGCGACAAAAACGAAATAATAGCCTACTGGGAGAGGAGCGTCTCAGATCTTGAGGCTTACAGGGATAAAGCTGTGGAAGTAAAATATAGTGATGTTCGAAAGGGAGAATTACATCAGAAGAAAGAGATGATTAAAGACGAGAAGGAGGAATTTGAGAAAAAACGCAGAGAGTGGGAGGATAATCTGAAACAGATTGAAAGGGAAGCGCAGAATGTGCTGAAGAAGGAGTTATGCTGTGGCACCCTTAGAGAACTTTCTTTTGTGCAAAAGATGCTACAGGAATTTGTTGTTGATATTGAAAAGAATGTAGAGAATGTTCTCTCTGTCATGCGTATATTTGAAGAGATAGAGGAAGAGGAAGAAAGAAAGATATCCAGATTTTTTGGGAAGGGAAGTAGTGTCTCAAAGTATTTCTCTCGCATTACTGATGGCTTGTACACAATAGTTGATATTGATACATCAACACAAGAAAAGAAGGTGCTTGTGCATATGAAAAATAAGAATGTACTTGATGCCTTAAAACTTTCAGGTGGTGCCTATGATCAGTTATATTTATCTATAAGACTTGCGCTTGGGGGAGAACTATTAGAGAAAGGGTTCTTCATTATGGATGACCCTTTTATAAAATCTGACATAGAGAGACTACAAAGACAGATGAATGTATTGTGGAAAATAGTGGATGAGGGTTGGCAGATACTCTATTTTACTGCAAAAGAGGAGGTCAAGGAAGCGTTGAAAAAAGATATAATGGAAGAGAAAGTAAATTTAATAGAGACTAGCTGGATAACACTATGACGAATAAAGACATAATATACAGGCATTTTTCAAGAATATCTGGTATATATCGGGATATACGTACGACAGATAGACGTCCAATATTTTTGATCAGAAAAGACCTTGAAGGGCTTTCGACAATAAAGGCAGCAGATGTTGGATGCGGAGCTGGTAGATATGATCGGGAACTCTTTTCATTCCTTGGAAAGAGACTCTTTCTTTTCTGTATAGACGCAAACCAGAAGATGCTTCTTCAGCTAAGAAGATACCTTACTATGTGTAATATAGGACAATTTTATACAATAAGAGCAATTGGAGGGAGTATTCCGCTCTCTACAAATTCGCTTGACTGTGTATTTACATTTAACGCCGTGCATCACTTTACCTTACTAATGTTTCTTGAAGAGAGTGCAAGGGTATTAAAATCAAATGGGTATCTTTTTATATATACAAGACTGAGAAGTCAAAACAAAAATAATATCTGGGGCAGGTACTTTCCTGGATTTTACGAAAAAGAAAAAAGGCTTTACTATTTAGAAGAAATGAAATTGGCAATCACAGAAGTTTCTTCTCTGAAATTACAGGCTATTAGATATTTTAAATTCAGAAGACTCTCTAATCTTAATTTTCTCAAAGAGCAGATAAGAAAACACCATTATTCCACATTTTGTTTCTATAAGAAAGAAGAGTTAGACGATGCACTACAGAAATTTGAGGAGAATATAAAAAAGAAATTTCCTGACCCTCGGAGGATAACCTGGATAGACGAAAACACAATGTTTATAATCAGGAAAGAAAGTGACTGATAAGGGTATGATTGCCTTCATAAATGGAAATATTCTTACGATGGAGAAAGATGGTGCAGAAGCAGTTATCATCAGGGAAGATAAAATAGAAAAGACTGGTCCCCGTGGTATAGTAAAAGGGATGAAAGAGGCACAGATTGTGGACCTTAAGGGCCGTTTCCTTGCTCCCGGTTTTATTGATTCCCACATTTATTTTGTTGATACAGGATTGAATCTTGCAAAGATTGACCTTTCTAAAATTAGAAGTTTGGAAGATGCCTTTGATATAACAAAAGAAAGATTAGAAAAGGAGAAAAAGGTTACCCCGCTTATCTGCGTGGATTTTGATGAATCAAAATGGAAAGAAAATAGGTTGCCCAAAAGGGAAGAGCTGGATAAACTGGGTTCAGATAGAGCTATTATATTCAGAAGAGTATGCGGTCATATAGCGGTTGCAAATAAGAAGGCACTTGAAAGTATCCCGAAAGGTTGGAAGAAGATAGATTATAATACCGGCATTCTTCTTGAAGATGTAGTTTTATATATAAATGAGATATTTCCTCCTGAGAGGAAAGAGATAGAGACTGCAATCACGAAAGCACAGAAGAAAGCCTACTCCCTCGGAATAACATCAATCCATGACATGACCTTAAAAAGATATCTTGATGTATACAGAGAGATGGAGGAGAAAGATGGTCTCAGAATAAGGGTGTATGCAGTACTCCCCGTAAGAGATATGGATTATATAACATCATGGAGAGGCAAGTGGGTTAAAACCGGTGGAATTAAGCTGTTTGCAGACGGCTCTATTGGAGCTAAGACTGCTGCGCTTAAATTACCTTATCCTGGAACAAGAACCTATGGTGTCCTAAACTACGAAAGAGAAGAGATTGAGAGGATTGTAAGAGAAGCAGACAGGAGAGGGTTTCAGATATTCATCCATGCGAT
>Ga0210051_1002975_pt1 | contig 17003 bp, 18 predicted proteins | sample CryGey092014_all_FD_185464 | JGI IMG/M metagenome (GOLD analysis project Ga0210051, IMG submission 185464) | Groundwater microbial communities from aquifer - Crystal Geyser CG23_combo_of_CG06-09_8/20/14_all (SPAdes) (version 2) | ecosystem: Environmental > Aquatic > Deep subsurface > Groundwater... | reverse complement strand
TAAGAACAAAATTTACAACTTTGGGCGTGTATAAATAAGTAATGAGCTTGCTTTTAGCCACGACCAATAAAGATAAAATCCTGGAGTACCGGGTGCTTCTCAAAAATATTAAGTTTCAGGTGGTCAAGAAACTACCGGTGGTGGCAGAGACAGGCAAGACGTTTGCGGAGAACGCGATTATCAAGGCCAAGGCTTATGGGGAAAAATTCAAACTGCCGACACTGTGCGACGATACCGGTTTGGAAATTAAAGCTTTAAATAATTTCCCGGGAATATATTCCAACCGGTTTGCCGGCGGCGATTTTAGCCGGGGCCGGAAAGATATATTAAAAAAATTAACCACTGACCGGCGCGCCCGGTTTGTTTGCGTGCTGGCATTATATTTGCCGGAATCTGGGAAAGTAAAAACTTTTACCGGCATGGTTTCAGGCAAGATTGGTATGGTAGAAAAAAGAGGGTATGGTTTTGGTTACGATCCGATTTTTATTTACCCCGGGCCAAAGAATCAAGTCAGTCATCGGGCCCGGGCAGTCAAAAAATTTCTGGTGTATAATCAAAAACATGAACTTTGATTTAATCACGATTGCCGTCGGAGTTCTGTTTGCTTGGGTAATTGCCTTGACAATTTTACTGGTGCAAACCAGCCTGCACTTTCGCCGTTTAACTAAAAATGTCAGCAAGAAAGACTTAAAGACCGTTCTCGAAGATATTTTAGCTAAAACCGATCTCAACCAAAAGCAGATTCAGGCTGTTGCCGGGAATCTGAAAAAACTGGACAGCAAAAGCCTGGGTTTTATCCAGAAAATCGGTTTTGTCCGGTTTAACCCGTTTAACCAAACCGGGGGCGATCAGAGTTTCTGTTTAGCCCTTCTGGATGCCAAAGCTAATGGTTTTGTGCTAAGCTCATTACATTCGCGCGAGTCAACCCGCTTTTACGCTAAAACCGTTAAAGAGGGTGGTGGCGATGGACACGAATTATCCAAAGAAGAAAGGCAGGCAGTGACTCATGCCCAATAAATCATCCAAAGCTAAATTTTTTTTAGGCGGTTTGCTGGTTTATCTTTTATCAGCCGGGTTAACCTACGGGATTTTGGCCAAGGGTCAAACCGGCACCGGATTCACTTCACCTTTATCCGATAAGGGTACTCCCGGTTCAAAGGAAAACCCCAACCGTAAGGCTTTAATTGAAGTGGCCGGCAATAAAACCGAAACCTGCCCTTTAAACGGTTTGTCTTATACTAAAGCCGAGAAAAATATCTGGGAAACCCGCCGGCCGCTGCTGGTGATGATTGAAAATCATGAAGAATCGCGGCCGCAGTCTGGTTTGTCCGACTCGGATATTGTCTACGAAGCCGTGGCCGAGGGTGGGATTACCCGGTTTATGGGCGTGTTTTACTGCCAGGCGGCAGCGTTTGAATCGATCCTGGGACCGGTAAGATCGGCCCGGACTTATTTTCTCGATTGGGCCTCGGAATACAACTTTCCTTTGTATGTCCACGTCGGCGGCGCCAATACCCCCGGTCCGGCTAACGCTTTGGGCCAGATTAGCGACTATGGCTGGTCGGTGGCTAACGACTTAAACCAGTTTTCCATTGGTTACCCGACTTTTTGGCGCGACTATGAACGGTTAGGCCATACCGTGGCGACCGAACACACCATGTACTCCACCACCGAAAAATTGTGGGCGGTTGGAAGCAAGCGCGGCTTTGGAAGCATTGACCCGGACGAGAATGAATGGTCGGACGATTACACTCCCTGGCAGTTTGTCAAAGAAGAAGCGGCTGACCGGGGGACGGACGGCCCGATTAGTTATAAGTTTTGGGATTACGAAGAATACGCCGTCAAGTGGCAGTACGACTCTACCGCCAATCAATACGTTAGGAGTAACGGCGGCCAGCCCCATAAAGATCTGAATACTGATCAGGCGCTGACGGCTAAAAATCTGGTGGTCCAGTTTGCCAAAGAGTCAAAAGCCAACGATGGCTACGAAGGCAACGTGCACTTACTTTATGGTACTACCGGCAAAGGTCAGGCATTGATTTTCCAAGACGGCCAGGTAATTAGGGGGACTTGGAGCAAAGCCAAACGGATTAGCCGGACGGTGTTTTACGACGACAAAGGCAAGGAAATCAAGTTCAACCCGGGCCGGATCTGGATTTCCGTCCTGCCGGTCGGGAACGAAGTTGATTATGGCCAGTCTAACTGATCTATTTGTTTCCAAGGTCAGGGTGAAGCTGATTAAGATTTTTCTTTCCCAGCCGCAGGAGATTTTTTACGTCCGCCAGCTGGTGCGTCTTGCCGGTGAAGAGATCAATGCGGTTAGAAGAGAGCTGGCCCGTCTGGAAATCCGGGGGTTGGTTAAAAAAGAACCCCGGGCCAACCGGCTGTATTACAATTTTGTCAAAACCTACCCGTTTTACCAGGATTTAATCAGCTTGGTGGCTAAAACCACCGGTTTGGGCGCGGAAATTATCAAACACAAAAGCAAATTGGGCAGCCTTAAATTTGCCATGCTTTCCGGCCGGTTTGTCCGGTTCATGGCCCGGAAATCCGAGGAAGATATTGATCTTTTATTGGTCGGGCAAATTAATCTGCAGACACTTAATCAATTGGTCCGTCAGGCCGAGTCCGGCCGGGAAAAAGAGATTAATTATGCTCCGATGACCCCGGACGAGTTTGCTTTTAGAAAATCACGGCGGGATCCGTTTTTGCTGCGTATTTTGATGGGCGGCCGGGTAATGCTGATTGGCGATGAAGAAGAAATGGTCAGTTAAGCTGTTATTAATTTGGCTGATTACTCTGGCCGCGGCCGGAGTGAATTGGTTTTGCCCCTTAAAGATGGGGCTCGATCTTCAGGGCGGAGCCCACTTGGTTTTGGAAACCGATATGAGCCAGATTGATGTTTCGGCCCGGGCGGAGGCTTTAAATTCGGTTAAAGAAGTGATCGGCCGGCGGGTCGATCTTTACGGTGTCGCCGAACCGCTGATTCAAACCGCCCAGGTGGGCGGGTCAGATCGGCTGATTGTTGAACTGCCGGGCATTGAGGATATTGATCAGGCGGTGGCTCTCATTGGCCAAACCGCCCAATTGGATTTTAGGGAAAGTTTGACAGTGGAGGCTTCAGCCAGCGCCATGGTATTTTCTTCGACCGGTTTAACCGGTAAAGATCTTAAAAAAGCCGGGGTTAGTTTTGCCGGTTCCGGGGTGCAGTCCGGTCAAGCGGTCGTCGATTTAGAATTTACGGCCGACGGGGCAAAAAAGTTCGCCGGGCTGACCCAGGCGAACGTGGGTAAACCTTTGGCCATATTTTTAGACGATCAGTTAGTGACCGCGCCGATTGTTAACGAGCCGATTCTCGACGGCCGGGCCCAGATTTCCGGCAATTTTGACGCTGATTCAGCCAGCCAATTGGCGGTTCAGCTTAATGCCGGGGCTTTGCCGGTGCCGGTCAAAATCATCGCCCAGAAAAATATTTCCGCCACCCTGGGGGCCGCTTCCATTGACCAAAGCCTGAAAGCCGGAGTTATCGGTTTGGTTTTGGTGTCTTTGTTTATGGTTAGCCTTTATCGTTTACCCGGTTTAATTGCCGTGGTTGGTTTGATTATTTACGGGCTGATTACTTTAAGCCTTTATCGCCTGATCCCGGTGACCTTGACCTTGCCTGGAATAGCCGGTTTGATTTTATCCGTCGGCATGGCCGTGGATTCTAATATTTTAATTTTTGAGCGCTTCAAAGAAGAGCGGCGTGCCGGCCGGCCTTTCCGTTTGGCCCTGGAACTGGCTTTTGGCCGGGCCTGGGATGCGATCAAGGATGCCAACATAACCACGATTGCCGTTAGTTTAATTTTAATCAACCCTTTTAACTTACAGTGGTTAAATACTTCCGGTATGGTGCGCGGTTTTGCCCTGACTTTGCTTTTGGGAGTGTTAACCAGTTTGTTTACCGGAATTTTTGTCACCCGGACGCTGATGCGGCAATTTTTAAGTAAAAGATATGATTAACTGGTTTAAATACCGGGTATTTTATTTCGGCCTGTCATTAGTATTAATTGCCGGCGGCAGTTATTCACTGCTGGTCAACGGGTTAAAATTGGGCTTGGATTTCACCGGCGGCAGCTTGCTGGAGCTTAAAGTCAACGCGCCGATCGGCGAGTTGCAAACCGTAGCTGAAGCTGCCATTCCCTTGGCTAGTTTACAGCAAAGCAATGACAGTTTTATTTTGCGCTCAAGGGCGATTGATTCGGCCCAAAAAATGCAATTAACCGAAACGCTTAAAATTAAATTTGGCGAGGTGAGCGAGATTCGGTTTGAAACGATCGGCCCGTTATTGGGGCAGGAGCTGATTCAAAAAACTTTAATTGGCCTGGCCCTGGCGGTATTATTTATCCTGGTTTATTTAGCCTATCGGTTTCGCGATAAAACTTTCGGCATCTGTGCCGTTTTAGCCATGCTTCATGATAGCTTGATTATCTTGGGAGCCTTTAGTTTGTTGGGAGCGTGGTTAGGGGTGGAGATCGACGCTTTATTTGTGACGGCGGTATTGACAATTTTATCTTTTTCGGTCCACGACACGATCGTGCTGTATGATCGGATCCGGGAAGACCGGCGGCTTTATCCCCAGGAAACCATGGTAAATATTGCCAATCGGGCGATTTCCGAAACCATGACCCGGTCGGTCAATAATTCTTTGACGATTATTTTCATGCTGTTATCTTTGTTTGTTTTCGGCGGCGAGACCACCCGCTGGTTTGTTTTGGCTTTGTTGATCGGAACTGTTTCCGGTACTTATTCGTCGCCGTTTGTGGCGGTGCCGCTACTGGTTTTGATTAAGCGAAATCGTTAATTTTCTTTAGCAAATACTCCCGGTCGTTCTTTTTAGCATCAGCCAAAACTTCGTTGAATATTTTTTTCAAAATTTTGCCGACTTTGGGACCGGGCTTGATATTTAAAATGTTCATGGCATCGGTGCCGTCAACTTTTAAGTCATTAATGTCAAACGGCTTGTAGAGGACTTGTTTGATCCGTTCCTGAAACTCGCGCAGACGCCACGAGCTGGCTTGAGAGCCGCCGCCGACCCGGTCGCCGACACGAAGCTGTATCATCTTGTTAATATTTTCCCGACCAACCCGGGTAATAAATCGGCGGATAGCTTTATCGGTCATTTTGGGTTCGTACTGGAACATGTGCCAGCGGACTAAAAGCCATAATAAATCAGTTTGTTTTTTAGACAGCTTTAGTCTTCGGGCAATCGTTTTAGCCATCCGGGCGCCGACTACCTCGTGATTGTAAAAAGTAATTTTTTTACCCTCCCGACTGCTTTTGACCACCGGTTTGCCTATATCATGGAGCAGGGTGGCCAAGCGGACAATTGTTTCTGCCGACGGCGAGGCGGCGAGGCTGTCTAAACTATGATTCCAGACATCCTTAGTGTGGTGGCCGGCTTGATCTATCCCTCGAGTAGCGATTAATTCCGGTAAAATGTGTGCCAACAATCCGGCGTTGAACATCAGCTGAAGACCTTCTTTTGGAAAAGGCGAGGCGATGATTTTTAACAGCTCATCCCGAACACGCTCGGCGCTAATTTGTTTAATTAAAGCGCTATTTTTGACAATTGCTTCCAGTGTTTTGGGTTCGATTAAAAAGCCCAGCTGGCTGGCAATCCGAATTGCCCGCAGCATTCTTAAGGCATCTTCATTGAAGCGTTTATCGGCCTGCCCGACGGCCCGAATAATTTTTTGTTTTAAATCTTTTTGACCATGAAACGGATCAATTATTTCCAGTTTGTCGGTTAAGGCCATGGCATTGACGGTAAAATCCCGCCGGGTTAAATCCTCGGCAATGGTTTTACCCCACTTCACTCGATCCGGCCGACGCCGGTCAGAGTAACCGGACTCACTTCTATAGGTAGTGATTTCCAAGACCTGTTCGTCAAATTTAACTCCGACCGTACCAAAACGATTGTCATAAAAAGAATCGGGAAACAGTTTTTGTATCTGCTCCGGCGTGGCGTTAGTGGTAAAGTCCCAGTCGGTCACCGGAACATGGGTGAGCAGGTCACGAACAGCGCCGCCGACGACAAAAGCCTCAAACTTGTCCCTTTCTAGGGTTTGTAAAACTTTAATTACCGGTGACGGCAGTTTAAACTTCATTTATAATCCATTATGACAGTTATTGATATTTTACTCAAAAAGCGCGGTTTGACCACGGCTAAAGCGGTTGCCGATTTTTTTTCACCTGTTTCTCCGGAAAAGATTGGCTTGAAGCAATTGGGCATCGATTCTAAGATGATTGCCGCGGCGATTAAGTTAATTTCCGGAGCGATTAAAATCGGCCGGCCGATCTATATTTACGGCGACTTCGATGCCGATGGTATCTCCGCGACCGCGGTTTTATGGGAAGCCCTGCATCGGCTTAAAGCCAAAGTTATGCCTTATATTTCGCCCCGTAACGAATCGGTTCGGGGTTTATCGGTTAAAGGGTTAAGCAGCTTTAAAGCCAAATCTTTAGTAATTACCGTGGATAACGGGATTACTAGTTTTGAGGCGGCCGAGTCTGCTCAAAAAGCCGGCATTGATCTGATCATTACCGACCACCATCAACCCAAGGACAATTTTCCTCCGGCCGCCGCCGTGGTCCATACCACTCAATTGGCCGGGGCCGGTGTGGCTTGGTTTTTGGCCAATCACCTTCGAGGTGAAAGCAGTTCCCACCTCGAAGGTGAAACCGGTTTAGACTTAGCCACCATCGGGACGATTGCGGACATGGTGCCGCTGCTTGGGGCCAACCGATCGTTGGTTAAATTCGGGCTGATTAAGCTGCAAACTTCACCGAGACCGGGGTTAAAAGCTTTGGCTCAAGCGGCAGTGATTGATTTGGCCAAAATCACGTCGCATCAGGTCAGTTTTACTTTGGCCCCGCGTTTAAATGCTATGGGGCGGTTGGCTGATAGCCTGGACGCTTTGCGGCTGTTGTGCACCACGGATCAAAAGCGGGCAGAAAGTTTAACGATTAAATTAAACGAGGTTAATCAATTGCGGCAGGATCAGACGCTGGCGATGTTTACCGATGCCCGCCAAAAAGCCCGGGAAAAAAGCCAGCTGATTTTTGTCCAAAGCGCTGATTATCATGAAGGCTTGGTCGGTTTGGTGGCCGGCAGATTGGTAGAGGTATTTCACCGGCCGGCCGTGGTCGTGGCCATCGGTGAAAAACACATCAAGGCCTCGATGCGCTCGCTTAAGAGTTTCGATGCCATCAAAGCGATCCGGGATTTGGGCGATTTGGTGTTAGAGCGCGGCGGGCATCCGATGGCCGCCGGTTTTACCGCCGAGGCCAAAAATTTGCCCAAGATTAAAACCCAACTGGAAGCGGCGGCGGCTAAATTGACGGCGCAAGACCTGCAGCCGGAAGCGGCTTACGATTGCGAGTTGAGTTTAGATCAGGTTAATTGGGATTTATTTAAAGAATTGGAAAAATTCCAGCCGTTTGGCTTTGGCAATCCGGCCCCGCTGTTTTTGGCCAAAAAAGTTAAACTCTTGAGTTTTTATCCGGTTGGGCAGGATAGTAAGCATCTCAAGTTGGCACTTCAAGTTCCGAACTTGAAGTCGATTACGGCGATCGCTTTCGGACAGGGTCAGCTGGCCGCTAAGTTAAAGCCCGGCCAGTTAATCGATATTATTTACTCGATCGAGCAAAACTCCTGGAACAATCATCAAAGCTTAGAGTTGAAAATTAAGGAAATTAAGATTTAGGTTGTGGAGGCTTTTTTGGGTAACAAGTTGGACTGGTTTTGGTATGATTTATACCAGCGCCAATAGTAGTATTCGGTTTTGATGGTCTTTTACCTTTTTTCCAGCCATAAGTAGTTCCTGGGTTCTTTTTCTTTTTTATTGGTTTTAATGCATCAAATTGTGACAAAATTTCATGATTAAAATCTTGCCCCAAATAATATGGATTGGAAATAGTTGACTCAAAACTCAAAGATTCTTTCATATATTATTTTTTTAACAATCTCCCGCATTAAATGTCGGCCAAATGAGGGCCGTAAAACAGTTAATCCGGTAAGATTGTTATTTTGTTTCATGTTCAAATATTGAGGATACTGGATAAATTTTATAATGTCAACTAAAATTGAAATATGCAACGGACTTTAGTTAAAGAGACGATTCAAGCCGTCGATCAGACGGTATTATTAAAAGGCTGGGTTAATTCGGTCAGGAGCCACGGTAAAATCGTGTTTTTTGACTTACGGGACCGATCAGGCTTGGTCCAGGTGGTTTACCAGGGGGAATTAAGTTTAAAACCGGAATCGGTTGTCTATGTAACCGGCAAAGTCGTCAAGCGGCCGGAGAAACTGGTTAATCCCAAATTGGCTACCGGTACGGTTGAAATCCAAGCAGCAAAAGTGGAAATAGTGACTGTCAGCCGGGAACTGCCTTTCCCGATCGACACCGACGGCCACGAAATTGACGAAACCGTCCGGTTAAAATACCGCTACCTGGATTTGCGCCGCCCCCGTTTGAATCACATTATCCGCACCCGCTCGAAAATGGTGAACTTTATCCGCGATTACTTAATTAAAGAAGAGTTTGTGGAGATCGAGACACCGATTTTAACCAAAACTACGCCTGAAGGCGCCCGGGATTTTCTGGTGCCGTCGCGTCTCCAGCCGGGGAATTTTTACGCCCTGCCGCAAAGCCCCCAGCAGTACAAGCAATTATTAATGGTGGCCGGGTTCGAGCGTTACTTTCAGATTGCCCGGTGTTTCCGCGACGAAGATCCGCGCCACGATCGGGCTTACGGCGAGTTTACCCAGCTGGATTTAGAAATGTCGTTTGTCAATCAAAACGACATTCTTCAATTAATTGAAGCGATGTTTTCGGCGCTGGTCAAAGAAATTTTTCCCAATAAAAAAATCAGCCAATCGCCATGGCCGCGAATTGCTCACGCCGAAGCCGTCAAAAAATATGGTTCGGACAAGCCGGATTTAAGACAAGACAAGAAAAATCCCGACGAGCTGGCTTTTGCCTGGATTGTCGATTTTCCTTTATTTGCCGAACAGACGCAGACGGATTTTTTCCACGGTGCCGGCAAGAATGCCCAGTTTGCCCCGTCGCACCACATGTTTACCGGCCCGCATCCGGACGACATTCCCTTGCTTGATAAAGATCCGCTCAAAGTCCGCGGTCTTCAGCATGATTTAGTTTTAAACGGTTATGAAGTCGGCGGCGGTTCGATCAGGATCCACGACCCCAAAATCCAGGAAAAAGTTTTCGAGCTGATCGGGTTTAGCCAGGAACAAAAACAGCAGTTTACTCACATGCTCAACGCCTTTAGTTACGGCGTTCCGCCCCATGGCGGCATTGCCCCGGGGATTGACCGTCTGTTGATGGTGCTGTTCAACGAACCGTCTTTGCGCGAAGTTATCGCTTACCCGGCGGTGGCTTCCGGCCAAACCGCGGTCGTCTCTGCGCCGAGTGAGGCAACAGCAGAACAATTGAAAGAACTTCACTTGAAAATAGTAGAATGAAAGCTTTTTTAGACTGGTTAAAGGCTAATCCTAAAATTAAGCTCAACTTGATTTTGGCGGCAATAATTTTAGGGCTGTTGCCAGGGCGTAACCAGTTTTATGACTTAGACTTGGGCGAAGCTAGGCCGCTGACACGGGCGTTGCCTCAAGTTTATCTGCCGCCGACCGATTCGCCGGTCAATGTTACCGGTGTCAAAGCGCCATGGGTTTCAGCCCGCTCGGCCGTGATTATCGACGTCAACGATAAAACCATTCTCTATGCGAAAAGTCCGGATTTAAAACTTCTGCCGGCTTCCACGACCAAAATTATGACGGCTTTAGTGGTTTTAGATTCTTATTCTTTAGATCAGATTATTATGATCGACTCGGTCCATCAAACCGGCCAGGTAATGAAATTAAGACCGGGTGAGCGGATCAGTGTGGAAAATTTACTGTATGGTTTGTTGGTCCAGTCGGCCAACGACGCTGCCACAATACTCGCGCAAAACTTTCCCGGCGGCGAAGACGCGTTTATTGAGGCGATGAATCAGAAGGTGGCCGAATTGGGCTTAACCAATACCAATTTTACCAATGCTTCAGGTTTGGACGCTTACGGTCATTACACCACGGCTCATGATTTGGCTTTGATCGCCGCCGCCGCCATGACCAATGAGACTTTCAGAAAGATTGTCGGTACCTTGGGGATTACTGTTAGCGATGCCGATAATACCCTGGTCCATGATTTGACCACCATTAACGAACTTTTGGGAGTGGTTTCCGGTTTATCCGGAGTAAAAACCGGCTGGACCAAAGCGGCCGGCGAGTGTTTTGTGGCCTATGTGGCCCGCGACGGCCGGGAGTTAGTCACCGTGGTTTTAGGAAGTGCGGACCGGTTCGGCGAAACCGCAGCCTTGATCAATTGGGCCTATTCAAACCACCATTGGCAGGTTGTGGTTCCAGCCACTCGTTAGTGATCGCCTCGACATAGCCGAAAAAGCCGTTGTCGCCTTCGAAAACAATCACCGGCATTAAAAATCCTTGCGGCGTCGCATTATCAAAATAAGCCAGATAAATTCTTCTGACAGAAATTACGTTTTCCGGATTCTCCCCGATGGCGGCGATATAACCTTGCCGGGTTTGCAGCTCCCGCCAGGCCTGCGAGGCGGTTTTAATCGGGTAGGTAGCGGTTTCGTTCAGGTTAACCGGAAAGTAGTTATACTCGGCTTGGACGATTCTTTTTTCGGCTTCTTCCGCTCCGGAAAAAATCAGCCGGACCACGCCTCTGTCCGGATTTTCAGTCAATACCGGCAGTTCATTAATATTGGGCCGGAACAGGTCGGTTTGAACAAAATCGGCTTCCGATAAGCTGACAGCCTTGACGTATTGGCCGGACTGAAAGGTTAGATAACTGACAGTGACCCGGCCTTGGTTGAGAATTTCGTCATTCAGACCGATTTGCCGCAGCCAGGATTTTGTCTCGGCTTCGGCTTGCTCTTTGCCCGGCAGCTGTTTATTGGTCAGAATGGTTGGGTCGGCCTGCCAGTTGCGTTTTAAGATAAAGCTGTTACTGACAATGTCCATTTCCAAAGTGCTGGGTAAAAACTCGCTCGATTCCCAGCGGTAGCGCCGTTCGGTGATTTCACCGGGCTGGTTCCGGAAATTAAGCTTGTTGGCAATCACTTTGGCTTCATCGAGGGCGGAAAAACTGGGGCGGACCTGGGGCATCAGCAAAACAGTGGCCCGATCGCCCAAATTTGGGGTGCCGCCGGTAGGAGTTTCCAGCCGCAGGGTCAGTTCGGGATGGAGTTTTTCCGGGAATGCCAGTTGGGGTAGTTTGCCGAAAGCGATGGTTGCCGGCGGCGGCGGGGAGGGTTTAACGACCCGCAGATAGGTGTTAAACATAAACAATCCCAGTCTGAAGATCAAAAATACCACTAGTCCTACAAGGCTTAATTTAATCAGTTTGCGGATCCCGATTGCGGTTTCGGTTAAGGTGGCCATATTTTGAGTATAATATAGGGACATGATAAAAACACGTTTAGCGCCCTCGCCGACCGGCGACCCGCACATCGGGACGGTTTTTCAAGCCCTGTTAGATTACATTGTGGCCAAAAAATTTAACGGTCAATTTTTGGTGAGGATCGAGGATACTGATAGAAAACGGGAAGTTGCCGGTGCCGAAGCGGCCATTTTTTCCGCCCTGGATTGGTTTGGTTTGTCACCGGATACCAATCAAATTTTCCGTCAATCGGAAAGACTCAAGATATATCAAGAACAGGCTCAAAAATTGATTCAGTTAGGTCACGCCTATTATTGTTTTTGTTCCAGCGAACGATTAACTCAAGTGCGGGAAGAGCAGACAAAACTGGGTCAGCCGCCGATGTATGATCGGTATTGCCGTGGACTTGATTCGGTCGCCGCGGCGAAGCGGTCCCAAAGTGAACCGCACGTGATTAGGTTAAAAGTCCCGCGGAATCAAACGATTGTGGTTAACGATCTTTTGCGCGGCGAAGTGAAATTTGACAGCAATATTATTGACGATCAGGTTTTGTTAAAATCTGACGGTTGGCCCACCTATCATTTAGCGGCGACGGTTGATGATCACCTGATGGCCATTACCCATGTGATCCGCGGCGAAGAGTGGTTGAGCTCGGCGCCGAAACATCTGCTGATCTACCAATTTTTTAATTGGCAGCCGCCGCTGTTTATCCACACCCCGATTTTAAGAAATCCGGATCGGTCAAAACTTTCCAAGCGTCACGGTCACGCTTCGGTTAATTGGTATATCAAAGAAGGTTATCTTAAGGAAGCGGTGATTAATTTTTTGGCTACCCGGGTTTGGAACCATCCCGAGGGCAAAGAAGTCTTTTCGCTGGACGAGCTCATTAAACACTTTGAATTTAAAGATTTGCATCTGACCGGTCCGATTGCCGATATTAACAAGTTAAATTGGCTTAATAGCCAATGGTTGCGGTTATTGCCGGAAGCCGAAGTTTTAAAACGGCTCAAACCCTTTCAACCTAAAAATCTAGCAGACGATAAATTAAAACAAATTTGGCCGTTGCTGGCCGAAAGAATTGTTAAATTGTCCGAGCTGGATGATTTAACCAGTTATTTTGTTACTCAACTAAAGATAGAGGCCGCCGCGGTTTTAAAAGAATCGGGTATGCCGGCCGAAAAGACAGCGGAATATTTGCTGCAGGTGAGCAAAGTGGTTAGCTCGATAACTGAATGGTCGGTAGTGAATTTGGAAACCAAACTGCATGAACTGCAAGCAAAATTAGACCTTAAACCAAGGCCGGCGTTTATGACGATCCGTTTAGCGGTAACCGGCCGCTCGGCCACGCCGCCATTGTTTGATGTGTTATATATTTTAGGTAAAGAGGAAGTAATTAAGCGTTTAGCCTATGCTCAAAAAATTCTTGAAAATAAGTAGAATTCTATATCTATCCAGTGCGACCGTACAGTACGGATAAAGATTTATCTTGGTATGGTAAACTAATGTTTCAATGAAACCATTGGTTTTTTTTGGGATATTTTTATTGTGGTTGTTGTTAGCCGTTCCGGTGCAGGCGATTGTTGATCCGAGGCTTGTTCCCAATAACCGCTTTGGAATTCATATTTTGGAAGCGGAGGATTTAGCACCTGCGGCCGGGCTGGTTAACACTAACGGCGATTGGGGCTACGTTACCTTGGTGATCCGTTTTAACGACTTGAACCGGGCTAAATGGCAGGCGGTTTTTGACGAAATGCGCCGGCGGCATTTAATTCCGCTTGTCCGCCTGGCTACGGTTCCGGAAAACTCACATTGGGTCAATCCCAACAGCGAAGACGTTGACCGCTGGGTCGAATTTTTAAACTCTTTAAATTGGGTGGTGCAAAATCGCTATGTGATTTTATTCAACGAACCTAATCATGCCAAAGAGTGGGGTAATGAAATAAAGCCGCACGAGTACGCGGCCATAGTTAAAGAATTTCAAACCAGGCTTAAGGCCGCCTCGGCTGATTTTTTTATCCTGCCCGCCGGCTTGGACACGGCCGCGCCTAATTCGAAAGAGACAATGGCGGCCACCGAGTATTGGCGGCAAATGGCTTTAGCCGTACCGGAAATTTTTACCCTGTTTGACGGCTGGAACTCGCACAGCTACCCCAATCCGGCTTTTTCCGGGCCAATCATCGGTTCGGGGCTGGGCAGTATCCGCAGTTATCAAGCCGAAATTAATTATTTATCCCGGTTTGGTTTGCCCGGCCACCTACCGGTATTTATTACAGAAACCGGCTGGGTGAATACTGTTCCCGGTTTATCGGAACTTTATACCGAGGCTTATACCCAAGTTTGGCAGCAGCCGAATTTGGTGGCGGTAACGCCGTTTGTTTTAAATTATCCGGCCCTGCCGTTTAAACAATTTTCGTGGTTGGGCCTGCCTCATTATGGAGCGGTGGCTAATTTACCTAAAACCAGCGGCCGGCCGGAGCAAATCCAGAACAGTGAGTTAATCGATCAAAATTTGCCCGATAATGTCGTCGCGGCCTCGGATTACCATTTTTGGTTGGAATTGATTAACACCGGGCAGTCGATTTGGGAGCGGGAGAATTTTAGCTTACGGGTAATCGGTAACCTGTCCGGGGAGGATTGGTTTGCCGGCCACGTTAATACCACCGAACCGGGCCAGGCGGCCAGGATTGATTTTAATTTTAAAACTCCGGCCAATGCCGGATTGATCGATTTAAAACTGCAGTTAGCTTTAGGCAGTCAGCCGTTTGGTGCGCTGATTGAGAAAAAAATTACGGTTGTGCCGCCGCCGACCGTGGTGATTTCCGCCCGGCGCTGGTATAAAGTTCCGGCTGACGACGATCAATACCGGTTATTGCTTTACGATGCCGAGAACCGGCTGCTGCAGGAAATTAATCAGTTTGATTTCGGCCGATTTGAGCCGGTTAAACTTTACAACGTTGTCCCCGGCAATAATTACCGTTTAGTGATAGTCAAGCCTTATTATCTGCCGCGGCAAACCTGGATGGAATTGGCTAAAGGGGAGAATCAGGTTAAATTTAAACCGCTGCTGCCGGTGGATTTTAATAATGACGGCCGGTTTTCCCTAACGGATTTAGGCGCTTGGCTGTTACAGCCAGTTAACTACCTTCGCTTCGGCCTGCAACCGGGCGATTAATTCCTGGATTTTGTTAATCAATTCCTGTTGGCTCAATTGGGTTTTAATTTCTTCTTTAACTTCCTCTAATTTTTTGTCTTTAAAAAGGGTGGTTTGGTTGTCGTTAAAGTAAGTGGTGATTAATTCTTCGTCAAGGGTAATTTCGCCGACCAGTTTTTCCAGCAATTTTTGCAGCCGGATTTCTTCCTGCAGGGCTTGCCGGGTAATGCCTTGGGCCAGAAGCAATTCATCCAGATTAGTCCCTTGGGCTTTGGTCCGCTCGTCAATGTCTTTGATGGCTGAATCAATCTCTTCCTGCTTGACCGCGATTTTATTTTTGGCCGCTTCGGCCAGAATTAGTTTTTTTGTCAGCAGGCTGTCAATGGCTTGGTTTTTGGCCAGTTTTTGCAATTCTTGATTGTAGGTGAATCGGGTAATCGGCCGGCCGTTGACCCAGGCAATCACGAACTGGTTTTTAAAATAAAAAAGCAAACCAGCTAAACCGATGACGATGGCGGCGATGATAATCAAACGGCGTTTTGAGTTGACTTTTATTTGTTTCATTGGTCTACTATAACATAATGATGGAAAAAACCCACCCGGAATATCAATATTTAAATCTGTTGCAGGATACACTTGACAACGGTGCCTGGAAAATCAGCCACTCGACCGGGGTTAAGTTAAAATCGGTTTTTGGCCGGCTCGGAAAACATTAAATACTTAGTTGATAACGATGTTCATATTTGGGACGAATGGGCCTACAAAAATTATCCCTGCTTTTATACCAGCGCAGTGCGGACATGTTTTTGGGAGTGCCGTTTAACATTGCTTCATACTCGCTGTTAACTTTGATGCTGGCTCAAGTTACCGGTTACCAACCCGGGGAATTTGTCCACACTTTCGGCGATGCCCATATCTACGAGAACCATTTTGACCAGGTGAAAATCCAGTTAGCCCGTCGGCCGCGGCCGTTTCCGGTGATGAAGTTAAACCCCAAAGTTAAATCGATTGATAAATTTAAATTTTCCGACTTTGAACTTACCGGCTACAATCCGCATACAGGCATTAAAGCCGATATTACCGTCGTAGGAGGATTTTAGCCTATCACGATCCCGGAACATGATAGAGGTAATTTTAGTTAGTGTAAAATGGATTATGAACAGAACTAAAGGTTTTTTCTCGCTTTTAGGATGTGGTCTTTTACTCGCTTGCTTCGGTTTGCTCGTTCGAATTCTCAATCAATATATTGGTCCTTTGACTCAAGCTGGCGGCAGAATGTTAATTGCCGGTTTATTAATTGTGCCTTATTTAATTATCAAGCGCATTCCTTTTATAACTAAGCCTCAAAATAAACTGTTATTTTCATCTTTTATCCTTTCTTTTCCGCTTTACATTATCTTTTTTACTCTAAGCGTTATCTCTACCAAAGCCGCCAACGCTTTTTTTTATTTATTTGCCAGTACCACGCTAACTTCATTTGTTATAGGCAAAATGTTTTTCAAAGAAAGAGTTATGATTAACCATTTTATTTCAGCTATTTTATTAATCTTGGGTTTAATTTTTTTAGCCTATCCTTTTAACTTTATTCAAAGCGGCAAAGGAATTATTACCGGAATTATCGGCGGAGTGCTTTACGGTGTCAGTAACGCTACGAGAAAGTTTTATGCCGATAAAGTTAATCGCTGGACAGTAATGCTCTATCAGATGGTTTCTGGAGCAGGCCTGTCTTTTATTCTGACTTGGTTCTTTAACGAGTTTAACCGGATTAAAATTGCTCCAGTATCGATAACAACCTTAATTGTTTTCGGTATTGGCTTGGTAATTATTCAAATACTTTTGTTTACCGGTTTTAAAAATTTTCAGTTAAATATTGGTTCTATCGTTTTGGCTTCGCAGTTAATTTTTATTGAAATTATCGGAGTCATTTTTCTCAAAGAAATTCCTACATCTTTTGAATTATTAGGGTCAATAATTATTATTTTAGCTATAGTTTTGAGCAATCTACGTTTAAGAAAAATCTATGCTTAATAAAACAAAAACATCTATCATAGTTGCCATTGATGATAAATTAGGTATCGGCGCCAAAAACCGGATGCTCTGGCGTCTTAAAACCGATTTTGCCCATTTTAAGGCCGTCACCATGAGTCATCCGATCATCATGGGCCGGAAGACCCACGAGTCGATCGGCCGGGCTCTGCCGGGCCGGGCTAACATTATTATTACCCGCGACCAAAATTATTCCACCCCGGGGTGTCAGATAGTTTATTCTTTAGATGAAGCGATTAAATTTGCCCAAAGCCAGTCGGGAGCGGAGGAGATTTTCATCATCGGCGGCGGCGAGATTTTTA
>Ga0210051_1002973_pt1 | contig 17013 bp, 19 predicted proteins | sample CryGey092014_all_FD_185464 | JGI IMG/M metagenome (GOLD analysis project Ga0210051, IMG submission 185464) | Groundwater microbial communities from aquifer - Crystal Geyser CG23_combo_of_CG06-09_8/20/14_all (SPAdes) (version 2) | ecosystem: Environmental > Aquatic > Deep subsurface > Groundwater... | reverse complement strand
TTTACTATGAATTACTATAAATATTCCCTCCCCCTTGATGGGGGAGGGGCAGGGTGGGGGTGAAGAATCGCTATGTTGCCCCCTCCCCTTAATCCCCTCCCACCAAGGGAGGGGAGACATTTTTGGCAAAGTTATTTATGAGTCAAAGCACTAGAATCCTTGACTCCTTGACCCCTCGAATCCTCATAATCCATCAACTAATTTGGAGATGATCCACCAGCTATAAGAACTTTTCTCTTGGAGAAGAGATAAAGGGGGCAAAAATAGGGGATGGATATGAAAACAAAGAAAAAGGGGGGTTTTAAGGGTATGGAGGTCTTGATAATACCTCCATACCCCAATAGTCAAAACTAGCCCTTTTTGAAAAATTTACCAACGCCGTCCATGGCATTTGGCAGTGTTACTGCCCCTTCCATGTTTGTGATGTCCTTAAGTTTTCCCTGAATATCTTCAGGGGTTACCTTGCTTTTCGGGTTGAAATATACACCTTTCGACTCGACGATTTGTGCCTTGGCAAAATGACCGGCACCGGCTGCCATGATATGCCCTGATTCTTTGAAATCCTCAGAACACATAAGGGCTACCATAGGAGATACCAATTCAGGTACCATAAGGTCAAGGACTTCTTTTGGCATAATCGATTCGGTCATTCTGGAAACTGCCCCCGGGGCAATAGTATTTACCATGATATTGAATTTTGCCCCTTCAGCCTTTAACGTGTTCATAAAGCCCACAAGCGCCAGTTTAGCCGTTGAGTAGTTTGCTTGACCAAAGTTGCCGTATAGGCCGGCAGCAGAGGTGGTCATAACAATGCGTCCGTAATTATTATCTCTCATTATCGGCCAGGCTGCTTTGGTAACGTAGTACGAACCATACAGATGAACCTTTAAAACGCCGTCCCATTGTTCATCCGTCATCTTTACAAACGTAACATCCCTCAGAATCCCGGCGTTGTTTATAAGTATGTCGACCTTTCCAAATGCCTTAGTAGCGGTCTCTATGATTCCCTTCGCTCCTTCTGGGGTGTGGACGCCGTTATAGTCGGCTACCGCTTCCCCACCGGCTGCCTTTATCTCTGCTACTACCTCCTCCGCAGGCGACTTTGCCCCTCCACCAGTACCATCTACAGCTCCTCCCATGTCGTTTACAACCACTTTTGCTCCCCTGGAACCCAATAGCAGTGCGTGACTCCTTCCCAATCCTCTTCCTGCCCCGGTAATGACGGCTACTCTTCCATCAAAGCGAATTTCAGACATAATATCTCCTTTCTTAAGGTTAGAATGGTGGTTTCCAGTAAACCGAACCATTCCTGTAGTGGGGGTTAATAAATAGAACTACTCAGGTAGGCACAAAGTGCCAAAGGCACAAAGTCGAGAGATCTGAAGAGAATGAGTTGCTTAAGTTCCTATAAGATGTTTACAAAGCGGTATTTGGACAGGTTGTGTCCTGCATTCCAATCGTATTCCTACAACTTTGTGCCTTTGTGCCTTTGTCTCTTTGTGCCTGAATAGTTACAAATATAAAAGGAAAAGACAATTTTTGTCAAGATAAAAATAGCATAGTGTTGGTTATACGTTGTCAGTGGTCAGTCGTATAGGCATATTAAGGGTTAGATGAGGTGTAAGGTTGCTGGCTATGGATTTGGTGTCTGAAGAACCTTAGAAACCCTGTCCCGTATCCTCTTTAGTTCACCTTCATTATAGGGTTTTACATGCTTAAGTTTAGGATCCAGGGGATCAGATGTGTTAAAGTTCTGGATTGTAAGTTTGTCTGCTCTAACTAGCTGCTTTGCCAATTCCATGATATCATCTTCCTTAAGTAAACCAGGAACGACGGTAACCCTGAATTCATAGGGGACTGTCCCCCCTTTCAGGAGAGATATGCTTTCTCTTATATCCTTTAAATTGACTGGAACCCCCGCGCACTTGGAATATCTGATTTCATCCAAAGGAGCTTTGACATCCATAGATACATAGTCGATTAATTTATTGCTTATTAAGTTTCTCAAGACATGCGGGTTTGTTCCATTAGTGTCGAGTTTTATGAGGAAATTTTGAACCCTGAACTTACGAATAAACTCTGGAAGAGAGGGATGTAAGGTAGGTTCTCCTCCTGTTATACAGACACCATCAATCCATTCCTTAAACTCATTTAAGCGGTTTAAAACATATTCTATGGGGATAGTCTCATACTTCTCGGGGGTTAGGACAATGCCATGATTATGGCAGTAAGGGCAACGGAAGTTACAGTAAGGTAGAAATATTACAGAAGCAATCTTGCCTGGCCAGTCTACGAAGGAAGTTTCTAAAAATCCTTTAATTTGAGTCAATGTCTTTCCAGACTGTTCATTTTCTCTTAGCTTTTAAGAGATTTTATTCCTCTGTTTTAATCCCTTCTGGACAATGAAAGATAGATGCTTAAGCTGGAATGGCTTTGGGATGCATGCAAAAGCTCCCTTATCCTTAAGATTCTTTTCCATATTGGTAATTGGCGATCCCGTTATAACTATAGCAGTCATTTTAATATTGCTTTGGTAAACCCAATCGAGAAGCTCCGCCCCACCCATATTGGGCATTGCAAGATCAGTAATCAGGAGATCATAGGAGTCGTTCTGTAGTTTCTTGAGAGCAGCAATCCCATCCTCGGCAGTGACTACTAAATAACCTTCCATAGTCAAAAGGGCGTAGATCGCCTCTCTAATACCCTTTTCATCGTCTACCACCAGAATCTTATGTGCGTTTTTTGTAGCCATTGTTTACTCCCAGCCAAATTTAGTTTCTAGGCAGGCCGTTTGGCTGATGACCGAAGGTTGAAATGTCCTAACAGTCTTCCGCCTTCAGTCCATCTACCTGAGTAGTTATTGATGTTGGTTTATAAGTTTTTGAATATCTTGAACTGTGGGCACATCTCCTCTGAAATCAGCAATATGGTTCTCATCTTCGTCTTCTATAATCAGGGTTGGTGTTGCCATAACGCTGTAATATGCCCCCTCTGCTAATCCATCCAGAGTGTCCAGGTTGTAATTTGTTACATTGATCCCCTCTTTTTTTAATATAATCCCCATATTCTTTGCAGCAGGGCACTTGGGGCAGTCAGACTTAAAAAATATTTTTACTGATCCCATAATATTAATCTTCCTCCTTTCTTTTTTTAGCTTACCCGGTTAGAAATGATATCCCATTAGCGAACATCTCTAACTGGGCTTACAGTTAGCGGGACTTTTACTGTAAAGTTAATAACATCTGACTCTTTGTCCTGTAAGAAACCGTGGTTTCTAAACCTATCGTTGAGTTCTCCAATCTTACCTTTGTTCCAACTTGAGGTCTTTGTAAAATAACCTGTGATCCTTGTAATACCTTCTACCTCGTGGGAATCACAGTAGGTGCACTTTTCGGTTAATCCTCTGGCAGTTTTGCCACAGGATATGCAGGTCGTAAATTCAGGAGAAAACGCTATCTGATCGTTTAGGGTGCCTCTAAAGGTTTTTATAACAAAATTTGTCAACGACTCCTTTGATGGCTTTGCCTCACCAAGCCATATATGGGTTAACGACCCTGCCTCTATCAGTGGATGAAAGAGTCCTTCCTTTCTGACCCGTTCAATTGGATTAACTTGTAACGAGACAGGAAGATATGTAGAATTTGTGTAATAAACCTCACCTTTTGATATGTTGCCTTTGACTATGTGACCAGATTCCGGCGAATGGTATTTTAGGTCCAATTTAGCAAAGCGATAAGCAGTACTTTCTGCAGGTGATTGCTCAAGGACAAATCTCATTCCGTGTTTTTTGCTGAACTTATCGGCTAATAACTTCATATGGGCGATTATCTTTAAGCCATATTTCAAAGAAGCCTTAGAATGCTGCAATTCCTCACCTGTGTGCATCTCGATCAGTTCATTCAATCCTAACATCCCAATTAAATAAGTAGCTCTATGCATTCTTAAATAGGGAGAGCCATCCTTGTCCATAGTAAGCAAGGCTAAAGGACCTTTTTCTCCAAGGGATAGTAATTTTTCTATGAAAGCCTTCTTTTGGAGATGTGCCTGTACTGCCATTTCCATGAATTGAGATATATTGGAGTATAATTTGGTATCATCTCCTTTTGCCAGATATCCCATTCTGGGTAGGTTTAAGGTTACGTTTTGAAGAGCAGCATATCTCATCTTCCAGGGTTCTTTAGCATCCTCAAGATCAGAGGTCTCCAGTTTGAAGCTTAACCGACAGCATTCGGAAATCTTGGCTGTATTACCCCTGTCAAATACAAAGTAGGTATTTCCTTTTTCACTTGCAACATCACATATATGATCCAGAAATGCTTCATGACCCGGCGTCTGAAACAACTTTTCTGTAATATGGACTAGAGGCTTGGGGAAAAAGAAAGGTCTGCCGACCCCATCCCCTTCCTTAAATACATCAAAGAGCAACCACACAAACCGCTGGGACTCTTCTAGATAGTATCCATAAGGTTTGCCAGTATAGGTACCACCAGGACCAATAGCAGGAACATCCTCGAAATGTTTAGGAACTTCCCAGTATAAGTTGATATCTGTGAAGATTGCCTGCCCTCCTCGAGCCACTGCCTGCTGGGAAAACTCAAAGATGAGCATCTGGGCCAGCTGTTTTACCTCTGCATCACTTAATCCTTCTAAATAAGGAGCAAAGAACAGATTAACAGAATCCCATCCGATAGCACCGGCAAAATGGCTTTGTAGTGCAGCAGCAAACTTCACCATATGGGCCAGCAGTACCTCCGGATGCTTTGCAGGTTTTGCTATAGAGAGGGAGTTAGGGAGATTTAGACCAAATTTTTTGATATACTCAAGGGACTGCCCTGAACAATAAGGACGATCAATAAACCCCAGATCATGGATGTGTATATCTCCCCGCATATGGGCATCCCCTATCTCTTGTGAAAAAACGTTGAGCAGGGCATATTCCTTTTTAATCACTTCTGCTAAAGTCAGATTTGTAGCTTCAGGGCCATGGGGGACATTGGCATTCTCTTTGTTAGGATGGAGGATGAGCCGATCTGCATCATAAAGAGGAACCCCTAAACGGGTATGCATCCTCCGTGCCTGCTCTAATCCCCTTTCGATGAGTTTGGCATCTACCAATTCCCTTATAAGAGGGGCCGTGACAATTGTGATCCTGGAATCAATAATCTGCCTTTCTACCTCTTTGCTGATCTCTTCTGCAGTATCAATATCAACATAGGTTTCTCTTACCAGAGCATCAACAATTCTTTGCCTGTTCCAGCCTAAAATATCCTCTTTAGAGGTGCGGACAAACAGTGCCATATCAGTGGTTTCTTCGTCAGTTCTTGTCTTTCTATTTTCAAAATCAATCTTTTTTAAGGTATCCATGAAATGCCTCCACAAGTTAATGGCCTAGGGTTTGTCCGTTTATATATAGCTTATATTGTATGGATCGAGGTATATACCACAATATATAGTATGTCAAGAAAAAAAATGAATGACTCACAAAAATTTTGGATATTCCAAATTATCGAGCGGTAGAGGTAACAGATAGTGAGTATGAGAACATATACATTACTTTCTCTGCAAAATTACAACGGCCATTTCAGAGGGAATCAACAACAAGATAAAACGTTTGTCCCGCATGGCCTATGGTTATAAGAATATCCACTATTTCCTACTCAAGATTCATCAGCATTGTGGACTACTCAACCCAAGGCTTTCAACTTAAACACGAAAGAAGGTTTTTTTTCAACCGTGAACCGATAACTGTCAAGCGTGAACTGTTACGGAAGGAGAAGTACGGGTCTTGCCCAACATTGATGAACTCGTAAAAAGTCTGAAAACCCCATATTCTGTCATTCCCGTGAAAACGGGAATCCAGTTTTTTCAAGTAGTTACATGCTCTCTGGATTCCGGCTTCCGCCGGAATGACGACTTTTTACGAGAGTGTCAACATTTGGCTATCAATGTCAGTAAGAAGGGGGGTGGATAAGAGTTAAGAGTTGAGAGTTAAAAAAGGGCATGGCAGTTCCCAGTTCACAGTTGTCAGTTCACAGGGATCAGGGATCAGTTGTTCTTTCTTTTTTCTGACCACTGGCAACTGACCCCTGGAAACTATTAAAAAAGGAGGTATCAAAAATGAAAAAGATAGGTTTTGTGTTATTGGCTTTCTATTTAATTTGCGGCACATTAATTACCGTAGGTCAACAGCAGGCAATGGCTAAGGAGTTAAAACTCATTTATGCACACTACTTACCACCCTCTTATAAGGATCTCTTCCCCGTTATAAAGGGATTTGCTGATTATGTTAATGAGCACGGAAAGGGCAGGGTGCATATTGAGCATTTTCACTCAGGAACACTGCTCAAGTCAAAAGAGACGATACCAGGTCTGATGCAGGGAACAGCAGACATTATCCTTCACGTAGATGCCGCCATTATGGGTACCTATCCCATAGTGGGAATTACAGAACTGCCATTCCTATATAAAGACATGGAGACGTCATATGAAAAGTTGAAGATAGGTTCTCCTCTGTATCAACTCATCAATCAGGAGCTGGCTAAAAAGAATATTATTCAAATAGCCACCTGGCCGATTCTTCCTGAATACCTGTGGACGAAGGATAAACCCGTAAGGAAACCTAAGGACTTAAAGGGGCTCAGGATAAGGGTTGCTGGGCGTGTAGAGGCAGCGGTGATCAAGGCTCTTGGGGCAGCGCCCACTATACGACCTCTTCAGCAGAACTCTATGAGGCACTCAAGAGGGGAACGGTTGACGGCGCCATGTGTACTCAAACAACCATTACCTCAAGAAGTCTCCAGGACACGATAGGATACTTTACTAAACTCTCTTTTGCCTCCTATAGTGCACAGATTTATATGCGTCTGGACAAGTGGCAGAGTTTGCCCCCTGATATCCAGAAGCTGTTTATAGAGGCAGGGAAGGGCTATGGAAAAGGGGTATTTGAACGTGCAGTGCCATATTGGGAGAAGGAAACCTGGCCACTGATAAGGAAGGCAGGGGTAAAGGAGATTGTGCTTACAAAGGAAGAACAACAGGAATTTAAGAAGAGGGTCGAACCCGTATTGGATTGGTGGAAAGATCAGCTTCCTCCGGGGGTTGGCGAAAAGGCAATAAAGCTGGCAACTGAGTAGTTCAGGCAGATAGACTGAAGGCGGAAGGCTTTTAGGAATAAATACATGCGTGATCACACAAAACTTCGGGCATTTGAGTTGGCTGATGAAGTAGCGATGTTGGTTTATCGGGTAACCGCAGGGTTTCCGAAAGGAGAGTTGTTTGGTTTGACTGCTCAAATACGGCGGGCAGCAGTTTCAGTTCCTTCTAACATCGTGGAGGGTTGCGCTCGTGACAGTGAGGCAGATTATCTCAGATTTCTCAATATAGCTTTCGGGTCATTGAGGGAACTGCATTATCAACTAAATTTGTCGAAGCGTTTGGGGTTCTTGTGTGTTCAGGATTCATCTCTGATTGAACCAAAGGTCGTAGAAACCGAGAAGGTCTTGAATGGCTTGATTCGTGCCTTGCGAGATGTTTTATAGCCTTCAGCCTTCAGCCTAAACAACCTGAGTAAGAAAGGAGGTATAGATGTCATCAACAACTATGAAGATAGGTAGCGGAATCCATTGGGTTTCCAGGGGCTTTTTTTACCTTGGATGGGTGGCGGCATCGGTCATGCTGGTTATAACCTGCTATGATGTGTTTATGAGATATCTTTTTGCGAAACCAACGAGCTGGGCTGTGGAACTGGGTGCCGTTTTATTGGTATATATGGGGTTTATTTGTGCTGCCGAGTTGGTTAGAAGGGGGCAGCATATTGACATGAGCATATTGACGAACCGTCTGTCGAAAAGGGCCCAGAGACGCCTTGATGTGTTTATTTCTGTGCTGGTCATCCTGTTTTGTGCAGTCCTGGTCTGGATGGGCGCTAAGGCCACTCTCTCAACATATAAATATGGCATGTACATGGCCGGTGAATTTCGCATGCCTTTGTGGGTTATTTATATAGTCATCCCCCTGGGTTCTCTGTTTGTCTGCCTGGAGTACCTGTTGCATATAATTGAAGCTAGAGAGGAGGATAAACATGTCTCCTGAATTGACCATAATAATAACCTTTGTTATTCTTCTGGGCTTGATAGCGTTTAGGTGCCCCATTTTTGCATCTCTGGGGATTGCAGGCGCTGTTGGCATTTTATTGAGCCGGGGGGGTTATAGGGCTTACCCAGGTGCCGTTATCAATCATGTCTCAGCTTAACAATCCTGTTTTGGTAGCGGCTCCCCTCTATATCATAATGGGGGAAACAATCTTTCAGACAGGAATTGGCAGAGACCTGTACGATACCCTTCACAAGTGGTTTTACCGCCTCCCCGGTGGGCTTGCCATTGCAAGTGTGTTTGCCTGCGCCATATTCGGGGCTATGTGTGGGGTTAAGCATAATAGGGGTTGCTATTATTGGTGTAATGGCTCTGCCAGAGATGTTAAGACGGGGCTATGATAAGAAACTTGCATCAGGGTCAATTGCAGCCGCTGGCGCACTGGCAATGCTTATCCCCCCGAGTCTGCCGTTCATCCTTTATGGCGCGATATCCGGGGTGTCAGTGGGGAAACTCTTTATTGGTGGAATAGTACCAGGGGTGTTTCTTGCTCTGGTAATGGCAGGTTATGTTCTTGTTAAGGCGTTTAGAAACCCTGCCCTTGCTGTGAGGAGTGAGGATAGGATAACGTGGAAGGAGAAATTTTCCTCCCTTAAGAAGTTATGGACGGCGCTTGTACTCATCGTTGCGGTAATGGTCAGCATCTATACCGGTATCTGTACGCCAACTGAAGCAGGGGCCATTGGAGCCGCAGTTGCCCTTTTGATTGGGGCTTTCGTATACAGGTCTTTAAACCGGGAGGCTCTTAAGAAGATATTTGGCAACACCGCCCGAATTGTGGGCGCCGTTATACTCATTGCTGCATGCGCCTTTGCCTTTGGGCAGTTTTTGCTTTATACCAGGGTACCTGATCGGTTGGCAGAATTCTCTGTTTCACTGGGTTTATCCCCCTTCCTTGTCATGATATTCTTTATGGTGATCCTGGTATTTATGGGTTGTTTCATTGATGGGGCATCAATAGTATTGGTAACCACTCCTATCTTTCTCCCTACAGTAATTGCTCTGGGCTTTGACCCTTTATGGTATGGTATCATTCTGGTGATGAACCTGGAAATGGCTGTTATTACCCCGCCTGTTGGTCTAAATCTATATACCATGAAGTCTATAGCCGATGACGTGACGATGGAAGAAATCATAAGTGGGACTATGCCCTACGTGATCCTGGAGTTTGCCGTTCTGGCATTGTTTGTTGTTTTCCCTGAACTTGTATTGTGGCTGCCGAGATTGATGGATTAGAGAACTCAGGTTCAAAGGGGCAAAGGCACAGGGGCACAAAGAAAAAATGAAAACATATAGAGAGCTGCAAGTCTGGCAGAAATCAATGACTTTAGTTACTGAAATATACAAGATTTCTAAAGGGTTTCCCAAGGATGAAGCTTACGGATTAACTTCTCAAGTGAGACGTTCTGCGATTTCAATTCCCAGCAACATGGCGGAAGGTTATGGTCGAAATTCGACTAATGAGTATATTCATTTCTTGCGAATTGCAACGGGTTCTCTGTATGAATTGCAAACCCAGATGGAAATTTCTGTGAACCTGCAATATTTGGACAGAGGTGAATTCGATAAGCTATATGAATTAAGCCGAGAAATAGAACGAATGCTTAGCAGTTTAATCAGGAAGTTAAGCAGCAAACCTGTCTGCGTGCCTGCCTGAGCGAGGACGCTCCCAGTCAGGCAACGCACAGGCAGATAGGCAAGACAACTTTGTGCCTTTGTGCCTTTGCCCCTCTGTGCCTGATCAGTTACTTTGGAGGTAGAAATTGTTTAAGGTAGAGGTATTGAAAGAGATTGAGCAATTGAACAAGGAATATGAAGCCAATGTTAAAGAGGTCTTAAAGAAATTTTCAATAGAAGAGAAAGAGACAAAAACCCTTTCAGGGCTCCCCTTAAAACCGATTTACACACCCCTTGATATTAAAGACAATAACTATCTTGAAGATATTTCTTCACCCGGTTTGTATCCCTTTACCAGGGGGGTCACTCCAGCAGGTTATCGGACAAAAGAATGGACTATAAGACAGGTAGTAGGATTGGGGACTGCTGAGGAGACCAACGGGAGGCTGAAGTATCTGTTTAAACAAGGGCAGACCGGATTCAGTGTCTGCGGAATGGGCTACCAGCACTATGAGTCCAGTGATGAACGGAGCTATGGCATCCTGGGAAAGGGCGGTGTATGGATTGATACCCTGGCAGACATTGAAACCCTCTTTGACGGGATAGATATGTCTGAGATAAGTATCAACCAGATTGGCTTTTCCATACCTGTCTTTGCCATGATTCTGGCAGAAGCCGAAAGGCAGGGTGTAGATTTTAAGAATCTGTCTGGAACTATTCAGAACTGTGTTTTCCCTTTTGGTGAGGGTCCGCAAATGAGGGGGAATGGGTCGGTGGATATCAGTGAGTATTGCACAAAGAATCTGCCGCGATGGAACCATGCCAGTATCTCTGTGAGGAATATCCGGGATGAAGGCATATCTGCCCCCGAAGAGATTGCCTTTGGAGTCTACATGGGAGGTTTTACCCTGCAATCCGTAATGGCAAGGAACATAGATGTTGATGAAGTTGCCCCAAGGATATCCTTCTTTCTCAGCTCTGAGAATGACTTCCTGGAGGAGGTAGCCAAATTCCGCGCAATGCGCAGGTTGTGGGCAAGAACCATTAAAGAAAGGTTCAATGCCAGGGATCCCAGATCACGGCTCATGCGATTCCATACCCAGACCACAGCAATTAACCTGACAGCCCAACAGCCCCTTAATAACGTAATCCGCTCTACCATCCACGCCCTTGCCGCTGTGCTGGGGGGCGCTCAGTCAATGTCTGTAAACTCCTTTGACGAGGTATTGGCCATACCAACCAGGGCTTCGGCTACTTTATCACTGCGTACCCAACAGATAATTGGCAATGAAAGCGGTGTGGCAAACGTTATAGATCCTTTAGGGGGTTCATATTGTATAGAATCCCTTACCAATCAACTTGAACAAAAGGCAGTAGAGATACTGAAAGAATTAGAGGATATGCAGCCCCGGAAGGCATATCAGTATATTGTTGATCAGGGCAGAGAGTCCGGATATCTCAGGCAAAAGGCCATAGATAATAACGAAAGGGCTATGGTGGGCGTTAACAGATTTGTTACGAGGGAGGATGAGGAGGGGATTGCCCTCGGTAATACGGACATTCTGGGATACGACCCTACATGGAGAGACAAACAGATAGCAAGACTCAATGGAGTTAAGAAGGAAAGAGACCATGGAAAAGCAGAGAAAGCGAAGAGGCTGCTGGAAGATGCGTACAGGGATAGAATAAACATAATAGGACCTATGATAGAGGCTGTTAAGGCATATCTGAGCATCGGAGAGATTGTTGAGATAAGAGAAAAGGTTTATGGCCCGGCAAATCTAGGCCATGTATGGGGATGTTACTTTGGGATGTAGCACCTGAGTAGTTACAATTACCGTAACTACTCAGGCACAAAGTGGCAAAGGCACATAGGCACAAAGCAGAGCGGAGCAGGGTCGTTTCATCGTTTTTTCCTTCTTTGTGCCTTTGGCACTCTGTGCCTTTGTGCCTACCTGAATAGTTACCCTTTACCTTTGGAGGTGGAGATTGGGGAACAATAAAAAGATCAGAGTGCTGCTGGTTTCTGACAGTCCGGGCCACGCTACCGGCTACTATGTAGTGGGAAAAGGGTTGAGGGAGGCAGGTATAGAGGTAATACTCGGGGGGTTCCAGATTCCCCCTCAGATAGTGGAATCTGCCGTTCAGGAGGATGTAGACTTCATAGGCTACCGAATTATGGATGGCGCTCCTGAAATTCTTGTGCCGAGATTGGTAGAGTTGCTCAAGGAGAGATCAATCCGGGATATCCAGATCATTGTTGGCGGGATCATCCCCCCACCAATTGTACCCACATTGAAAGGGATTGGAATAGAAGGGATATTTACCCCCGGAACAAAGATTTCAGATATAGTGGACTATGTTAGGAGTCATTTTGATGCTGGAACATGAGGGTAACCCCTGAGCTGGTTAAAAGGGAAAAGCATCACCAGACCACAAAATAAAACGGAGGTGTTAAAATGGTAGAGATTAAGAAGATATTGGTTCCTATAGACTTTTCTGATTTTTCTATACGTGCATTGAAATATGGGGTAGCTCTTGCCAGGCACTTTGGAGCAAAAATCTTGCTTTTGCATGTGATTTCTCAAGAGTTGATAAACGAAATAAAAACCGTTCGGGGTTTCTTAGGCGATACTGATCCCCCAGGAGAATTCCTGGAAAGAAAGAAACGCGACGTTAATGAAAGGATTGAGAAAATTCTGAAAGGAGAAACAGATCAAACCTTATTTGAAGGACAACTTATCGAAGTAGGTATTCCAGCCGAAGAAATCATCAGGGTGGCTAAAGAAAGAAAAGTTGATTTGGTTGTTATTGCTACCCGTGGCAGGTCAGAGTTGAGCCACATTCTTATGGGAAGCGTGGCTGAAAAGGTTGTAAGAAGATCACCGTGCCCTGTTCTTTCCGTGAGGGGAAAGGAGTTTTAATAAAACTTATTTCAGGGGGACTCAGGCAGGTACTAAACAAGGCATCGGTTAAGGAGGGGATCAATGGTTTTAGAAAGGGCAGGTGAAATTATGGCTGCTCCAGCGAAGCTTAAACTGGAGGTTAAAGATGGGGAACCTTTAGAAAAGGCGATCTATAGCGCCTTGAAACACGCTATAAAATACGGTTATCTCATGCCCGGTGAAAGATTAGTGGAGGCCACTCTGGCCGAAGAGTTGCAGGTGAGTCGCACCCCGTTGCGGGAAGCGATAAGAAGGCTGAGCTTTGAAAAGATCGTGGAGACAATCCCGAATAAAGGAGCCGCAGTTCGCAAACTTCAATATAAAGAGATAGAAGATATTTATTTTATTACTGCTGTCCTGGCTGGAGCAGCGGCTGGACAGGCTGTAAAATACATGGAGACTGACGACATTGAGAAGCTCAAAGAGTATCAATTGCAAATGGAAACCGCTACCCTGGAAAACGATTACGAAAGATGGTTGAGGTTAAATGAAAAATTCCATGGGGTATTTGTGAGGAAATGTGGCGTAATAGGCCTTGTGGAATTGATTCGAGAGAAGGTGGACATGATCCCTCAAAATTGGTTTCTCATTACGATACGTCCCAATCCGCTGAAAGTATTCATGGATGCCCATGAAAGGATTATTGAAGCCTTTATCAAGAAAGATGCCAACTTAGTAAGGTCTCTCGTAGAAAACCATATCACGATAAATGGTGAGATACTCCAGGAGTATCTGGAAAGATTGCAAGTAGATAAGCTGAAGACTGAATGCGATGGTAAAATCCTTCAGCCTTCAGCCTAAACCCCTGAGTAATTAACCTATTACATTGTGCTATGGTAACTATTCAGGCAGGCGCAAAGTAACCGTTCACGGTTTACAGTTATCGGTTCACGGTTAAAAAAACAGAAGGTAGGGGAACTTTGTGCCTGAGTAGTTACGTGCTGTGAAAATGAATTTTCATACTTGTTGGTGACCTGTCAGGGTTATGGAGGTTTGAGGAGGATTTCATGGAGTTAATAGACAAGATGTTTTCGGGTGATCAGATTGCCCTTGCCAGGCTTATAACGATCTTGGAGAATCAGTCCCAGAGTGTTCCTGAGATTATGAAAGCGATTTATCCTCACATAGGAAACGCGTATCTTTTAGGGATAACCGGCCCCCCAGGTGGTGGCAAAAGTACATTAGTGGACGAATTGACTTCAATAATAAGGCGAAAGGGTTTGACCGTTGGGATAGTAGCAGTGGATCCCACCAGCCCCTTTTCTGGAGGTGCACTACTCGGTGATCGGGTAAGGATGCAGAAACACTATCTTGATGATGGTGTCTTTATTCGAAGCATGGCAACCCGGGGAAGCTTTGGGGGGCTTACTAACGCAGCAAAATGTGTTATCAGGCTGCTGGATGCCTTTGGTAAGGATATAATTATTGTAGAGACCGTTGGTGTAGGCCAGACGGAGTTGGATATTATTAAGGCAGTGGATACTGTTCTGGTAGTGCTGGTTCCGGAAGCTGGTGATACTATTCAGACGATGAAGGCGGGTTTGATGGAGATTGCCGATATCTTCGTTGTTAATAAGGCTGACAGGGAAGGTGCAAAGCAGATGGCAGGTGAACTTAGAACGATGTTAAATGATAGCCAGAAACAAACCTATTGGCAGGTACCCGTGATGGAGACCCAGGCGAATAACGGTATCGGCATTGATGAGTTGTATGCTGAAATAGAACATCATCGAGATGTTTTGTTACAAACCGGAAACTTGTCTGTCAGACGTCGAAGACAAAGAGAGAGTGAACTTGCAGAGATTGTTGAGAGAAGGATAAAGGATAAAATTGTAGAACGGATAAGAAAGGAAGGGAAATTCTCTGTATTGGTAAAAAAGATAGCAGATGGTGAGATTGACCCCTATTCCGCTTCTAATGAGATCTTTTCTGATAAAGAAGTGTTACGCGATTGTTTTCTGTAAAAAGTGATGGTGGCTTTATCTAAAAACCTAAAGGAGAGGATAAAGTTATGAAGGAAATAGACGAGATTAAGAGAGATAAGAACAAGTGGGTTCAGGATTGTCTGAACAAAAGGCCGATCAAGGAGGCGAAGAGTGTGTCGGGTTTTGACCTGGATGTGGTTTACACTCCCGCAGATCTAGATGATTTCGACTATAAGAGAGATTTGGGATTCCCCGGGGAATATCCCTATACTCGAGGCGTCTATTCCTCTATGTACAGATCCAGTCCATGGACGATGAGGCAATACGCAGGTTTTGGGACAGCAGAGGAGACAAATGAGAGATATAAGTATTTGTTGAAAGAAGGCAACACGGGTTTGAGCGTGGCATTCGATCTTGCAACGCAGATGGGTTTCGACTCGGATGATCCGATGGTTGAGGAAGAGGTTGGCAGGGTTGGTGTTGCGGTGGATACTGTCAAGGATATGGAAACGATCTTCCATGGGATGCCCCTGGACAAGATAACCACATCATTTACCATCAATGGAGTTGCGCCGATTATACTGGCCATGTATGTGGTGGTTGCAGAGAAACAGGGTGTTCCTTTAGAAAAGATAGGGGGAACGCTCCAGAATGATATTCTGAAAGAATACATCGCCAGGGGAACGTGGCTTTTTCCTCCCGGACCATCCTTAAGGTTGGTTACGGATATTATCGAGTACTGTACAAGGAACCTTCCAAGGTTTAACCCCATAAGTATCTGTGGGGCGCATTTGAGAGGTGCTGGGGCAAACCCTGTTCAGGAAGGGGCATACACCCTGTCAAACGCGATCACTTATGTAAATTATGCAATGAAGAGGGGATTGGATGTAGACAGTTTCGCTCCTAGATTGAGCTTTCTCTTTGCGAATCGAGAGGAGTTCTTTGAAGAGATCGCAAAGATGCGGGCGATTAGACGGTTATGGGCAAGGATTATGAAGGAACGGTTCGGCGCAAAGGATCCGAAGTCTATGATGCTTCGAGTCTTTGCCTCCGGTGGTGCAGGGATAGACCTGACCAAAGAACAGCCTGAGACAAATATTATACGTGCGGCTATTGGCACCCTTGGTGTAGTGCTTGGAGGGGCACAGGCTATAATGACCTGTCCGTATGACGAGGCATATGCCATTCCCACCGAAAATTCAGAACGAATTGCCCTCAGGACCCAGCAGATAATAGCCTATGAGAGTGGTGTAACAAAGGTAGTCGACCCACTCGGTGGTTCTTATTATGTTGAATTTCTCACCAACCGTATAGAGGGAGAGATGAAGAAGATGATGGCCGATGTGGAAAAAAAGGGCGGGATGGTGAAGCTGATAGAAAGTGGCTATGTTCAGGGGGAAATTCTCAAAGGCGCTTATGAAGAGGAAAAGAAGCTCATATCAGGGGAGAAGGCAAAGGTTGGTGTCAACATGTTCAGGATTGAGGAAGAGGTAAGAGAATTTGAGTTACATCAAATGTCCGCCGATACACTGAAGAATCAGTTGGAGAAACTTAAAGAGGTGAAGAAGAAGAGGAATGAACAAAAGGTTAAGTCCTCTTTGGATAGGTTACGGTCAGTCCTTAAAGGTGACGAAAATACTATTCCCTATATTATCGACGTGGTAAGAGAGTATGGTACGGTTGGTGAAATAACGGTCGTTATGAAAGAGGTTTTTGGTAAGTTTAGGGAGCCTTCTATAGTTTGATATGTCAATACTGAGTCAGAAAAGGAGTTGTCCATGAGTGAAAGAGATGTTCCGATAAGGGTTTTGGTTGCGAAGCCAGGATTGGACGGTCATGACAGGGGAGCTAAGGTTGTGGTCAAAGCTTTAAGGGATGCAGGAATGGAAGTGATTTATACCGGATTACACCAAAATGTTGACCAAATTGTGGCTACAGCGATTCAAGAGGATGTTGACGTTATCGGTCTCAGTATACTAAATGGAGTTCATATCCCCATTAGTAAAAAACTGTTGAAGAAACTAAAAGAAAAGGGCGTAGAAGACAAAACGATCATAGTAGGAGGTCTGATCCCAACAGAAGAGGATTTCGAGAAACTGAAGGAGATTGGGATAGATGGTGTTTTCCCTACGTCCACTCCATTCGATACAATAGTTGCTTTTATTAAAGAGAAGGTGGGCTAATAGTGTTTTTCTTCGTTTTCGAAAAATGAAGATGTATGGGCCTACCTGGGCTCAATTCAACCACTATTTATAAGGAGGAGAAAGAGATGATTACAGAAAAGTTGGCACATTTTGTAGCCGAAACAGGTGTGGATGGTATCCCACAGGATGCCCTTAATATTGCCCGGATGGGGATTACCGATTGTATAGGGG
>Ga0210051_1002971_pt1 | contig 17015 bp, 10 predicted proteins | sample CryGey092014_all_FD_185464 | JGI IMG/M metagenome (GOLD analysis project Ga0210051, IMG submission 185464) | Groundwater microbial communities from aquifer - Crystal Geyser CG23_combo_of_CG06-09_8/20/14_all (SPAdes) (version 2) | ecosystem: Environmental > Aquatic > Deep subsurface > Groundwater... | reverse complement strand
TCCTGATTTGCTTCAACCGTATCTAAACCCTTCTCTTGGAGTTCGTATGCCTTCAGCTTATTTTTTAAGCCGATTCCTCGGCCCTCCTGACGCATGTAGAGTATTACTCCTGAACCCTCTTTAACAATGAGCCGCATCGAGGACTCGAGCTGTTCACCGCAATCACATCTCGATGAATGAAATATGTCTCCTGTCAAACATTCAGAATGAACTCTAACCAGCACAGGTTCCGAAATTTTCAATTCGCCGTGAACCAATGCGAGGTGAATTTCTCCGGTAAGAATTTCTTCATAAGCTGTCATCTTGAATTCGCCGTATCTTGTCGGCAACCGAATCTCCGAAATTTTAGAGACAAGTTCTTTGGTTCGGCGGAGATATGCAATTAAATCCTGAATTGTAAGAATTTTTAAATCATAAAGTTTGGAAAATTTTTCAAGGTCGGGCATCCTTGCCATTGTTCCGTCGTCATTGAGAATTTCACATATTACTCCAATCGGCCGCAATCCTGCGAGTACGGCTAAATCAACAGATGCTTCGGTATGGCCTGCGCGGCGCAAGACTCCGCCTTTCTTTGCAATCAAAGGAAAGATATGGCCCGGTCTCACAAAATCCTGAGGCTTCGAATCAGGATTTGAAAGAGCTCGAATTGTCTTTGTCCTGTCCGCAACAGAAATTCCGGTTGTTGTTTCCTGAGCCGCGTCGACCGAGATTGTAAATGCCGTTCCGAGCGGATCCGTTCCTTCGTTCACCATAGGAACTAATTCCAACTTTTTTGCAATCTCTTCCGCCATAGGAACGCATATCAAACCGCGCCCGTTTTTTGCCATAAAATTAATTGCTGATTCAGTAACCTTTTCGCCTGCAATTATCAGATCGCCTTCGTTTTCCCGATCCTCGTCATCAACTACGATAAGCATCTTTCCTTGCCGCAGTTCTTCTATCGCTTCAATCACATTACACAAATGCGATGATTTAGAATTTTTGTGAACCATTTTTTTCAATCCTTTCGGTTTAATTCAGCAAGATACCGAGCAATCAAATCGTATTCTATATTCACTATAGAATCATTTCCGAGTAATCCTAAATTCGTTCGTTCAAGAGTTGCCGGTATCAATGCAATATCTACAACTCCGCCGCCGGAATTTCGATTCCACGATGCAACCGTGAGCGATACTCCATTGACGGCTATTGAACCTTTTTCAGCTACAAGGCCTTTAGCATCTGATTTCAGTTCAAGTGACAGCGTGGCAAAATCTCCTTCATATTTCATTCCAAGAACACGAGCCACAGTATCTACGTGACCAGTCACAAAGTGTCCACCCATTTTGTCTCCGACACATAACGATGATTCCAAATTTACTTTTGCGCCTTCCTTATATCCTTCCGCAATTGTTCTCGAAAGAGTTTCCGGTGAAAGATCGAATTCTAAATCTTCTCTGTCAACAGATACAACTGTCAGACAGCATCCGTCAATTGCAACAGAATCTCCGAGAAAGAATTGAGGAGCAATTTTAGGAGCTCTGAGTTTGAAACGGATTCCTCCTGAAATTTTTTTCTTTTCTAATATGGTTCCAGTCTCAGCGACTATGCCTGTAAACATCAATTAAAGAATCCTCCTTGAAAATTTCGCGCGCAAAATACGAAATAATTATATCCGCTCCGGCTCTTCTTATCGACAATAACGTCTCGGCGACCGCATCATAAGAAAGCCAGTTTTTTTCTATTGCCGCCTTCAGCATGCTGTATTCGCCTGAGACATTGTAAGCCGCAACCGGAAGAATAAATTCATCTCTGACCATTCGAATGATATCAAGATATGCTAAAGCAGGTTTGACCATAACAATGTCGGCTCCTTCCTCAATATCAAGCTCGACCTCGCGAAGAGCTTCTCTCGAATTCATCGGCGACATTTGATATGTCTTTCGGTCGCCTGACTTTGGAGGACTTTCAGCGGCGTCTCTAAAAGGTCCGTAAAAACTCGATGCATACTTTGCGCTGTACGCCATTATAGTCGTATCAATAAATCCTGATTGATCCAATTTTTCTCTTATTGCTCCGACCACACCGTCCATCATTCCGGACGGAGCGACTACATCCGCTCCAGCCTCAGCATAGGCAGTAGCAATGCGCGCATGAAGAAGAAGAGCTTTGTCATTATCAACAGTTATTTCGCCGAGCTTTGTCTCTGTCAGAGGTCCGCAATGGCCATGATCGGTATATTCGCACATGCAGACATCTGCCATAGTAACAACTTCGGGATAATATTTTTTTATAGCGCGCAAAGCCGCTGGCACCGGTCCTCTACTGTCCCATGCAGAACTTCCTTCACTGTTTTTTTTATCCGGAAGTCCAAAAAGTAATACTGCTCTCAAACCGTTCTTGACGGGTTCTTCCATATCAGCAATCAAACGGTCAACTGTGAACTGAGAAATCCCCGGCATCGATTTAATCGGCACTTCAGAATTTGAGCCTGTGCGCACAAAATACGGAAGAACAAAATTTTCTGCAGTAAGCCGAGTCTCACCTGTAATTTCTCTGATCGTCCGGCTCATTCTCAGCCGGCGCGGACGAAGACTAATATTTTTCATACGAATAGAATAATGAGCAATAACGAATCTGTAAAGATATTCAAATCTTGGAGCTGCACAGTCGAGTAATGCATGCAATCAAAAGACAAAAGACAAAATACAACTTTTTGGCCAGCCTGAGAAAATAATTGAAAAATAAAATCTTCAATTTGCACTTTACAATTTGCACTTTCAAATATAATAACATTGCAATGAGAAGCGCTGAATTATGATATTGCAAAATTTGAGCGAACACATAGGTTCGAAGGGCGAACACATAGGTTCGAAGGGCGAACACATAGGTTCGAAGGGCGAACACATAGGTTCGAAGGGCGAACACATAGGTTCGAAGGGCGAACACATAGGTTCGCCCCTACACATTTGTTTCGTGAAGACCGAAAAAATCCATCTGCTTTTCCTAATAATAATACTTGCGTTTTTTACACGGCTTTATGGAATGGATTGGGGCATCGTGCATTATGAAGTGCAAAATCTTTCCGAAGGCGTTCGTGGAACTGTCTATACGTTCATGCCGGACGAGAAGGAATTTCTCGGTTGCTATAGAGCTTTGGCAGACAGCTACGGCAAATTTGCGGGAGCTGTTCCTTTCACTCCTGATTTTGAAACAATAAAAAATTTGGCGCTCGGTTTCATTGAAGGAAAAATCACCTTTGCTCCGGTCATGCCGACTACAGCAACGCCCTTGATGACTTATTTGGTTTTCTTCTTTTCAGTTCCATTTGTAGGAATTAAATATCTCCTTAGTTGTTATACTGTTCTGAATACGAATGCCGTTTTTTACGATTCGCTGCTTGTAGGAAGATTTCTGACGTCATTCTTCGATGTCCTTTCAATTCTTGCCGTGTATGAAATAATGAAACTGCTGGAAATAAAAAAATCTGTGTCGTACGCAATATGCGCAATATTTGCGCTCATGCCTGCTCATATAATCGTATCTCACCTCTTATCCTACAATTCCCTCGTAACTCTTCTTGAATTGCTTACTCTGCATTCAATAATGTCTTTTTCAAAAGAGAATAATCCGCACGTTTTTTTTAGAGGAGCTATATTTGCAGGATTGGCTCTAAGCGCAAAATTCAGCGCAGTGACACTGCTTCCGCTTTTTGCAATCGTGCCGTTCCTACTGCCTGAATTTCGAATGAATATTAAAAATGCACTTAAGTTAATTGCAAAAGCTTATGCAATTATTTTCTTTTCTTGGCTGATAATTATTTTGTACGGAGTTCTAACTCAATCATCACTCATCATCGAGTCTCTTGTAATGTATTTTCAAAATCTTGTTTCAAAGCCGGGATTAGCACTTGTTTATCCCAAAACAATTCTTCTGAAAAATTATTTTTTCAATACTTTGCCGACAGGTTTCTCATGGTCAGTTTACATCACGTTGATCTTTTCAGCGCTCTGGCTGATATTTTCACAAAACTCACCGCGGAGCAAAACACATCTAATCTTCTACGGCTACACATTACTATGGATTCTAGGTTCTGCTAATTCGTCATTGGCAATGCTGACTCGTCTTCTAAGTGTTTTCACTCTATTATTGATTTGTATCGCAATATTTTTGGATCGAGTTTTTCTGCGGTGGATATTTGTTGCAATTATCCTAATAGACCTCTCTGTAAACTCTTTTATACTTTTGCGTTTTTATAGCTCTACTGATATTCGATTCACTGCATCGGAATGGATAGAAAAGAATATCCCTGTGAATTCAACGATCGGTTTTCATTATGACTTCCCTTATTGGTATCATCCTGTTTCCATCTTCACTGATTTTCATTGGAATAAAGAAAAGCACTTTCGTTACATTCCTTTAGCGCTCATAGTAGATTCAGACACAAAGATCGATTATCTGATAACCACCAAGGCAGAGATGGAGAAAGCCGTCAACGTAAACAAAATATCAAACGAAGAATATTCGCAGAGGATAATGAACGCAGATTTGAAATTAATTAAAACTTTTTCGCCGAATCTCAGTTTATGGTTTTGGAAAATAAAACATGAAAGTAATGATATGTTTTTGAATAATATTTTCGTTTCAGATATTTATATCTATAAGACTATCTCGTCTTTGAGTCCAACCATGCTAAAACGTCAAGCCTCAGATCCATTATCTGTTGAAGAATAATTCCGCCGATGAGCAGAGACAATCCGAGCATCAGGAGCATCACTCCGCCGGCGCTTACACTTGCATTAATAATAACCGTCCTAATTGTCCATAGAATCCCCAATACTAATAAAAGCAGAGAAGGCCACAATGTTATACGCAACGGTTTCCAAAGCATTAACCGGAAAAGCATGACAACAAATTTATTCCCGTCTTTATACCAAGATATATTGCTTGTTCCAAATTTTCGAGAGATGCCTTCGTATAAAAGAAAACCGACACGATACCCGCCAAGGATAAAAGAAATAGTAGAGGTCAAAGGAAAAGAGAATCCATCCGGATATAGCCTATGGAATCGTCTAAACAAATCTGTTCTTCCGATGCGATAGCCGGACGTAATGTCAGGAATTTTTACTTTAAAAAGAAACGAAGCAAAGGATGATAGAAATTTATTTGAAATCGTTCTCGGAGTGCCGCCGCCGCTAGATTTGAAATCACGAGCAGCAATCGTCAAATCCAAATGCTCGTTCACAACCTGATTCAGCATTTTAGGAATCAAAGCCGGAGGATGCTGACCGTCTGCATCGAGCACCGCTGTCCATTTTCCTTTCACTGCCGCTAATCCGGTCTTGACAGCCGCCCCATTTCCGCTTCGTGTAATATGCGATATAACCCTCAGCCGTTTATCCTTCAAAGAATATTCTCTGACAATATCCGGAGTTGAATCTGTAGATGCGTCATCAACTACCAATATTTCATCTATCTCGGAAATTTTACTCAATTCATTAATAACCGCCAATAAGCTCTCGGCTTCATTCAGCGCAGGTATTACAACAGACAACGTTTCAGTTTGCATTCAGACCTCTCATAGAATTCCATTACGTAAATCATAATTGTGTCTGGTTGCCCAGTCAACGAGGCTTAAAATTGTCCATAGCCTTCTACCATGATTTGCCTTTCCGCTTATATGTTCGTTCCAAAGCTTCAATACAGGAATCGGATTCATTCCAATACTTTGCAGAGGTTCTCGCTTGAAAAGTCTTTGAGCCGGTTCGATTTTATTTTCTTTCAGCCAAACCGGAATTGGAGCAGTAAAGCCTGATTTAGGAGCTGAAACAATTTCTTTAGGCAATCGAATCTTAGCAACTTCTCTAAGCAATAATTTTGTCTTAGATCTATTCAAAATTAAATTGCCATTAACTTTTTCGGAAATTCGCAACAGAGCCAAGTCCAGCAAAGGGACGCGGGATTCAAGACTAGCCGCCATTGTTCCTCGATCTGTCTTTGTCAATGTCTCTCCCTCAAGAAATGTTTTGTGATCCAAACTAAGAAATGAATGAACCTGATTTTGAAATTTTGACAGCGATATATCTTTTATCTCATCCTCTAGAACTTCACATGAATAAATATCTTGAAGGAACGGCATAATTTCTAATATCTCTTCATTGGTGAAATGCCTCCGCCATGCAAGATGTCTTACTAAAGGTTCCTTGCAAAGCATACCGCGAGAAAATGAGCGAAAGAAAAAATCAATTGAGGTTTTGTTATATGATGCAGGAAGAAAATCCGAAAATTTATATCCGAGTTTCCAAAACTTATTCGGCAAAATTCTATCAAAATCATTTGCCCAAAGATTCGCTTGATACGTCTGATATCCGCCAAAAAGCTCATCGCCGCCATCGCCGCCGATAACAGTTTTAACTCGTTCCCTTGCGGCACACGAAAGAACATAAGAATTTACGATCGAAAAATCCATATTAGGCTGATCGTTCATTCTCAATATTTTATTCCAATCGATCTCTTCAACTTTCATCTCGACACGAATGAACTCAAGTCCGCAACGGCTTGCGGTTAGTCTAGCTAGTTCTTCCTCATCATAACTTTTTTCCGAAAAGCCTAGAAAAAACGCCGGCCGAGGAGCAGGGGCGACTAAATTCGCATAAGCCGCAATGATGCCTGAATCAATTCCTCCAGAAAGAAATATTCCTAACGGCACGTCGCTTCTCAATTGCCTTTCAAGAGTCTCCTTCAATATTCCGTCTACTGCGTCCACTGCAACCTTCATTGAATTAATACTTTCGGATTCATCAGTCGGCTGATGAAAAAAGAACTGTTTGAATTCCTCTCTGCCGACAAGTAATGCCTCGCCCGGCCGTAAAGAATTTATTCCTTTGAGAAGTGTTCTAGGAGATATCGTATAACCCAGAGTCAAGTAAGTCTTCAAAGAGCGAATATCTATTTTTCTTTGAGAAGGTTCAAGAATTTGTAGTGAATCAACTTCAGATGAAAAATATATTCTAGTCTCGGCATCTCCTCTCTCGGCTGAATAAAAGAGCGGTTTAATTCCCATAGGATCTCTTGCCAAAATAAAAATCCCTTTTCGCTCATCCCACAATGCAATAGCGAACATGCCATTCAATTCCTTCAAAAAGTCGATTCCATATTCTTCATACAAATGCACAATAACTTCCGAGTCGGAATTGCTCGCTAAATTATGTCCTCTTTGAGAAAGCATCGACTGCAGTTCACGATAGTTGTAAATTTCTCCATTGAAAACTGCAACGACCGAACGGTCTTCTGAGAAAACAGGCTGTTTTCCATTTACCGGGTCTTGAATAGCCAAACGCCGCATTCCCATAATTACTTTTGGAGCCGCACTATTTCCAGAAGAACAGAATTTCCCCTCGTCATCTGGCCCTCTGTGTTTTAATGCCTGCAGAGCATAAGAGAGCCGCCCTTGCATGCATTCAGGTAATGAACCTGTTGTAAAATATCCCGCAATTCCGCACATTTTTTTAAACCAACTTTCAAGATTTTTTCTAAATCAAGTTTGTAGCTTATCAATATATTTCCACAGTTTATATTTGCGTCAATATGTAAACGAGAAGAATATCATATAAATTCTTCTTTTGTTGCAGTCAAGACTCGATAATTCTAAACTTCTACTATGAAACGAAATATTTCATTTACTCTGATTTTTTGTTTAGCTGCAGTTTTGTTCATTACGAACAATTCGAACGCTGATTGGACATGGCCGTTTCACCCTGACAAGGCTAAGCGCTCTTATTGGCTTGCGTTAAGATACTATGACTCGAATCGTTTCTCGGATGCGATTCCATGGTTGAACACTGCGATAGAAAATGATGCCCGTTATGCTCCGGCGTGGGCGCTTCGCGGACGTTGCTATCTTCATTCAAATAAACCTGAAAGTGCTATTGCCGACTTAAATCAAGCCGCTCTGCTTGCTCCCAGCGAACTCGATATTTTGATCGACCGCAGCCAAGCTAATTTTGCTCTCGATAGAAGCTCTCTTGCTATATCAGATCTTACCGAAGTTCTTAATGAAGACGCTTCATTATCTCTAGCCTGGAAACTCCGCGGAAAATACAGGTTTCTCATCAATGACGATGCTGAAGCTCTAAATGATCTGACTAATTCTGCGCAACTTAATCCAAATGACGCAGACGTTTTTTTTATGCGCGCAGAATTATTGCGCCGGCTTGGACGCGATACGGATTCGATTCTTGATTACGGCATAACAATTTCGCTGGATCCTTTGCGTCCAAAACCTTATCTCGCACGAGCTGAATTGTTTTCGGCTCAAAAACTCTATCCTGCCGTCATAACAGAACTCAATGGTTTTATCCGACTCGAATCTCAAAATGAAACTGCATATTTTATGCGGGGAATTGCTCATAAAAAATTAAATCATCTAACCGACGCGATAAAAGATTTCAATCAATGCGAAAAAATAAATTCAAATTACTTTTTCAAAAACAACGGGCATGCAGAACGAGGCCCGCTCTTTTATTTCATAAACGAAGATACTCGTGCGCTCATCGATATAAATCGCGCTCTTAATGAAAATTCTAATCAAATAGAACTTGTCAAAATCAGAGGAATGTTGTTAGCAAGGCTCAACGAGCATAAAGTGGCAATAGCCGATTTTTCCGAATATCTCAAATTCAATCGAGAACTCGATATACTGCGGCTTAGAGCGCTGTCCTATCTCGAATTGGAATTGTATCCTCAGGCACGAGCTGATTTTAAAGTTGTAGCAGATAACGTGTCAGGCGAAACTCTCTCATTTTTTAATATTGGCATAATTGACTTCAACGACAATAAGTTTTCAAGCGCAATCGATAATCTTTCAACTGCGCTGAAAACAGATTCGAATATTCTTCAAGCATATTTAATTCGAGGAATTGCATCATTCCGCCTTCAAAAATTCGATAAAGCAATTGCGGACTTGTCAAAGTATCTATCTTACAATAAGAAAGATCTTTCAGCCCTTTCATTTAGAGCAAAATGCTATTACGAAAAAAATGAATTTGAAAAAGCCATTAATGATTTCTCGGCAATCTTTGAACTAGGGCATCATGATGCCGAGCTTTATCTACTAAGAGCCAGAGCTTACATTGCACTCGGAGACGAAATTAAAGCTGTTCCCGATTATTCCAAATATTTGCAAATTTATTCTTCAGATGCCGCCGTGCATTTTGAACGAGCGCTCAGCGAAATAAAACTCGAGCGGCACCGAGAAGCGATAAATGACCTTGATATTTTGTGCAGACCTTCTACTCCTGATACAATAGTTTTTTTTCTGAGAGCTCAATCCAAATTTAAAATGAAAGACTACATCGGCGCCGCAGAGGATTACACTGAGGTAATAGCCAGAGACATGATTAATCCTGAGATATTTTTTCAAAGGGCGAGATGCTTTAAGAAAACAAGAGATTTCGAACGTATGAATTTTGATTTAGAAAAAGTTTTTCAACTCGACTCCTCTTACAAAAACCGAACATTAGACTGAACGCCTCCTCTAACTTGCATCCTGCTCTCACTTCAGCTTTGCAATTACCAGAGTGACATCATCTTCGGGAAAATTATTTGGACAATGACATTTAAAAGCTGTTTCTATTGTTTCTTTTAGAGCGTGCAATTCCTCTTTATTATGACTGCTTATTATATTTTCCAGATTATCATATCCGAAAGTGGCTCCTTCAGAGTCTTTACTCTCCAAAAGCCCATCAGAAAAAATCACTAACATATCTCCTGGCTTGTATGAAACTGATTTGGAAATAAAATGTTCTTGATAAAACATCGGAGATAAACCCAGCATTGGATTTGTAGGAATTAATTTTTCAAGTTTTTTGTCAGAACAGAGGTAGGGAGCTGGATGTCCTGCATTACAGTAAGTTATCTTTCTCTTATCAGTATCAATTATGATATAGCAACAGGACATCATATAAAAATCAAAGAGACTGTTGTGAACTGCCGAATGCATCACAGCATAATCAATTGTTTTCATAAATTTAGCCGGCTCGGGATCAGTCAATAGCTGTATCTCGAAACATGACTTTGCAATAGCCACAAAAAGTCCGGCCTCAAAACCATGCCCAGCTACATCGCCAACCACAATTACAATTCTGCCGTCATCCAGTTCCTTATAATCAAAATAATCCCCACTTATATCTGCAGCCGGGCGGCACCATCCGGTCACTTCGATTTTTTTAAGAATGAGATCATTCTTAGGAAGCATACATTGCTGAATTTCTGCCGCTCTGCTTATGTCCTGCTCCAAAGCGGTTTTTTGAATCAATACTTCAGTCTGCAAAAAAAGATCTTGTCTGATCTTATCAACAAGAATCATAAGCAATTCACGATACAATACCGGTTCTTCTTGAAGAATAATGTCAAACTCGCGTTTGCCTAAACGTAAAAGTTTCGTGTCAGTCTTTGCCTTAATCGTAGCGCTCCTAGGCATATTGTCTATAAGCGCCATCTCTCCAATGCATTCTTTATTTTCACGAGTAAGAATTTCTATTTCAGAGCGAAATAAACTAACTGCACCATCGGCGATAACATATAAGGCATCACCGGGATCGCCCTCTTTAAATATAATTTTGCCGGCCGGAGCAAATATTTCTTCCATGCAGTCAGAAATTTTTTTAATTACAGAATCTGCAAAATTTGAAAACAAACTTATACTGCGAACAATCTCATATTTTTCCGCTTTGCTCGACAATATATCTCCCCCTTACATTATCAATAAAACATTTTTTATATTTATCTCCGTCTATATTTTTCAATATCTTTTCAATTAGACAATCAAGCTTCGTTCATTTTCCATTATATCATTTTTTTCTCAGAAATTCCGAAAAACAATTTCGTTGTTCAGTCAATATTCTTGCTTGCAATATCGAATCACCGGATAATACAGCATTTTTGAAGGCTTTCTGAATTTGTTTCAGCGCATAAGCCTTTTCCCTAATTCGAATATTTATCAAACCCGAAAGCATCAACGCCTTTGCTTTGAAATCCAGCATTTTCGATTTTCGTGCCAGTCTGTAAAACAAATCCAAATATTTTTTCGCCTTATCAAACCGCTTCATATTCAGCATTAATTCAGAAAACGCACAATAGGTTTTAATCAAAGACTCGCTAAAAGATATTTTTTTTCCAATCAATAGAGATTCATTTAGTTTTTTTATTGCTTCCTGATAATTGCCGAACTTCATTGCGCATAATCCTATTGACCGCAATACATCACTCATCAAATTTTCATCCTCTATTTTCCCCACTATTTCCAATGCTTTTCTGTAATATTCAAGAGCCTCTTTGAATGAACCACACTCAAATTTAACATCTCCCATGCTGATATATGAATAGACAATACCGCGCATATCTCCAGTCTGCATTCTGATTGTAAAACCTTTTTCGTAATATCTAAGAGCTTGATTTATTCGGCCATGTTTAAATTCGCAATAGCCTAATCCATCGTATGCATATGCAGTTCCAATTTTGTCTCCGGATTTCAATGAAGAATTCATAAGTTCATTGAAACATTTTTTTGCAGAATTAAAATCACATATTTTGGTATATGAATTACCAAGACTAAAAAGACCACGCGATATCTCTCTAAGCTTTCCGCTCTGACGGCGCAATGCCAGAGACTTTTTTCCACAGTAAATTGCCTGACGATAGTTGCCTAAATACCAATGCACCACAGTTATGCTGTTATAACAAACAGCAATAAGTTTCTTATTACGTAACGATAAGGCAAGTTTAAGAGCTCGACTGCAATAAACGAGAGCTTTTTTCTGATTTCCTTTCCATCGAAAAGAACTTCCAATGTAATTCAGAGCCAGAACGCGCCTATTTTTATCGAACATTTTAGAAGCTAGCAAATTCATCTTTTTAAAATCAAATATTGCTCGATCATATAAACCCATTAGTCTATACACCATTCCACGATTCATATAAACGTCGCACATCTCAGAAGCAATATTGCCGATTTTTTTTTGATACAGTTCCTCAAATATCTTCAGCGCCCTCGAAAAAAATTCTACCGCTTGCTGATTTGCAAAGCTGTCTCTTACTTTCTTTCCTGATAAAATTAAATATTTAATTGCTTTCTGCCTGTCATCACTGCAACTGAAATGGTTAGCTAAAATTTCATAACGTTCTTTGATTAGACCAGACTCATTCGCTTCAATCCAATTTGCAATTTGACCATGTATCTTAATTTTTGAAGCAGAAGATAAACAGTCATAGGTAGCATCACGAATCAACGCATGCCTAAAAAAATAAGTATTATTTTTTAACCCGGGGAAAATGAATTTTTTTTCTTTCAGTTCATTCATCATCTCAATAAAATCTTTTTTATTTTTTTTACTAGGATAAATTGCATTCAGTAATGGAATTCTAAATGTCTGTCCTATCACTGATGCCAACTTCAAAGCGGTTCGGCTCTCTTCCGAAAGCCTGTCCATTCTGGATAGAATTATACTTTGGACTTTATCAGGAACGATTAATTCTTCGGATTCATTCAAGGTTGAAAGTATTTCAGAAATGAAAAATGGATTACCAGCAGTTTTCGAAAATATTATTTCAATATTCTTTTTGCTTAATCTTCTGCCGCAAGGGAAAGAGTAAATTAATTTTTTTGTTTCCTGCTGCGACAATTCTCGAAGCATAATTTGATTTCGAAAAAAAGCTGTCTTGGTATATTGCCGATTTTTTTGCGTGTCTTGAGCTTGGTTCTCTTTTACTTGGAAAGGCCTGCTAGTAGTCACAAGAAAAAGAAATGAATCTTCTTTTTGGTGAACAAAGTCAACTAAAAGTTTAAAGGAAATATCATCAGCCCAATGAATATCTTCGATAACAAGCATAACCTTTTTGCTTTTTGACCAGCTTAACAATATCTCGGGAATAAGTTTGAACAGCTCCTTTTGTCTCTTCTCGCCATATAATCCCGAAACTGCAGAGTTATCATCTTCAACCAGTCCAATTAATTCCGCAGCAAGCGGCAAAAATGGATTTGAAATCATTTTTTTAATTTCAGCGTAACCAACTCGTAAATTTCCTCGACCAAGAAAATTAAAAACTTTTTTCAAAACTTTAGACCACAAATAATATGGAATTGTTGACGAGTCATAAGAACAGCCAACCGATATTTCCGTAAACTCTTTCAATTTTGCTTTCATGAGAAGTTCTGATACAAAAGTGCTCTTTCCGATTCCAGGTTCCCCAACAATGTTTACAGCCGCAAAAGTGCCGTTTTCGGCTTGAGAAAACAATTTATTTACTTGAGTCATTTCTTTCACTCGGCCGACAAATTGCCTCGAATTCAGAGCAGGAGATTTTTTCTCTTCATCCGCCTTGACTCCTCTGACGCAGTACATTTTAAATTTTAGGCTAACTCCTTTAAGAGCCACATACCGTAATTTCATATCATAATTCATGCGAAGCTCCGACTTGGCAAAATTGCCGATATAAACTGAACCTGATGGTGCTTTTGCCATGAGCCGCGCCGCAGTGTTGACCGACTTTCCCATAACAGTGTATTCTTTTCTATGGGCAGCACCCACCAATCCGCAAAATGCACTTCCAGCCTCAATTCCTATCTTCTGATGAATTCTGCAAAGTGTTTTAAAATGGAACTGGCAAATCTTTTTAATTTCTTCGTTAATCTCTTTTGTGGCGCCTATTAGTTCTAGAGCACATAGAACTGCTCTATCCGAATCATCTTCATGATGCGACAGCGCTCCGAAATGAATCAGTATCTTGTCTCCTCGAGAAAAATAATCGAACCTTCCAAGCATTCCATCGTGTTTAGCAACTATCTGCATCATACGTTCGTAGTATATCTCGACGATTTTATTTAGATTAATAAGGTCAGGCAGAGCGGTTCTTGAAACCATATCGCTGAATCCTATGACATTAACGAACATAGAAGTGACTTTACGATGTTCATTCAGAAATTCTTCAGTTTCTCCGCTTATGATATATTTTTTAACTAAATGATCGGGCACCAATGATGTCAGAAAAGGAATTATTTTTACTATTTTTTTTTCATCAAAAGCTGTTTCCTCTTTAGAAATTATTTTCTGCTGTTTATTACTACCAACTTTTCTGGCATCTCTATCAATAAGAAGATAATAATTTTTTTGCATCTTTTTTGTTTGAAGCGTAGGCAATGCAGTAAGCACTGATTTTGAGAGAACAACATCTCCACTATGAGCCAAACCCTGAGCAATCATTAATTCGTTAAAAACTTTTCCTGTAAGAAAATATTCTCTTCGACTGCAATTTTTTCCAAGCACTGTACTGAATATCTTTCCATGATGAATTCCAATATGAACACCCAAAAAATGTTTTTTTCCGGAAACTACTGTCTTTCCATTTTTCTTAATAAAATTCAAAACAGCTATTCCGGCTTTCACCGCATTTTGTTGAGAAATATTTGAAAGCGAATTATCAACTGGAAACATTGCAAGCAAAGAGTCTCCGCCAAATTTCAATACTGAGCCTCTGTATTTTTCAATGAACTTAATGATGCCTGTGAAAAGTTGATTGATAAGTCCAGTAAGTATTTCAGCTCCGTCCTTCTTCTTGCTCATCGAAAATTCTTCAGTTAAAGCAGTGAATCCGCTGATATCTACAGACATTAACGTGTATAATAGATAACGAGGTCCAGGAATATATCCTTCAGGTTTCTTCAATAAAGCCTCAACAAGGTGCTCGGGAACATATGATTTTATGCGATAATAAAATATAGAATTTTGTTCTTCATTACTTTCCGTTAAAGTTTCGACATGACTTTGCTGTGATTTATCTTGTTTCATAGAAGCCCCTCAAAAGATTAAATACCTTTTTGGTAAAACCGTCAATTTTGCGCAATTTGTATATTTGAACTCAAGTTATTTGAAACAGAGCCGATAAGATAATTATGTTTGGACTGGTTTCACCACAAGATATTCTTGATGCTGTGACTTCGGCTAATAATGCCGAAAAAAGAGAATCGGAAATTGCAAAATTAAAAAAAAACGGTGAGGCATCTAATTTCGAAGATATTTTACTTTCCACTAATCTTGATCTTCTTCGACCAGACAGGGCAATCCTGAATGCTATGGATTCGATTCGAGATGAAGATGAAGAAAGGCTTACCGGCATAAAAAAGAGCAGTGCATTTGACGATATCATTTCAGCGAAAGTTGCGGAAGCTCTCGGACCATACTATTCAGGTTCTGGAGCGCCACGGTTGGATATTACGTCCTCAGATCCTTTCACGCCCGCAAAAGCTATCTCGAAATTTAAACCCAGAATCGATCCTGCTGCATTAAAGATTGCCAAAGAAAACGGTTTCCCAGTAGATACTTTTTTCGGAGATCCATTACTTAATCTTCTGGGATAACTCTTCCTCAATATTATTGAGCTATAACTTAAGTTTTCTAAAGTTTTCCTTCCTTTATCATTATCAATGAATTTTTGCTCCGTTGTTTCCTACGAATAAATCAGGATTAATTCCCATTAATTTAATCGCGTTATTCCAAATTGGTAGAGTATTATTAGAAAAAACAGTTTTCGTTGGGTTTAGTTCGGGCAGTAGCCAAGTTCCGGACGCTACTTCATTCTCTATTTGTCCCTCGCCCCAGCCTGAATATCCAAGAAAGAACCTGAAATTTCCTCTCGGTTTTTCGATAATAGATTTCAAAAAATCAGGTCGAGCAGTAAAATATATTCCAGGCACAATTTCTTTGGAAAAATTACCTGATTCTTTACTATCATGAAGAAGCCAAATCGAATCCGGCATCACCGGTCCTCCGTAAAATATCGGATTTGATTTAATAGAAGCATTGCAATAAGCCCCCATAGTCGGCGCGACGTTTTCAAGTGTTAAGTCAATCGGCCGGTTTATAATTAATCCCAATGCGCCTTCATGACCATGTTCTACAATCAATAAAATTGCTCTCATAAAATTCTGGTCTAGTAGATCAGGGGAAGCCATCAGGAAAGAACCAGAAAAATCTTCCAGAGTGCGAATTATATTTTTTTTCTGTCTTGAACCCATAGGCAAAATAATAATCCGAATATCGAGTTATGTCACTTGCAACTATTTTGGGTGTATGGTGAAATATTGCCACGATTTTTCAGGAAACTCCAGAACTGAATCTTATTGACCTTATCTTCAATATTCCCTTTTTCGCATTTGTCTTATACGCAGTGAAATACCACGGCTTCAGCCAGAATTTTATCATAATGCTTTTTATTTTATTTGGCTGAGCAAATATTCCCGAACGCTCGAACGGGCCGAATTTCATTTCAGAAAACTCTGCTCTTACCGGCTGAGAAATCATTAACTGACTTTGGCCACATTCGTCTCGCAAAAATATTCTCAAATTACCGAAAGCTTCATCTTGAACTGATGATTTGCCTGAAAGTTCTATCACAAAGTTTTTGTAAATTCTCATATCTATTGCTTGAGGCAATAATAATTCAGCATCAATCTCTCCATCGCCGCTTTCAGGAAAAGAAAATTCAAGTTCCAAAGCATCTCTTCCTGACTGACAGCTTGCAAATGCTCCTCCAGACGGTCTGATAACAACATTATTCAAATCAAAACTGCTGTCTGCCGAGATAAAACTTTTCGTTTTATAATTCCAGAGCCATGAAACTTTTATTTCTGCCGTATCAAGTGCAACTTCAGTATCCGAATATTTAAACGACAAAGCCTCTGAATTGTCGCGCGCTGCGCATAAACTTTCTATTCCTTCAGCTCGACGTATATGAGTTTTTAGAAGCTCGATTCCTTTTTTTACGAATGGATCCGAAGCGTATATTTTCCTTACGATTCCATCTTCAACGTAATTTGCAATGGAAAGAAAAAGCATTGCTTGATCAAGAGACAGATAGCGCCGGTCGCGACCGTCAAAGACCCTTTTCGGAATAGAATCAGAAGCAGTATGCCGCGATTCAGCCATTATTTCGCATCGCAAATCGTAACTGTCTCTGAATCTCCAAGGCTTTTCGTCTTTAAC
>Ga0210051_1002969_pt1 | contig 17016 bp, 17 predicted proteins | sample CryGey092014_all_FD_185464 | JGI IMG/M metagenome (GOLD analysis project Ga0210051, IMG submission 185464) | Groundwater microbial communities from aquifer - Crystal Geyser CG23_combo_of_CG06-09_8/20/14_all (SPAdes) (version 2) | ecosystem: Environmental > Aquatic > Deep subsurface > Groundwater... | reverse complement strand
GCCCGACGAGCTACCGGACTGCTCCACCCCGCGATCTAATTATTTTTAATCTATTCATGATAATTTGTCAACCCCTTCGACTTCCTTGCAGCAATTCTCGGTGAGTTCGCAAACTATTGAGATTCTTCCCCCGTATTAAATACGGGGTCAGAATGACAACTGGGGACTTTCGTAATGTCATTCTGAAGAGCCTGTCCTGAGCGTAGTCGAAGGAAGCCCTAGCGACTGAAGAATCTCGCTGTATTTCCACCAAGAATTGCTGACTTCCTTGACAACCCCTCACCTGTCCCGTAGAATATTTTAAAGATGAGAAAAACCACCTACTTTTATATCCTTAAAGAAACCACCCCTATCTTCCTCATTGGCCTGTTGATCTTTACTGTTATCCTCCTGATGGACAAAATCCTTAAACTTATCGATTTAATTGTAAACAGAGGAGTCAGCTTCTCCAAGATTTTGATGCTTCTTCTCTTTATCTCCCCCTCCTTCCTGATCTTCACCATTCCAATGGCATTTCTCCTGGGGACACTTCTCTCTTTTGGGAGGCTATCCGGGGATAGTGAAATTACAGCCTTTAAGGCTTCTGGAATGAGTCTATACCAACTCTTTCTCCCTATCTCCATTCTCTCCATTATCGCTTATCTCTTCACTTCTTTTTTAGTCTTTTACGGCCTCCCCTGGGGAAACCGTGGATTTATATCAACGATTTACCTCATCGCCCAATCCAAAGCAGACATCGAGATCAAGGAACGCGTCTTTAATGATGTGTTCGATGGTCTCGTGGTCTATGTAGATAAAGTTCCCATTCAAGGGAAAAGGATGGAGGGGGTTTTGATTTATGATGAAAGAGATAAAGAGAAGATTAATACTATCTTTGCCAAGGAAGGTTTTCTTGACAGTAATCCAAAATCTCAGGAAGTTGTCTTGAGACTCCTCAATGGGGATATCCATCGGTTCGAAACCAAGACAAAGGTATATCAAAAAATGAAATTTGACGCCTATGACTTAAAACTTGAATTGGGAAAAACCTTCGCCGCTATGAGAAAGAAGCTCAAAGAACATGAGATGTCGATTGATGAGATTAAAGAAAAGATAAAAAATATGAAGAAAAAAGGAGAAGACACTACGGGGCAGGAGGTGGAACTCCACAAACGATATGCGATCCCTTTTGCCTGCATCGTCTTCGGTTTGATCGGCGTTCCTCTGGGAATTCAACCCCGCCGTTCAGCAAGGTCTTATGGTTTCATTCTCGGGATTCTCATCCTAATGACTTACTATATGTCCCTCACAGCCTCAGAGATCTTCGCTATGAGAAAAACAATACCCCCATTCTTGGCAGGTTGGGCCCCCAATTTTCTCTTCAGTGGTCTCGGCGTCTATCTCCTCGTCAAGGCAGCCAAAGAATCTCCTTTTAAACTAATAGTCTGGTTGACTGACGGACTCGATTTCATTCAGCGGAAGTGGAGAGGGCTTTTTGAAAATGTTTGAAAGTCACCGTGTCCTTCATCGATATGTCATACGGGAATACCTGAAGATCTTCAGCTTGAGCCTGAGCAGCTTGCTCCTCATCTATGTCATCGTCCTCTTCTTCCAGAAAGTGGATCTCTTCGTCCGAAACAAGGCCCCTTTCCACCTTATCTTTCTATACCTCCTCTATAAGATTCCTGAGGTGATTTTCCAATGGACCCTTCCCTACGGGGTTTTGCTGGCTACGCTTCTCACCCTTGGCGCGCTCTCCCGACACAGTGAGATCACGGCCATGAAGGCAGGTGGAGTTAGCCTCTACCGAATCACCTTCCCATTGTTTTTCATCGCTCTTTTCATTAGTCTATGTTCATTTTTAGGAAATGAGTATCTCGTCCCTCTCACCAATCATAAGACCCGATATCTTCTCTCCGTCCAGTTGCGAAAGGAACCCCCCGCGAGTTTCTTCAAGAATTACAAGATATGGTATCGCAGCGATCACCATATCTTTAACATTCAATTGCTCGATCCGAAGAAACAAGCCTTGAAGGGGTTCACCCTCTATGAATTTGACGAACAGTTTCGATGTACTCAACGGATCGATGCGAGTGAGGTAAAATGGGTCAACGGGAAATGGAAATTTTACGATGGATCGGTGAGAGATTTTGATGAGAGGGGCTCCATCCAGACGACCCCTTTTAGAGAACTGGAAGTCTCCCTTTCGGAGAATTGGGAATCCTTCCAAAACATCGAGCGACAGTCCCGAGAGATGAGTTATACAGAACTCCGCACTTATATACAAAGGATCCAATCCGCAGGTTATGATTCAACCCGCTATCTTGTCGAGCTCTATGCCAAGCTCTCTTACCCTTTCTTAAATTTGATCATGATCTTGATCGGCGTCCCTTTTGCCCTGAAGACAGGTCGATCAGGAGGAGTGGCCTTGAGCATCGGGGTTAGTGTCATGATTGGATTTGCCTATGGTGTCACCTTTTATGTTTTTCTATCTTTTGGGAAATCAGGAATCCTCTCTCCCTTTCTCTCCTCTTGGATTCCTACCATCCTCTTTGGTCTGGCCGGAATCTTCGCCTTGATGAGCACCAGACAATAACAGGATAACAGAGAATCAGGTCATCAGGATATCAGGACAAAAAGAATCATTTTAGCCTCATATCCTGATATTCTGGTATTCTGATTCCCTGATATCCTGCTAAGGATTGGTCAGGGCGTTCAGATAGGAATTGATCTCTCTAAACGTGTCGGTCAGGAAAAGAATCCCAATGCCAATCAGGAAAAGACCGCTTACGATGGTGATCACCCTCATGTATCGTTTTATTTTATCAAAAGCAGAGAGGAATGAATTAAAGGCCAGGGAGGAAAGAAAAAATGGAATCCCCAAACCTATCGAATAATAAGTCAAAAGCAGGATTCCCGTCGTAAAACTTTTCGATGCGCTGGCATAGATAAGGATTGTGGAGAGGATCGGTCCAATACAAGGAGTCCATCCTGCCGCAAAAGCTATTCCCACAAGGAATGAACCTGCATAACCCAAGGGTTTCTTCCTCATCTCAAATCTTTTTTCCATTTGCAGAAAAGGAATGTTGATGATTCCAGTGAAATGGATGCCCAGGAGGATAATTAACACCCCCCCTCCTTTCATAATCCAGTATTGATATTGAGCCAATAACTGTCCGAGATAAGTGGCGGAGGCGCCCATCAGGATAAAAACCAATGAAAATCCCATGATGAAGAACAGGGAATGAAGGATAGCGGCCCACCTCAACTTCGACCTAACTTCAACCTCTGTGAGTTCTTTGAAGGAAACCCCTGTGATGTAAGTGATATAAGAGGGAACCAGAGGAAGGACGCAGGGCGAGGCGAAGGAGAGAAGTCCTGCAGAAAAGGCGATCATCCCTGAAATCTCTTGTGGCTGGCTCATAGTTAGTTTAAAATCATTATACTTCATTCCTCGGCAAAAAAGAATATTTTTATTACCACTCCTTAATACCGTTGACAACTCATTGAGTTGATGATAATTTTTTAAACATCCTATTTAGGATTTTGCCTGCCTGCCGAAGGCAGGGAATTCAAATTTTTAAAGTGGAGGAGAATCATGGCAATTTTAGAAATCAGTGTTGTACCCATTGGCACGGGCGATACGAGCCTCAGCGCTTATGTGGCGGAGTGCCTGCGTATTTTGAAAAAAGAAAAAGTTCGTTACGAACTTTCGTCAATGGGAACAAATATCGAGGGGAGCCTGAAAGACCTATTCAAGATCGCCTTTAAAATGCATCAGGTCCCTTTTAAAAAAGGAGCCCTGCGAGTAGTAACCACCTTAAAGATTGATGATCGAAGAGATAAAAAAGGCACTCTGGAGGGGAAAAAGAGAGCAGTCCAAAAAAAGTTAAGGGTTAGGTAGGGAACGGTTTGGCTCCGCCCCAGCTTCCGGCTCGGAGAGTCCTCCAGCTCGGAGAGAGGGACTTCTGCCCCGGAGGGAAACCGTTCCGTACAAGAGTTGAGAGTTAGGAGTTAAAGTTGAAAACTTTTTTAGGAGGTGTGAGATGAAGATTAAATATTATGGACATGCAGCTTTTTTGATCACATCCGATCAGGGGCTTAAAATCATGATAGACCCTTACGAACCCGGAGCTTTTGGCGGCCAACTTTCTTATGGGAAGATTAAAGATCAGGCGGATATCGTTTTAACCAGTCATGATCACGCCGATCACAATTATACCAAGGATCTTCCTGGAACTCCCCAAGTCGTAAAAGGAAGCGGTTCCAAAACAATAAAAGGAATTTCAATCAAAGGCATCTCAACCTACCACGACCCTTCTAAGGGAAGTGAACGAGGCGCCAATACCATCTTCACATTCAAGATTAACAATATCCAACTCTGCCACCTCGGCGACTTAGGCCATCTCCTGAGTGATAAAGAATTGGCTGAGATCGGTCCGGTGGACATTCTTATGGTCCCTGTAGGTGGGGTTTTCACCATTGACCCAATAGAAGCGACCCGTGTCGCCGAACAGATAAAACCTAAAATCCTCATCCCGATGCATTTCAAGACGGAGAAATGCGGATTTCCTATCGCAACGGTGGAAGACTTTCTGAAAGGAAAAAAGAACACAAGGCGGCCCAAGGCCAGTGAAGCCACTTTCGACAAAGCAACCCTCCCCCAGCAAATGGAGATTGTGGTCTTAGAACACGCCCTGTGATGGGCCATGACGGGTCACCCTCGAAGCATGAAAATTCTCCGAGTTCTTAGGTTAGGGCTACGGTTACGAAGCCCGTTTCGTTTAAGGTCCAACGGTTACGTGCCTGCACGCCGAAGTGTCTGCCTGTCGGCAGACAGACGTTTTCGGCACGCAGGCGTGAGCTTCTTGAGCCGAACAACGTAGCCGAATGACGATACGGGCCCTGTACCTTTGTTGCTGAATCTGATCTTTAATGATAACGGTCTTATTCGCCATAGGGTGCTTTGCTCTTCAGTACTAAGTTGTATATGTTATGGTACAGGGCGGGCATCGTTGCCCTTACCGTAACCGGAAGATTCTATTTTCTTAATAAATGGTATGGAAGGATACCGTCTTAATCCATTGCTCTCTCAGGAACAGATTGCTTCCATCGTCCAAGGCTTGGCGAATCAAATCTCGAAGGATTATACTGGAAGAGAATTGGTGTTGGTCTGTATCCTGAAAGGGGCTTTCATGTTTCTCTCCGATCTGATCCGTCACCTCCAGATCCCAGTCCAAGTTGATTTTGTTCGGGTAGCCAGTTATGGGTCTGGGATGAAAACCTCTGGAAAAACTGAGATGACCAAAGACATCGAAATTCCTATTGAGAAAAAGGATGTCCTTATCATTGAAGATATCATTGACAGTGGCCGAACACTCCAGTTCCTAAAAGACCGGCTGGCGCTTTTAAATCCCTGCTCTATCAAGGTTTGTGCCCTATTAGATAAGAAAGCCCGTAGAGAGGTGGAAATGGAGGCGGATTATCTTGGAATCGAAGTGGATGACCTTTTTATCGTAGGTTACGGGATTGACTTCAACGAAAAATTTCGCCACTTACCTGAAATTTATTATGTTACTCCCATCGATCACGCAAAGGAATAGAAGATGGAAGGTTATCCTCGCCCTCCTTTTCTTGCTCTTCTTGCAAAGCCCTTCCTTCGGCCAGCCCCAGCCCGATGATACGGGTCTCTTCAGAGAAGGAGAGATCCTCCTTTCAAAAGGTGAAACGGAAAAAGCACTTTGGCGCTTTAAAAGGTTGACTGCCGAATTTCCAAAAAGTCCTCTCTTCAATGAAGCAAAATTCAGGATGGGGATCTGTTATACCCAACTCAAAAGACCTCAAGATGCCATTCGTATTCTGAACGAACTCCTCCCCACTTTCCTTTCCCCGTCCAGAATGGCACAGGTCTTTAGTCTGCTCGGGGACAGCCACCTCGAATTAAAGGATCGGCTCACTGCTCTCCATTGGTATGGAAAGGGTCTTCTCATTCCCGGTCAACCCAACGAGGAGCTAAGGAAGAAAGTCAAATCCCTCATGGATACCTTCGATACCGAAGAGGAACTAAAGTCCATTGAATCTCTCTACCGAGGGGCTTATGCAGGAGGTTATGCCAAATTGAAATTGGCCCAAGCGGCCAAGCGCCAAGGAAATGACACTCTGGCAAAAAGATTTCTAACGGAATTGGAAAAAGAATATCGAGGCATGGACTATATGCCCCAAGCCAAAGAGCTCTCGGAGACGATCCCTCTTTCCACCAGATCTAAATATACAGTGGGGGTTATCCTCCCTTTAAGTGGGATCCATCGTCCCTTTGGAGAAAGAGCCCTTCAGGGGATTCAATGCGCCATAAAAGAAGCGGACTCGCCCTTGATCTCATTGGCCATCCGTGATTCTAAGGGGAGCCCATGGGAGGCAGAAAAAGCGGTTGAGGAGTTGGTGAACAAAGAAAAAGTAATTGCCATTCTTGGCCCGCTTCTCAGTATTAATATTGATAGGGCGGCAAAAAAAGCCCGACAATTAAAAACCCCCCTTCTCACCTTTTCCCAAAAGGAGCTCCCTTCCAGCAAAGGGGATTTCGTCTTTCAAAATTCCCTCACCCCCTCAGAGCAGATTCAGACTCTTGTTGACTTTGCCATCAATGAATTGGACCTTCGCACCTTCGCCGTCTTTTATCCTAACTCCCCTTATGGACTTTATTTCAAAACCCTCTTTAATCAAGAGATTGCTCAAAAAGGGGGGAAAGTTTTGGGGGCTGTTGTTTATCAAGAGAATCAGACAGATTTCAGTCAGGAGATCAAGGGATTTTTTAAGATCGAGACCATCCAGAAATACGACTCCAGGAAAAAAAAGGATGATGAATTCAATGTAAGCGTTTCCATAGATGGGCTTTTCATCCCTGATGCTGATGACCGTGTAGGTACAATTCTCTCCCAAATGGCTTACTATGATATAAAGGGGTTGACCTTTTTAGGCACCAGCGCGTGGAATGGAGCAAGCCTGGTCTCAATTGGCGGGAAAGGAGCCGAAGGGTCGATCTTTGTCGATACATTTTTTAAAAAAGACCCCTCTCCTTTGGTCGCCCGTTTTGTAGAAGAATTTCGGAAAACATACCAGAGGGAACCCAAGACTCTCGAAGCCCTGAGTTATGATGGGGCTAAGTTCATAAAAGAAATCCTTCTATCCAAATCAGTATCCTCTCCTTCCCAACTTCAAGAAGCGCTCCGGCAGGTTAAAAATTTTCAGGGAGTTTCCGGTCTAAAAGGTTTTGGAGAAGACGGAAAAGGGATTCGAACCCTCTACATTCTGAAAGTAAATAAAGGTCAAATTGAACTGATTTCACCGTAACAACAATACAATCCCTCTCCCCCTTTGGAGACTGTGTCATCATAATGAGGGAAATGCTATGCTTGTCATTCTGAACCCTTCGCCATGTGTCACCCTGACCCTGAGTGAACCGAAGGGGAAGGGTCTTGGTTTTTGGCTCAGGGTAAACTCCGTGAAGAATCTCATGGAATCAATACCTTAGAAAACAGAGATTCTTCGGCTAACGCCTCAGAATGACATTGTGACACAGTCTCTTGACGGGGGAGGGCCTGTCTTGTGGAGTAGTAAAACATACTCCACAGGGTAAAAGTGGGGGTGAGTAAATACTCTATTATTTGAAATTTGGATTTTGGATTTGTTTAGAATTTTTGATTTGAGGTCTTAGACGTTCTGCGTGATGCGCTATGCGCTCTGCCATTTGCCAAAATCAACTACCGGTATCTTTCCAGATATCTTTTCAGGCGATTTATGCCCTCCTCGATATTCTCCATAGAATTGGCATAGCAAAATCGCATATATCCCTCTGCATTCGTTCCAAAATCAATGCCGGGCGCCACTCCAACCTTTGCCTCTTCGAGGATATCGAAGACGAATTGATAGGAATCGTTTGAAAATCTCTTTGCATTGGCCAAGATATAAAAAGCCCCTGTGGGTTCTACCGTGATTCCAAATCCCAACTCTCTAAGCTTTGGAATTAAAAAACGCCTTCGCCGGTCATAGGTCCCTCTCATTTTTTGAATATCTTTTTCGGCTTCCTTCAGGCCGGCCAAGGCGCCCCATTGGGCAAAGGAACTTGCAGAGATGAAAAGGTTCTGCTGGATTTTTTGCATAGGTCGTATGAACTCTTTGGGCGCGATGATATATCCCAGTCTCCACCCGGTCATCGCATAGAGTTTTGAAAACCCATTGATGACAAAAGCATGATCTGTGAACTCGAGAATCGTATGAGCCTCTCCTTCATAGACCAGTCCATGATAGATTTCGTCAGAAATAATAAAAGGAGAGAATTTGGCAATCTCTTTCATCCTTTCCTCAGACATCACATTTCCAGTGGGATTGGAAGGAGAATTGATCATGATCCCTTTTACCCTGGGGCCCAGTTTCTCTTCGATCATCTCGGGAAGATACTGGAAGCCCTCCTCTTCCAAGACCTCGACAAAAACAGGAGAGCCATCAACAAACCGAATGATATTGGGATAACAGGGATAATAAGGATTGGAAAGAATGACTTCTTCGCCGGGTTCCAACAGGGCAGAAAAGAGAAGAAGCATGGCTGGGGAAGTCCCTGAGGCAACAAGAATTTGTTCGGGCGACACCTTCACCTGATATTTATTCCAGTAATCCTCTGCAATGGCTTCCCTCAGTTCAATCAAACCCAGGCTGTGCGTATAATGGGTCTTGCCTTCACGGATCGAACGATAACAGGCCTCACTGATACATTCCGGGGTGTCGAAATCTGGCTCCCCTACTTCCAGATGAATGACACGCTCGCCATTCCTCTCCAGTTCTTGAGCCTTTTCCAGAACATCCATCACAATGAACGGAGGAATCTCCTGAGCTTTCTTTGAAATCATCATTTACCCCTTGTTTGTTTTTCGTAGTTCATCGTCCATCGTCCATCGTCTATTTCAGTTGGATTCTGATCGGATCTCCCCTCTTCACTTTCAAAACCTTTTGGGCATTCCCCTCATTAACAGATATCTCTAAGAAACCGCTACTGCCCAAAAGGGCAATCAGTTCCCCTTTCCTCCCTTCCAAATATCCTTTCTTCAAACCCTGGATGGCTTTCCTTCCTGCACGGATTACAAAAGGCCGGCCTTTAATAAACTTGAAAAGTTTTTCCTCATCAATATTGCTGATAAGGTTACCAAAGGCATCGATATGGAGAACCTCTCCTAATAATTTCCCTTCTTTATTAATAGGTTTTTGAAACCCAAACTCTTGCAAAGAGTTAGTTCTATATCCGAAAGCATTTGGCTTGATCCCCAACGAGAGGTGGGCCGCTATTGGGGCAAAGATGTCTCTTCCATGGAAGGTCATGCTGACTTTCGGAAGAAAATATTTCTGCTTAGTAAGGACGACCATCTGCTTCACCTTTTCCCTCTGCGCAACAAGAGTGAAGAGGCCATTATCAGGACCTACAAAAAAATGATTTTGAGTCACAATAAGAATAGGCTTCCTTCCCCCCCCTACCCCAGGATCCACTACAGAAAGATGGATTGTCCCCTTTGGGAAATAAGAATAGGTATTCGCCAGGATGAAGGCTCCTTCTTGTATATCGTGTGGTTTTACTTCATGGGTAATATCAACAAGGATACACTGAGGATTGATATTCAAAATCACCCCCTTCATCGAAGCCACATAGTGGTCTTTTTCGCCGAAATCGGTCAGCAGAGTGATAATAGGCTTCCTCATCAAACCTTTATCCTTTTTAGATTTTTTTCAAAGGGTTTTCGAATGAGTCCTTTCTCTGTGATGATGGCATGAACCAGTGAATGGGGTGTCACATCGAAGGCGGGGTTAAAGGCTTTCACCCCTTTGGGAGCGATGGGATATCCCCGGAAATGTGTAACTTCCCTTATATCTCTTTCCTCAATGGGGATGTCCAATCCAGAATCTAATGTAAGGTCGAGGGTGGACGTTGGAGCGGCCACATAGAAAGGAACGCCATGCCATTTCGAGAGAACAGCAAGGCTGTAGGTTCCAATCTTGTTTGCTGTATCTCCATTCCGGGCAATCCTATCTGCTCCTACCAGGACGAGATTGACTTGGCCCTTTTCCATCAGCCATCCTGCCATATTGTCAGTAACGATTGTCACGGGGATCTTCTTCTGAACCAACTCCCAAGCTGTCAGCCTGGCTCCCTGCATCTGAGGCCTCGTTTCATCTGCAAAGACACAGAACCGTTTTCCTTCAGCCCATGCTGCATAAATCACTCCCAGCGCTGTTCCATATCCAGCCGTGGCTAATGCCCCTGCATTGCAATGTGTAAGCACTCTATCCCCATTTTTGATGAGCCTCTTCCCAAACATCCCGATCTTGCGGTTGATTTCGATATCCTCTTTAAGAATATTGAGAGCCTCTTTCACTAACCTCTCCTTGGTCTCGTCAACTCCATGAGTGTAAACTTGATCCAATATTTTCTTCATTCGATCCACGGCCCAAAAAAGGTTGACAGCCGTTGGCCTGGTTTGCCTCATCTCACGACAAACCTTTTCAAGGCTTTTATGGAAGGCTTCAGGTTGATGAGACAGAGTCTTCTTCGCGGCGAGAGCAATTCCCATGGCGGCAGCGACCCCGATGGCTGGCGCACCGCGGATGGCCATGGTTCGAATGGCTTGCGTCACAGAAGAGGCATCCCGGCAATCCAAATACCGGACCTCCTGAGGAAGCCTCCTCTGATCAAGGATCCTCACCCGATCTCCCTTCCATTCAATCGTTTTAAATTTCATAGCGCCTAATCGCAGGTTGAGGTTAAGGTTTAGGTTCAGGAAAAAACTTATTTTCCTTTTACTCTCAGCCTTAGCCTAAGCCTCAACCTTTTAGTTTCTTTCTTAGTAATTCATTGACTAATTTGGGATTCGCCTTCCCCTTGGTCTGTTTCATCACCTCTCCTACGAAGAAACCGAAGAGTTTCTCCTTGCCTTTTCGATAATCCTCCACCTGCTTTGGATTAGCCTCCATCGCTTTTTCGATGGCTTTTTCGATCTCCCCCTCATCCAGAATTTGAACCCAGCCTTTGTCTCGAACGATCTTCTCCGGGCGTTCGCCTGTTCGATACATCTCTTCAAAAACATCTTTGGCGATCTTTCCGCTGATCGTCCCTTCTTTGATCATCGAAAGCATCTCTGCCAGATGTTGAGGAGGTATGGGACATTGATCAATCTCTCTCTCGTCGCGCTTTAACTCCCTGAGAAGGTCTCCCATCATCCAGTTGCTGACAGTCTTATAGTCAGAAAAGGAACCGACCGTTTCTTCATAGTATCCAGATAATGGTTTTGTCGAGGTGAGGATTTCGGCGTCATATTCAGGAATCTGATACTGCCGGACAAACCTTTCCTTTTTCTCATCGGGGAGTTCAGGAAGGCTTTTACGAATCTCCTCGACCCATTTTCCATCGATCCTCAGCGGAACAAGATCCGGGTCAGGGAAATAGCGATAATCATGAGCCTCTTCTTTTCCCCGCATTGAAATCGTGATCCCCTGATCAACATCCCAGAGTCGCGTCTCCTGAACCACTTTTTCTCCGTCTTCCAAGATCGCAATCTGACGCTTGATCTCATGCTCTAATGCCTTCTCCACATGGCGGAAGGAGTTCATGTTCTTCAATTCTGTTCTTGTCCCGAATTCTTTCCGGCCTTTTGGCCGGACGGAAACATTCGCGTCACATCTAAAAGTTCCCTTCTCCATATCCCCTGTGCAGATTTCAAGATATTGCAGAATCGATCGAAGTTTTCTTAAATAATCACCTGCTTCCAGTGGAGATCGGATGTCAGGTCCACTCACAATCTCAACTAAAGGAACGCCTGTGCGATTGAAATCCACATAGCTGAACGAAGCCGTCTCCGGTGTCTCACCATGCTTCAGCTTCCCGGCATCCTCCTCCATATGAATCCTGATGATATGAATTCGCTTCTTTTGTCCTTGCAACATGATTTCGATAAAGCCATCTTCCGCCAAAGGATACTCATACATGGAAATCTGATACCCTTTGGGGAGATCAGGATAAAAATAATTCTTTCTGGCAAAAAGACTGTAAGGAGCAATTCGGCAGGAGGTGGCCAACCCCAATTTAATCGCAAACTCCACAGCCTTCCGATTCACCACTGGAAGAGAACCGGGCTGGCCGGTACAGACAGGACAGGTTTGTGTATTAGGCTCTTCCCCAAATGTTGTGGAACACCCACAGAATATTTTCGATCGGGTCAGGAGCTGGGCATGGACTTCTAAGCCAATGACAGGTTCGTATTCCACAAAATCCCCCTCTCTTTCATGAGATGACTGGCTCTAAAATTATAATAAAGTCCAACCCTTGTCAAATAATGAATTTAAGAACATTGAGATTCAACAAAAGTATGTTCTCTTGACTGCGTTCTGCAAGGGACAGCAGTGAATCCCCCTCAGGGTTGACAAACCTGATTGATTCCATTACCTTAATCCAAAATGTTTAAAAATATCCAAATTCCTCCCTCATTTTCCCTGATTGAAAAAGGGAAAGTCTCTCTTCTACTTAAGGAGGAGTATAAAAACCTTCTTCTCAAGCAAGGGATTGATGATTTAAAAACTTTTCTTAAAAATTGCCAAACCTCTCACTATCTCAAAGGTCGAACTCCCCACCCCTCCATCCTCCTTGGGGATGGGAAGCGGATGGTTCTTCGCCAATATTCACATGGAGGACTGCTACGAACCATCACTGGAAACCTCTACTTCTTCGGGGCGAGATCTTTCCAAGAACTGACCTTAACAGAGGAGATTCGATCCTGTGGAATTTCCACGATCCCCTCTGTCGGCGCCATCCACCATCGCATTTTCTTCCCCTTCTACCAGGCTTATTTTCTTTCCTTAGAAGTCCCTCGCGCCTTGGATCTGATTCAATATTTTAAAGAAAGGGTTGCCCCCCCCTCCCGCGAAAATCTTTCATTGAAGCGAAAAACTATTCGCTCTGCCGGCCTCCTTATTCGACAATTTCACCAGGCCGGATTTTTCCATGGCGACCTTCAGCTTAAAAACATTCTGGTAGCAGGAGACCAACTTCTTCTCATCGATTTTGATCGCTCCTACCGAAAACCGAATCTCTCTATCCATAAAAAGATGAAGAATCTTTTTCGCCTCAATCGTTCTGTGGAAAAGTGGAAACGCCTGGGGTTGCCGATCACTCGCACAAACCGCTGGCGTTTCTTTCTGGCTTATGCAGGGGATGACAGAAAGATCCGGGAAGCGATGGAAAGAGCGCTTCGAACCTATTCTCATCGCTTTTTATTCTACCGATTCGGCTGGGCGGTTGAAAAAATTATGGGGTCCTAGGGGTCTAGGGTTCTAGTAGATCGATCCCAAATTAACGTGTCAACAAATCTTTGTAGCCGCAACCTTTAGGTTGCGCCATTTTCGTTCCGGTGATACCGGAGCGGCTACCGTTTATGGTTTGTAATTGTATTTTGGAATCGCTCTACTAGGGTTCAAGGGGATAAGCAAATTATTTAGACATAGGCCAATGAGTCATTGAGTCTATAAGACGTAAGGACGCTACGATGCAAAGACATTTTTTGAAAAAAACCACTTGAACCCATGAACCCTTGAATCCTTGAACCCTAAATGGTTTTAAAAAACTCCCTCAAGGGTTGAATAAGATAACGGGTGTGAAAAAAGAAGATAAGATCCTCCGCTTTCACCCACCCCTCTGAAGTTAAAACGAAGCGTTGAGAACCCCTCTTGAGAGGCTGCTTCTGCCGCGGTCGTGATAACAGGATGGCCCATATCTCCACCATGCGGATGAGGATGGCAAAGGATGACTCCGCCTCTAAAAGAAGAAGCCTCTTGAATACTCAAGAGGCCTTCCAACTGAATCCCGGCAGATGGAATAAATACTTTTTCTTCTTTCATCCTATTTTAGACAATGGCAGAATTTCCTGACGAATCTCTCGGAATATCCCTCTCCTTTCTTTTTTTATGGGTTTCTCTTTCTCAGAAGATTCGATCTTTGCGTCGACCTTCCCTTTTATCCATTCCAAGATATTTCTTAAAATCTCTAAAAACCGAACCTCAAAACGGGTGACGTCTTCGCTCTCAATCCTTTCATTGAGCGATTTCAGCCATTCGTCCAACTTTTTTTGTAATTCTTTTAAAACCAGAATTAGGTGAGGATCCGTTTCTCCCTTTTCCTTTTCTTCCTGGACAAGGATTATCCGGTATCCCTCTACTCTTGTCTCCCTAAATATCTCCTGTTTCAAAAAGGAAAAAGAACCGAAACCCAAACCAATTCCTACGATAAGGATCAGAAAGAAAGATATGAGAGGAACAAACCATTTCTTCATTGTCTACAAACACCTCGATCCCAAAAAAAATGGCGGGCGATGCGGGAGTTGAACCCACGGCCTTTGGTTCCGGAGACCAACGCTCTATCCAACTGAGCTAATCGCCCAGATTCGAATTCTATTTATCACAATTTGACAGAGACTGTCAACCCTTCGACTCCCCGGCCTGAAGGCCGTGGCTTGCCTTCGACCCGAGCTCAGGCCGAGGGGCTCAGGGTTGACCCTGCACTTCGATAAACTCAGTGTCCTGAGCTTGCCGAAGGAAGCGGCGCCTCTTTACCCCGCCTTCAAAGGCGGGGCTTGGCGCCGCCGAATGGGTCAATTTTTTCTATTGACATAAAGCGATTCGATCTTATAAGATGAGGCCATTTCTAATTCCTTCCTCTCCAAAAGGACAAAAAGATTTCTGCCAAATTAAGAGCCAATGATATCTGGTTGAATTTTGGGGGTGTCGCTGCCCTTTCAGGCGTCAGCTTTGATGTCAGAGAGGGAGAGATGCTGGCCGTCATCGGGCCCAACGGGGCTGGGAAAACCAGCATCCTCAACTGCATCAATGGATTTTATCGCCCCCAAAAAGGGGAGATGGTTTTTGAAGATCATAACATTTACCACCTCCCCCCTCACCAAATTGCCAGGTTAGGCATTGGGCGAACCTTCCAGAATATTGAACTCTTCACAGGACTCTCTGTCTTGGACAATCTGATGGCAGCCAGACATCTCCATTTGAAACGGGGCGCTTTCGCTGGCGCGATATATTTTGGTCCCGCCCGCAGAGAGGAGATCAGACACCGAGAAGTTGTAGAGGATATCATCGACCTTCTTGAAATGGAACCATACCGGAAGAGGGTAGTGGGTCTCCTTCCTTATGGCGTGCGAAAGCGGGTCGAGTTGGGAAGGGCTCTTGCCCTCGAGCCCAAACTCCTCCTGCTCGATGAACCCATGGCTGGAATGAACCTCGAGGAGAAAGAAGATATGGCCCGATTCATCATCGACATCCATGAACTCAAGCAGATCCCCATTGTTTTAGTGGAACATGATATGGAAGTGGTGATGGACATCGCAGAGAGACTGGTCGTCCTCGATTTCGGAAAGAAGATTGCTGAAGGAAGCCCGGAGGAGATGAGGCAAAACCCGTTGGTGATCCGGGCCTATCTGGGAGAAGAGGAGGCTGGTGAAAACAATTGAAAAATGCAAATTGTAAATTGCAAAGTTTTAAATGGAAAATAAAAAGTGTTGGCAATCAGTGAAAGGTGTGACTGAATGGATAAGCTGAAGCCCCAATCACTATCACCCGTCACTGTCACGAACATCATTTTGCATTGGACTTAGTTTTTTATGACTGAGAACACCCTGCCGAAGCTTCTCAAAAAGAATGCTGAAAAATATGGCGATCGAAGGATTGCCATGAGGGTGAAGGATCGTGGCATCTGGCAGCGGTTTACCTGGAGAGATTATTATGAGAGTGTCAAATATTTTTCACTCGGCCTCATCTCCCTCGGGATGAAAAGAGGAGACAAGATTTCGATTCTCGGAGAGAATAAACCTGAAATCTTTTGGGCTGAATTAGCGGTCCAGGCAGCCGGTGGTACAGCGGTCGATATCTATACGGACTGCACACCCCCTGAAGTCAAATTCTATGTTACGGATTCGGATTCAACATTCGTCGTGGCTCACGACCAGGAACAGGTGGATAAATTCCTTCAGATCAAAGACGAACTCCCCCTGGTAAAAAAAGTGATTTATTGGGATCCGAAAGGATTATGGAATTATGAAGATCCGATTTTGATCAGTTTTCCCAATATGATCCAACGGGGCAAGGATTATGAAAAGAACCATCCAGGTCTTTTTGAGGAGAGTATTGAAAATGGAAGGGGAGAGGAGATCGCCCTGATCTGCTATACTTCTGGAACGACGGGCTTGCCCAAAGGAGCCATGATCAGCCATAGGGGACTGGTGGCCATTGCTCAAGCCTGGCGTGATGTCGACCATTGGTCTGATCAGGATCGATATGTTTCTTTTCTCCACCCTGCATGGATTACAGAGCAGGCTGTTGGCGTTGCCGGTCAACTGGTCTCAGGCATGGAGGTCAATTTCCCTGAAGAACCAGAAACCGTCCAGGAGAATATCCGAGAGATCGGCCCGACTATTCTCTTCTTCGCACCCCGCTTATGGGAAAACATCAATCGAATGGTTCAGGCGAAGATTACCGATACTTCGGCCCTGAGAAGATGGATTTATCACCTCCTCTTGCCCATCGGTTATAAAACGGCTGAATATCGTTTGACTAAAAAACGCTTGGGAATACTTTGGAAATTGCTTCGTCAAATGGCTCATTGGGTCCTCTTCCGTTCCCTCAGGGATCGGGTGGGGCTTTCCCGGATTCGATGTGCCTATACCGCAGGAAGCGCCGTCAGTCCAGACATCCTTAATTATTTTCAGGCGATCGGTGTGAACATTAAACAACTCTATGGTGGATCTGAACAAGGACTGGTCACAATCCACCTGGATGGCGAGATCAAATATGAAACCTGCGGACCCCCTATGCCAGGAGTGGAGGTCCGTCTCTCACCTGAGGGTGAAATATTGGTGAAAGGCGACAACATCTTTTCAGGATATTACAAAAATATTGAAGCTACCCAGGAGAAGATCCGCGATCGCTGGTATTATACTGGCGATTTCG
>Ga0210051_1002961_pt1 | contig 17040 bp, 16 predicted proteins | sample CryGey092014_all_FD_185464 | JGI IMG/M metagenome (GOLD analysis project Ga0210051, IMG submission 185464) | Groundwater microbial communities from aquifer - Crystal Geyser CG23_combo_of_CG06-09_8/20/14_all (SPAdes) (version 2) | ecosystem: Environmental > Aquatic > Deep subsurface > Groundwater... | reverse complement strand
CCCACACATAACTTACAACGCAAAAGTATTGTGAAGCCTTTCTTTAAGCCTTCGCAATCCTTGCGCGTGAAGTTTTAATAATTTTTCCCGATTATATGCGTCATCTTTATTAATATAAATTTCACAATATATAAGCTTCCATGGAGTATATTTACTAGTATGATAAGATTTTTTATTATTATGTTCTGCTAACCTCTTTTTTAAATCAGAAGTACAACCAATATACAAGCTTTTATTTTTTAAAGATTGTAATAAATATACATATTGTAAGTTATGTGTGGGGTTCATTTTCATTTAATCTATAAAAATTTTCAAAAATTTTTACCACCAATATCGGGCCGGTGCCGCCTGGCGTCGGCGTATACCAGCCGAAATTTTCAATTTTCAATTTATAATTTTCGGTTTCAGATATATTAAAATCTCCGCTTATTTTACCATTTTTATCAAATGAATAACCAAAATCAATTATTCCCGCGCCTTGTTTCAACATTCCCGGCTTTATTAAACCTGCAACGCCAGTTCCGCTAATAATCAAGTCGTAATTTTTTAATCCGCCAGCTGACGGACTGGATAAATCGCCACCTTTTTCAAAAATAGTCATTTCTTTTATTTTTTGATTCATCAACCAAACCGCAATCGGTTTGCCGATTAAAAAACCCGCGCCAACCATGGCAATTCTTAAATCATAAATCTTAAATCTTAAATCATTTAATATTTCTTTAACAACTTCGACTGGTGGCGGCAAAACCTGATTACGACCGACATAAAATGCGCCGAGGGCGCGCTCTCCCAAAACATCGACGTCCTTTTCGCGCGGAATGACATTTAAGATATAATGTTTATTAATCTGCTCCGGCAAGGGCAATTGAACAATCACTCCGCCGACTTTTTTTAATAAAGCGATTTTGCCGATTTCTTTTCTTAAAAAATCATTCGTGAATCCGCCAGCCGACTCTTGAAAATCATAAATCCGAAAATCAATACCGAGTTCTTTGGCGACTTTTTCTTTTTGTTTTAAAAAACTTTTTGATGCCGAATTATCTCCGACCAAAATTGCCGCAAAAATTTTATTCGGCTTCGGCCGTAATTTTAATTCGTCAATAATTTTTTGAGCAATTTGCTTACCATCAATAATATTCATTTTAAAATTTTAACATAAATTTAAATATTTTCGTAATACTTTATTACATAATCTTTTTTAGAGATTGTCAACCCTTCGGCGAGCTCAGGGCAAGTTCCCTTTATTGTGATAGCAAGTAAATCTATCTGCCAGCCTTTTTCATCATTAACCATTTCCGGATTATGATTGGCATATAAAGACGCTGTTCTTTGTAATTTTGTGAGTTTGGCGCCGGTGAGCTGGTCTTCGGCGGAAATTTGGCCAATGTTCTGTTGTTTATCGTTTTCCGAGTGTAATTTTTCCACATCGCGTACGGTTTTTACTTCCACAAACACCAATGTTTTATTCGGCGCTTTGGCAATTATATCTATTTCGCCCCATTTTTGCCTGAAATTCCGCTCAATAATCTTATATTTGTTATCCACAAGATATTCACAGGCGATATCTTCACCTATTTTACCAAGTTGAGATTTATAGGTCATTTGTTATAATTATAACAGGTGTTGTAAATTATACCACCGCCTTAGTATGTATGTCTTGTAAAATTTTTACACACGATACACAAAATTATGGAAATAAGTAATGAATATATTCGTGGTTTAGTTGAGGGAGAGGGGTCTTTTACTTTTAGTACAACCCGTAAAAAAGTTGATGGAACAAGATATAAGCTTCCAGCTTTTGTAATTTCTTTGCATATTCGCGACAAGCATCTATTACAGATGATTAGAGATAAACTGGGTCTAAAAAGTAAGATTTATTATAAGATACCTATGGTGAACATACAGAATGCGAAAACCGGAGTTAAATATTTGAGTGAAAGGCAAGCCATTCTTGTAGTAAGAGATTTCCAGCAGCTTAAAGATATAATTATTCCTTTTTTCTATAAAAGATTAAGGGGATACAAGAGTGTCCAATTTATAGAATGGCTCGAAAAAATCGGTAGCGATTCTGAAATTTCAGATAGATTTAAATCATTGTATCGTCTTTATAAATGGGGAATGTACGATAAGCTCCCTAAATTTACGGAAAAATTTAAAGAATAATACTCGATATTGGTGATGTTTGTGTAATTTTTACACAAGTTATACAAAATATAATTGCACAACTTGTGTAATTTTTACACACGAAAAACGCCACTTTCAAAAAACCCGCGTTTTACGCATGTTTAACACTAGTGGCCGTTTTCAGTGTAAAACACTTTTACTGTTAAACACTTTTTGTTTAACACTTTCCCACAATGTTTCACACTGTTTTACACATTTTGTCAAAATATCGTCTTACGGAAACGATAAAATAAAAAAATTATCATAAACTAAAATCAAATGATAATTTTGTCGGTTCTTTTTCTTTTTGCGGAATCATTAAATACCCTTGCCTTTTGGCGAGTTCGTATAAATCTTTTGTAATTTTAACGTCGTTCAAGCAATAATTTTTTAATTCTTCTATTTTGCCATCATGATATAAGCCGGCGGCTTCCAAGCTGTGGCCGTTTTTCCCGTAACCTAAATTAGTTTTTGCCAAAATATCCAAACCAACGCGACGACCGAGCGCAAATTCAATTTCGTCTAAAATATCAATACGCGGAATTGAAAAAATGTCAAAATCGCCGATGAAATGTTTTTGAAGCACAGGCAAATCAAAACGGCTGATACTAAAACCGACAATCACTCCGGCGTTTTTAATCATCTCGCCGACAGCCGTTAATTCATTTTCTTCAAAAGTAAAAAACTTATCTTGATTATAAGAATAAACTCCGACTAAAGAAACTTCCAAAGCGTCGAAATTATCGCGCCCCACATCATAAAAAGTATTTTTTGTTTCAATATCTAAAACAATAATGTCTTTTTCTTCCAAAATAAAAATCTAGAAAATTCTTACTGCTTGCTACTTACTGCTTGTAGCGCTTTCTTAATTTTATTCAATAATTGTTTGTCTTCTTTCAATTTCTCCCGCGCCGCTTCCATCCCCACCCCCAATTTTTCTCCTTCAAAACTATACGTATTCCCCGCTTTGCTTACAACGCCCGCTTTAATCGCGCAGTTCAAAATATCGCCCGCGTATGATATGCCTTCGCCATACATAATGTCAAACTCGGCGACTTTGAACGGCGGCGCCACTTTATTTTTCGCCACTTTCGCTTTAACACGATTGCCGACAGAATCTTCGCCTTTTTTAATTTGCGCGATGCGACGAATATCTATTCTCACTGAAGCGTAAAATTTCAAAGCCCGTCCGCCTGAGGTGGTGGTCGGATCGCCATACCCCATCATTCCTATTTTATCGCGCAATTGGTTTATAAAAATAATCAGGGTGTTTGATTTGGCGGAGATTGCCGTAAGTTTTCGCAAGGCTTGCGACATCATTCTCGCCTGGAGCCCGATATATTGCGCCCCCATTTCGCCTTCAATTTCAATTTTCGGCGTGAGCGCCGCAACAGAATCAATAACAATAATATCAATTATCCCCGAACGCACCAAACTTTCCAAAATATTCAGCGCCTCTTCGCCGGAATCTGGCTGGGAAACAATAAGTTCATTGATTTTTACGCCGATTTTTTTCGCATATTCCGGGTCCATAGCGTGTTCCGCGTCAATAAAAGCCGCTTTGCCACCGGTTCTCTGGGCCTCGGCAACAGCATGAAGAGCTAAGGTTGTTTTGCCAGAACTTTCTGGACCGAAAATTTCAACAATTCTTCCTCTCGGAAAACCGCCGACACCCAACGCCATATCAAGAGAATAAGAACCTGTTGGGATAACCGCCACATCAACTTTTTTTATATCGCCCAATTTCATTATCGCCCCTTCGCCGAATTTTTCTTGAAGAGACTCAAGAAGATTGTCTAAGTCGCTGCCTTTTTTATTTTTTATTTCGTCTTTTGACATAATATTAATTTACAATTATCAATTTCTAATTTTCATTAAATTTTCAATGATTTAATTTTCAAACTCTTTTATTATTTAGTGTTTTAAAAATTGAAAATTGTTTTATTGATTGAAAATTGAGAATTAAAAATTTGTTTATAGTTGGTATATTATTTCTCTTTCAACTTTTATTTCTTTGCCTAAAAATCTTTTGACTTTAAATTCTATTTTATTGACGCCCGACTGAAGCTGATATTCTTTTTTAAACTCCCCGTTTTTTTCAACGGGAATTTCCTCATTGTTAATTGTGAGTTTATCAAAAAAATCGCTTACTGTCCCGTTTATTTTTATAAATTGTTCATTTGTTATTTCACCGCTGTTTACCGGCCGATTTATTTTTATTTCCGGAATGCCGAGCAAATCATCTATTTCAAACGCTAAATAAATTATAACAAAAAATAAAATAATTGCGATTGAAATTATTTTCCTGTTTTTTCTCTTAGGAGCGAACCGATTAATAGGAAGCCGGTCGCTTTTTTTAATATCTGCAATTTCTTCTTTATAAACGCTCCATAAATAATCGCCGTTAATTCCCAAAATTTCCGCAATTTTCATTAAATAACCGCGAGCGTAAGGAAACGAAGGTGTTTTTTTAAAATCGCCGGAAATAAAATCGTCTAAATAATCCCTGGAGATCCCCGACATCTCGGATAATCTTTCCAAATTCAAACCGCGCAAGCTTACAGCTTCACTAAATAATTCTTGAAATGTTTTTTTATCACTCATGCCAATGTGATTAACCGAGCACTCAAAAATTATTTAATAAAATCTTTGAATACTCATAATTATTTATATTATCATAATATCTATTTTAATACTCAATTGAGTGCTTGGTTACTATCACATTGAGCACCGAGCACTCAACGCTTTGAGTGCTCAGCAAAGGTTTTATAGACCCAGCACATAACTTTATATATAGCCTTTTATTAAAATTATGCGCTGGGTAAAAAGCCCTTTATAAATAGATTTCTCTCGGCTTGGCCCCTTCTCCGGGCCCGATAATTCCTTTTGCCTCCATTATATCAAGCAAGCGGGCGGCGCGCGCGTATCCGACTTTCAAACGGCGCTGTAAAAGAGAAGCCGATGCTTTGCCGGCCACCCTTACAACTTCAACCGCCTCATCATATAATTCGTCGTCTTCGTCCGAACCGGCATATTCGTCAAAAACATCGCTATTTCTATTATCTTTATTGTCAACGTTTTTTCCGTTTTCAAATGCCACGGCTTCAATTTCAATGTTGGAATTTTTTTCTCTTATGAAATCGGCTACTTTTTTAATCTCTTCCTCTGAAACATAAGCCCCTTGAATACGTTTCGGTTTTGAAAGTTCCGAAGAAATAAAAAGCATATCGCCTCCGCCGAGAAGTTTTTCCGCTCCGGCTGAATCCAAGATGGTACGCGAATCAATCTGCGAAGCGACCTGCAAAGCCACGCGCGAAGTGATGTTCGCCTTAATTAATCCCGTGATTATTTCAACCGACGGTCGCTGGGTAGAAATAATTAGATGAAGACCGGTCGCCCGCGCCATTTGCGCCAAACGCACAATCGCGCCTTCAACCTCCCGACCATAAGTCGCCATTAAATCAGCCAACTCGTCAATAATTATTAAAATATAAGACATCGCTTCGTCTGGATGTTTTTTATTATAACTTTTGATGTCGCGCGAACCGGCCTTCATTAAAATTTCATAACGCTTATCCATTTCGCCAAGCGCCCAACGAAAAACATTGGCCGCTTTTTTTGTCTGGGTGACAACCGGAGAAATTAAATGCGGCAAGCCGTCATAAATTGAAAGTTCAACGCGTTTCGGGTCAATTAAAATCATTTTTAAAGTCTGGGGAGAATTTTTATAAAGAAGCGAGATTATTAAAGAATGTAAAGCGATTGATTTGCCACTGCCTGTGCTTCCGGCGATTAAAAGATGGGGCATTTTTTCAACATCGGCAAATATCGGCTCGCCACTCACATCCCTACCTAAAACCATTCCCAAAAGTCCGGCTGACGCGAATTCTGAATAATGCATTAAGCTCCCCAGGCGGACAACCGCCGCGGCCTTGTTCGGCACTTCAATGCCAACCAATGACTTGCCGGGAATCGGCGCCTCAATCCTAATCGGATGAGCTGCTAAGGCCAAAGCAAGGTCTGAATTTAACGCGGTAATCCGCGATATTTTCACTCCTTCGGCCGGCTTTAAAGTATAACGCGTCACTTTGGGGCCGATGTTTATTTCTCCCATTTCTACTGGAATGCCAAAACTTTCCAAAGTCCTTTTAATAATATTAGCGCTGGTGCGAAGGTCGCCGGCAGTCGGCTTTTCAACCGACGAACACAAAAGTTCCAAGGGCGGAAAAACATAATTAATTGGCGCGGACGATTTAAAAGAAGTATTTTTCTTTTTTATCGGCCTTGGTTCCGCTGCCGATTCCGCCACCACAATATCATCTATTTTGTTTTCGTTATTTTTTTCCTTTTTTTCTTCTTCAGCTTCGGGAATTGCCAGAGGTTCAACCGCTATTCCCTGTTTTTGCCGCCTGACTTTAATCGGAATATTAAAAATCACTAAAATTGAAACAATAATCGCCGCTACAACAATCACCAACGCTCCCACATAACCAAAAAGATTTTTTAAAGAACCAACCGCCATCCCGATAAATCCTCCCTTATCGGGAAAAATAATATCAATCAATCCTAGACCCGATAAAACAAACAACACCGAACCGATAAAAGTAATCGCGTAAATTTTCCGGCGCTCGGAAATTAAAAACGCGCCCGCCATCATAAAGAAAATCAACGGCAGAAGATAATATCCCCAGCCAAAAAGAGTTTCAAAAATGCCGTAAAAAAATTTACCCACCGGCCCCGCGGCGCTCACGCGCGCCAATATCAAAAGAGCGCCGATACAGCCGTAAATAATCGCCCAAACGCTTTTTTTGGTTTCATGATGAAGCCGATATTCCTCGGTGATGACGGAAAATTTTTCTTTTTTAACGTCCGTTAATTTTTTCTTTCTGTTTGAATTCTTTTTTGACATAGTGTTCTTAAATTTTAAAACAATCCTTTTAATTAAGCAACAAATTTATGCGTGCCCTATTTACCCCGCACCTTTGAAAGATATTAAACGCCAGTTTGTTTTTCTTAGTAGGATATACTCATTCACAAAATGAACAATTTGTGAAAAAATGTTTAATCTAAGAAGCGTTTGTGAAAAACACAATCTTTCAAGGGTGCGGGGTTTACTATTTACTAATTACTATTTACTATTTTATTAATGTTAATTCTCGGACTTGACCCGGGGTCGGTGCGTGTCGGCTACGGGCTGATTGAAAAAAATAAAAACAATCTCACGCTTGTTAAAAGCGGTTTATTGAAAATCAAAAGCCGCGACAAACAGCAACGGCTCTTGGAATTGGAAAAAGATTTTTCCAAACTGATTAAAAAAACCAAACCCGAGCTGGTTATTCTGGAAAAATTATTCTTTATGAAAAACCTCAAAACCGCGCTGGAAGTGGCGCAATCGCGCGGGGTCTTGACATTATTAACGGTTAAATACAAAATACCCTTACTGGAATTTTCACCGTCTGAAATAAAAATAGCCGTTACCGGCTACGGACGAGCGGATAAAAAAGCGGTTGCCAAGATGGTCGCCCAAATCCTGAAAGTCCCGAAAATTAAAGAAATAGACGATGTTACTGACGCAATTGCCGCGGCAATAACCGGAGCGCATCATATTTAAATTTAAAATAAAGGTCGCAAAAAGTTCTTTAAAGCAAATGGCAATAATAGATTCATTAAATAAAGACGACGACGCTTGCCCGGAATGCGGTTCTAATTTGGAAGGCGGAATTTGTCCAGATTGCGATATAGACGGAAAATTGGATGAAGAAGAATCTCCTCTGGAAATACCCGGAAGTGATGACGAAGATTGGGTTAAATAAAAATTAAGGGTGGCTTTTATCCCCCACATATGCATATGTGGGGGATTTAGTTTTTATCTCATTAGACTTATAATAATCGCTAAATATGACAAAAAAAATAAAATCAAAAAATAAAAAATTCTTATTAAAAATATCTGCCGTCCTATTACTGATTATTTTAGGGGCGAGTTTTTGGACTATAACGAAAATTTCCCAAATAGCGAAAAGTTTGCCCGACCCGAAGCAATTTTCCAGCCGTCAAGTTTCCCAATCAAGTAAAATTTACGACCGCACCGGCAAAGTTTTGCTTTATGAAATTTATAATGAAGAAAAAAGAACTGTGGTCCCGTTTGAAGAAATCCCCGAATATGTCAAAAAAGCCACTATTAGTATTGAAGACAAAAATTTTTACAACCACGGAGGATTTAGTGTCGCTTCTATGATAAAAGGGGTAATTATTGAGCCACTCACCGGTCAAAGAGACCGCGCCCGTGGCGGTTCAACCATCACCCAACAACTGGCAAAAAACGCTTTTCTAACATCGGAAAGAACCATTGAAAGAAAAGTCAAAGAATTGATTTTGGCTTATTGGATAGAACAGCGCTATTCCAAAGACGAAGTTCTCAATCTTTATCTTAACCAAATTCCTTACGGCTCAAATGCCTACGGCATTGAATCTGCCAGCCAGATTTATTTCAATAAATCCGCCAAAGAGCTTAATTTGGCGGAAGCCAGCTTATTGACAAGTTTGCCGAAGGCGCCGACTTATTATTCTCCCTGGGGGATCCACAAAGAAGAATTATTGCAACGCAAAGATTATGTTTTGAAACAAATGCTTGATTTGGGATTTATTGACGACGAAGAATTTGAACGGGCGCGAAAATTTGTTTTCAAATTTTCCGAACCCACGCTCGGCTCCATAAAAGCGCCGCATTTTATAATGATGGTTAAAGATTATTTAGCGAATAAATACGGCGAAGATTTTTTGGAAAAAGGCGGATTAAAAATCACCACAACGCTTGATTATGAAACACAGGAAATCGCCGAACGAGTTATTTGGGAAGGCGCCACCCGCAACGAGAAATTATATAAAGGCAAGAACGCCGCTTTAATCGCTCAAGACCCGAAAACCGGCGAAGTTATCGCCTTGGTCGGTTCGCGTGATTATTTTGACTCTAAAAATGAGGGAAATTTTAATGTGGCGGTTCAAGGATTAAGACAACCCGGTTCGGCTTTCAAGCCGTTCGCTTATTTAACCGCTTTTGGAAAAGGATATTTGCCGGAAACCGTTGTTTTTGACGCGCCAACCGAATTTGTTCCGAATAATCCCAAATGTCCGGCAATTGTAAATTTTTTAAATGAAGACGACGATTGTTATCATCCCCAGAATTTCGACCATCTTTTCCGCGGGCCGATAAATCTCCGCAACGCGCTCAGCCAATCAATCAACGTTCCGGCGGTAAAAGTTCTTTATTTAGCCGGATTGGAAAATACGATTAAAACGGCAAAAGACTTTGGTATTACCACATTAAGAGATTCTAATTTTTATGGACTGTCTTTGGTGTTGGGCGGCGGAGAAGTTAAGCTGATTGATTTGGTTAACGCTTACTCGGTTTTCAGCCAAGACGGAATAAGGCATAATCAAAAAATAGTCTTAAAAATAGAAGACGCTAAAGGAAATATTATGGAATCTTCTTCAGACCAAGCTGTCCAAGTTTTTGAGCCGCAATACGTCCAAATACTTAATGACGTGCTTTCTGATGAAAATGCCCGACGTCCGCTTTACAGTGGAAGTTTCGGCTTAACTGTTTTTGAGGACCGACAAGTCGCTATGAAGACCGGGACCACTAATGATTATCGGGACGCTTGGACAATGGGCTACACTCCTTATCTTGCAGTCGGCGTCTGGGCCGGAAATAACCACCAGGAACCGATGGAAAAAAATGCCGGTAGTATTTTAGCGACTCTTCCGATTTGGAACGCTTTTATGAAAGAAGCTTTACAGAAATACCCGAATGAAACTTTTAATAAGCCGCCGGAAACTAATCTTATGGAAATCACCAAGCCGATGATTAACGGCCAATATTACGTCAATGGAATAATTAATGACATTCTTTATTATATTGATAAAAACGACCCACTTGGACCGATGCCGCAAAATCCCGCCAACGACCCGCAATTCATAAATTGGGAAATCTCCACCCAACGTTGGTGGCAAGGGAGCAGCTAAATCACAGCAAGGCAAAAATATTTTTCTTCAACCCGCTCACGCCGAGCACTCAAAGCGTTGAGTGCTCGGCTGCGCTTTCGTTTAAGTTTTAGAAAAATCTTTTTGCCTTGCCAATATTATATTCTTGGATAAATTATCTCGAAGAACATCCCGCAGGCGCGGCAAGCTTGGTTCCCGCGAAGCGGGATTGCCGCGCCGAGGGTGAAGAAAATTTTGTCGCTGGAATAAAATTATTCTGCTTCTAAGAGACAATTTATCCGAGAACAATAGAGGAGAATTTTAATTCTTAATTGGCATTAAGATGTAAAACCAAGATTCGTCTTGAGAAGATTTTATGATTGCCGGCTTGTTTGAATCGCTTAACCCCAAAAAAACATTTTCCGATTTTACGTTTTTCAATCCGTCTAAAAGAAATCTCCAATTAAAAGAAATTTCCATTTGGCTTTCCGCCATTTTTTGAATTTTTGCCGGCACAAGATATTTATTTTCTCCAACGCTTTGACTAGTGGAAAAAACTTCTATATTTTTGGCGTCTTTATTAATAATAATTTTTATTTCATTAAACCGGTCGCTGAAAATACTGTTTAATTTAACGGCATTAATAAGCTCTTCCGCGCTTAAAATCATTTCCGCCTCAATGCTTTTGGGAATAATTTGCTGATAATCGGGGAATTCTCCATTAATCAACCGGGAAATTATTTCCGTGTTTTCCGTTTTAAATAAAATTTGATTGGAATCAATATAAATTTCCGTTTTTTGCTCGTCATTTATTTGAATTTCCTTAATAACTTCTTGAATGGTTTTTAAAGGAATAATTATTTTGAAATTTTTATCAAAAGTTGATTCAAATTGATTATTATTAATTGTTTTTTCGGAAAGCCGAAATGTGTCTGTGGCCGCCAGTTTTAATAAAGTTGCTTGGTAATCAAATAAAATTCCGCTTAATTCCGGCCGATTATCAATCGTGGCGGAATTAACCACAGAAACCAACGCGTCTTTTAATAAAGAATTTTTAATTTGGATATTTTGTTTATTATTTTCTATTTTAGGGATTATTGGGAATTCTTCTTTTTTAATTCCTTGAATTTCCGCTTGATAATTATCTGTTTTAATTATTAATTTATCTTTTTTTAATTCCAAATTTATTTTTTCAACTTGAAGATTATTAATAATTGAATTAAAAATATTTAAGGGAATTGTAATACTTCCATTTTCAATAATTTTTCCGGAAATAAAGGTGGTAATCGCCAATTCTAAATTAGTAGCCGCCAGTTTTATTTTATTATCAAAAGATTCTATTAAAAAATTTTTAAGAATTGGCAGTGATTGATTTTCCGCGTAAATTTTTTCAATAGATCTTAAACCGTCTTTTAAATTTTTTTTAAGAATAATTAATTTCATTTTAGTTTTTTAATTATAATAATAAATATATAAATTAAAATAGTAGTTTTAGTAGTGTTTGTGAAAGTTGTGGATAACTTTATAAATACTAACTTATTTTAATTTTTATTCATTAAATAATTGTTTATTATTTGTGGAAAGCGATAGGAAATTTTTTTATTAGTTTTTACCCAGTATCTTTTAATAAAAGGTGCTGGGTTTATGAATTTTCGTTTATTATTTCTTTTAATAAAATTATTTTTTGGTTTAATTGGTGATTAGTGTTTATTTCTCTAGATATTTTATCATAAGAATGAATAATTGTAGTGTGGTCTCTTTTACCCAGCTTTTCCCCAATATCCGGATAAGACATCCCCAATATTTCCCTTAAAAGAAAAACTGATATATGGCGAGGTTCCAGTGTTATTTTCCTTCTGGATTGGCCGGTTATGTCTTCTGGCGGAATTTCAAAATACGCGGCAACGGAATTTATTATTTGGCTGGGAGTCGTTCGTCTGCTTGATTGCTGGATCACATTATTGATAATTTCTTCAACGATTTTCGGTTCTAAATCAATATTTTTAACTTCTTTATAAAAAAGTATTTTATTTAAAATACCCTCTATTTCCCTGATGTTTCTTTGGACTTTTAAGGCGATTAATTCGCAGATTTTATCCGGCAAGTCGCCGTTTATTTCCGACAGCTTGGTTTTAATTATCGCCATTCTCATTTCATAATCGGGGTAAGTTATATCTGCCGCCATCCCGCCCTCAAATCGCGAGCGTAATCTTTCGTGAAGTGTTGGGATGGCCGCTGGCGCCCGGTCGGAAGAAATAATTATTTGTTTATTATTTTCGTATAAAACATTGAAAGTGTGGAAAAATTCTTCTTCACTTCTTTCTTTACCACCGATAAATTGGATGTCGTCAATAATTAAAACGTCTATATTCCGATATCTATTTTTTAAATCCTCCATTCTTTTATTACGGATGGCGGTTACCACTTCATTGACGAATTTTTCCGAATGAACATATTTCACTTTCACTTTATTTTTATAAGTTTTTTTAATCTCATTTCCAATTCCTTGAATCAAATGAGTTTTCCCCAAACCGGTTCCGCCGTAAATGAAAAACGGATTATATTTTTTTCCGATATTTTTAATTACCGCGAGACTGGCGGCGTAAGCCAGCTCATTAGACGAGCCGACTATAAAGGAGTCCAATTTATAACGCGGGTGAAGTCCAGATTCTTGGTCGATTTTAAGTTCGGGGATAATCATTTGTTTTTCAAAACCTTCGGCGATGTTGTTGAAAAACGCCACTTTGTTTTTAATGACGGCGTAATCGATTTTTTTAATCGAATCGTCGTGATTTTTTAAAATTTCAAAAATTATTTTGTGATATTTGTTTCGCACCCATTCCTTGGAAAAATTATTGGCCAAGCCGATGATTATTTCGCCGTCTTTTTTCTTTTCAACTAAAGAACTATTTTTAAACCAAGTAAGAAAATTCGGCCTCGAAATTTGGAGTTCTATTTCCGATAAAGTTGTTTGCCAAAGTTGATCTAATTCCATTTGTTATTCATATTATTGACTACTCCCATTATGTCAAACGGCAGATTTTTAACATTATGTGGATTGCCTGTGGAAAACTATTTCTGTATAATGTTTAAATATGAACCCCCACACCATAACGAATTGTGATGGGGTGAATTTAAGATTATAAAATTCAAATGAATTAAAATATTATTCTATAAATTATTATGGAATAAAATATAAATTCGTTTGGTGTGGGGGTGAAATCTCTTTCCGAAATCAAAAGCCAATTTTCCAAGACTCAGCGCGAAGCCGAGGAGCGCGATGCCAAGCGCCGGGCGGAAAAAAATAATTTATCTTACGCCGACCTTTCAACAAGTCCAGTTAGTATTGAGGCATTAAATTTAATTCCGGAAGAATCCGCTAAAAAGAATAAAATTGCCGTTATTGAGGCCAACCAAGGCAAGGCGGCAATAATAGTTTACGACCCAAACGCCGAAGGCGCAAAACAAGTCATAAAAGAAATTGAATCAGCGGGTTATAAGCCGTCGATTTTCGTTGTTTCTTTATATAGCCTTGAACGCGTTCTTGGTTTTTATAAATTTATTTCTCAAAAACAAGGAAAAATTTCCGGCAAAATCGAAATAAGCGGAGACAAAAATACTATCAGCGAAGAAAACAAATTGGATTCTTTAAATAAAATAAAAGAAGCGCTGCAAAAAACTTCTTTCGCGGCCGCTGATGTTAATAAAATTTTTGGAATTATTTTAAACGGCGCTTTGGACAACAAAGCTTCGGATATTCATTTTGAGCCGGAAGAACGCCGCGTTAAATTAAGGATAAGAATTGATGGAGCGCTTCATGATGTGGATATTGATTTTAAAAAAGAATTTTACGCTAATTTGCTTTCGCGGATAAAATTATTATCTAATTTAAAAATAAACATTCGCGACGAAGCGCAAGACGGGCGGTTTACAATCAGAGTTGAAAATAAAGAAATTGAAGTTAGGGTAGCGATCGCGCCCTCGGAATTCGGCGAAGTGGTTGTAATGAGAATTTTAGACCCAGAAGCAATTAGTCTCTCTTTGTCCGATTTAGGATTGCGCGAAGACGATTTAAAAATAATAGAAGTGGAACTTAAAAGGCCTAATGGAATGATTCTTAATACCGGTCCAACCGGCTCTGGAAAAACAACTACGCTTTACGCTTTTTTAAAACATAAAAAAAATTCGGAAATAAAAATAATTACTATTGAAGACCCGATTGAATATCATCTTGAAGGTATAGAGCAGACACAGGTTAATGATGAAGCCGGTTATGGTTTTGCCAACGGACTGCGCTCGTTAATGAGACAGGACCCGGATGTTATTTTAGTCGGTGAAATGCGCGATAAAGAAACTGGGGAAATCGGCATTCAAGCCGCTTTGACAGGTCATTTGGTTTTTTCCACTATTCATGCTAATTCTGCGGCCGCGGCTATTCCCCGCCTTCTTGATTTGGGAGTTAAGCCAACCAGTATCGGACCGGCTTTGAATTTGATAATCGCCCAAAGATTAGTGAGGCGGCTTTGCCAAAATTGTAAAATTCAAAAGGAAATTTCCGATGATTTGCGCGCTAAAATAGAAAAGTTTTTAAACGCCTTGCCGCAACGCGTTAATAAGGAAAATTTTTTCGCCGAAGGCGGAGAAATAAAAATTTTCACTCCGCCAGCTGGCGGATGCGAAAAATGCAATAATTCCGGCTATCGGGGAAGAGTCGCTATTTACGAATTGCTTTTAAACGACCCGGAATACGAAAAAATATTAAAAGGAGAAACAGACGTCAAGCTGGCGTCTCATCAAGAACTGGAAGAATTAATTTTGCAACAATCAGGAGAATCGGCGATTAAAAAATTTAGCCGTGAACAAGGAATGGTAACGATGCAGGAGGACGGAATTTTAAAAGTTCTGTCAGGTATTACCACATTTGAAGAAGTGGAAGAAGTGACTGGAACGATTAGTTTATAAATTTCTAATTTCTAAGCTCTAATTTCTAATAAAATGTTCAATATTAAAAATCCAAAATATGATTTAGAAGAAAGAACCGCAAAATTTGGGGAAAATATTATTGAATTTACAAAGAAGATTCCTCAAAATCCCATTACTATTTCATTAATTAGCCAATTGGTAAGATCGGGGACAAGTGTTGGCTCTAATTATTGCGAGGCAGATTGCGCCGAATCAAAAAAGGATTTTGAGCACAAACTGGGAATTTGTAAAAAAGAATCTAAAGAATCAAAACATTGGCTAAGAATGATTTCTATGGCTGTGCCAGAATTAAGAGATAAAGCAAGAATATTATGGAAAGAATCCAATGAATTAAATTTAATTTTTTCGGCGATTGTTAATAAGTCGCGCGCAAAAAATTAAATTAGAAATTAAGATTTTTATTAGAAATTAGGATTTCGGATTTAGAAATTTATTAAAGGCAACGCTTGGTTCTGTGGGCACTTTTAAAAACTCCCACTGTAATGGCAAGGAGGTCAGAATTATTTCGAGGATAGGTTCAGCCGAAACCAAACCGTCCATGGCTAAAAATAATTCCTTCTTTGCCCACAGGACCAAACGGCCTTAACTCAATTTAAAAGCAACATAGCATATATTATGAAAAAAGTCAACCCCATAGTGAAAGACGACCAATTTATAGATTCTTTTTTGCGCCCATCAGGGTTCAAAGATTATATAGGACAAGAGAAAATAAAAAAAGGGCTGGAAATTATTTTAAAAGCCGCTAAAAAAAGAAACGAATCAATTGACCATTTGTTGTTTTATGGCCAGCCCGGGCTCGGTAAAACAACTTTGGCGACATTAGTTGCCAAAGAAACCGGAGCGAATTTGAAAATTATTTCCGCGCCGAGCTTAAGCCGGGCGGGAGATTTGGCCGCCATTCTAACAAATTTAGAAGACCGCGATATTCTTTTTATTGACGAAGCTCATCGTTTAAATCCGGCGATTGAAGAAATTTTTTATTCTGCCATGGACAGCGGAAAAATAAGCGTGATAGTCGGCAAGGGGCCGTCCGGAAGAATAATTTCGCTTGATTTGCCGCCATTCACTTTGATTGCCGCGACTACTCGGGTGAATTTGATTTCTTCCCCGTTGCGTTCCCGATTTGGCGCGATTTTCCGCCTTGATTATTACGCCCACGACGATATTAAAATGATTATTAAACGTTCGGCGGAAATTCTCAAAGTGAAAATCAATCCGGAAGCGATTTTAACGATTGCCAAGGCGTCCCGTTTTACGCCGCGACTGGCAAACCGTTTGCTTAAACGTTCGCGGGACATTGCCGAGGTTAATGATTTGGAAATTATTAAAAAAGAAACGGTTTTGGAAGTTTTTGATATGTTTGGAATTGACGAAATGGGGCTGGAACTTCACGACCGCAAAATGCTGGAAATTATGATTGATAAATTCCGCAATCGGCCTGTTGGGATTAACGCTTTGGCGGCCGCTTTGGGAGAAGACAAAGACACAATAGAAGAAATGTATGAGCCGTATCTTTTAAAAATAGGTTTTATTCAGCGGACTCCGATGGGGCGCGTTGTCGCCGATGACGCCAAAAAATGGTTGAATTATTAAAAGGAACCAAAATCACATGCTTTATTGTTTTTCTAATTTTTATTATAATGAAAACATGAATTAAAAATTTTACTTTAATTTACAATTTTCAATTATCAATTTCCAATAAATTTACAATGAATCAATTTTTAATGTTTTTAAATGTTTGAAAATTGTAAAATTGAAAATTCAATGAAAATATAAAATTATAAATTGAAAATTTTATTTAAAAAAATAGCGCCTCTTTTAGAAAATAATGTCATTTTAATCGGTCATTCTCTTGGAGCGATGTTTTTAGTTAAATATCTGTCGGAAAATAAGTTCCCAAAAAGGATTTTAGCA
>Ga0210051_1002959_pt1 | contig 17048 bp, 9 predicted proteins | sample CryGey092014_all_FD_185464 | JGI IMG/M metagenome (GOLD analysis project Ga0210051, IMG submission 185464) | Groundwater microbial communities from aquifer - Crystal Geyser CG23_combo_of_CG06-09_8/20/14_all (SPAdes) (version 2) | ecosystem: Environmental > Aquatic > Deep subsurface > Groundwater ... | reverse complement strand
AGAGAAAGATTTAGTGGATGCACATAAATTTTTATTAAGTATCAGGGGGATTGGAGATAAGATTAGTGCTTTCTTACTAAGAAATTTCCAACATTTTCTGAAATTGTGGACAGTTTCAGATGAAGAAAAATATATGCTACAGCCTGTAGATAGGTGGGTTAGAAGATTTTCAGAATTATGTTGGCCAAATGAAAAATGGGTGGACGGTAAACATAATGTAAATGCTAAAATCATTGTAAAATGTTGTATTAAAGATGATATCAATCCAATTTCCTTTAATCAAGGTGCGTGGTTTGTGGGTAGTCATTATACAGATTTGTGGAGATTTCACAACATAAATACGAAAGACCCCATAAGTGAAGAGGAAAGTGTTAATATAAAAAAATGCATTATGAAGTTTAATGAAAACAGAGTAATCTCAGCGATTGAAAATTTTGAAAAATTGAAGGAGAAGGGCGATATTTTTGTTGTATAGTAAGCAACCAATTAGGAAATGACTCTCGATTTACCAATACGAGACTGAATATAAACACCATAGCGGGGTCTGGCACTCTGCGGATTTGCTTCGCAAATTCTTGCCTCGCCTTTGGCTCGGTCACTTGACAGCAGATAAAAGGCTACGGTGCTTCGCACCTTCACTAAAATTGCCTTCGGTAACTTCAGATACACGCAAAACGCCAGGCTGTGTGAAAAGTCAGAAAAATGTGAAAATAAAAATTTTTTCTCCCATTTTGCCCTTTATTTCACGGGATATTTAGGATTCGGTTGTTATTTTAGTGCTATTTCTCTTGTTTTCTTCCCACTTTTGAAATTTGCAGAAGGTTTTCACACAGTCTGACGTTATCTAAAATCGCAGTAATTATAAGAATCTCAAAATAGGAGATGATGTTTAATGCCCCAAGCATTTATTATTATGCAAGTCGGTAATCCCGACTTGGATAGAGTCTGTGAAGAGGCCATCGTTCCTGCACTAAAATCATGCAATCTTGATCCTAAGCGCGTTGATAAACACAATGAGGGCCGTTTGTTAAAAAGTGAAATTGTTGCATTTGTTGAATCCTCAGATATTATCGTTGCCGATCTGACCAACGAACGGCCTAATTGTTACCTTGAAGTAGGATATGCTATGGGGTTAGATAAATTTCGCAACCTAATTCTAACTGCACGAGAAGACCATAATCCGGATAGTCCCAATTATAAAAGAGACAGACCTAAGATTCATTTTGACCTAAGTGGCTATGATATCTTATTTTGGGAGGCAAACAACCTTATTAAATTCAAAGAGGAACTTGAGAAACGTGTGAAGCGTCGTCTATCAATCTTAGCACCTTATACTACTGCTCCAGTTTCTCCCTGGGATGAAAAGTGGATTTCCACACATCAGGGTACAGCGTTCTCAGGGCTAAAACGATCCGGTAAGTCAGGTTTCATGGAAATTCGAATGACTTTACCCAATTTGAAGCTGAATATCGCGCAAGGGGAACTGCTTCGCGTAGCTGAGCAAGCACAAATACATACATTTGGTTGGCCTCTTGGAATTGTGCTCGGTAATAGAGAAGAATATCGCCCAAGACCAAAGACAGATGGTATTATTGCTGAGATAGATTTTGGAGATAGAAGTAGTTATGATTATTGGACTATTCGAAAGGATGGTGCATTTTATTTGCTGGAAAGTTTGCTTGAAGATATACCCAAATCAGGGTCTCTCTTTTCCAATAATACAAGGATAGGTCGAATAACAGAAACTTTACTTTATTCTGTTCGTCTTTATTCCGGTTTTAAGGTGCCTCTAGATTCTCGCATTTTAATCGGGATACGACATGGAGGACTTAAAGACCGTGTTCTCGGCGCTGTAAGAGGAAGGGATATTTTTTACAATCGTAAATCTAAGGAAGATGAAGTATATACTGAAGTTGAAACAACTTTTGAGAAAATAGAATCAGATCTAGTGGATCTCGTCGAAAGATTCACACAGCCACTTTTTGTAATATTTGATTTTTTCGAAGTCAATGAAAAGGTATTAGAGGATATAGTCAATAATTATGTGGCAGGGAGAGCTACTTAATGTAATTGCGCCATCAGATAACGAGACTGTCGGAAAATTTCCTAAAAATTGTTGATTTATAATTGTCTTCCTTTCTATAATATGATATAATGTCAAAGAAAGATAAGATTTTTAGGAAGGAGGGCACAAAAAATGGGGAGGGGAGGCTGTCCAATAACGGGTTCATTTTCTCTTTAAATAAGAACCAAAATTATTTTGTTGAATGTTAAGGTCTAATCTTTCTCATTATTGGATCATATTATCATAGGTGATGGCAAATATTTTAGTTTTGCAGATGAGAGATTGATTGAAGAATATAAGCTAAATTTTTTGAGCCTGAAGAGAGGGAATAAAATATGAGTAAATTAAAAAAAGATGAAATTGAATTTATCACCCAATATCTAAAACAAGGTAAGCCCCTTCCTGATAGCTACAGATATATTATTCCTTTTGAAACAAAGAAGGAATATGAATTAACTTATGAGGGTAAAGAACGGGAAGAAGATATACTTGCAGATACTATGGCAGTTCCTCTCCAACCTGTAAAGACATTTGGCAATGGAAATGGTGGTTGGACTAACAAACTGATATTTGGGGATAATCTTCAGGTTCTTAAAGCCTTAATGGACGATCCAGAGGTTTATGACAAAAATACAGGAAGAGGAAAAGCAAGGTTAATTTATATTGATCCTCCTTTTGGAACAGGAGATATTTATGATGCTAAAGGAACTGCTCCTGCCTATTCAGCTAAACTTCAGGGTGCAAAGTTTATAGAATTTTTAAGAAAACGACTTGTATTTTTGAGAGAAATTTTGGCAGATGACGGATGTATTTATGTGAGGACAGACTATCATTTTGGGCATTATTTGAAAGCAATAATGGACGAAGTTTTTGAAAAGAATAATTTTAGAAATGAGATACTAATAAATAAGTCTAAGAGGCCTACAGAAGCCATTGGACAATACCATTCCACAACAGATTTTCTTCTTTTTTACACGAAAACACAAAACTATTATTTCAAAATTTTTGAGATTAAACGAGCGGAACCTAAATGGAGAGGAATGCATTTACCAGGTGTGAGATGGACGAAAATTGACAAGAAATACTTGCACCTGTTTAAAATAGATGTTAGGGAGAAGGACGGCGAGTATTATTCTCGTGCAAGAATATTTTTTGGAAAAGAAATTCTGCCTCCTGAAGGAAGGCATTGGGCAATAACTCAAGAAAATGTTTTTAAGTTAGAAAAATTGAGCAAAATAAAATTAGATGAAAAAGGGAGGCCGATTAGTATTGAATCAGATACTAAAAAAATAGGAGACAATTGGACAGATATTCCCGGTTATTCAAGGTATTGGAACTACCCAACAGAAAACGCTGAGGAAGTTTTAGAGAGAGTTATCGAGGGATCTTCGAAAAAGGGTGATACTGTCCTTGATGCCTTTGCTGGCTCTGGCACTACAGGAGCGGTAGCAGAGAAACTTGGTAGAAGATGGATAATGATTGATTGCGGAAAGTTAGCAATTTACACAATGCAAAAAAGATTACTCAATCTTAAGGAGAAGATCGGCAATAAAGGGAGACCATTAAAGCCTAAACCATTTACTCTCTATAACGCAGGTCTATATGATTATAAAATGGTCAAAGGCCTGTCTTGGGATAAATACAGGGAATTTGTGCTTAAACTCTTCCAATGCCGGGATGAAAAGCATAGGATTGCTGGAGTAGAATTGGACGGCTACCTTGGACGAGACCCTGTAATGGTCTTCAATTATAAAAAGCATAAGAATGTGGTTTTAGATAGAGGATTTATTGATGACCTTCATAAAATCCTTGGTGACAAAGTCGGCTATCGGTTTTTTATTATTGTTCCTGCCGCATCGGTTATGTTCTTTGAGGATTACATTGAAAAGGGAAAGACAAAATATTTTGTCCTGAGGATTCCATATTCAATCATTGATGAACTACATCGTAAGGGATTCACTCATATCAAGCAACCAATTAGGGAAGCAGATGTTAACGAAACTATTGATGCTGTGGGATTTGATTTCATTCAGATCCCAGATGTGGAATGCAATTATTTTATTAAAAAATCTGAGGGACAGATGGAATTAAATAAAAGTAATAAAGAAGCAGTAATTAAGATCAAGGAGTTTAAAAGCAACATCTTATCAAAGAAACCTCTCAAATTTGAAAATAGAGAAACCCTTTCTATGGTAATGGTAGATTATAATTATAATGGCGAAGTGTTTGATTTTGACAGTGTATTTTATGCTGAGAATATAAAGAAACAAAACTGGGAACTCCGTTTCGATGCAGATAAAATAGATAGTCAAATGATGATTATCTATATAGATATTTTCGGGAATGAGAAGAGGGAAGTGAAAAAATTGAAGGATTTTAAGAAGCAGAAATATGAATAAGAAGAATGTTTACAATTTAGAATTCCCAGATTATTGTAAAAAGTTTGATATTGAAGGATATGTCTTTAAGAGAGTTGATAATTACGAAGAGCGAGTAAAAAGTCTCCAACATTTGGTCACCGTTTACTCTGAATACTCAATTAGCGCTAATACTGGAACACATAATATTACTGCTTTTGTAGAAATTCCTGCTAAAGAGAAGAAGGCAGTTTTACCTTGGGCTAAAAATAACGCGCCGGCATTAGATGATATTTTATTACTTTTATCAATTTTTACAGAACGAGATGTATTTTTAGATGAACCTTTGGATAAGCTATATGCGATCACTACAGACCCGAGGCAGTATCAATGGGGTGGATCTTTAAGATGTTCAATACCCTATAAAGCGAAGAAAATTAATAGAGGTTTAAGTTACGATATAGGGTTTGAAGAAGGATTAAATAAGATTTATTCACTAATAAGGACTGAGCAGTGGTTAAAGAAGTATCAGAATGGATATTTTTTGCTTTTACTTGAGCACGCAGAAAAAAGGCAAATTTTAGAGACTGCCTTTGTTTTGCATTGGACAATTTTGGAACATCTTTTCACCTTACATAACAGAAAGTGGCTTTCAGATGAGCAGATAAGGAAGTTATCTTCAGTAGAAAAAATATCTTTTCTTCTTGTTGAATACGCTCTAAAATCAGAGATTAGTAAACCTGATAAAAAAAGGATTTCAGAGTTAGTAGAAGTCAGAAATAGACTGGTGCATTTTGGCAAATTTACTGACGCCAAGGCTAAAAAAAATGCAGAGCTAGTTATAAGACTTACAGAATTTATTGTTGCTAAAATATTAGGCCTTTTACCTTCAAATGTGTTTAATACGATTGAGAAATTGGAACAGTTTTTCGACAGGAGTTCTAAATAGTCATGATTGATAAAAAAGTATTCAAAAATCAAGATCTTGTTCTTAAGGTTTCTCCAAATATTAACCCCGAAAATTTTGATATAAATAAGTATGAGGCATTTCTTGATGCCCTCTGCGGAGAGAGAGAATATCAGAAAGAAACTATAAGAGTTACCTTGCGGTATCTTCTGGGAGGTCAATATAATAACCTTAAGGAGTTAGCAGAGGAGAATTACCATCAGAATCCAGTTCTGCAGGAAAGATATGGGTCTTTAGAAGATTTTTATAAACATTTACAACTGCCGGATAAACTCTCCTGCACAATAGATTTAGCCACTGCTACCGGTAAGAGCTATGTTCTTTATGGAATTGCCCGAATTATGCTTGCCGAGGGAGTCGTAGATCAAGTGTTAGTTCTTTGTCCTTCTAATACCATCGAAACAGGTCTTACAGAGAAATTCCGTTCATTATCAGCCGACGGGACTTTAAAGGATTTACTCTCAGACTCTGCAAAGATTCTGAATCCAAGAATCATCAATGCTACCCAAACCATAAGAAAAGGTGATATTTGCATAGAGAATATTCATGCTACTTATGAGCGAACCAAATCTGCCATAGAAGACAGTCTTGCAGGAAAAGGTGAAAGGACTTTGGTATTGAATGATGAAGTTCACCACATGGCTAATCCTCCTGCTCGAGATATGGCTATAAAGAAGTGGAAAGAGTTTTTGTTGGATGATAAATATAGCTTTAGATATATCGTTGGAGACTCAGGAACCTGCTATGTTAAAAATGATTATTTTGCCGATGTGATTTATCGTTTTTCTTTAAGAGATTCCATAGAAAACAGGTTCATAAAAACTATAGATTATGTTGCTGAGGATGTTTCTCATTCAAAGGGAGAAAAGTTCCAGAAAATTTACGATAATCACATCCAGAATAAAACAGTCAAATACCGATTGATTAAACCTCTTACTATTTTAGTAACTAAAGATATTAGTGCTTGCAAAAAATTGAGGGAAGATTTAATCGAATTCATAGCAGACAAAGAGAGAATAAGCAAAGAGGCTGCATCAAATAAGGTTTTGATAGTAACCTCAGCAAATGAGCATAAAGATAACATACCCAAGCTTAAGAATGTTGATGACAGAAATGATCCCATTGAATGGATAACATCGGTTAGCATGCTTTCTGAAGGATGGGATGTTCAGAATGTATGTCAGATTGTTCCCCATGAGGAAAGGGCTTTTAATTCTAAGCTGCTTATTGCACAGGTGCTTGGAAGGGGCTTAAGAATACCACCAGAATATAAAGGAGAACAACCTGTTGTGACTGTATTCAATCATGATAGATGGTCAAGCAGTATAAAGCACCTGGTCAACGAAGTTCTTGAGATAGAGAAGAGGATACATAGCTATGTTATATCCAAAGATAGGGATTATAATTTTAAACTTCACCACATAAAGTATGACAAGACACCAGAGTTTGTAGAAACCCCAAAAGTTACTGAGTATAATTTCAGCAAGGGAATTTCTCTAAGTACCGAAGACCAAGTGCGGAGAATAGAAGAAAGGACAGTTTACGAAAGGGCAATTACAGAGAAACCGCGAGAAAAGGAAACCCTTATTGAATTCAAAATATATTCAGCTGAAGAAGTTGCTCAGATTGTGCATAATAGGTATAAAAGTTGGGATATGGATGAAGGTACTGATTATACCAAGAAATATCCATTTGATAAAATATTATCAATCATAAAAAACTCTCTTAGAGATAAGGAAATTTTTATTAATGAAGGGGGTAAACAAAAAACATTAAAAGCATTCGGAGTGGCAAGAAGGAAAAAGAGCAAAAGTCTTAGATATAGAGTAGAGGCTGAAACTCTATTTTCAATTCATACCGGGGATATTAAGAAAAATACTTTAGGAATTGGAGCCTTAAGAAGAGACGGTAGTATCTCTTATGATGATTATTCTTTGAAAAATGGAGAAGAAGACGACAAGAAGTTGTTGAAAGAGATTATTGAGATGTTTGAGGATGGACAATTGCATAGCGCCTCATTAATAAAAATCGGAAATACCTTCAATTTTAAGACACCTTTAAATATTGTTCTTGCCTCACACAAACCAGAAAGGGATTTTATTAAGAGATTGATTAGTAAAGAAAATGCAAAAAAGATAGATTCGTGGATAAAATCTCTGGATGTAGGATTCTACAGTGTGGAATATTCTTGGAGAAAAGGAGAGCATCCAAAACAGGGAAGTTTCAATCCAGACTTCTTTATAAAAATTGGAGAGGATATATTAGTAGTGGAGATAAAGGCAGATACAGACATATCCGACGAAAATAAAGCAAAACTCAGACATGCAAGAAAGCATTTCAACCGGGTAAATAAGCGACAGTCTGAATATAAATATTATTTTAAATTCCTTTCTCCTTCCAGTTATGATCTTTTCTTTCACGCTCTCAGAGAAGGAAAATACGGAACATTTAAGTCAAAGATTGAGGCTGAGTTAGATGAGCCCGATCGTAAAAAGTAGGGGTCAGGTTCAGGAATAGGACAAATCTATTTATCGGGATAGGATTGCAAATCCTATCCCAGCGGTGTTATATCCTAATTCACCGGTCAGGGGCTGTCAGGAGCAGGTTTTTGATTGTGGGAAAGGTCTCCTGAGCTTTGGAGTGCATTGACCAGGTCAATGCAGGCAACAACATGGTTGTTGCAATCTCATTGGGATTGCTTCCCCCTGATTAAATCAGGGGTCGCAATGACAGGATGCAGGGTTGGAAAACCCATCACAGGCTGGAAGCCTGTGCCACCAATTGAAAACCCCGCCTATCGTTTGACTGAAACAAAGCAGGACTAAAGTCCTGCCTCTACCCTTATAACGAATGGACACAAACGAAAATTAACCATAGAAAAATAGATGAAAGCGATGCAGAAAAAATTTATATTTTTGATATTTACTCTCCTCTTTCTATTCTATCCTCATTCCTGCTATGTAATCGCTGATTTTATATCAGCGCCAATTAAAATTGGCGAGGACAAAGAGAAGTTAACTGGATTTCCTTGTGCAAATTTTGGGGTCGGAGTAGAGCTCTCTCCTTCGGGAAGACTATTAAAAAATGTCATCTATAATCCACCATTATTAGGAAGATGGCTTGAATTTACCGGAGAGGGTTATTTCTCTTTTAAGATTAATAATGTTGAGATAGAAGATGTTGATTTTCAGGAGAAGAAAATATCAAGGTTTTGGCCATTTACTACTGTTGAATTTAAAGATAAAAGGATGGATAAACTTGTAATTAAGGCAAACTTTTTTTCACCCCTTAAGATGGATAATCTTTTAATTTCATCTCTACCGGTGGTAATGGCTGAATTTGAGCTTATAAATTTAGATAAGAATAAAGGTCTTGAACTATTTATTATTGCTCACCTTAAGGATATTTCAAACAAGGACTTAAATACTTTTATAGGTTTTGAGGGAGGAGTTAAAGAGGTAAGTAAAATGGGGTCTGACCTCGCGGGTCTGACCCCATTGACTAAAAAAGCAGAGATAGGTAAGGATTCAACTAAGAAGCTAAGATTTATTTTAGTTAATTTCCATAAAGATGGCTATTACACAAACCTTTATCCAACTCCAGATAGTCTTATATCTTTTATATTTAACTCCTGGGATAAGTTGAAAAAAGCAACATCGGACTTTTCAAATAGATTGCCTTCAACCAATGACCAGGAACTTGATGAATACCTGCGTTGGTATATAACCGCCGGGGTTATGCTTACGAAAGTAGTAAAGAGTGGTGAAGTATTAACGATGGGCTATACCGAGCTAAACCAGCGAGATTCTTTCTGGACAAGCTATCTACATCTTGTTTACTGGATAGAATTAGAGAAGAAGATGATAAAAGAGTCAGCAGAATATCAAAGAGAGAATGGTAAGATTCCAACTACAATCCTTCCGGTAATTGAAAGAGAGAATGATATAGATATTACTCAATATTTTATTCTTAGAATTTTTCGTTATTATGAATGGACAAAAGATATTGAGTTTTTAAAAGAGATGTGGGGGAAGGTTAAATGTGGGATTGAGTATTTAAAGGGATTGGATATAGATTCTGATGGACTGCCAGACCAGCACTCTTTCTGGGCAGATTGGAAAGATGTGTCGGGGATGGAAGGTAGAAAATATAGCCCTTATTTTACACTGCTTTGGCTTGCAGTCTTAAAGAAAGCAACATATTATGCTCACCTTGTAGAAGATAAGACTTATGAAGAGGAGTATTCTTTGCTCTATAAGAGGGCTTATTCTAAAATAAATAAGGATATTGAGGAGGGAGGGCTCTGGGCGGGCAACTATTATGTGAATATCTGGTATGATAAAAAAGAGGACAGGAGGCTTTTGCAAGACCAGGTAGTGGGGATACTATTTGATGTTGTTGATAAAAAAAGAGCAGATAAGATATTTAAAAGTCTTGAGAATAATAAATGCCGGTGGGGGATTAGAGAGACATATCCATATTATCCCAACTCTTTTGGATATAAAGCTGGTGAGTATCATAATGGTGCTGTATGGCCTTACCTAAACTTTATTGATGCTTTCTCAAGATTTAAGAGGGGATATATAGAAGATGGAATCTCCATACTTAAGACTGCGGCTAAAGCAGACCTTATAAAGGATGGTGATTACTTACCCCATGAAAATATTAATAGTGAGACCGGGGAGAATACTCACCATTTTATCCAAGCCTGGAATGCGGTTTATTTTGCGGCTGTCTATTTTGGATTGTTAAATGAAACCACGAATGAACACGAATAAAAACAAATAAAACCACAGATTAACACAGATAAATGAAACCACGAATGAACACGAATAAAAACAAATAAAACCACAGATTAACACAGATAAATGAAACCACGAATGAACACGAATAAAAACAAATAAAACCACAGATTAACACAGATTAACACAGAATCCAAATGAAATCCAAAATCCAAATACTACCAAATCCAAAACAAATCCCAAATCCCAATAACAACTAAGAACTAAGAACTAAGAACTAACCTGTGAACACAGATTATATAAATAATACATTAATGTGGGAGACATCTCCTTTGGAGTGCAACAACCATTATGGAGTGCACAAAGCTGTTGTTGCATGCATTGACACGGTCAATGCACTCCATATATTGGGTCGGGCATAAATGCCCTCCTACCAAAAAAGAAAAAGGGGAGCGGACTCAAGTAACTCAAGGGGTAGATGAGAGCCTCTGCTCTCATCAATTTAATCACAGGCTGGAAGCCTGTGCCACCAACGGTTATGGAGGGGGTTATCCAATAATGCAGTTGAATAAGAGAAAGCTCGCTCTTGTAATCTTGTTCTTTATACTTTTTACCTCTTCATCTTTCTGCCGGGCAGAAGAAAAAGAGCGGACAGAGTTTGATTTAACTAAAGATGGATTTGTCAGGTCCTGGCTTATAAAGGGAGCATTTGTAAACACTTACCTGCAGGATAAGACCCGGGCGGGGTTTGATAAGGATTTTTTAAGAGATGAAGGTGGGGAGGGAAATATTAAACCAGTTGAAAAACATTCTCAGGGTGATTGGCAATTTTATCTTTCTACTTTGGATTTTATAGACCTTGATTCTATCTTCTTATTAAATGAATTTGCAGTTGCCTATGCATTTACCTATATTTATTGTCCTTATAAGATAGAAGCTACCTTAAGAGTTGGCAGTGATGATGGTATGAAACTCTGGCAAAATGGCAGTTTAATCTATGAAAGTAGAAGACCAAGAGCGGCCAAGAAAGATGAAGATCTGATCGGTATAAAGCTTGAGAAAGGATTAAACTCATTTCTGGTAAAAGTAGATGAGATAACCGGTGATTGGGGTTTTTATTTTAGAGTTTGTGATAAAGAAGGAAGGTTGATAAAGAAGTTAAAATCTAAGCTTTCACTTGACATTGCTCAGCCTCTAAGGGTTATTGAGAAAAAGCTCGCCCCAAATGTGGATATATATGGATACGAGCTTAATCTTTCCTTACTTAACATCTTAAAAACTTATGAAGATGTTTATATAGAGGTTAAGTCTAAGGGAGAACAGTTTGAGGATATTAAACTAAATGTGAAGGCTTTGCCTTGGAAGATATTAAAGAAAAAGATTGCTCTTCCATTTAAAGAGTTTTCAGATGATACTATCTATCTTTTGCTTAAGACTAAAGAGAGTGAAAAAAAGTTTTCTCTTAAATTTTACCCGACAAACAATCTTGATAAATGGTGGCTCTCCTCTTCAAATCCATACAAATCAGATGATGTTTGGACACTTTCAACAACCTCTTTTAAAAATTATACACCAACCCATCTTGGTAATGGTTATTTAGGGGTTGTAATACCAGCTGAGGGAACAGGCTTTTCCAAGAAAACCCAGGCAATAACCCAAATTGCTGGATTATATAATTATGGGAAGCTGGTTAGACTTCCCCTCTGGAGTGGGCTTGGCTATTTTGATGGTGATAACTGGTTTGAACAAGAGCTCGGAGAGCATAAATTCAAACAAGTTTTGAATATGAAAGATGGTTATATTAAGACTTATGACCTCTTTAAAGACAAAGAGAGACAAACAGATATAGAGATAACTTTTTTTGTATCAAGAGAAGATATGCATACCGCTTGTATAAAATATGAGATAATTCCTCATTTTTCAGGGACTGTCACATTTTTGGACTTACTTGATGCAACAAGAGCAGAGGGTATAAATATTTTAAGCCTTAAAGAAGAGGATGGCTATCTACTACTTAATGCAAAAACGAACGATAAAGGGATAGAGATTTCTCAGGCATCGGCAATATTGATTGATGGTTTAAATAAAGAGAAAGTTAAAGAAAAGATAGTGAAAAAGGATAAGGAGATTGAAAGGGGACTTTACTTTGAAGTGCAACCTGAAAAAAAATATTGTGTCTATAAGTTCTTTACTATATTTACATCACTTGAGAGCTCCAATCCGTATCTAGCCACAAAGGAAAGTATAAATAAGATAGTATCAAAAGGCTTTGAGGAACTCTTTTTAGAGCACAAAAAAGAGCATAGAAAACTATGGCAAGCTGATATTTTAGTTAAAGACAGCTCCTTACAAAGGTTAATCCATGCAAACCTATTCTATATCTTTCAATCTTTAAGAGCTGACTGGCAAAAGAGTATCGCACCTTGTGGTATCTCAAGCTTTGCCTGGGGTGGTCATATCTTCTGGGATGCAGACCTTTGGGTGTTTCCGGCAATTTTGCTTATCTCTCCCGAGCTTGGTAGGTCAATTGTCTTCTATAGATACCAAACATTACCCGGGGCAAAAGAGAACGCAAAGCTTTCGGGTAATGTCGGTGCTCAATATGGCTGGGAGAGTGCCGAGGATGGTAGGGAGACTGCACCACCACCTATGGACAAAGAAAGACATATCTCATCTGATGTTGCTTTTGCCCAGTGGCTATACTACCTCGCAACTGCTGATTTTACTTACTTAAAGGAGTTCGCCGCACCTATTATTCTTGAGGTTGCTAAATATTGGGCAAGTAGAGTTAAGTATAATAAGAAGGGTTACTATGAAATATTACAAGTTATCCCACCTGATGAATTTGCTGGTGTTATAGATAATAGTGTCTTTACAAATGCTACTGCAAAATGGACTCTCAAGATGGCAATTAAGTTATGCAATATATTGAAAATTGATTATCCTTCAAAATGGGAAGAGATTGCCAAGAAGATATATCTTCCCTTTGATGAGCAAAAACAAATCTACCTTGAGTATGAAGGGTATAAAGGTGAGACAATAAAACAAGCAGATACTTCACTTCTTATATTTCCCTTTGAGATTGAAACAAGAAGTGATATTATGGAAAATATTGTAGACTTCTACTCTAGAAAACTTCCCCCATCTCCGATTATGATGAGCTCAGCAATCTATTCTATTATATATTCACAGTTAGGTAGGAAAGAAGAGGCTTATCTTAAGTTTTTAGAGCTACTTCCTCATTATCATCTTCCCTATCTGGTAACCAGTGAATCGCCGGATAATAAGACAATCTCATTTGTAACTGGAATGGGTGGTTTTCTTCAATCTATTATCTATGGTTTTTGTGGAATAAGGTTAAGAGAAGACTCTTTAGTTGTTAAGCCAAATGTACCTGAGGGGATAGGCGAAATTAAGTTAAAAAATTTTAAATTTAAAGGAGTTAAGTTTGATGCTGAATGTAGGGGCAATAAAGCAAAAGTTAAAAAATTAAGGAGGGATGAATTTGAATAAGAAAAGAGGTGGTCTTATTCTTAAGGCTTATCCCCAGGAAATTCAGGAAGTAGAGACGACCCGACGGGTCGTCTCTACTAAAGGTGATGGCTTATCAGGCGATGAGGTAAGAGCAATTGTAGTTGATAGGCGGGATAATGTCTGGCTGGGGACAAATTCGGGATTGAGTAAGTTTGATGGAAAGGTCTGGACTAATTTTAGTAAGAGTGATGGTCTGGTGGATAATGAGGTAACTGCTCTTTGTATTGACCAGAAAGGCTCTCTCTGGATTGGAACCAGAAAAGGGTTGAGCATTTTAAAGGGGAAAAGATTTAGAAATTATACCACATTTGCTCCGCCCTCCTCTAAGGAGCGTATTGTAGAGACGACCCGACGGGTCGTCTCTACATTTAGGAGAGATGAGCCAGTGAATTATGTTAAAGTTATTAGTTGTGATAGTAAAGGGCAAATATGGCTTTCTACTCCTCAGGGACTTTTCTTCTTTGACGGTAAAGTCTTAAAGGCTTTTGATGCCCCAGATTTAGACATTCGGGCAATAGCTGGAGATGAAAAAGGGAATATTTATTTGGGGACAAGCTCGGGCTTATGGAAGCAGGAGGGAAAGAGATGGGTAAGAACATACCGGGATGAAGTAGACCAGGGAGTCTTTAGGCTTTTAAGTAATGATGTTCGCTCAATAGTTGTAGATAAGTTAGGTAATTTATGGATTGGCTCAGCTGAAGGGGTCAATATCTATGATGGCAGGAAAGGTTGGTATAAGATTACTGGAAAAGAGGGATTGCCTACTTCCAATCTTCAGGTGATTGCTCTTGGTCCGCAGGGGGAGAGATGGTTTGGAGGCAAGTGGGGAGCGGCTAAACTGAAGGAAGGCAGGTGGCATTATTATGCCAGCAAAAGGTGGCTTCCCAATGATGATGTTAGAGCTATTGCCCTGCAAAAAGATGGAACAGCCTGGTTGGGAACAGCACAGGGGGTAAGTAAGATAGGCTTTAAGATGATGACCTTAGAGGAAAAGGCAAAGCTCTTTGAGAGAAGAATCCGCAAGCGTCATACCCGCTATGGCTTTGTTAATTCCTGTGCTCTTGAGCGTCCCGGCGACCCTGATAGTTTTATTTATGAGGCTAGTGATAATGATGGGTCCTGGACTGCACTTTATCTAACTGCTGAGTCTTTCCGCTATGCAGTTACTAAAGAGGAGGAAGCTAAGAGGCTTGCTCGTCAATCTTTTCGGGCTTTAGTCTCTCTGGAAGAGAAGACCCCAATTGATGGTTTTCCGGCCCGGGCGATAGTTAAGAAGGATGAGCGGATAATAAAATCTCAGGGAGAATGGCATGATAGCCCTGATGGGGACTGGCAGTGGAAGGGTGATACCTCTTCTGATGAGATTGTCAGTCACTTTTTTGCTTATTCTATATATTATGACCTCGTAGCTGGTGAAAGAGAGAAAGAAGAGGTAAGGAAGATAGTCCGAAAGATTGCTGACCATCTGCTCAGGAATGACTTTAATCTCATTGACCTTGATGGTAAGCGGACTACCTGGGGAGTATTTAGTCCGAAGCTTTTAAATGAAGAGAGCTGGTTTGAGCAGAGGGGATTAAATTCCCTCCAGATTCTCTCTCACCTAAAAGTTGCCTACCATATAACTAGTGATCAGAAATATCAGGATGCTTATCTTAACTTAATTAAAGACCATCACTATGCCTTAAATACTATTGAACAAAGACCAGTTGAGCCTGCCAAGATATATCACCATGATGATGAGTTAGCCTTTCTTACTTACTACCCACTCTTAAAATATGAAGAGGAAGAAGACCTGAGGGCAATTTATCTAAAGAGCTTAAGAAGAACCTGGGAGATTGTTAAGCCCAAAAAGAACCCCAATTACAATTTTATTTATGGGACGAGTGGAGCAGGAGAATTTGACCTTGAGGAATCAGTTAAGACCTTGCAGGATATTCCTCTGGATTTAATTTACTGGACAATAAGGAATAGTCATAGAGAGGATATAAAGGTTAAGCCGGAGGCAAAAGGGGAGGCAATGGAAGTCCTGCCCCATAAGGAACGACCAATGTCAAAATGGGATGGAAACCCCTACCGCTTAGATGGAGGGCATGAAGGAAGAAGTGAGGATGACGGGGCTTTCTTTCTTCTTCCCTACTGGTTAGGTCGATATTATGGGTTTATTGTTGAGCAGTAGGGTCAAAAATGTTATGAAACCACAGATGAACACAGATAAATGGAACCACGAATAAACACGAATAAACACAAATAAACCACAGATGAACACAGATAAACACAGAATCCAAATGAAATCCAAAATCCAAATACTACCAAATCCAAAACAAATCCAAAATCCAAATAACAACAGTGAAATCCAAAATCCAAATACTACCAAATCCAAAACAAATCCAAAATCCAAATAACAACAGTGAAATCCAAAATCCAAATACTACCAAATCCAAAACAAATCCAAAATCCAAATAACAACAGTGAAATCCAAAATCCAAATACTACCAAATCCAAAACAAATCCAAAATCCAAATAACAACAGTGAAATCCAAAATCCAAATACTACCAAATCCAAAACAAATCCAAAATCCCAATAACAACTAAGAACTAACAACTAACCTGTAAACCACAGATTAACATGTTGATTTGAAGATTAGAAGATTCAAGAGAACAATGAGATCAGAGGATTAGATAATCTTTTAATCTTTCAATCTTAAATCGCTGTGGTTATTTGACAATACCTTAGCCTAAGGAAGGGCTTTAATTATGAAGAATGAGTCCAGGCTTTATCTTTGGCTTCCTCCAATAATCTGGATGGCGGCAATATTTGTCCTTTCTTCCTTTTCTTCTCTTGAGGTTGAGACTTTTGTTCCTGACCTTTATCTAAGGAAGGGGGCTCATCTCTTTGAATATGCAATTTTAAGTCTTCTTTACTACCGGGCAATAAATAAAGGCTTTAAAGATTGGAGCTTTTACTCCAGCCTTCTGGCTTTAATCTTCTCTATCCTTTATGCCGCATCTGATGAGCTCCATCAATCTTTTGTTCCTCAGCGTTTTGCTTCTCCGGTAGATGTCTTGATTGACTCTAGTGGTGCCTTTCTGGCTCAGTTTGTTCTTTTGCTGGTGAGGAGAAGATAAGGTGGTAGAATGGGGAGCGGAGGGGATTGCTTCGTCTCCTGAGCCTGTCAGGAGCAGGCAGAGGCTTGCAATGACATTCTCGGGCAGCTTGTCAAGAGGCCCTCTTCGGTCACATTTTAAATGACTTAACCTGAAAAGTCACTATAAGATTCCTTCCTTGTAATTCTCCCTTATTTACACTAGTTTTAACCTGCCTCGCGATTTTTTCCAAAAAAAACTTGACAAAAGATGAGTTTTATGGTATAATCAAGGGTGTA
>Ga0210051_1002957_pt1 | contig 17055 bp, 19 predicted proteins | sample CryGey092014_all_FD_185464 | JGI IMG/M metagenome (GOLD analysis project Ga0210051, IMG submission 185464) | Groundwater microbial communities from aquifer - Crystal Geyser CG23_combo_of_CG06-09_8/20/14_all (SPAdes) (version 2) | ecosystem: Environmental > Aquatic > Deep subsurface > Groundwater... | reverse complement strand
CCTCCCCCTTGATGGGGGAGGGGCAGGGTGGGGGTGAAGAATCGCTATGTTGCCCCCTCCCCTTAATCCCCTCCCACCAAGGGAGGGGAGACATTTTTGGTAAAGTTATTTATGAGTCAAAGCACTAGGAATTTTGTGAGTTTCATCAAAGTAACGTTTAAGTCCCCCAGCTTGGTCCGCAGGTAAAATCTGCTTGTGGGCACCATATCCGCTGCGAAACTCTTGAACTGTTCTGCAACCATCACATTCTTGCCCTTCCTGGCAACAAAATGGGCTGTCTCCAAACCTACAGATCCGCATCACATTGCGCATATCATCAAGAATCTTCCTTGACATAGCTTTCTTCCTATATTATCGTATTTTTTGCAATTAAAGAGAATATACTATATTGAACATTGAAAGCAAGCAAATTTGCCTGTTTGTCTGTTCAATATCAGGATATCAGGCAAAATTGCTCTATATGTAAATGTTATGCAAACAATCAATATCGAGTCATTATGAATGGATTGAGTAAATCACTCTTCAGAACTCTGCTCTTGACAGCAGTATTGATCTTTGTAGGGATTTTTCCATTATATGCTACTGATTTGCAGATGTTTTCCAATGCTCGATTGGTGAACAATCCATCAAATGATGGGGATAGCTTCTTTGTGGAATCTAATGGAAAATCTTTCCATGTAAGGCTTTATTTTGTTGACTGTCCTGAAACTTCTATCAGTTTCAAGAGCGATGCACAAAGGGTACGGGAACAAACACGATATTTTGGACTGTCCGATGCAGCACGTACTATTCATTTCGGTAATGAAGTAAAAACTTTTGTTGAACGTATCCTTGCTAAACCCTTTACTGTTCATACAGTCTTTGCAAGTGCCTTGGGAAGGTCAGCCAAAGGCCGCATATATGGATTTATCACTACATCTGACGGAAATGACCTGGCGAGTCTACTCGTTAAAAATGGCTTTGCTCGTACTTATGGTATAGGCAGGGAAACGCCCAATGGTATACCACGTAATGAAATGATCGAAAGACTTCACGATTTAGAGACTTCGGCCGTATTGAAACGTATCGGCATCTGGTCAGAAAGTGATCCAGAGCGGATTGCAGAATTCCGCGCAGAACAACGAAGTGAGGATCAAGAACTAAAGAAATTACAGAGTCAAGTGAAAAAATCCCGATCCCCACAAGGCTTACTTGATCTAAACACTGCCAGCAAAGAAGAACTTATGTCTGTCAATGGAATCAGCCCTATTCTTGCTGAAAGAATTATAGCCATCCGTCCATATAAAACCGTAGATGGTTTAATCAAAGTGAAGGGGATTGGTCCAAAAAAACTTGAAAAGATTCGTCCCTATGTTGTGGTAGGTAGAATAGAGGAATGAACATTTGCATACCCAATCACTCCACCTGACCGCTATTACGCTGGCGCTCCATAGCGGCAGGTGAGCTTTGTCATTCTGCTCCGTATAATTTCTGACATTTTTTCTTGACATGACTATTTTAATTGACTATTTTATTCTTAAAAAGGGGGTGGTCACATGAAGACAATGGCCATTAGTGAATTTAAGGCATATGCGTTGAAGGTACTAAACGATGTCGCCAAATCCCAAGAAACCGTCGTCATAACGAAAAGAGGCAAGCCTCTTGCTCAAGTGGTTCCCTATCGCAAATCTGTAATGAAGCCAACACCAGGCAAACTTGCGGATGCTTTTGTTTTCGAAAAGGATATAATCACTCCGCTTGGTGAAGGATTGTGGGAAGCATGTCAATGAAATACCTGCTCGATACACATACCTGGGTTTGGTGGAACATGCGCCCTCAAAATTTGTCGCGGAAAGTCACAAAACTGATTGAAAACGCAGACGAATATGATGAGCTTCTCTTATCTGCAATTTCACCTTGGGAATTCAGCAAGCTTTTGGAAAAAGGGAAGATTGGTATTTCCTGCAACCCAGAGGAGTGGATCAATACCGCCTTGGAAATGCCCAAACTCAGATTTGTCCATCTTACACCCATGATAGCCTACCGCTCAACAGTACTTCCAAAGCCTTTCCATGATGATCCGGCAGATCAGATAATTGTGGCAACGGCGCGAGAAGAGAATGCCACGATTCTTACAAAAGATAAAAGAATCTTAAACTATCAGCATGTTGAAAGTCTTTGGTAAACCCTAATAGACATGGCAGAACCTGTCACTTCAGCGGACGGGAAGAAACGTGGCGGCCTTAGCTCAAAGTTGTTGGCCCGCCGCTGAGTTCAATCGTTAGGCGGGCATTCAGAAGCGAAGGGGGCACAATAAGAGAGAAGAAATCGGCCCATCTTGGATCTGAAGAGAACAAGACCTGAGTACGCCATGGATAGAGCTGCAGACGTTAGCGGTGTTGGATGATGAGACAATTTGAGATACTCGGCGAGATTAGCAACATCGAGACAATCGCAGAAAGCCGAGGAGTGTACATCCGGCGCTATCTGGAGCGCACTTACGGCAAGGGTCGCTGGCGGAAGATGAAGGGCATAGGAACTGTGAAATTAGCAGACGCTACAATTTGTGAAGCCGAGATACATTGGTTTGAGGTGCACGGCATAGGCCGTAAAGATTTCAAAATCAAGAGAGTGATTCGATGAGTAATTTTGTGATTTGTATCAACAACGACAGCAATCCGGCAAGCCTGCTTCTGGGCAAAGTATACCGTACGCTGCCAGATGCAGAAGCGGAGTCGCACAATATGTTCCGCGTCATTGATGAGGACAAGTCAGAGCCTGACGGCTATCTATACCCTGCGTCAATGTTTGCATCTATCGAGCTTCCGGAAGTTGCAGAGCGAGCACTGATGTCGGCGGGCGCATAATCGCATCGGCGCTTTTTGACGACAGAGAAACGGCTGGTATCTGAGATAGATGTCATCCCGGTATTTTGTCGGAAAAGTCGCTTCTTGTATAGAAAAGTCGCCTAACCATGGGGTCAACCTGACCGCCAACAGCGTGGCGATTTTTGAAAGGCTCTGTCCTGCATTTAAGCAGGTGGTTTTTCAATGTTTAGTACTCCGCAGTGTTGTCGGCAGGTGAGTTCGGTCGTTAGAGCCACATCCGCTCCGCATCTGGCCTACGAGAGCTGACTCTTCTATTCAGAAGCGACTGTTCACCGTCACCGCCGGTTCAGTCACGGTCTATCCGCCGGGAGCGCACTGGATCCGCAAGCGTGGAAATGGGGGACGCTGGTAAGAAAGTAAGTTGACATAGGAGGGTTTTTGTTGGATATAGGAGTGCATGCCTAGATTAGCTCGTCTTGACGCGCCCGGTGTTTTGCACCACATCATGATCCAGGGGATAGAGCGTCGCAAGATATTCCTGAAGCGGGAAGATTACGAGGACTTTATAGAGCACCTCGCAATCCTTCTTCCGGATACGAAAACTGCGTGTTATGCGTGGGTTTTGATACCGAACCGAACCACGCTCACTTTCTGTTTCGCACTGGGGCGGAGCCGGTTGCTGGATTGATGAGAAGACTGCTTACCGGATACGCGATTAGTTTCAATCGCCGGCACAAGCGCCATGGTCACCTTTTTCAGAATCGGTACAAATCCGTTATCTGCCAGGAAGATGCCTATCTGAGGGAATTGGTTCGCTATATACACTTGAACCCTGTTAGAGCCAGCATTGTCTCTGACATTGGAGAACTGAACGGATATGCTTACTGCGGGCACAGTGCATTGATGGGGAAAAAGAACAGGCCATGGCACGATGTGGAATACGTGCTGGGCTATTTTGGGCAAACCGTTCGCAGTTTTCCGCCCCTTCCACTTTTCTACTTTTCCAAAGCTCTCGTGTATGCTTCCAGAATTTATGAATCCATGCAATCAAGACGTGAAATAAGGAGGAGGGACATCTGGTGCTTACGGAAGAAGTAACCAAGCTCATAGGCAAGTCAGGGCAACCAATGATCCTTGAAGTGGAAAGAGGGGCCATCAGAAAATTTGCCGATGCCGTAGGGGATAAAAATCCTCTATATTGGGACGATGAATATGCCAGAAATTCCAGGTATGGTTCAATCATTGCCCCGCCTGGGTTTTTCGGCTGGCCTGTAAAGTGGGATTCACCGATGCCTTTCTTACCGGCAATCAGGGATGAATTAATTATGGCATTGATCAATGCGGGGTATCCCCGTATTGTAGACGGTGGAATCGAATTTGAGTTTTGCCAACCCGTGCGTTTCGGTGACACCCTTGTTGCTGTGGCAAAAATATCCGACATATACACCCGGGAAAGTAAGGGCGGAACGCTTGTAATCTCAGTAACCGAAACCTCCTACACTAACCAGCATGGTACCCTAGTGGCATTAGCTTGCCAAACATTAATCAATAGATAGCAAACTCAACAAATCAACTGCTTAGTTCGTCCTGAAAAATGAAAAATTTCCTTTGGAGCAAACGGTAGGCGGAGGTGATTATCCTATGAGAAGAAAAGTACTATACTGGGAAGATGTGGAAATAGGGACTGAGATACCTTCATTGTCGAAAACAGCTACCTCACAGATGCTGGTGAAATGGGCAGGTGCGTCAGGTGATTTTAACCCTTTGCATTATGAATTTACCTTTGCCGAGTCCCAAGGCGTAGGAAGACCTATAGTCCATGGTCAGCTTAAACGTGCCTGGCTGGTACAGATGCTAACCGATTGGATAGGTGAAGAAGGCTTTTTGAGGAAATTCTCCTGTCAGTTTCGTACAATGGACTATCCGATTATGATGAAATCCTTAACCGAGCCTGTTGAGGAAAAGGTAAGTCACTGGTGTAAAGGGAAAGTTACCAATAAAGGTGTTGAAAACGATGAACACTTCGTAGAATGTGAGGTTTGGGTAGAAAACGAAAAGGGTGAGAAAACCACTCCTGGAAAAGCAACAGTAATAATAAAGACAAAGGAGCCAAATCATGAATGAAAAATTGAAAGGAAGGGCAGCATTGGTGACAGGTGCCGGCAGGGGAATCGGCCGGGAAGCAGCGTTATATCTGGCTGGGCAGGGTGCCAGTATACTGGTTGCAGATGCAGGAGTGGCAAGGGACGGTAGCGGCAGTGATCTTGCTCCTGCAGAACAGGTGGTTGTGGAGATTAAAGAAAAAGGCGGGCAGGCCGCCGCGAATTTTAATTCTGTGACCGATTTCAAGGCAGCCGAAGATATGATAAATGCCTGTGTGGATAACTTCGGCAAGCTAGACATTGTGGTAAACTGCGCAGGTGTGCTCAGAGAGCGGATGATATGGAATATGAGCGAAGATGATTGGGATACGGTGATTTCCGTTCATTTAAAGGGAACCTTCAATGTGTGCCGTCATGCCTGTGTAAAAATGAAAGAACAACGCTCCGGCAGGATTATAAACTTTACCTCTGATGCATGGCGAGGCTCGGTAGGACAGACCAACTACGCTTCTGCCAAAGGGGGTATAGTCAGCCTGACTAGGGCAACTGCCCGGGAAATGGGCCGGTATGGTGTAACGGTCAACTGCATCGCACCTATTGCGGCAACAAGAATGACCATGACTGAAGAAGTAAAGGCCGGAATAAAGAAAAGATTAGAGGCGGGCCTGATGTCGAAGGAACAGTACGATGGCTTCATGAACATGCCTGGGCCGCAATTCGTTCCGCCCATGGTTGCTTACTTAGCAAGCGATGCAGCGGCAAACATTAATGGTCAGATATTCCATGTTGAAAAAGGGAGGGTCTCTATTTATTCTGAACCTATAGAGGTTCGGACGATCTTCAAAACCGTGGAAAACGGTATGTTCAGTATAGAAGAACTGGAAGATGCCGTACCAAAGACATTGCTTACAGGTTATATTAATCCGGCACCGGCCAAAAAAGAATAAGGATAGCTTAAAGTATTCCTTCCTTGAATAACCTACCTTCCCTTATAAACCGGCTTCCTCTTCTCTGCAAAGGCGCGAGGGCCCTCTTTGACATCTTCGGCTTGGAACAGATTCTGTATCATGAGGCTTTCCAGCTTTAATCCTTCGTCCAGAGTCATACGTACTCCCCTATAAGCTGCCTCCTTGACTGCCCGAACTGCCAGAGGCCCATTCTCACAGAGGCGGTTTGCCAAATTGGTGGCAGCATTCAAAAGCTCACCCGTGGGAACTACCTGATTGACCAGTCCGATACGCAGGGCCTCTTTAGCATCAATAAAATCACCAGTCATCAGTATCTCCAGGGCCTTACCAAAGGGCACAAGTCTTGGCAATCTCTGGGTACCTCCCCAGCCAGGCATGAGACTCTGTTTCGTCTCCATCAGGCCAAGACGGGCAGTGTCTGCGGCAATCCTGAGATCACAAGCCATAGCCAGCTCAAGACCTCCACCAGTGGCTACACCATTAATAGCCGCAATGAATGGTTTCCAGACTTCCAAGCCCCTCATGGGACAAATTTCAGACCAGCCTGGTCGAAGGGGACGTCCCTCCATCTCTGACTCCAGTTGCCATTTGGCTATCTCCTTTAAGTCTGCCCCGGCGGAAAAAGCCCTATCTCCAGCTCCAGTCACAATTGTCACCCATATATCGGGATCATCTCTGACATCCATCCATGCCTTGGTTAACTCTTTCAATACTTCAGAGTTGATAGCATTCATAGTCCCAGGCCGGTTAAGGGTAATGTAGGCGATCTTATCTTTCTTTTCATATATTATCACTGACATTTAGAACCTCCTTTCTACTACCGCTGTTGTCTGCGGAGTTTTATCAAGCCCACTATCTTCATATATCCTCGGGAATAGCTCCTTTTTCCGGTACTTCAAGGGGTCGGTTTTCTTCTTTTCCCAGAAGGATTGGTTGTAGTATTTAGCCTCCTCCGTGGCATAGTATCTCCACAGGCTATCAAACGACAGTATTTCTAACCCACGGATATCTTTACTCGCACCCGATCTATCATCACGCCTGACAAAACCAGTTCAGGGAACCTTTCTGTTCCGGCAGGCGGCGGTCCTCGGCTCTAAATCTCCCCCGTTTCAGTTCCGCTACCAGATCCTCTTCACTCCTAATGACATTCTCAAATATCGTCACACAACACCCCACTTGAACGGGGATATGGGCGTCACTGCCTCCTGTGCCGTTCAAGCTAAGTTCTTCGCTCACTTTCTGACAATGAACGACTTCCGCCTCCGACGACCAGCCGTTAATCACCTCCATCGCATCAACCAGCCGGAGGAGCTGATATTTATGATTAAGAGCAATATCTGAAGCGGCAGGGGTAGAAGACGACCGGTTAAAATTACTCCTGAAGGGATGCGCAGCAACCAACACCCCGCCTCCCTTTTCCACAAATTCTTTCAGTTCCCTCGCCCGGGAAATCGTCCTCGGATAACTGTCTATCCCGAAAACCAGGATATCGCCCAGTTCTGTGCTCGCTTCCATGCCGGCAAAGAAGGGGAATCCATATTCACGTGACAAATCCGCCGCTATCCGCGACTTTTCGAAGCCGTGTTCCGTAATGCAGACCCCGTCCAGGCCGGCTTTTTTAGCTTCCCTGAAAAGGACCTCCGGGGTGATAAGACTATCGCCCGATATCGTGGTATGGATGTGTAAATCTAAAACCGACACCTTGGTTATCTCAATTCGTAACTACTTAGGCATAAAGGCTGAAGGTAGATAGACTGAAGGGAAAAACATGTGCCAACACACAAAGCTAAAATCATTTGGATACCTTGACAGGTTGTTGTGTCATGAATAATGATTATTGCCCTTCTGCCTTCAGTCTTCAGCCTATACACCTGAGAATTTATCTCAATTCAAACTCGGGTGGCCAATGGGAGTCCCTGGTAACCGTCGCCCCCTTCACTCCTTTGTCTCTCCTTTCCTTGAGTAAATTGAATTCTCCCTGCCTGTATTGGATGGCGGTCTGCATGGCATGTCCCATGTAGCCTAAATATTCTCCCGCAGCTACGCCTGCGGCATCTACAATCCCCTGCAGGAAAGTCTTTCCCATCACGATGCCGTCCAGAGGCATAGACGCTGCCGCTAATGCCATTTTATTTATTTCTTCCTCGAGTTTATCATAAGGAACCACCTTGTTTACCAATCCGGACTCTAATGCCTCCTCGGCGGTAAATGCCTTCCCCGTTAAGACCATCTCCTTCAATTTTCTTATGCCCATGAGCTGCATCCAGTAGGCCAGGTCGAGGGTGGGGCCGATATACCTGAAACCGGGGTGGGTAAAACGGGCATCAGGGGTGCAGACCACCAGATCACAGGCCATGGCTACCTGAAAGTGGTAACCGTAACAGTAGCTGTGCACCTGGGCAATGGTGGTCTTGAGGCACCTGTGCAGCGGCTCGAAGATCAATTCCTTCAGCCCCATATCCACCAGCAGTCTCTCCGTTTGTCCCGGGCGGCGTGCTTTTCCCGTTGTGTCATGACCGTGCATCGTCCCCAGTTCAACGACATCGTGACCGGTGCCGAAACATCGCCCCGCCCCTTTAAAGATAATCACCTTTATATCGTTGTCCCAATTTAATTCCTGCATTATCTTCGCCAGGTAAATGTAGTGGCTGCGCAGGGTGGAGTTCAACTTCTCCGGACGGTTAAAAGTAATTGTGGCGACCTTTCTCTCCGGATCCTTCTCCAGGAGAATCTCATCCTTTACCCAGTCCATATCCCTTTCCAACTGCTTGCTAGGCTCCATAGCCGGCGCGTAGATCTTATCTTCCATCTTAGATTACCTCCTCCTTTATGAGTTTTTCTATTTCCTGTTCACTGTATCCACCAAACATCTTCAACACCTCTTCTGTATCTTCCCCTAACAGGGGGAGGGGGGCGGCTTTTCTTGTTCCTGCCCGGGCGCCGCTGAAATGGACAGGAAAACCCGGCATCTTGACCCTGCCAAGGGTGGGATGATCAAGTTCAGCCAGATAATTTTCCCTTATCTGGGAATCATGCTCCAACTCAATTGGGCGATTCACGGGGCTGACAATGAAGTCATTTTCTTTAAAAATTTCCAGCCAATCATCCCTGTCCCGGGTTAAAAAAATCTCCTGCAGCAGAGAAATAAGGTCTCGTGAATAATCCTCAGCCCTCTTTTGGGGGGTATCGAATCTCTCTTCGCTTTCCAGCTCCGGGTGGTTTATGACCCGGCAGAAACGGCTCCAGTCCTCACCCGGCTGGAGGGTGAGGGCAATCCACCTCCCGTCCTGACAACGATAATAGTTGCGGGTGGGATCGGTATCCATACGGCGGTGACGGGGCACATCCTGATTAAGCCAGAGGGCGTTCAGAAAATTGAAATAGCCCAGGTTCAGGGCAGTTCCCAGTATGGACGTCTTAACCTCCTGACCCTTGCCGGTGCGCTCCCGCATAAAAAGGGCGGCTAATATCCCCTGGCTGAGCATAATGGCAGTTGCCTGATCAACAAGACCGAAATGGAGAAGCAGAGGCGGCATATCCGGTTCTCCCATGCTGAACATGATCCCTGATCTTGCCTGGCCCTGAAAGTCAAAACCGCCGATATCCCTGTAGGGGCCCTTGTCTCCGTAAGCCGACACAGAGGCATAGATCAAGCGGCGATTAAACCCGGAGAGTATGGGATAGGTCATCTCCATTTTTTCGACGGTCTTTCGCCGAAGATTGGTGACAAAAACATCAAACTGAGGGATCAAGCGGTAAGCAATCTCTCTTCCTTTTTCCTTGGTAAAATCAATGGTAATTGATTTCTTGTTTCTATTGGAGGCCTCAAAGAAAAGGTTTTTGCCGTCCGGCAGGTTGAATGATGTTCGCCCAAAGCGGCTGCGGTGCCGTATGGGGTCCCCTTTACCGCGCTGCTCTATTTTAACTACCTCTGCTCCCAAATCGCCAAGAATAGCCACGCCTCCTGGACCCGCATGGAAGATGCCCCACTCTAAGACACGGATCCCCTGCAGGGGATACTCCATATTTTCCATTTATCACCTCTTTTATGACAGCAGGGACCTGGCCACCACGATCCGCTGTATCTGATTTGTGCCCTCGTATATCTGGAGAAATTTCGCCTCTCTCATCATTCTTTCCAGGGGGTAGTCTTTCATGTAGCCATATCCCCCCAGAATCTGGACGGCATCCGTGGTTACTTTCATGCAGGTATCAGAGGCAAAATACTTGGACATCGCGGCGAGTCTGCTCCTGTCCTTTTCTTTCTCGTCTATCGCATAAGCCGCCCGAAAAACCAGTTGTCTCGATGCCTCGACAGCCGTCGCCATATCGGCCACCATGAATTGTATCCCCTGGAACTCTGCAATGGGCTGGTTAAACTGGACCCGCCGTTTCGCATAATCAACAGCATAGTCCAGTGCTCCCTGCGCAATGCCTACCCCCTGAGCGCCGACTGTAACCCGACCGGGATCGAGGGCTTCCATTGCAATCTTGAAACCATCCCCCTCTTTCCCGACGAGATTGGAACGGGGAATACGACAGTCCTGAAAGATCAACTCGCAGGCATGCAACGCGTCAACACCCATTTTACTTTCTACCTTACCGATGGAAAACCCCGTGGTTCCCGCCTCCACAAGAAAAAAACTCATCCCCCTGGCCCCCTTAGAGGGATCGGTCTTGGCAAGGACATTGATTATTGCGGCGCTATCACCCAGGCTGATGAAACATTTAGAGCCGTTGATCACATATTCATCGCCGTCCAGGACGGCCCGTGTGGTAATGCCGGCCACATCCGATCCCGCTCCCGGTTCGGTAATAGCGATCGCAGAGATTATCTCGCCCCTGGCCATCCTGGGTATGTATTTCTCTTTCTGCTCAGGCGTACCGCCAATTACAAGAGGGGCTCTATGGTAAGATCGTTTAACCAGAACGTGGCAGAGTAACAACCTTTTGCCAGTTCCTCGGCCACCATGGAGAAGGTTAATAAATCCAGCCCCCCTCCTCCATACTCCCGGGGCAGACATAATCCTACGAATCCGTTTTCCAGGAGTATCTTATGAACTTTCCATGGGAATTCCCCCTTCCTGTCCACTTCTTCGACAAGGGGAGAGATCTTTTCCTTTGTGATCCTCCTTACACTCTCGACAATTAATTTTTGTTCTTCCGTAAGCCGGTAATCCATATTCTCCTCTTAAAGTATCTATGAATATTTAACACTGTGGTTTTCTTGAGGCAACCTTTATCACCTTTGCGGCGACAAGTTCCCCTATCTGTTCGTCCGTATAGCCGATCTCCCGGAGTATCTCCTCAGAGTGCTCGCCCAGCAGGGGGGGAGGCAATTGCGGCCTGCCGGGGGTCTTCTTAAATTTCACGGGAACCCCCAGCATCTTTATCATGCCCCGCACGGGATGGTTTAAGTTCACCACCATTTCGTTTGCCTCCACCTGCGGGTGGTTGAAGAGTTCCTCGTAATCAAGGCAGGGGTCGCACCTCATGCCTGCTTCCCGGAAAAGCCTCTGCCATTCACCCTTGGTCTTTTTTCTAAATGCCCTGTCAAGGAGGGGGTAAAGATCCTTACGATTTTCGTACCTTGACTTATCATTGTTGAACCGCGGATCATCGGCCAACTCCTCTGCCCCCAACACCCCACAAAACCTTGGCCACAGTGGATCGCTGCCGAAAAGAGTGATAATATCTCCATCTGCCGCCGGGTAGGCGCCATACGGAGGCGGCGACACCGGACTTGCCCTCCCTGCCCGCTGACATTTAATCCCATCTATCAGATAAAGATGGGCCTCGGACATCTGAAGGTACATCGCAACATCTATCTGGTTTATCACCAGTTCCTGGCCTTCTCCTGTCCTCGTACGGTGAAACATGGCAACCATGATTCCATATGCACCCATCCAGGCACCGGCATGGTCAACGATGGCCGCAGAAACCATGGTTGGAGGATCACCCGGGCAGCCCTGAAGACTGACCATACCTGTAAAAGCCTGGGAATACATATCACCGCCAATCCTATGTGCCAGGGAACCGGTTTCACCAAATCCATAAAAAGAGCAGTAAATAATGTCAGGTTTGATTTTGCTTAAAGCCTGATAACCCAATCCCATCTTATCCATGGTTCCGGGACGGAAACTATGGATAACGACATCGGCAGCTTTTACTAACTTTTCGATTACCCCTCTTCCCCTCCCGTCCTTGAGATCAATGGCGAGGCTTCTCTTGTTGCGGTTATGGGCAAGCCACATGGGAGAATCAACTTCCGCCTCCTCTAATCCAAAGACCTCTTCCATTCCCGCTGCTTTACCCCTTCTTACTGCCTCTCCGGTAAGCCTTTCTACCTTGACCACCTCTGCTCCCATATCGCCCAGCATCAGAGCACAGAGGGGGCCCATTAAGGCTATAGAGAAATCCAACACCTTTATTCCTTCTAAGGGCAAGCTCATACGACCTCCGTTAGTTATTGGTGGTGACAATTGTCCTTTACGCTGGTTCTGGGGGATAGGGCACCTGAAAAAATCCCTATATCACACCCCCAAAAAAGTCAATAGCTTTTTTCACTGGGGTCAAGCCAATTTAGAAATGTCCGCTTTTTAAGTTTCTGTTAACAGTGATAATTTCATCCGCAAACTTGCCTGCATCCCTTGCTTCAACAGCCCGTTTATGGCTGTAACAGGCATGGAGTTCCATTTCCTTTCTGTTAACCCTGTAGATTTCCGCAACTTTTTTAGCAGTTATTCCCATCCGGATTTCCTCATGCTTATCCGTTTTTGAAGTGCCTAAAGTTATTTAAAAAGGAAATCCCATACAATGAACTTACCCCCCACCCCGCCCTCCCCCTCAAGGGGGGAGGGGAAGGGTGGGGGTGAAAAATGGAAATTCCTATGCAATCAAGTTAGTTGCCAAACCCCAAATTTGAGAAGTCAGTAATTGGAATGGAGCCTTATTCTTTTTTCTCAAACTGGTCATGAAGCCCATGAAAACCAGCCTTCTCCCCCTTGTTCCTCCTCTCTTTAAAGAAGTTATACTCACCGGGATACCAGTGAACGTTTGTACCCAGGGTGTGTGTCAAACCGGCGATATCCCATCCTGCAAGTATCCCCATTTGAGAATATGTTTGCTGGCGCGATGCCTTCCCTATGGCGATGACATCGCGTCCAAGAGTTGCCAGATTCTGAGCTAACTTGTCTGCCTCCTCATCGAGCTTGTCTCTTGGCACTACTCTATTTACCAGTCCGATCTGCAAAGCCTCAGCAGCAGTTACATCTCTCCCTGTCAGCCAAATGTCAAGGGCTCTCTTTAACCCGTAAGTCACTACTGCCAGAGGGCTGACCTGTCCGCCGAATGCCAGCCGTTGTTCCCTATGACTGAATACGGCATCTTCAGAAGCCACCGCCAGATCACAACTCTCGGTTATCATAATGCCTTCACCGAAGGCTATGCCTTGTACCACGGCAATCGTGATCTTGGGGAAGAGAAACAATCTGCGGAATGTTTTGTCAAACCAGGCATTGTCAACTTTCAGCCTCGGTTGTTGGCCAGCGCGTTTCCCCTGCTCCATTCCGTATACAAACCCCACCCTGCTGAGATCGTGCCCCGCACAAAAGGCCCTACCTGCCGCCTTTATCATTACGACCTTTATCTCATCATCCTTCTCCGCCAGGTCCAGTGCATCTCTATAGAAACTATCACAAATCCCTCCATCACCTGGAAAATCCATTGCATTTAACTTCTCAGGATAATTCAAGGTGATCGCTGCAATGTTGCCATCCTTCTCATAGATAACCCTCTTCAGCTCTTTTCTTTCAACCATTTTGACACCTCCTCTTTTGATTGGTCATTCGTCATCAGTCATTTGTCATTTGTTGTTCAATGATGATATTTCCTTGTTAATGTAATAACTGATAACTGTCCGCGGACTCCTGAATTCTCTCGGAATCTCAATATAAGTCGATTAGTCCTTTCTTCCCAGGATAGTAACGATTGGCATAAGCATTCCTGGATGTCCTCCTTGCGCCATAGCCAATCCAAGGGCAGGATTCTTGATCTGCCTGGGACCGGCTTTGCCCAATAACTGATGATAAAGTTCATAACACATACGTAATCCCGTTGCACCTATAGGATGACCGAACGCCTTAAGCCCTCCGTCAGTATTTACCGGTAGCTCTCCCTCTAAGGTAAAAGTACCTGCTTCCACATCATCAAGTGCCCTTCCCGGCTCACTAAAACCCAGTGCCTCGTATTCAAGAAGTTCCGCTATGGTGAAACAATCATGAAGTTGAGCACAACTGATCTCTTTACGTGGCTCTTTTACCCCTGCCGCAGCATAGGCCTGCTGCCCTGCAGCTATAGTCTCAGGCAAGCGATCATACTTGAAATCTATATCCTCTTTTCCCAATCCTGGTCCCATAGCCAACCCGAACCCTTTTATTAACACGTAATCCTGTGTAAAAGAAGGAGCCATGTCCGCAGGACAGATTAGTGCTGCAGCCGCTCCGTCAGTCGTAGGGCAACAATCAAAAAGGCCCAAAGGCCATGCGATTATCGGGGCATTTAGTGCTTGCTCCAATGTGATATCTCGTTGAAAATGGGCCTTGGGAGACATACTTCCATTGTGGTGATTCTTTACAGAAATCTTCGCCAGAGCTCTTTTCCCCTCTTCCGGTGGGATATTATTAATCTCAAAGTATCTGGTGGCCGCCAGTGCCCAACGTCCTGGCGCAGTAAATCCCTGGCCATATACGGGATGGCTGAAGAATTCGGGCAAGCCACCCAAACCGCTATCCTTCAATTTTTCAACGCCAACTACGAGAACAATATCATACATCCCTAAAGCTACGGACATGGAGGCGTTTCTCAGGGCATCCATACCGGTAGCGCAGGCATTCTCCACCCTGCTTATAGGAATATTGCGAAATTTCAATGGAATGCCAATACTTATCCCTCCCAACCCTGAAGCCATAGTCCCCATCCATGCTGCCTGAACGTCGTCAGGAGAGATGCCTGCATCGCTGAAGGCTTCGTACGCAGCATCCACGATCATGTCATCCACACTCTTATTCCAATTTTCTCCAAACTTAGTGCAACCCATACCAATTATGGCAACTTTATCTCTAATAGCATCGACTCTCATAGATATCCTCTCCTCATTTTAAGGTTGTTGCTGATCTTTTGGATTTCATAACGAAAGGACTACGACCTGACACTGTTATCTTACGGGCCTGCATTTCCAAAAATAATTAAAAAATCCTTCTGCTTCGCTTATTTTCTTAAAGGTCATCTCCACAGGCATATCCACTTTCACAGTGTCAGGGTCTCGATCACTCATGGTACAAAAGACTCTGACTCCCTCTTCTAAATCCAGATGAACGATGCTTGTTATTACCGGGGGATCGATTGATTGAGCCAGGAAATCTTTACAAAAGGTGAAAAGTTTTCCTTTTTTATCGGCAAGTCTCACTGTGTCGTATTGATCTTTAGTACGGCAATAGAGACAGACACGCTGGGGAGGGAAAAACAGTCTGCCGCAGCCTTTACATTTACCTGCGTAAAGACCTAAGACCATATCTCGATCTCTATGGAGCACGGAAGCGGAAGACATTGCTGGCGGTCGGCGTCGTCCTGTCTCTACTTGCATAAGTCTTTTCATCTGTATATACTTCTCATAGTTCTTGATAAACATCCTGGACTTGAGAAAACCTCTTATCCCCCGCCGTTCTGGATTCTGGGAAAACTCTTTTTCTACCTGCAATACAAAAAGATCACAACCATCGCCATAACTTACGAGCAACAGCCTGTCACCGGCTTTTGCCTCTTCCAAAGAGTTGACCATCATCATCAAGGCGTGAGCAGCACCGGTATTGCCGACTTCTTCCAATAGAGGGTTTTGTATCTGTTCTTTTTCTAGCCTTAACATCCTGGCTACTTCCCGGAAGTTGCGCTGATCTGGGGCAAAAAGAACAACCTTCGTAAAATCTTTTAATGTCGAACCTTCTTCCCTTAAAAATGTGGTCACTGCTTCACGGACGTTAGCAATGTATCCCTCTAAAAAGACGAAACGCTCCTCCCACATCTTCACATACCTGTCTTCCTGTGTTCTCCATATGTCAATAATCTCTTCCGCATGGCTATAGCTTTTTAAAATCCTTACATTGCCGCTGCTTCCTACGATCAATGCCGCCGCCCCGTCACCAAAAACCTGCTCGAAATTCGACCCAGGCACACCCAACCGGCAATCCGAGGCGATTACCAGCACATTCCTTGAAGGGTCTGCAGAAACCGCATCCATGGCTGCCATGATGGCATTTGTACCCGCCCTCAAGGAACCGGAAAAATCGGCTGTAGAAATATTCCGCGGTAAAGCCAGGGCATTGGCAATTAAGGCTGCTGCCTGTTTTTCCCGATACGGGGCAGTAGTGCTGGCAAAATACAAGGCATTGATTTCCTCTCGATTGAAGCCGGATAAACAATCCATTCCTGCTTCTACGGCCATGGTAATGCTATCTTCATCATAATTGGCAATCGCTTTTTCGCCACTCAAGGGGCCACTGCCCCACGCTCGACCAATCTCCTCCCTTTTCAGCCGATGAAAAGGGACGTAAGCTCCTGTTGATTTGATACAAGCCATAATGTCCACTCCTTTCATACTTTTTTTAACCCGTACCCAAAACCCAATCAGGCACGACATACCATACACTTATTAGAATCCACAAACACAATGCCATTTTGCTTCCTGGCAGTCCCGGTCTAACCTGCCTCAATGCAGGTGCATCCTTGCATTCTTCGTCTCAAGACTCTTACTCGCCATTATAATTCTTAAAGTACTTGGTTTTATTAAGAGCATCTTCCATGGAATTATGAAGTTTATGAAATGCATCTCTCTCGCCAACTAATTCTCTATCTCTTAAAAAAAGATTCTCCTTCTCATCATCCCTGTAAGTGATGTTGGTTCCCAATGTATGATACACTATCCCAGCCATCCAGCTACTGATTCCGAGCGAATCAAAATTGTGCTTTCTGCACATCTTACCCATACAGATAGCATCTAGTGCTTTGACTCATAAATAACTTTACCAAAAATGTCTCCCCTCCCTTGGTGGGAGGGGATTAAGGGGAGGGGGCAACATAGCGATTCTTCACCCCCACCCTGCCCCTCCCCCATCAAGGGGGAGG
>Ga0210051_1002952_pt1 | contig 17062 bp, 18 predicted proteins | sample CryGey092014_all_FD_185464 | JGI IMG/M metagenome (GOLD analysis project Ga0210051, IMG submission 185464) | Groundwater microbial communities from aquifer - Crystal Geyser CG23_combo_of_CG06-09_8/20/14_all (SPAdes) (version 2) | ecosystem: Environmental > Aquatic > Deep subsurface > Groundwater... | reverse complement strand
AAAAAAAAGGCTACAAAATTATTGCTAATGACATTCAGTATTATAGTTATATTCTAAACAGACATTATATTGGAAATCATAAAGAATTAAAGTTCCTTAATTTATTAAAAGTCATACCAGGACTGATTAAAATTAAAGAAAAAGACAGAAAACTCTTTGTTTGCAATTATTTATCTTGTATTAATGGTATAAAAGGATTTATTTACAACAATTATTGTGTTGGCGGGACAAAAAATAATATTATAGAAAGACAATATTTTTCCGATGAAAACGGGATGAGGTGTGATGCCATTCGTCAAAAAATTGAAGAATGGAAAGATAAAAAGTTTATTTCTGGTGATGAATATTATTTTTTAATAACAAGCTTAATAGAATCAATTGATAAATATGCGAACACAGCTTCTGTTTATGGTGCTTTTTTAAAAAAATTAAAAAAAACCGCCCAAAAAAGATTATTGCTGAAACCAGCAGAATTGATAGTCAACGATCAAGAACATCAAGTTTTTAACGAAGATATAAATAGTGTAGTAGGAAAAATCGAAGGTGATATTTTATATTTAGATCCACCATATAATCAGAGGCAATATGCAACCAACTATCACATACTGGAGACAATTGCCAGATATGATAATCCAATAATTCACGGTAAGACTGGTTTAAGGGATTATCAGATTCAAAAATCACTTTATTGTTCAAGAACACAAGTTAAAAAGACTTTTAGAGACTTAATTTTAAAAGCAAAAGCGAAATATATCTTTTTGAGTTACAATAATGAAGGTTTGATGAGTTTTAATGATATTAAAGAAATAATGAGTCTTCGAGGTAAATATGGGAATTTTACAAAAGAATATAGTAGGTTCAAAGCAGATAAATCAAAAAATAGAAAATTTATCGCAAATAAAACAGTTGAGTATCTACATTATGTTATTTGTAATTAATTTTTTATTGACTTCTTTCAAAATACGCTTTTAATATATCTCGGGCGATTGGTCCGGCGACGTCGCTTCCCTGTCCACCTTCTTCAACGAGGACAGTGACGGAAATTTCAGGATTATCATAAGGAGCAAAGGCAGTGATCCAAGCATGAGGCATTCCGGATGCAGCGTGTGATTCAGCAGTTCCGGTTTTACAGGCGATCTGTATTTTGGTTAAGGTCTGACCCTGCTGTCCAAGTTTTGCAGGGTCAGACCTTATTGAAAAGTCGAATAGTGGCCAGCCGGTTCCGCCGGTCGAGCAGGCCTGTTTCATTCCCTCACGAATTAAATCGATCGTTTTTTGAGAAATGGGTAATTTCTTACATGTTGGTAAAGACGCAAAATTTTGCGTCTCTACATTTTGTTTTAATAATTGCGGTTTACATAAATATCCTCCATTAGCAAATACATCAGAAACAAGTGCCATTTGTAAAGGAGTTGTTCCCACATATCCTTGTCCAATCGATAAATTGTAAGTGTCACCCAAATACCAATTATCTTTTAATATTTCTTTTTTCCAAAATGTTGAAGGAATTAGCCCTTCTTCTTCATCAAGACCGATTTGGGTGCGTTTTCCCAATCCAAAAATATCAGACCACTTTTTTATTTTTTCAACGCCAGTTTTATTCCCGACTATATAGAAAAAAATATCATTTGATCTTCTAATCGCTTTGACAATATTGACCATTCCCTCGACTTTTCCATATTGAAGGAAATACCAGTTGCCGAAAGTGGCCGCGCCGGCCTTAATACTTCCTTTATCTTCAATCTCTGTTTTTTCATCAATGGCTTTTTCTTCCAGTCCAGCCGTAGCGACGACCAATTTAAAAATTGATCCGGGCGGATAAGTAGCTTCTGTAACCCGATTAATTAACGGATTATTTTTGTCTGTCAGATAACTTTGAATATTTTTACTTGAATTATCCTCAAAATCTTGGGAATTAAAAGACGGAGAGGAAACACCAGCTAAGATTTCTCCGGTTTTTGGTTTGGTAACAATAATGGCGGCTTTTTTATTTTTTACCATTTCATAAGCTTTTTTTTGTAGTTCAAAATCAAGAGATAATTGGATTTTTTCTCCTCGTATTGGAGGAATCACATCGACAGTTTTTAAATATTTACCTTGAGCATCGACCTCAATTAATTTTTTTCCGGGGACACCTCTTAGTTGACAATCAAATAATTTTTCGACACCTTTTTTTCCGGTTCGGTCACCAAGCTGGAGCTTATGCTGACAGTGATCATTTTTTATATCATTTGCGTCGGCAATTTGGCGGTAACCAACTAATGGAGCGATAGCTTCAGGGTCCTGATAAATCCTTTTTGAAATAATTTTTTCCTGATTAATATCAGGCTCTAAATTTTTGGCAATAGAAAAACCTTTTCTATCAACTATTTCTCCACGTGGGGCTTCGATAATGATTTCCCGAAGACGATTTTGTTCTGATAAAGTTCGATAGTAGTTCCCTTTGACAATCGTTAGCTGGAAAAGCCTTAAAAACATGACGATTAAAAACAAAAAAATTAAGACAATATAAAAATAAAAGGAATTTTCCATCATTTGATTATTACCTTGGAAAAAATTCAATCCTTTTGAGTCACCCTTTTGGAAATATGAAAGCTTTGTCATTTAACTTGTAACTTGTAACTTGTAACATTAAAACATCAACTTATAAAATACCCTTGCGAAAAATACCCAAGCAACAGGATATGTAATATTACAAAAATTCCAAAAATAAAATATTTAATAAAATTGCTTTTAATTTGAGCAATGTAAATAAAAAATGATAGTGAAAATAAAGAATAGCGGGGGATAGAGGAGAATGTACCGGTGAGAGTAGGTAAAAGAAGATTGACTAAAGAAAATAGATTTAGTCCTAGTCTATTTATGTCTGAAACTCGAAATTCGAAACTTGAAATTCGAAACAAATTCGAATTTTTTTTAAAAATATTTATAAAATCTAAAACTAATACAACAAAAACAAAATTAAATATTAAAAATTCTATTACTGAGATATAGAATCGGGAATCGTGAGCGGCGGTAATAAATATTTTGAAATATCTCCAATAAACTTGAGGTAATAATATTAGATGGGATGAACGATTAGCGCCAAAGATAGGCTGTGACGTCAAAAAGAAAAATGGGTCACCGGTGGTTTGCCAGAGATATAGGCAGTACAAACCGAGGCCGAGAAATGGGGCAAGTGAGGTTATAAATGGTTGTAAATAGTTATAAATAGCTGTAGGGGCGACCATTTTGGTCGCCCTTTCTTTATTTTTAATTTTCAATATTTGATATTTTTCAATTAAGTGAAAAAAAATTGGTATTATCAAAAACACCCCGATTAATCTTGTTAAAGAGGCTAAAAAAGCAAAAATAAAAACCAAAAAATAATTTTTCTTCTTAAGAAAAAATAAAGTTGAAATTAACAATAAAAAGAATAATCCTTCGGTATAGACAGCGCCAAAAAAGAAAGAAGTGGGAAAGATGAGCAGTAGAAATATAGTTGAAATTCGTTGAAATTCGTTGAAATCCTTTAAATATTTATAAAACAAAACCAACCCAATCAAAAACGAAAAATTAGAAATTATTAATCCGGTTAGCAATTGATTGTTGGAAAATAACAGAGATAAATATTTTATTATCAGAGGATAAAGTGGGAAAAAGGCTTGTTCATATTGGGAGTAACCATTGCGGGCAATATTAATATAATGAAGACCGTCAAAGTTTGCCAAAGCTGAAATCCATCTAGGCAAATTAAATAATGGTAACTGGTCAGCATAAGGAAAAAATCCAAGATAAGGAATAATCTTTTGACTGAAAAAAATAATCAAAAAATCAAACATTCGCCAGAGTAAAAAAATAATAAATATAAAAAATAATTGCATGTCATAATTCTATTATGATTGGTAAGTTTAATCCAGGGCTTAGGAAAACTGGGGTTGGTACAACTTTATTTGGTCAGTTTTTATCAAAAGAAAAATTATCCGGGAGTATCACGATTGTTGGACTATCAATCTTAATATTAGGTTATTTTATAAGTTATATTATTTATACAAAAAAATGAATGACTTTTTTTCCCAACCCGTGATTTTCATGTTGGGTATTATTGCTTTTATGATTATTTTTGGTTTTACTGTAGTTAGATCTTCACAAAAATAATCCAATCTTCCAGTACTCCGATAGTCCTTATTAAAATAGTAGTGTTCCAAGTCATAGGAAATTATTGTAGTAGTTTGATAAAATTAAGTTAGACGGAGTGTAGTTCAGATGGCTAGAACGCATCGATGGGGTCGATGAGGTCGCCGGTTCAAGTCCGACCACTCCGACTTTGTTTTTTATAACAATCTAATGTAAAGGAGAGAATATGAATCGTGTAAATGTTGAATGTAAAAATTGTAAAAAAATTTTTGACAAAGAAACGCGAAGATGTAACGAAGGTATCAAAATGGGCTGGAATTTTTATTGCTCAATAAAATGTCGGTATCAATATAAAACGATAGCAAAAAACTATAAATGCTTTAATTCCAAATGTAATAACGTTATTAAAAGAGCGCCTTGCGATATTCCATTATCAGGCAGATGTTTTTGTTCCAATTCATGTTCCGCAAAAGTTAATAATTTAACAAGAAAATCAATATGGCCAAAAAAGTTTTGTGCAAATAAAAATTGTGGTAAAGAAATCAAAAGAAGTAATAAATATTGCTCTGCCAAATGTCAGTGGACTGTAAATAGTGTTAGCAATGAGGAATATAGAGAAATAATTATCGAAAGAATAAAAGAATTTTATAAAATTAATGAGAGAATTCCTTTTAAGCAGGAAATGTGGGGAATTTATAACGCAGTTAAAAAAACATTTGGTACTTGGAATAAGGCAATTATTGCTACTGGGTTTAAGCCTAATCCTGTCAAATTTGCTAATAAATATATTGCTATCGATGGGCATAAATGTGATTCATTAGCAGAAAAGGTAATTGACGATTGGTTATCTGAAAGAAAGATAAAACACGAAACAAAAGTTCCATATAATTATCACAGAATGACAGCAGATTTTAAAATAGGGAATAGTTTTGTAGAGTTTTTTGGCTTACAGGGTGAAGTTGAATCGTATGATAGAATAGTTAAAGAAAAAGAAGCATTTTGCAAGGAAAATAATTTAAAATTAATTAAACTTTACCCTAGTGATTTATTTCCAGATAATAAATTGGATATTATTTTTTATCAAGGGTTGGCCAGAAGACCAGGAGTTCAAGTCTCCTCGCTCTGACTAAATTTTTTAATTTTAGATGGTTTGTTTAAGTGTATTATCGATTAATCGATAATACACTATGTTAAAATAGGTTTATGAAATTCTTAAATATTCCAATCGAAAAACCCGCAGAAATTAATTTTATATTGGCTCAATCTCACTTTATTAAGACGGTCGAGGACTGTTATGAGACTTTGGTGGAGGCTGTGCCGGGGATAAAATTTGGATTAGCTTTTTGCGAGGCGTCAGGAGAAAAGCTTATACGAAAAGCTGGTACTGATGAAGAGATGGTTGATTTGGCGGTAAAAAATGCGAAAAAAATTGGAGCCGGTCATTCGTTATTTATCTTTCTCAAAAATGCTTTTCCAATTAATGTTTTAAACAGAATAAAAAATCTTTCAGAAGTTACTCATATTTATTGTGCGACTGCCAACCAAACTGAAGTGATTATTGCCGAAACAAATCAAGGTCGAGGGATTATGGGAGTTGTTGATGGTAATTCTCCTGTTGGCGTTGAAAATGAAAAAGAAGAAAAAGAAAGAAAAGAATTTCTTCGTAAAATAGGCTACAAAAAATAGATTACTTCAATTTTTTTAAATCGCTATCAAAAGTCTCCAAGGAAGTTGTTTTGAGGCTTTGGTTTACCGTGAAAATCCAGCAGTCGATGTAACTCAGATTAGTTTTTTCAAATAAACCCAAAGCTTTTATCATTAGTTTTTTTCTTGGATTGATAATCCAATCAAAATATAACTGTTCTAATAATGTAGAAACAATAATTGATTTGGGAGTTTTGAAATAAGAAGATAGAACCCAAATTGTTTCAGCCAAAACAATCTCGTCAAAATATATATTTACATCATTTTTATAAGCTTTATCAAATATTTTTTTTGCTTTGATAGAAAGAGTCGGGTGATCATTCCTTAGGTATCTAAGGAGAATGTTCGTGTCTATGACAACAGTTGGTTTCATATTTTAACGCTATATTTTTTACCTAATTCTAAACCAGTTTTTTCTCTGACAGTTTTCATATCTGCATAGGGAATATTTGTTTTTAAAGAACCAAAAAGACTGTCAACAACATTAGATTGAGATAATACTTGTATTGTTGTTTGTTTTTTCTCCGGAATTGGATCGAGAAAAATAATTCTATCACCAACATTAATATTAAGAAGGCGGCGTATTTCTTCTGGAATTGTTGCTTGACCTTTTGTCGTGACCGTCGATATGTTCATAGTAAGAATTATATTCTTTAGTAATACTTAAGTCAAGAGGTAATACAATCGTTTTACTTAATTAATGTGTATTGACAAAAGTAATGGGAGTTGGTAAAGTTAACGGATATGATATACACAGCCACAGTTACATCTCAAGGACAAATAACCATTCCTATAGAGATAAGAAGAAAACTAAAATTAGATAAAAATAGAAAAATCGTGATTAAGTTTGAGAATAATGCTATCTTTATGGAAGCAGAACCGGACATTTTTGCTTTAGAAGGCATTTTTAAGGATAGAGCCTTAAAAAATAAATCTATTGATGAAATAATAAAAATTGAAAAAGATGCAGTTGCCGATGCCGTGGCAGAGCGCTATCGTATCAAAATGAAGAAAATGGGGATTACCGTCCCTAAATAAATATGCCTACATATTATATTGATGCCAATTTCTTTCTCCGCTTTCTATTAAAAGATAATCTTACTCAATTAAAAGTAGTTAGAGAATATTTTTTAAAAGCCAAATCCAGAACAATAAAAATTGTCTGTCTAATAGAGATTATTCTTGAAACAGAGTATGTACTAAAAAAAGTTTACAAATATCCAAGGGCTATAATTAGTCAATTTTTACTTTATATTTTGAATATTTCCTATTTGGAATTTCCTGAAAGAGAAATTCTTTATGAAGCTTTTAAAATATATCAAAGAAAAAGCATTGATCTCGTCGATCTTATTTTGTATTTTAAAGCTAAGAAAAATAATGCAGAAGTCCTTAGTTTTGATAAAGATTTTGGCCACATAAGTTAACTTCAAGCAAGTATGTGGTACTAAGTGATTGTATCCATAAATATACTAATTTATGGACAAGCCCTATGCTAAAATAAGAGAATGACAAAAGTTATTACAAAAGATTTGATCGATACTCTTTCCAAACTCGCTAAAATCAGCCTCACCAAAGAGCAGGAAGAAAAATACGCCAGTGAATTTACTTCAGTGATGAATTATATGGAAGAAATAAAAAATCTTGACGTCGATAATATCGAAGAGACGGCCCGGGTTGCCAATGATGAAAATGTCTTACGCGAAGACATCGTCAAGGAGTCTTTGCTTCAAAAAGAAGCTTTAAAAAATTCTAAGAATACAAGTAATGGATATTTTTTAGTTCCGGCTATTTTTAAGGAAGATTAGTATGTTAAATAAATCAATCAAAGAATTATCATCGTTGTTAAATAAAAAACAAATCAGTAGCGTCGACTTAGTCAACGAGACGTATTCTCAGATTGAAAAGTTTGATTCAAAACTTCATAGTTTTATTACCGTTAAAGATAAGAGTGTTACCCTAAAAGAGGCGGAGGAAAAAGATAAAAATCGAAAAAGCGATTCCTCAGTGGTTTTCGGTCTGCCCTTTGCTGTTAAAGATGCCTACGTGACAAAAGATTTACGAACGACGGCAGGATCCAAGCTTCTTGAAAATTTCAATTCGCCGTATAACGCCACCGTTGTAGAAAAAATTATTAAAGCAGGTGGAATTTTAATTGGAAAAAATAATATGGATAACTGGGGACATGGGGCATCAAACGAAAATACTAATTATGAAATTCCTCATAATCCATGGGATATGGAGCGGATTACGGGAGGCTCTTCCGGTGGCTCGGCCGTTTCAGTCTCAACCAGAATGGTCCCTTTTGCCGTTGGTGAAGATACGGGTGGCTCGATCAGAAATCCATCCAGTATGTGCAATATTTCCGGATTAAAAGTCACCTATGGTCGGGTTTCCAGATACGGAGCGATTGCCTATGCTTCATCGCTTGATACGGTCGGCCCGATGGCTAAGTCCGTCGAGGACTTAAGTTATTTGTTGGAAATTATGGCCGGTCACGATGACCACGACGCCACCAGTTCAAGATTACCGGTTGAAAAATATTCTCAATATTTAGGTGATTCGATAAAAGGGGAAATCATCGGCCTACCAAAAGAATTTTTAGAAAAAGGACTTGATCCAGAAATTAAAAAAACAGTTTTAACGGCAACAAAGGTTTTTGAAAAACTTGGGGCAAAAATTATTGAGGTGAGTTTGCCTCATTTTATCTATGGAATTTCCATCTATTATTTAATTGCTTTGAGTGAGACCAGTTCTAATTTAGGTCGTTATGACAGCTTTCGTTATGGTGACAAACGGGAATTATTTTCTAATGAAACAGTCCGGAGAATTCTTCTTGGTACTTATGCTCTTTCATCCGGTTATGCCGATAAACTTTATAAAAAAGCCCAAAAACTTCGGACAATTCTTATTCAAGAATATGATCAGGCATTGAAAAAATGTGACGTTCTTCTAAGTCCTGTTACTCCAAGCCTGCCTTCAAAAATTGGAGAAATGATTAGTGACCCGTTAAAAAATTTACTTGAAGATCTATACACCGGGACCGTTAATTTAGTTGGGGCTCCAGCTCTTGTTATTCCGGCGGGATTTTCGGAAAATAATTTGCCAATCGGTTTACAGATTGTTGGAAAAAAATTTGGTGAAGGTGAGCTTTTTCAACTTGGATATAGTTATCAACAAGAGACCGATTGGCACAAAAAATTACCAATAATTTTAAAATGAAAAAAATTTGTATCATATTTTGTGGGGGTACAATTACGATGAAGCATAATAAGGAAGGTGTTTTAGCTCCCTTTTATAACGCAAAGGACTTGTTGAACTTTGTCCCTCAATTAAATCAGATCGCCAATATTTCCGTCATTCAATTAGCCAATGTTGGCAGTACCAACATCGAACCAAAATTTTGGACTGTTCTTGCCAAAACAATTAAAGAAAACGCAGATAAATACGACGGCTTTGTCATTACTCACGGGACTGATACAATGGCCTACACAGCCTCGGCAATTTCTTTTGCCTTGTCTGGTATTAATAAGCCAATTATTTTTACCGGATCACAAAAACCAATCTTTGATGTTCCAAGTGACGCCACTAATAATTTAATTAACTCAGTATTAACGTCTTTAAAAGTAAAAACTGGAATAGTCATTGTTTTTGGAACAAAAATTTTAAGAGCTAACCGATCAACAAAAATTAGTGAATCAACTTTAGATGCTTTTGATAGTCTAATGGTTGCTCCTATAGGGACAATTGCTCTTGAACCAATTATAAATTATCAATATAAACAAAAAGTTAATAAATTTTCCGATTTATTTTTTGATCCAAATGTAGTTGTTATTAAAATTACTCCAGGTCTATCAATAAAATATCTTGAGCACATAATTAGTGCCGATGTCCACGGTTTGATTTTTGAAGGATTTGGAGCTGGTAATATTCCAAAATCACTTTTATCGTTTATGAATAAAGCAAAAGATCATAATTTACCAATAATAATTTTAAGTCAGTGTATAAAAGGCACATCAAGGATGCAACTTTACGAGGTTGGTAAGGATGCTTTAAAATATGGAGTTATTTCTGGTGGCGATATGACAGTCGAGGCGGCCTCGACAAAACTGATGTGGATTTTGGCTCAAACACGAGAAATTAAAAAAATTAAAAAATTATTTTTAACAAATGTGGCAGGAGAAGTAACAATAAATTTGTAAACATTCATTTGACAATTGAATGTTATTATGTTAATGTAAACTTATTAATAAATATATATTATATCAAACTACACCTTTATATATGATAAATAATTCTTTAATTAAAATAATAGATTTTTGGCAAGAAGTGACACAGGAAAAAAATCTTTATGATAGGCAATTAGTGGATAACATAGACATAGAAACTAAAGAAGTTATTGATATTATAGGCCCGAGGCGATCAGGCAAATCATCAATAATGAAAATTATCATACAGAAACTAAAGGTCAAAGAGGGTTTTCTTTATATTAATTTTGAAGATCCATATTTTATTGACCATAATACACCAACGATCTTAGAAGAATTAGTAGAAATTTATAAGGAATATTACCAATCGAATTTGACTTATTTATTTTTTGATGAGGTTCAAAATATAGATTTATGGGAAAAAGCAGTCAGAAAACTTAGAGACAGCGGACAGTATAAGATATTTATTTCAGGATCGTCATCAAAGCTTCTGGGGAGCGAGCTTGCCTCGCTTTTGTCAGGCAGACATCTATCTTATCAGCTTTTACCATTATCTTTTTTTGAATACCTTGTTTTTCGAGGTATAACAATACAAGGGAAAAAAGATATTATCCTAAAAGAAAAAATGTTGTTAAGGCATTTTAGTGAATATTTAGTCTGGGGCGGTTTTCCTGCAGTTGTTTTATCTAAAAAACAAGAACTTCTGAAGCAATATTATTTAGACATAATACAAAAAGATATTGTTAAACGCTACGAGATTAGAGAGAAAAATGTCTTGAATAAAATGGGTGTATATCTTCTAACTAATTCTGGAAAGATAATTTCAGTATTGGGAATGAAAAAAATATACGGAATATCTCATGAGCTTGCCTCAACCTATTTAGAATATTTTAAAGACGCTTTTCTTGTTTTTGAGCTTCCCCAATTTTCTTACTCTGTCAAAACTCAGCAAAAAGCTTTAAAGAAAATCTATGCTGTTGATACAGGACTCGCCAATACAATATCATTCCGATTTTCTGAAGATAAGGGAAGAATTCTTGAAACCGCAGTGTTTTTAGCTCTTAAACGGCAAAATAAGGAAATGTACTATTACAGAACAAAAAATAATAAAGAAGTTGACTTTTTAATGAAACAAAAAGGATTAAAAAACAAACTTATTCAAGTTTGTTGGGATTTAACAGATGAAAAAACAAAAAAAAGAGAGATTGATAACTTAAATAAAGCTATGGAAGAGTTAAGATTGGATGAAGGATTAATATTGACTTATAATACTGAAGACAAAGTCTTAATAGATGAAAGAGAAATTACTATTTTACCGGTATATAAATGGATACTAAATTATGAATAAATATCAAGTCATCATTGGGATGGAGGTTCACGTTGAACTCAAAACTTTATCTAAGATGTTTTGTGGTTGTAAAAATGATCCTTTTCACGCCGAAAAACCAAATATCTACACCTGTCCAGTCTGTTTGGGCCTGCCTGGTGCTCTTCCGGTTGCCAATAAAAAAGCGATTGAATGGACGGTTAAATTAGGCTTAGCCCTTGGGTGTAAAATAAATACTTTGAGCAAATTTGATCGCAAACATTATTTTTACCCTGATCTTCCAAAAGGCTATCAGATTTCTCAGTATGATTTACCTTTTTGCTATGATGGTAAAGTTGAAACTTCGTTTGGACCGGTTGGGATAACACGAGTTCATTTGGAGGAGGATACGGGAAAATTAATTCACCAAAAAGTCAACGGTCAGGATGTCTCTTTAGTTGATTTTAACCGCTCAAGTGTTCCTTTGGTTGAGATTGTCACCGAGCCGGAAATCTATTCATCGGCTCAGGCAAAAGAATACGCCAAAAAATTAAGGCAGATTGTCCGCTATCTTGATATTTCCGACTGTGATATGGAGAAGGGGGGGATGAGATTGGAGGCAAATATCTCATTGCAGGTTATGGGTTATGGGTTAGGAGTAAAGGGGGTTGGAAAATTGCCAAACTACAAAGTGGAGTTAAAAAATATTAATTCATTTAGATTTTTAGAACGGGGGATTGAGTATGAAATTGAGAGACAGAGGGAATTATTAGAAGCAGGAACAACGCCAGATCAAGAAACAAGAGGATATAATTCAGAAAAAAACATTACTTATACGCAAAGATCTAAAGAAAATGCGGCCGATTACCGTTATTTTCCTGACCCCGATCTGCCACCGATTCGATTTGATGATCAATGGTTTGGGGAAATCAGTTCATCGGTCCCGGAACTTTTAGATAGTGTATTTGGTCGTTGGGAAAATGATTATAAGGTTGATAGAAAAATCACCGAGTTACTTTTTGAAACGAGTCAAGAAGCAAAAAAACTTGATGAAATATTTTCTGGACTGACAAAACAAAAATTAGATGTAGGAAAGTTTGTAAACGCGGTTGCCAACAAAAAAATAACAATGGATTTATTTGTCAATAGCGTTGAAGAAATTATTAATACTTTTAAAAAGTCGGTGACGGTTGATGAAATATCTGACGAACAGTTAAAAGTATTTATCGATAAAGTTTTGGCTGTTAATCAAAAAGCCATTGCCGACTATAAATCAGGAAAAACTAACGTGATGAATTTCATAGCAGGAATGGTGATGAGAGAGGCGAAGAAGAAGATTGAGTTTAATAGATTGATGCAATTGATTAAATTATTACTTCGGTGATAAAATTAAATGAAAAAACTACTATTAATTCTAATAACTGTAGAAATACTATTAATTTTTCTTTTTCCACTTATTTTAAAGAAAAATCCTCAGGAAAAATTAGGTCTTCACATAAACGGAAAATATTTTGAAACAGAAAATGGAAGACGGATTCAATTAAAAGGAATTTCAACAATGGCTTTTGTACGATATGACTATGATATTAGAGAGCTTATAAAAATATTTGAAATATTTAAAGGTTATAAAATTAATTTAATAACTCTTTATATTTCTCCAGATAAAGTTTATAAGGATCAAGCAAAATTAGATTATCTAATCGAATGGGCAAAAAATAACTCAATTTATATCTATTTGTTACCAACAATTGATACCAGTGATGCAACATTAACAATAATACAGGAAAAAATAGTTTTAACAAAAAAATTAAGCTTAGAAATGATAAAAAGGTATAAAAGAGAAAATAATATTATTTATGGTGTTTGGGCAGAGCCTTTTGGTGTAAATTGGGAAGAATGGAAGTCTTACCACAGAGAATTTATTGATAAGGCGGTTGCCATTAATAAAAAAGTTGTCTTAGGCATTTCGGGTTTAAATAATGGACGTAGTTTTATGGGAAATTTTGATTTTAGTTATAAAAACATTTTCTTAGACTTTCACGATTATCCCGCTGCTAACACTGATCAATTAAAAAAAATGCAGATAAAAAAATTTCTTTGGGATAAATATGTCAATAAGTATGCGGTTTTAATTGGAGAATTTGGAGGTGTATATAAAGAAGGATTTGGCACTGAAGAAGACAAAGATTATTTTCAAACTGTAATTAATCAAGCTAATCAAAAGAAGATAAGTTATGTTGCCTATACTATCGACCCAATTGACAAAGAAGGAGGATTGTCTTTAGTTGATTGGAAAACAAAAGGATTAACAAAAAAAGGAGAAATATTTGTAAAAAGTTTATTAAATAATTAAGCTATTTAATTTTTTGATTGGATTTTAGATATATTTTATATTGACGCATTAACCATGGAGTATAATTTTGATGAAGAGCTTGATTATCGTATTGTGCATACGAGAAAAATGCCTTTTGTTTCTTTAATAAATCTTCATCAAATACATTTTCAGGATTAGATACAATGGCGTAATCCATATATGAAATAATTATATGAGGTTTTGTATATTTTTTTTCTGCTTCATGGGTAAAATAAGCGGTTGCATAATGGTCACTGTGATCTCCATCGCCAAAATTACCAATAAAATCTTGTGTATGAATTTCAATAGGACTATAAACTTTCATTAGCTCTAAAAGAATATTAATCAAAGATTGTTTTGTGTATATTGTGGCATTATCAACGGTATTTATAGAAGTTATTTTATCTTGCCAAAGTTTTGCAATGCTTTGGTAATTATGGTTGTTATATCCTGTTCCTTTAAAATTTCCATCGGGCAATCGTAAAAATATTAAAGAAATTCTAGGGTTGTTTTTTAGATTATAAATTAGAATTTTATTATTTTTTACAATAATTTGATTTTCAACCCAAATATTATCAGTTTTTGACATCAATGTATATGATGTCTCTATGCCATTTTCCCGAGTAGTCCAATATGTTGAGTTAGAACCAGCGTCTCCGGCAGTAATAAAAATTGTTTTAACACATCTGCCACTTTCTATGTTATGAATAAGATCGGGGCTTAAGAATAATAAATCATCGTCCTGATGGGCGACTATATTTATAATCGTATTTTTTGAGCAAAGTACTCGGGTAACTATATAACCTGAAAAATAATATAAGTTAAATATTATTAAGAAGAAAATAAGTACTATTATTGACGCTTTTAATTTTTTTTGGTCCATAATTCATTATAAATATTAAAGCATGTTTTAAAACAGTCAAATCTATGAAATTTTTAATTTGATATCATTAGTAAATGATGTTTTTTTACTTCTTATTCATTCTAATTTTATTGTTGGATGCCTTTTCATTTGAAAGAATTAAAATGATCGAATATTTATTAGTGCTTCAAGCTCCAATTTTTTTATTTGTGATTGATTATTTTCAAAAAAAAAGTATAAAAATACCTAAAGTATTTTTTATGTTACAAACAATATTTCTGTCATTATTTGTTATTTCCAACGTTGTTTCTGATAATTTTAGCAATCTTAATTATCAAATAGGCTTATATACGGCTTTAATATTAATTTCTATTTATTGCTACAATCACAAAGATGAGCTAAGACAAAAAATACGCAAATACATTATTTGGTTGTCTGTATTATTTACAATCATAAATATTTTCAGAAAGCAGATTATTACACTATTTCCATTTATTGGAATAAATAATAGTCATATAATTTCCTATACCTCTTTAACGCATAATCATCTTGGCGATTTTTTGGTCTTATCATTAATAATATTTATTTCAGAGCTACTTATATCTAAGCAAACAAAAAATAAACTTTTGATATTCTTCTTTATTTTTTTTACTTTTATATTTAGTTATTCAAGATCGGCGTATTTATCCTTAATTACCACCCTCATCTCTATTACTTATCCGGTTATTAAAAAAATCAATAATTATAAAAAAATAATCATTGGTGTTTGTTTATTAATATCAATATTTTTTTTATTTTTCAGTCCGCTTTTTACAAAAATATTTTTTAACAATGTAGCCAAAAAAACACCTCTTGGAAATAGAGAAATATACTATAAGCAAGCAATTGAAAGATTTATTAAAAAACCATATTTTGGTTGGGGGTTTGAAAATTATTACAAACTCAAGGCAGGTACAGTCTATAGTCATAATATCTTTCTTGATATGTTGTCTGAAAATGGGATTTTTGTATTTTTAGCCTTTTTATCGTTGATTATGTACGGATTATTTTATGGAGAAAAGAATCTTTATTACTTCTTACTTATAGCCTTATTGGTAAATTTTCAAACGGATTTTACCTATAAAATCATACCTTTCCAATGGTTATTTTTTATATTTTTTGGCTTGATTATTAAATGACCTTAATACTATTTTATTTATCATTTTTTCTAATCAGACTACCTCCATTAATATTGCCTTTTAATTTATCAAGTCACATTCTTTTTAGATTGATTAACTTCATTATTTTGATAAAATTATTTTTTTTGAATAAAAAAACAATCAAATTTAAAGGAATAATTATTTTTCTTTTGCTATTTTTTGTTTCTCAGTCTTTGTCAGTGATAAATGTTATTAATTTTAATACCTACTTATATTTCTTTGAGAGGCTGGTTACGGTTTGTTTATTCACGCTTGTGAGCCATTCGTTGATTAATAATCAAAAAAAAACTGATGTAATCATCAAATTGATTAACATAACAGCCATAATTAACGTCATATTGGAATTGACGATGTTCTTTTCTCCCCAATTTGTTAACTTTCTTTATAAATTTATTCACCCATCGGTGTTGGATATATTCGTTTTTAATGTTAATAGGGGCAGATTGTATTTTGAATCTTACGGGGAAGTTTTTTTACCGATAATTTTGTATCTGTTTTTTAAGGAAAAATTATTATTTAAAAAAATTATTTATTGGCTGGTGGTTTTAGGAATAATATTATTAGCTTTCTGGTCAAATTATCGGGATAGATTTGTGGTCGTCTGTTTTTCACTATTTACAACTTTAATGATATTTAGAAAGGATATTTTTAAGATAAAGATAAAACAAAATGTTATTTTTTTGTTTGCTACAGTGTTAATCTTTATTGGAGGATTTTTTTATATTTACCAAACAAGAGGGTATTCGGTGATAGATAGATTGTTGCTACAGGATAAAGAAGAGGATATTAGTAGCTTAGTTTCTAGAGGAATATTAATTAATGAAGCCGTATCTATTGGAAGGCAGTTTCCTTTACTTGGTGTAGGGATAGGTAATCATTATGATCATCTCCCATCTTTTATGAAGAATCAAAGATATAGAATGATCGGCCAAAATCGCAATTTTTTAGACGCGACTTTATTATATCCGCATAATTTATTCGTCCAAATATTTGTTGAAACAGGATTGTTGGGGTTACTATTTTTTTTATTTATTCTCGGAGTATTTATTAAGAAAGACTTTAAGATATTAAAAAGCAAAAATGATCTTTATAAAGCCCTAATCGTTTCATTTTGGGCTCTAATTCTCTATGCTATGTTCAATCCTCGTACCTATCTGACTTTTTATACAAACTTTTTTGTTTTGAGAGTGTTAATAGAAATATTTGGAAATCAATCTATTCGGGAGACGATATAGTTATTGAAATTAAATTTATTGGTAATAATATTAATATTTTTACCAACGATGATAACCCTATCTTCTCCAAAGACTAAGCGAT
>Ga0210051_1002951_pt1 | contig 17070 bp, 23 predicted proteins | sample CryGey092014_all_FD_185464 | JGI IMG/M metagenome (GOLD analysis project Ga0210051, IMG submission 185464) | Groundwater microbial communities from aquifer - Crystal Geyser CG23_combo_of_CG06-09_8/20/14_all (SPAdes) (version 2) | ecosystem: Environmental > Aquatic > Deep subsurface > Groundwater... | reverse complement strand
GAACGCAGGAAAATTTGTTAATATGAAGGATTTTACCGACGAGGAAATCCTTGAAATGTCTGATTTAAGGAGAGAAAAATTAGTTTAATTTAAACTCCCTCAATAATTTTCTTCTCCTCGTCGAAAATTCCGTATAATTTGTAAACTTCCTCGTCAATTTCCCAACCAGATGTTTTGATTACCCATTCAATTATCTCAGAGTTCACACCTAATTTTAAAATCTCTTTTTTCATTTTAGTCCTCTTTATTTTATTAATAGGTTTAATTATTTAAACTTTTATTTTAAACTTCATTAACATAAAATTTATTTGCAAATAACAAAAAGCCATTATTTCAATTAAAGAAAACTCAAAATGTATTAATGAAACAACTCCATTCACAAGTTGACAAAGTTCATTCATTTCCCGCCCCCTCAATCACTTTTTTTTCCTCGTTTCTTCCTTGCTTATCATATTGATATCTAGAATTCCCTCTTTTAATTATTTACCTTCACACCACTCACATGATTTAGTTGGGCAATCCTCATTTAATAATTTTATTGCACTCTTCCAAACTTTCTCTGCCATCTTAACCTCAACTTTCATCTTAACTAATTCAGTATCAAAGATTACTTCTCCCGTCGCTGTAACTTCTTTTGGGATATAGAATAATAAGAAAAAATAATCTTCGGTATCATATCCATTCTTTCTTAATAAAAAATTATAAATATTTTGTTGTAATCTGTAATGTTCTGCTGTGTCGTCTTTAACTGCATAACCACGAGTTTTATAGTCGAGAACAATTAATTTTTTTCCTTTAACTAAAATATTATCGACGGCTCCGTGAAGTTCGTTTCCATTTTTGTCTTTCCAACTTATTCCTTTAAAATTAGATTGCCAGATTTTTAATTTTTCTTTATCGTCGAATAATTTCATATTTGTGCATTCTCCATTATTGCAAAGTTCTGGAGGTAATTCTTTTTTGTCTCTAAATTTATCAAAGTGAATTTTTAAAATTCTATCCATTCCCGACGGCAAACTTGGAAAAATCCCTGCAGGTCTTTTCCAAACTTTATGTTGTGTTAACCAAAAACAGCGAGGACATTCTTTCATTAGATTTAAAGAACTTGGTGATAACTTATACTTTTCCATCTTATTTATTTTAAAATCATTCCTTCTTCTTATTAACAAGTTCACACCGTTGATTATATTCAATTAAATCATTAATCAATACAGATGCATTTTTTCTAGATTCATTTACAGCATGTGCATCAAGTTTTCCTTTTTTGAAATCATTCCTTGCCTTCACAATATCTTTCAAAGTTCTCAAATCCTGTGGGGTAAACTTTCCTTTTTTAACAAAATCTTTTTCAAACTCATCGATTATCGCTTTTTGTGCTTTTGCTTTTACAAGTGCTTTCAATAACTCAAAAACATCTTTGTAAATCTGTTCAATTGTCTTCTCATTATATCTTTTTTCAATTTGGATTCTTAATTCTTTCAATCTTTTCAAATAAGCGTCTGATTCCTTAACTAATTCATCAATTTCTTTTCCAGAAATTTTATACTTTGGGTCATGTTCATATTTTTTGAATGATTTAACTGCTTTGTCAAGAATTTCAATTTCTGATTGTTTTAGCATTTTTTCTTTTTCGACAAAAATCTTTTTCATTAATTCAGGAGTTTCTTTGTGTGTTGGAGGTGCAGAGCCATAAAGCATTACCATTGCCTGCGACGGATTTAGCACGCCATAATAAACATCAATCATCGCGTCGACTAATCGTCTGTCAACCATTTCTTTTGTTTTCTCAGCTGTTTTCATAAACATATCAATTGATTCTGGAGACGGCTTTAATTTTCCCATTTTCAAAAGTGCTTTCCATGGCATGAAAGTTCCCTTATCATAAATTGGAATGCCGTCGCGAATAAAAGTAAAAATAACAGGATGCGCGTCCTTGACAGAATCCCAAAACTCCGTCAATAAGTATGTCTGAATATGCAGGTCATTTTTAACACTTGCCAATGCACTTGCTTCTCCAACATACTGGTGAATCATTGCTCTTAATCTTTCTTTCAATTCTAATCTTGGCATTCTCTTAACATCAGTATCATTAATAATAACAAACACATCAACATCAGAAGTTTTTGTTGCTTCTCCTCGAAGAAAACTTCCTGAAATAACATAACTTACAACATACTTGTCAAATTTCTGCACAACAAGAGATTTATGAATTTCAGCAATTCTCAATGCACCCAAAAAAGCAGAATCATAAAGTGGGAAAGACATTGCAATTCCTCCGAGCAATTCAAATTTTGAATCAAGACAAATTTCCCAGATATCAACAGGTGTCTTGACCTGCAACCAGATTTTCTGCTTTAAATTTTTCTGTAGTTTTTCAATCTCGTCGATAATTTCTTTTTTTATTTTTGGAACTTCTTTAAATTTTTTTTCAGGAATAATCATAAAAAGTTGAATATATTTTTCTGTCTCTTTTGGAATTTCTTCTTCATCTATAAAAAATTTTAATGCCTGTGGTGGTAAAATACTCAATGACAATGTAAAAGGATATTTTTTAACAATAAAATTTTTTAATTTTTCCAGTTCTTTTTTTGTTTTATCCATGTCTTTTTTAATTTCATCAGAATTTTTAGGAATTATTTTTTTGTTCTTATATTTTCTATCAAGATTCATTTCAGGGATTTCATTGTCATCCTTTTTAGCCATAATAAATTAAAAAACATTCTTTTATAAAAGTTGCTACTTTTAGAAGAAAATTATATGCGCGGTCCGGGAAAGCTCAAGCCCACACTCGCTTTCAGTTGTGAGGCGAGGCTTGTGTAAACTCTCGTCGTGGGTCACTTCGTTCTCCGTTGTCCGAAATTTCAGTTTCGAACAAAACCCTCGGGTTCTCATCCCGAATATGCGCGGTCCGGGAATCGAACCCGGCTCTCTTCGTTGGCAACGAAAAATTCTACCGATAAACTAACCACGCATAAAAAATATTAGAACAAAGAGTTTAAAAAATTAATGAAGATATTTTTTATTTTAATATAAATAACAATATGGTCCCACCAGGAGTCGGACCTGGATCTGCTCGGTGTAAATGAAGTGTTCTACCAGACTAATGGACCTTACATTACAATAAGTCATAGACTTTTAAAGTTTACTTTTGTTGAAAAATCTTTTAACTAGCTCGAAAAAGCCTTCTTTCCTTACAAAGAACTTTATTTTCTTAGAATTTTCTTTTGCAGAAGAGTATCCTTCCTTAATTCCCTCATCAATTTTCTCAAAACTGCTTATCTTAATTCCCTCGAGGTTGGGGGAAATTACCAATATTCTTTCAGAGTTTATCATATTTTTTTCTAGTAAAGCCAGATTAATTAAATTGTATACTCCCAAAAATGTTTTAACAAGATTTGAAATTTTTGAGGTATCTTCTTCGGTAACGGCGGTTTCATAAGTTTTTTGAAGAGTTTTTACGCCGGCCAGATTTACTGCAATTATATAATCTGGATTTTTTGATTCAAGTGTTTTTATTGGAAGATTATTTAAAATTCCCCCATCAACTAAAATTCTTTCTTTATTTTGGACAGGTATAAAAATCCCGGGAATTGAAATGCTTGCTTGAACTGCTTTAACTAAATCCCCTCTATTAAAAATAACTTCTTCAAGATTTTTTATATCTGCAGCAACAACAAACAGCGGTTTTTTCAAATCTGAGAACTTTTTTCCTTTGAAAATTTGATTAAGATAGTTTTTAATTTTTTCCCCTTTGATTAATCCTTTTCTGGAAAGAGTAAAATCAAATAATTTTTTGAATTCTGTTTTTTTTGCTAGATTTTCAATTTCCTCTGCAGTGTAACCAAGGCAATGCAAGGCTCCTATTACTGCTCCAATACTTGTTCCTGCTACATAATCTATTGGAATTTTATTCTCTTCTATCCATTTTAAAACCCCTATGTGTGCAAATCCTCTTGCCCCGCCACCTCCTAAAACAAGACCTATTTTTTTTCTTAACATTAGATAAAAAGAGTTAGGGGTTTTATTAAACTTTGGTTTAGTTGTTTCTTTTTTTAAGTAGTGGTCCCACCAGGAGTCGGACCTGGATCTGCTCGGTGTAAACGAGACGTCTTAGCCGTTGGACTATGGGACCTAATAATACTATTTTATTTTTTATTAAAAACCTTTCGCAGAATTATTTTTCTTCAATATACTTTATTTTTCTTAATTCTTTTTCAATTTTCTTTTCTTTTCTTTTTCTTCCCCATTTTGTTACAGAAACCATTATTATTATCACAACAATTGTAACAATAATTGCAGAAATAAGCTGATAGATATAAACACTTTCTAAAAGTCCGGCACGTGCGAGATATTCATCCAGGGCTTCTTTAATCGCGTCTCTCCAGACTAGTGCGATAATAAAGCCAAAACTTGCAACAACAGGTCCGGAAATATCATTACGGACTTCTTCTTTAATGGCATATAATTCTGAACGCAAATTTTGCAAAATATCATTCCTCTTTTCAACCATTAAGAAATAACGGTTCAACTTTTATAAATCTTTTTAAAACCTTTATGGCTTTTAATTAAAAGAGATTAAAATGTATTTTATTCCATTTATCGGCGCATTTTCACTTGCAACAATTGCTTTGATGGAAAAACTGGTTCTAAGAGTGAGAAAACTGAGCATAGAAAAAATGCAGGTTTATTCTTTTTTTGCGAGCGTGATAGTCATGCTTCCAATAATTTATTTTTTCTGGAATATAAAATCAGGAGCATTTGATTCAAAAAACATATTAATTTTTATATTAATAATAATTTTCTCAGTGATTGCAAATCTCCTATCTTTTTATTCTCTAAAAGGAAAAGAACTTACGAATATTGAACCTGCGAGAATGCTTGAACCGTTGTTTGTTGTAGTTCTTGCGATTATTTTTAGTTTTTTCTCGTTGCTGTATGATAGGAACTTAAATATAATAATCCCTGCATTAATAGCAGTGAGTGCGTTAATTTTATCTAACACAAAAAGACACCATCTTCATTTAGACAAATATATTCTCGCGGCAATTGGAGGGAGTTTTTTCTTTGCAGTTGAATTGATTTTGTCGAGGCTAATTCTGGAATTTTATTCTCCAATATCTTTTTATTTTTTAAGAAATCTTGCTGTTTTATTCCTGAGTTTTATTATCTTTAAACCTAAATTAAAAGGCACATCATCAAAAATAAAAAGAGAGATATTTTTCATCGGATTTTTATGGGTTGTTTACAGATTAGCAGTTTATTATGGCTACATTCACGTCGGTGTTATAACAACAACACTTATTCTTTTATTGGCTCCTGTTATAATTTATTTCTTTGCATGGAAATTTCTTAAGGAAAAACCAAATTGGAAAAATATTATTTCAGCAATAATAATTTTGGGTTGTGTTTTTTATGTTGTTGTTTGGTGAAAAAGAAAATAAGAAGTTAATAAAATTTGTTAGTTAATCATTAAGTAACATTTGATTTGCTAAAGCATAAAATTCTTTTTTACTTTTTCTTTCCCAACTCCAACTCTTTAAATTGTATCTCATTTTTCCACCATATTTTTTTATTAACTCCTTGTAATTAATCCTTCCAAAAACTCTTTAATTTCACATCCATTACATTTGTTAGGATGATAATCACATCTTGATAAATCATCACTAATTCCATCTTCTGTAATTAAATCACACCATTCTAATGAATCTAAAAAGTCTTCATCAATTAAATCAGTTCTCTCTAAATTGTTCATTCATAACTTCCATAAGGATTCATACCAGGCATTCCCGACGGCATTCCACTCTTATTTCCTCCAGAAGCAATTACATCATCAATACGCAAAATCATTGTGGCAACTTCTGTTGCAGATTGAATTGCCTGACTCTTAATTTTATATGGCTCAATAATTCCTGAATTCAGGACATTTTCAATTTTATTGACAAACAAATTCAAACCCGCATGTTTTTCCCCAGAATCGTGCTTTGCTTTTAATTCTGTTAAAACATCAATAGGGTCAAGCCCGGCATTTTCTGCAAGAGTGATTGGAATAAATTCAAGTGCATTTGCAAATTCTTCAATAGCCAATTGTTCTCTTCCAGAAAGTGACTGCCCAAAGTGTTTTAATCTTCTTGATAATTCAATTTCAATTGCACCGCCTCCAGGGACAACTAATCCTGTTTTCAAAACAGAAGCAACAACGCCCAGGCCGTCCCTAATTGCCCGTTCAACCTCGTCGATAATATGTTCGGTCCCGCCGTGCACGAGAATAGTTACTGCCTTTGGGTTTTGGCAACCGCGAATATAAGTAAATGTTTCTTTACCTGTTTTGACTTCCTCAACAATTGCTGCATTTCCAATCTGACTTGATTCAAGTTCATTTAAATTACTGACAATTCTTCCTCCTGTTGCTTTTGCAAGTTTTTCCATGTCGCTCAGTGCAACCCGACGACAAGCATAAATTCCTGATCTTGAAAGCAAATATTGTGCAAAATCATCAATTCCTTTTTGACAAAAAACAACATTTGCTCCAGATGCCTGAACTTTTCCAATCATATTTTTGATTGTTTTTTCTTCTTGTTCAATAAAACTTTGTAATTGCTCTGGCGATGAAATCGAAACTTTTGTATCAATTTCAGGATTTTTCAATTCAAGAGCAAAATCAATTAATGCAATTCTTGCGCTTTCAATTTTTTTCGGCATGTCATTTGAGACGCGTTCTTTATCGAAGACAATTCCTGCAACTAATTCTGTATCTTTCAAACTTTCGCCCCTTATTTTTTCAATTTTTATATCATTCAAATCAATTTTTTTGTCTTCACGAACATGCTGAATGGCTTTGATAATTATATCTGCAAAATAGGATTTCATTCCTTCTGCACCTTTTCCTGTCATAGCAGTAATTGCAATTTGTTTTAGAATATTTTCATCGTCTTCAACTTTTAGTGCAATGTCCTCTAAAATTTCCTGGCACTTGTTTGCTGCAATTCTATAACCCTGTGTAATCACAGTTGGATGAATTTTTTGGTCAAGTAATTTTTCAGCATTTTCCAAAAGTTTTCCTGCAATCATAACAACAGAAGTGGTTCCGTCGCCAACTTCATTATCCTGTGTTTTTGAAATATCAACCATCATTTTTGCAGCAGGATGTTCTATTTGCATTTCTTCTAAAATCGTAACTCCGTCGTTAGTAACAACAATCTCCCCTGTCGGAGAAACCAGCATCTTGTCCATTCCTTTTGGGCCGAGCGTGGTTTTCACAACTTCAGAAACCATTCTTGCAGCGAGGATATTATTTCTCTGAGCATCTTTTCCTAAAAGTCGCTGAACATCTTCTGGCATCAGAACAAATGGTTTGTTATTACCCATATAAAATCCTCACACTCTCTATTTTTAAAAATTGTTGTGATAGAATTCACTATTGAGTTTTAAACAATATTTATAAGAGTTAATTTCCTTGAGGATAATGAAAAGAATACTTGTTGCAGATATAATGACGCGCGACCCGATTACAGTTAAACCAGAAACAAATCTTTTTGAATGTGCTAAAAAAATGGTCAAGGCAAAAGTCGGAAGTTTGCTGATTGCAAATGATAAGAAACTCGCGGGGATAATTTCTAGGAGTGATATCCTTTGGGCAATCATAAAAAAATCAAAAGAGGATTTAAGAAAAATAAAAGCAATTGAGATTTCTCCGAAAAAAATAGCAACGATAAAACCCTCTAATACAATTGAAGAAGCAATAACAAAAATGAAGCAGGTTAAATTCAAAAAACTTCCAGTTATTCATGAAAAAAAACTTGAAGGCATGATAACTATAAGAGACATTCTAAATTTTAATCCAGACCTTTATCCAGAGCTCGAGGAGATTGAAGAAATCAGGGACTTTTCCAAAAAATTAAAGCGAGTAAAAAAAGCACAAAACATCATCGAAGGAATATGCGAGGAATGCGGAAACAACGACTTACTTTATAGATTCAACGGGATGCTTGTTTGTGAAAATTGCAGGGATTCAAAATAACGAAGAATATTTAAATAAAGTTTTTTTAATTTAATAAAGAGGATAATATGTCAGAAAAAGATAAAATTTTTGGAAGTAAAGTTAAATGGGTTGGATTTTCAAACTGGCGTGCTCTCTACAAATTCTGTTATGATTGGCTAATGGATGAAACAGGACTCAACTGGCTTCAGGAAGAAAAATACGAAGAAACACTCAAGGGAAACCAAAAAGATATTGATGTTAAATGGGTTGGACCAAAAAAACTAACAGATTATTTTAGAATTTGGATAGAAGTAAAATTTGAAGTCAGGAATCTTGAAGAAGTTGAAATAAATAAAGATGGCAAAAAAACCAAAGCAAATAATGGCCGATTTAAAATTACAGTTGACGGGTATCTTGAACGTGATTATCAGGGAAAATTTGAGAGAAGTGCGTTTGAAAAATTCTTGCGAAGTGTTTATGAACGATGGGTGATTCCGTCGAGAATTGACCAGTTTGAAGAAAAAATTTTCAAGGAGTGTGATGAGTTTCTTAATCAGGCGAAGGCATTTATGACAATTGAAGGACAGCACGAATTCAGGGAGCCGACTGTAAAAGAATAACATAGAAATCTTTAAATAAAACTTTTTCTCTGGATAAATATGAAAAAAATAATTTTAATTTTTGCTTTAACATTATTAATAAGTTCTGTAACAGCGCTTGATTTGGAGATTACAGAAAGAAATTCAGGAAGCATATTAATTGCAGATTCACAAGAAAAATTAACATTTGAATTGACAATAACTAATCTTGGTTCAACTGATTATATGAAATTTTATAATCTTCAGGGGTTCAGCATGTTTCCTATTGGGACGACTCCGATAAATGCTGGAGAGACAAAAGAAATTAAATTGGAAATTTCTCCTATTGGAAAAATCAGAGAGAGAGGGCAATATGTTTTTAAGTATTTTATCGAGGGTGCTGGAAATTCCAGAATTGAAGAAGAACTAAGATTTGAAATATATGAATTAAATGAAATTCTTGAGATTGGTTCTGAAAAAGTTGATTTGGATAAAAATACAATTATTCTTTATGTGCAAAATAAAGAGAGAAAAAATTTGGATAACTTAACTGCTGTCTTTAAATCAAAATTTTTTGAAGTAGAAAAAACGTTTTCATTAGAACCAGAAGAAGAAAAAGAATTTGAAATTGTGCTTGAAGGCGAAGATGTGAGTCGTCTTGCAGCAGGTTTTTACACGCTTGATGCAGAGGTAAAATATAAGGAAGCAAAAACTGATTTGGAAGGCGTAATAAAATTTGCTGAAAGAAGTGACTTGAAAATTGAAGAAGAAAATTACGGCTGGTTAATTGACACCCAATTAATAAAGAAAATAAACAACGGGAATGTGGAATCAAAGACAGTAATTTCTGTTCAAAAATCTTTTTTGTCGTCGCTGTTTACAACATTTTCTCTGGAACCTGACATTACAGAAAAAAAAGGTTTTGAAAGATATTATATATGGGAAAAAACTCTAAAACCCGGCGAGTCACTTGAAGTGAAAGTGAAAACAAATTATATTTTTCCAATATTGATTGCAATTTTAATTGTGTTTATTGCATTTTATCTGAAAATTTATCTGACAAATGATTTGGTTTTGAAAAAGAAGATTAATTTCATGCATTCAAAAACAGGAGATTTGGTTTTGAAAGTTTCTATTTTAATCAGTGCAAAAAGATATATTGAAAACGTGAGTGTCCTCGATAGGTTGCCTGCATTGGTAAAATTGCATCCAAAGTTTGGCGGGGAAATTCCTGCACGTGCCGACGAGAAAAAACGAAGAATTGAATGGAATTTTGAAAAACTCGAGGCTGGTGAAAAAAGAATTGTGTCTTATATTGTTTATTCTAAAATAGGAGTTCTTGGAAAATTTGCTCTTCCTCCAACAACAGCAATTTATGAAAAAGAAGGAAAGATAAAAGAAACAGAATCAAACAAAGCATATTTCATGGCAGAGGAAAGGAAAAGGAATGCGGATGAGTGATTAGAAAATAAAAATTCTCTCTGTAATTTTTTTCAGAGTAACTCTTTCTTTATTTTCATCAAAAGTTATTTTAAACTTATCAAAAAAACCATTTCTCCCTAAAAGAGGAGGAATTTCATCTTTTCCTAATATTACCTGAACAGGGATTATAAATTCGTAATTTTCATGATCTTTTTTTATAGCTATAGAAACATGGCTATTAATTACCTCAACATCACCACCAATTCCGTGTGATTTTTCTTTTTTACCACTAAGATTTATATTCAAAAACTTTGCCAACCCTTCTGGAATTACAGAAACATCTGCCCCAGAATCTAAAAGACAGATAACTTCTATGGGTATAGAGTTATTCCCAAAAAAAGTTATTGGGATGCTTGGTGTTTTTACCTTTGCACCTTTTTTGTAGGAATTAATTTTATACTTAAAAGAAATAGTCATCCTAATAAATCATGGTTCCTTCTTCTGGAACTTTAGCCAACATAAATTTTTTATTTGGATATTTTCTTTTTGCTTCTTCAATTAATTCTTGAATATTCTCTCCTGAAGCAATAATAGAATCATTAAATATTATAATCCATTTTCCTTTATAATTATCCAAATCCGCGTGGAGAAATGTGTTATAATTAGGGTCTTCTCTCATATTAGTTTTAACTAATTAAAATTTATAAATCTTCCTAATTCTTTTATTTTTCCAATCTTCCATTTTAATCTTTCAAAAAAATCCCCCTGCCTGACTCCTGCCCACGCTCGGATTTTTCAAATTTACCTTCGGAATATTTTTCGCGTAAACACTCGAATTCGAAAAATAAAAACTTCCTGCGTTTCGCGAATCTGCCGAAGGGGGAGCACAAGGCTCCCATAATCCCCCTGCCCAGATTCGAACTGGGGATCTCCCGGGTTCTGCAACATCTGGCTTCTCAGATTTCATTTAGTTTCGATAATAACCGAATATCCATCCTATTCTACAGCCAGGCGCTCTAACCACTGAGCTACAGAGGGATATAATCTAAGAAAAAATCTATTTTTAAAATTGTCTGTTTCAAGACAAATATTTAAATACCCCATAATTCTAAGAAATTTAAGGTTCAAAGAATCTTAAAAGAGGAAAATGGATGAAGAATTCAATTTCAAGGATGAAGACACTCTTTCGGACGCGATTGATGATTTTGATCTTGATAATTAATTGCTAATCTTTAATTCTATTTCATTATTTTTTTTATCCAATTCAGAAAAAGAATAATTCAAAAAAAATTTTATTTTCTCTATATTAAAATCAAACACCTGCACATTTGTTGTATTAATTGCAATTCCTGTTCCAATATTTAATTCATTTACATCAAAACTTTTTATATGCTTGTTATCAACATAAAATTCAATCGTGCTTTTTTCAGCATCACGAAATCCATTATTTCTTATGCTAACATTAAAATCAATATATTGTCCGTGCATTAAGGCAGAAACATTTTCAAGCACTAAGTCAGGTAAACTTTCAATAGAATAAATTTTATCTATTAAAGTAGGTATATCTTCACCAATTGTCTGCTGGCAGTTGCTGAAATTATACATTATATTATTCTTATTTGTAGAATGGGTAAATCCAAGTGCATGTAAAAGTTCATGAGTTGCGATATTTGGCGTCGGACAATCTGAATCTCTGAGCAACAAAATTTTCCCTTTTAGAATTATATTAAAATTTCCTGATTTTATTATTTCTACAGGTCCGCCCTCTCCAGCAATAAACAAGCCTTCTTGCAATCTCACAGAACTATCGCATGTAACTGAAATCTCTTCGTCATTTTCAACTTCATAAAAATTTAAAATTGTTCTGTTTTCCAAAATTTCAAAAGCCCATCCCATATCATTTCTCTTTTGCAAAGGACAGTTAAATATTCTGTAAGAAATTTTGGAATCAGGATAACGCATATTTTCATAAAATTGCATTTCAGTAATCTCATTATCAATATTAAAATTGGGATTTCCCGACGAGCCAAAACTAACTGAATTAAAAGGTCCAAACCAATAAATCACAATTAATACAAATACAATTATTAAAAAAATAAGCCCAAGTAATGTTTTCCACCATCTTTTTTTCTCTTCAAATTCTTCTTCCATATATAATCTAATTAATGAATTATTTAAAACTTGTTTGTTGTTAATTTTCAGAATACAAAACTTTAAAAGTAATTTTTTCTTTTTTATTTATCTAATTAAATTTGAGGTTAAAATGACAGAAGAAAATATACAACAAGAAAATTCTGCATCTCAGGAAACGCAAACAGCACCTGTTGAGGAAATTGCGTCGTCTCCAGAAGCACCTGAAACTTCTGCTGAGGAAAACACAGAAAAAACAACTACTGATTCCGACGCTGATGCTGGAACAGAGACCCAACCAGCAAATGAGGATTCAGAAATTCCCAGCGAGGAATCTGAATAAATTTTTAAAAATTTATTCACTAATTTTTATTTTAATTTTTGGATTATTCAAACCCCTTACTAATTTTTTCACCCCAGAACGACGGCAAGGGATTTGTCACAAAACCACGAAACAGATTTCCATAAATATAAGTCAATCCTTTTTTATCCCTGAACTTTTCAAAATCTTTTTCAGTTGCATCATAAATTTTTTGGATTATTTTCCTTTCAAAATCTTTTTGCAACAGCGACGAAGATTTCAAAACCAAAAAATCTGCCTGTCTTAAAATATTAACATCAAGATTAGAAGAATTTTGTGAAATAAATAATATACTAAGATTTTTATGTCTTGAAATTAAAATCAACTCGCTCAATAATTTATTCGCATTACTCATTGAACTTCGTGAACTAAATAAAATTCCGCCCTCGTCAATCAAGACAAAAGCATTATTTCCTAAATATTTTATATTTTCTATAACATTAATCCACAACGGCATTTCTTCTCTTTTAAAACCCATTGCATAGCATTTCTTTTTTTTCTTTGCATAAATATTTTCCAAAAATTTAATTCCAAAAGCAGTCTTGCCCTGTCCGCGCGCTCCGATAATCACTCCTATCTTAGAATCAGAATCAAAGACGTCTTTTTCCCATTCGTTAAAATCTCCTTTTTCTGTTTTCAAAATTTTAAATACTTCATATCTCGCACCAATCAAACCGCGCTTTTTCAAGATAATTTTTTCACTTTTTCGCTGGTTCATAATCTTTCTTAATCTCTTAATTCCTCTGTAAAAATAAATCGGCGACTTTGCAAGAAATATCAAACTTTTTCCTGTGATTGTCTCTGAGAATTTTTTAGATTTCTTTTTAGGCATGAAAAATAAAAAATAGGAATTATTTAAATATTATCAGGATTAAAAAAAAAGTTCTTTCAAACCCCAGACTAAAAGAATAATCCAGACAAGAGAATAAAACCAATATTCCTTCCAGAGATTACCTTTTTTGATTAATGCTTCATATTTTTTTATTAAATAAGGGACTTCATCAGCCAACCCCATTATTAACAAAAGAGCTACAAATGCAGTTACTGCTAAAATCTGGACAATTGTAATCCCAGCACCGACGAGATAATAAAGAACTATTAACGCCAGGACAAAAGCAACAATTTTAGAAACCCCTGGTTTTTTATAAAAACCTTTTGCAAAATTAAGCCAGGATTTTGGGCTTATCAAAAGCGTCAGTATCTTTATTGCTGAAACAATAATCACAATCAATGCAATTGTTTCGATAGGTGTCATCTTAACCTCCTTTAGATTGAATAGATTAAATTCTTTTTAAAATTTGCTAAGAGACATTTAATTTAAAAAAATAGTGGAAGGAAACAACCGAAGTTAAATCCTTCCGGTATCTAACCGAAGTTAGATAATTATATTAGAAAAAAAGGGTTTAAAAAACTTTTGATTTTGGAGATTGGACGCCCACGCCGAACGCCAAGAAAAAGTTTCGTTCTCCCTTTTCTGACAGGAGTGTAACTTTTTTTGGACGCCCCAGCCGGGAATTGAACCCGGGTCTCAAGCGCGACAGGCTCGTGTCTTAGCCATTGGACTACTGAGGCATAATGAAGATAGAAAGAATTTATTTTTAAACTTTCTCTTCTATTACTGAAATTATATTCGCCATAATTGAAGCAAACAAACCTATAAAACTAATAAAGATATCAAATGTTGTTATTGATTCAATTTTAATTAAAAAAGAAATAAAATAAATAATTATTACAAAATTCAGCAAATGAGAGAATACTGAAAACTATTTGATAAATTCATTTTAAAAATAAATTTCTGATAATTCCATATGCTAACAGACAAAGTGCAACTCCGCCCAAAATCCAAACAACCCAATGATACCACCTGACTTTTTGTCTCATATAAAATCAGGAAAAAGAATTATTTAAATTTTTGTTTTCTCTCGCTTTTTAATAATCCATATAAATTGCCGTCGTGAATTTTTCCTGTAGCCAAACATTTAATTTCTTTTCTTAAAACCCCTTCTAATTTAAATCCTAATTTTTTTGCAAGAGCATTTGATGGTTTATTATCGGTGTAAGATTTCCAAACAATTTTTCTTAATTCTAATTCCCTAAAACCAAAATCAATAATTCTTACGCAGGCTTCAGTCATTATTCCTTGTCACCAATAATCTTGCCCCAACCAACAGCCAATTTCTCCTTTCTCGTCTTTAATTCCAAATAATCCAATCCCACCAATGAGATTATTATTCGGTTTTAGTCCAATACAAAACTCATAACTTGTTCTTGGTTTTTTTCTTTCTCTTTTTTTACACTTGTCAATCCAATATTTCGCATCTTTAATTTTATAAGGATGAGGAATAGAAGAAACCATTCTTGCAATCTTTATATTATTAACATTTTTAATTAAATCAAGTATATCTCTTTCAGTTAATCTCTCAAAATTAATCTCTCTGTTTCTAATTTCATTTTTTCCGTATCTCTTTAAACCCAGTATATTTCCACAACACCTTTGGAATTTTTATGCTTCCATCTTTTTGCTGATTGTTTTCAAGGATAGCAACCATAATCCGCGAAGTCGCAATTGCCGTGTCGTTTAATGTATGCAAAACTCTTCTTTCACCATTTTTTCCAACGCATTTAATATCAAGTTTTCTCGCCTGATAATCTGTGCAATTAGATAAAGAAACAACTTCTCCGTACGAATTTGTCGTCGGTCTCCAAACCTCCAAATCAGCACTTTGATATTTCCAGTCAGCTAAATCTCCTGTACACAATTGCAAAACTCTATAAGGTAATTCCAACTTTTTTAAAATCTCTTCAGAATTTCTCAACAGTTCGTCGTAAAATTTTTCAGAATCTTCTGGTTTGCAAAAAATAAATTGCTCAACTTTGTTAAACTGATGTGTTCGCCACAAACCTTTTTCATTAACACCATGTGCTCCAATTTCTTGCCTAAAACACATTGAATAAGAAAAATATTTTTTAGGAAGTTTTGATTCAGGAATTGCGTCTCCAGAATGCATTGCCAAAAGCGACTGCTCTGCAGTTCCAATCAGGCCCTTGTCCTCTCCTTTAATTAAATAAACTGACTCTTCAATTGCATTCTTGTCCATAGAAGCATAAATTTCTTTTTCATTCAGCATCAACGGCGTCTCAATATATTCATAACCTTTATTTTTCATAAAGTCAATTCCAAAACGAATCAATGCCTGATTAAGCAAAGCCAGTTCATTTTTCAGATAATAAAATCCTTTTCCAGAAACTTTTGCCGACGCTTCAAAATCCCCAAGTCCAAGTTCTTCAATTAGCTCGACATGGTTTTTCACAGGAAAATTAAATTTTGAAATTTTTCCCCATTTTTTAATCTCAACATTTTCAGAATCATCTTTTCCAATTGGAACATTTTTATGAATTATATTCGGAATTCTGAATATAATCTCTCTAATCTTTTCATCTAAATTTTTTCTCTTTTCTTCAAGCTCTGCAATTTTATCTGGGAGATTCTTTGCTTCTTTTAATTCTTTTATCGCTGATTTTCCTGCTTTCTTTAATTCTGAAATTTTTTTAGAAATTTTATTTCTCTGACTTCTTAGTTCATCTTCTTTATATTTTAATTTTTTCTTTTCTTTATCAAGTTTTATAACTTTATCAACAAGAGGTAATTTCTCGTCCTGAAATTTTTTTCTTATATTTTCTTTGACTAATTCAGAATTTTCACGAATAAGTTTTATATCTATCATCAAAAACAAAACCAATTTATTATTTAAATCTTATCACAATTCTTAAAAACATTCATTTCCAATAAATATAATGTCAGAGGTGATAAATTCATTTGCAATAAATTTTATAAGTGCATATAGGAATTTAATAGAATCTTTGCCGGATATATTCGGGCAGTTCATAAATTTTTTCATATTGGTTCTTCTCGTCGTGGTTTATGCTATTTTTGTCTGGAAAGGTTACAAATATATTTCAAAAAAAGACCCCCTGGGTTTGAATCTCAAACAATATGCAAACCCTAAAACACCTTTATTTGACAGAATTTTTACAGGCGCGATATTTTTTTTAGAATATCTTATAATAATCCCGTTTGTAATCTCCATTGTGTTTGTATTTTTTAGTTTTATTCTTATTATAATTTCATATGAAACAAAAACATCTCAGATTGTATTAATAACTTCAATAATAATTGCTGCAATAAGAGTAACATCTTATTACAAAGAATCACTTTCAGAGGATATTGCTAAAATGCTTCCATTAACATTGCTGGCTGTTTTTTTATTAAATCCATCTTCTCTTGCTGACACATCTTATTTTGAACAAATTATTAATCATCTTATAGAAATTCCTTCTTTTTCATGGCAAATTTTAAGTTATCTTATCTTTATAATTTTCTTAGAAACAATATTAAGGTTCTTTGATTATATTTTTTCTATTTTTAGTCCATCAGAACAAATTCCTGAAGAACAAGAAAAAAAGGAGAATTAGTTTAAAATTTCAATTAATAGTTCACCTGAAATTTCTGATTGAATTAAAATTGCAAAGCCAGTTAAAATTGCCATTCCAATTCCTATAAAAGCCATATATTTTGAAATTGAATTGACTTTTTTTTGCAG
>Ga0210051_1002950_pt1 | contig 17074 bp, 16 predicted proteins | sample CryGey092014_all_FD_185464 | JGI IMG/M metagenome (GOLD analysis project Ga0210051, IMG submission 185464) | Groundwater microbial communities from aquifer - Crystal Geyser CG23_combo_of_CG06-09_8/20/14_all (SPAdes) (version 2) | ecosystem: Environmental > Aquatic > Deep subsurface > Groundwater... | reverse complement strand
GGTCTCCGACCGCCCCGAAACGCTTGACCGGAAGGTCTCAAAGGGCTGCGAATCCACGGGATTCGAGGAGACCTGTCGGTCCGGGGAGCGGCGGGGTCAGGAGACCCTCGCCGAGCACATTCGCGCACGGCCTTACCGCAAGTAGCGCAGCCACAGGTAGATGTGACTGATGATCACCGACTCAATCATCAGCAGCATCCCGTACTTTAGGAAGTGGCGGAACGAGAGCGGGAACCCGTTGCGTTCCGCGATGCCTGCCACGATCACATTGGCGGAAGCGCCGATGATCGTCCCGTTTCCGCCGAGGCAGGCGCCCAGCGCCAGCGCCCACCAGAGCGGCATGATCTCTTTGGCGTGCACCACTGCTTCCCAGCCGTGAGTCGCGATGTCGCCCTCATGGAGGGTTCGGGCGATGTCGATCACCAACGGGTTCATCGTTGCGACGAAGGGGATGTTGTCCACGATGGCGGAGGCGAATGCCGACAGCCAGAGGATCAGGTAGGCCATCGCGGAGGTGTTGCCCTTGGTCAGGGCCAGCAGTTTGGCGGCCATCATCTCAATGAGCCCGACGTTGACCAGGCCGGTCACCATGATGAAGAGGCCGATGAAGAAGAAGAGGGTGGGCCACTCGACCTCCTCGAGGACCTCATGCGGCTCGATATGGGTGATGAGCAGCAGCAGCGCGGCACCGGCCAGCGCAATGGTGGCGGGTTCCAGGTGGAACTGACCGTGCAACACAAACCCGACAAGCGTCAACAGCAACACCCCGCCCGACCGCTTCAGCAAGGGCACGTCTGTGATTACCTTGCTCTCGTCGAACTTCAGGATCTCCTCGGCGGCGCCCTCTTTGGGCACGAACTCCTTGCGGAAGAGCCACCGTACGGTGAGCAGGTAGACGGCGAGAATAACCAGCACGACGGGCGTGAGGTTGGCGACGAACGGCACGTATCCCAACCGAGCGGCGCTGCCGATCATGATGTTCGGCGGGTCGCCCACCAGTGTCGCCGTCCCGCCGATGTTGGAGGCGACGATCTCACAGATCAGGAACGGCAGCGGCGAGCTCGAGAGCGCCTCCGCGATGAAGAACGTCACCGGGGCGATGAGCAGCACGGTGGTCACGTTGTCCAGGAACGCGGAGAGGACGGCAGTCACCAGCGAGAGCAGTGCGGCGATGGCGAACGGGTTGCCCCGGCCGAGCTTCGCGGAGCGAATGGCGATCCACTGGAAGACGCCCGTCCGCTTCGTGATGTTGACAATGATCATCATGCCGGCCAGCAGGAAGATGGTGTTCCAACTGACGCCGGTGCCCGCGGTTTCGGTGAATGCCTGATGGTGGCTCACGATGCCCAGCAGCATCATCGCGCAGCCGCCTGCGAGGGCCACTTTGGTCTTGTGGATCCACTCCGCGGCGATGAACGTATAGGCAACCACAAAAATGCCCCCGGCAATGAGCTGCCACGGGAGCGTTCGGAGCGTGTCTGCTGCGTGGTTGGCGACTTCGTGTTCCATGGGAAGAGGCGGGGGCTGCTCTTTCGTGCGGTTTGTGCTGACCGGGCAAAGCCTGCAAAAACGGGCAGTTAGGCGCGGTACGCGCTGCGCTCTATAGGCCCAAGCACCTGTCGCGGGTGGCCTGCCCGGGGCGCCGAGCGCACGCCATTGCATATTAGCTGCCAGTCGCCGCGCATCTCACATGACGTCGATCGAGTAGTGCATGACCTTTGACTGGTACTGCCCGGGGGAGAGCAGTTGCACGGCCAATTCGTAGCTGCCTACCTGCGCACCCCGGAGCCGAAGTTGGACCAACATCTCTGACTTCCCAGCCAGATTGCCATACTGCAGGTAGCGACCAGACCCAACGACCCGGATGTCTTGTGGCGGGGGCGACACGTCCAGCAGCTCAAACCAGTCGAACACCCGCTCGTTCAGCCGCAACTGAAGCGTCTGTGCCTCTTTGTCGTCCCGGTTGCGCACCACGCACTGGACCTCGAACGTCTGCTCAACGTACGTGGTGTCGGGGCAGATCACCTCGAACTCGAGGGCCGCCTGCTGCGCAACCGATTCGTACTGCTTCACGGACGACTGGAAGTAGTGGAGCATCACCACTGCCACGATGGCAGCAATAAGCCCGACCCGCACAACGGGACCGAGCACGCGTTGCAGTCGGGTGGGCGCGAGCTGACCCAACATACTCTCGAAGTACGGGCACTGGGTGTGCTCGTCGAGGTCGGCAATGGTGGCGCGCGCTTCGGGATGCCGCTGCTCGATGGGCCGCACGACCTCAGGATGCGTGCATTCCTGGGTGACCGCCTCCAGATGCTCACAGTAGCGGTGCTTGCGCAGGAACTCTTTGCACCTCGGACACCTGGGGTACCGCGGGTGGTTGGTGCGGAGGACGGTGTTGCACTGCGGGCATCTGACGAATTCCGGTTCGGACATGCGTCGTCCTTCCCTCACGGCGCGCACGGCCGCGCTAACGGCTCCTCAAACAGACTGCTCGATTATATTGACCCACCCCGCGTTTGTCAACGTGCGCTCCGCGCGGAGCACCACCCGGGCTACCGGCGCACGAGCTGCGCATGACCCGACGCCAACAGCTCCGCCTGTGCCTTCCCCCGCCCATGGGGCAGCGTCTTCCGCGAAGGGTTCACGCAGCAGCACAGCCGGTCCTTGCGGTCCCACTTCCCCGTGAGCTGCCGGTAGTGGAACTGCTTTCCTGTTTTGGAGCAGGTCAGCACGGTGTTATCGTCGAGGTATCTCCTGTCGTACAGCTCGTCGAGGTTCGTCGGGAACCGCTCGTTGTCTTCGACGAACTGCCGCGCCGACAGCCCGACCTGCTCCAGGTGCGCCTGACAGACGGCGAGATTGGCCCGGTCGTTGGCCGTTGTCAGGGAGGGTAACAGAACCGACGACAGGATGGCGATGATGGCGATCACGACCAGCAGCTCGATCAGCGTGAAGGCTGCTGGCCGGTGGAGGCGTCGTTTCATGGTCGGTCTTCCTTTCGAGCAGTCAGCGAGGGTTGAAGGGCTTCCCCAACTCGAGCCGCGGGCCCTGGCCGGTGTATTCACCGGGGCCACGGAACCACCTCGCGTGCCCGTCCAGGAACAGGAAGTTGCTGCCGTCGTTGTGCCTGTTCTCGTCTTGTTCGCCCGCCACCGCAATTGTGGAAAGGGCGTCTGCCGCCAGACCGCCCTTGAGGCGGTATGACTCGCCAATGACCTCGCGCCATTTGTCTCGCGACAAGTGGACGAGGGTCGGGCAGGCGAGAATCTCACGATCTGGAACGTACGCCGAGAGCGCCGCGAAGTCGTTGTCCCTCGCAGGGAAGCGCCCGCCGGCCTCGTAGGCGTACAGGTGCAGCGCAACCCCCACTTCGCGGAGGTTGTGGTTGCAGTTCGTCGCGTACGCCTTCTCTCGCGCCCTGGCGAACACGGGGAAGAGGATCGCGGCCAGGAGGCAGATGATCAGCGTGACGAGCATGAGTTCGACCAAGGTGAAGCCCCGGTACATCGGTGTGCGGATGGAGCGGTTCATTTTGGGCCTCCCGGGGCGCCACCCATGCCAGGTGCGCTTGTCGGCGGCGGCTCGGCCTTCGGCTTCTCCGGCAGCTCCCACCCCCGTGCTGTCCACTGGCTTGGGAGCAAGCTGCCATTGCCGCCGCAGAGGAACACGACGTTCGCCCGGCCGTTGTGCAGAAACTCGCGGTCCGACAGCAGCCGCGCTTTGGCCGCGCCGTCGTTGGTGAGACCGGGGTAGTACTGGTAGCTGCCCCAGTCCTCGAGGTTGCCCGGCACGCTCTCGCGGTACACGCTTGGGCAACGGAACACCTGCTCGTTGTTCACGTAGTCGAACAACGAGTCACGGGCCCCGACCCCGGCTGGAGGGAAACACCCCTCCCAGTCCTGCGCATACATGTGCAGGGAGAGCCCAAGCTGCCCCAAGTTGGACATGCACGCCGTGGAGCGCGCCTTCTCCCGCGCTCGGGCGAAGACCGGAAAGAGGATGGCAGCCAGGATGGCGATGATGGCGATGACGGTCAGCAGCTCGATGAGCGTGAAGCCGGCCCGACCGGCACGCCGACGGGAGCAGTTCTGGTGCAGTCTCTTCATCGGGACAACTCCTGCCAGGTGTCGAGGCGCGAATCCCCGAAGAACGTCTTGTGCCCCGCCACGCGCACCCGCCGAGTGATCTCTCGGCCGGAGGTCTGAACGCGGCCGCGGGCGTTGATGGCGAAGTCATTCCCCTGCTGCCACACCTCGATGTCGAGTGTGCCGCCATCGAGTCGGACGCCGGGCTCACCGCTGTAGCCGGCGTCTGTCTGCATCCGCGCCAGAGCAATCTCCACCCCCGCCTCTGCCAAGTTGAGCGCGGCCGTGCGGCGGTGCTCGTCGCCCAGAACGCGGGTGTGGGCGGTCACTACCAGCAGGAACGCGGCTGTCATGGTGGCGATCACCAGCAGCATGATGACCGCCGCGATCATCATGAAGCCGCCGGAGTGTCGGCCGCCGGCCCGCAAGCTGCGTTGCCGCCGGGACGGCAGCGCTACACCCATGCACCCCGCCGCGTCAGGTCGAGCCTCCCCTGCCGCGATGTGGCGCCCGCAAGGCGAACACGCACGGTTGGCTGGCGGCAGCGAACGAGTTGCCGGATTGTGTCCTCGCGCGTTCATGGGTGGTGGTTCCGTAGTCTTACCGTGAGGCTCGCGGGCAGCGCCGACTCGCGACGGTCGATGGTCCGCTTGTCCTGGAGATGCACCGTGACGGTGGACGACTGCCGCACGTCCGGGTCCGCGTACTCGAACGACAGGACCGTCGTTCTGTCGGTTAGCACCTTCCCACTCGCGGGGCGGGTGCTCTCCCCGTCCGGCACGACGTGGCGGGTGACGCCGGTCGCCGTCGACTCGTAGACAATCCAGTCTCGTCGGTCCGGCGACGCGCGCCCCTGTCGGTCAAGGGAAGGCACTTCCAGAACGAGCGTCCGCTCGCCGCTCTGGTAGGAACGGTACGTCGGCACTATCGAGGAGGCGGCACGGAGGTCGCACTTCAGGCTCCACAAGAGCGAGCGCGCGGTCGACATCTGCTCCAGCTTGCTGTGTTGGGCCTCAATGCCCTTGTATGTCACCATGTACAGCCGAACCAGCAGCGTGCCGGCCACCGCCACGATGCCCATAGCAGTGATGACCTCGATCAGCGTCAGGCCGCGCTGCCGGCCCCGGGCCAGTCGGGTTGGGTTGTTGGGTTCGCGAGTCATGCTCAGCGCATCCCGATCAGCGTCGTCAGTGTGCGAGTTCGCCGGGGGCCATTGGGGGGCTGCCAGGTGAGCTTCACCAACACGTGCTTCAGCGGCGCCACCCGATAGCGTGCCACCGTGAGAGTGCAGCGCGCGTCCGGCAGGCGATCCAGGTCCGGCGGAGTCAGCGGCACCGCGTCCATGAGGGGCGCCGCGTCGCCTGGAACAGCGCGCAGCTTTTCCAGTTCACTCTCGAGGATCGCGGACGCCACGAGCAGTTGGCGGTTCGCCGAGACTACCTTCATCCCGGCGGCGATGCACTGGACGGCCAGCGTTAAGGAGGTGGCAATGATCACCAGCGCGACCAGCACCGAGACGATAGTCTCGCCGCGGCGCCAGCCCCGGCTGAGCCTACGGCCATTCACGGTAGCGGATCACCCCCTCTGACGGCGGCGACGGCGCCATCGCCTCACGCAGAGGCGGCAGCGGCACGCTTGTTCGCACGCCCTTCAACGGCCAGGCAACCGACAACAGGCATACCCCGATTAGCACCACCAGCAGGCTGGGCCCGCCGTACGCAAGAACCATGATCACCAGCAGCCACCGCAGCCAGCGCCACGGGCCGGTCCAGAACCAGAGGCCCCGCGGCTGGCGCCGAGCCGCGGGCGCACCGGCGGTGCGGAACAGGGCCAGCGAGGCCGCCGCAAACATGAGGAGCAGCAATCGCGAAACCTGCTGCAGCACACGCGGGCTGAACCGTTGGCTCGGCAGCCCGAACAGATCGCCATGCGGGCCGTGCAGGCAGTTGAGCGGCCTCTGCACCAGGGCAAAGTCGCGCCCCGTGTGGTCGAAGGCGATTGGCGCCGCAGCCGCGCCGGAAAGCACGGCCACCAGCCCGATTGCTGCTGCTGTCCCGGCGGAATCTCTCATGTTCACGCTTCCATTCCACCGCCCCTACCGGTGAGATCACTCCCGCCGGACGCCCGAACTTGTTGGGGCGTCCGGCGAGGACGCTTCACTGAAGGGAGCCCAAAACACGGAGCAGCTCCTCCGCCGTCGTGACTCCCGCCGCCGCCTTCGCCAGGCCGTCGTCAAGCAGCGTCTTCACGCCAGCTTCCTGCATCGCCCCTGTCAGGTCGCGCTCGGGCGACCGGCTGAGAATCAGGTCGCGGAGCGAGTCTGACACCGGCACCAACTGGTACAGCCCAGTGCGGCCACTGTACCCAGTGCCGCCGCAGTTGTCACAGCCGACGCCCCGTTGCCAGTTGACGTCAGTCGGACGGTCGGCTCCGAATCTGGCGAGTGCCTCCTCGCTCGGGTCGTAGGCTCCGACGCACTCTGGGCAGTTCACGCGGACGAGGCGCTGAGCCAGCACAGCGGTCACAGACGACGCCACCAGGAACGGCTCCACGCCCATCTCGATCAGGCGCAGGAACACGGCCGCCGGGGTCTTGGCGTGCACGGTGCTGAAGATCAAGTGCCCCGTCAGCCCGGCGCCGACCGCGATGTCAGCCGTCTCCGCGTCGCGGATCTCACCGATCATGAGGATCTCCGGGTCTTGGCGCAGCAGGCTGCGCAGGCCGGCGGCGAAGGTCAGGCCGATGTCGGGGTTGGTCTGCGTCTGATTGATGACACTGAGGTCGTACTCCACCGGGTCCTCAACCGTGGCGATACTGCTCAGCGAGCGGCGCTCCTCGTGCAGGTGAAGCAGGGACGCGTACATGGTCGTGGTCTTGCCGCTGTTGCTGGGCCCGGTCAGCAGCAGGGCGCCCTGGGGTTGGTCCACCAACCCGCGCCAGGCACGCAGTGTTTCCTCGCTCATGCCCAGCTCGCCAAGGGCCAACATCCCGCGTTGCGGGTCGAAGAGCCGAACGGTGACCTTCTCCCCGTGGATCGTCGGAAGGGCAGTCACTCGCAGGTCCACAGAGCGCCCGCCGGTCCGCGCGACAATCCGCCCTTCCTGGGGCAAGCCCGTCTCGAACACCTTCAGGTTGGAGACGACCTTCAGTCGGTTCAGCACCGCCTCCTGCACGTTCAGGGGCAGCACCAATGCCTCGTGCAGGACGCCATCGACCCGGTAGCGCACTCGGGACTCGGCGCGGAACGGCTCGAAGTGGACATCGCTGGCGCCGCGGTGCGTGGCCTGCACAAGGATGAAGTCGACGAGGTCTACCACCTGGCGGGTGTCGCCTGCCAGGATGGTGTCTGCCTCGCGTTGGAGGGACGCCAGCGGCAGTGCCCCGGTGAACCCAGCGGCGGCAGCGCGCTGTCGGGTAGCCAGCCGGCCCGCGATGAGTCCAGCAGCCCACTCTGCCTCCGCGCGCGGCACACCGGGGAACTCCCAGTCCGGGTGGCCGTTGGTCAGCCGCACCTGCAGCGTGACGCGCCGGCCGGAGCCCTTCACGAGCGCCTCTTCGACTTCGTCGTAGGAGCGCACCCCTTCCACCGTCGCCCGTTGCGACAGTGGGACGCGACGGTCCATGACGAGCGTTTCCGCGCCGACATGCAGCCGGAGACGCCGCCAGTGGAATGTCTGAGCAGACTCGAGAACACCTTCCATCAGGTCACCTCAGGAACCAGAGAGTTGACTCACAATCGCGATCAGCGGCGAGATACAGCCGATGATCACAGCGCCGACCAGAAGCCCCACCCCGATGATCAACACGGGCTCGATGATCGCCACAAACGCACGCAGCAGCACGTCCGCCTGAGCGCGGTGGGTGGCAGACGCAGCCCGGAACGAAGCCGCCAAGTCGCCCGCCTGCTCCGCAACCGCAAGGCGCCAGACCAGCGCTTCGGGCACCCTCTCGGTGTCCCCCAGGGCGACGGACAGCCGGTCACCTCCCGACACCCGCTCCGCCGCCGCGCGAAACGCCCGCCCCAGAACGGCGTTCCCAGCACTGTCAGCCGCCAGCCGCAGCGCCTCCACCAGCGGCACGCGCCGAGCAAGCAGAACTCCCAGCAGGCCCGCAGCCCGACTGACGGCAGCGTGGTACAGCAGCGCTCCCACAACAGGCACGCGGAGCTTCAGATAGTCCCACCTCAGCCGCCCCGTGGCCGAGCGAACCAGCAGACGCACCAGCGCGGCGAATGCCGCTATGGGAACTGCGAGCCAGAGCAGCAAGCGGAAGAGATGCCCCCCAATCCACACAACCATCAACGTCAGCAGGGGCAGCTTGTCCCGCCCCATGCCCAGTTCCTCGAAGAGACTGAGGAAGCGCGGCATCATGAAGGAGAAGAAGACGGCAAGCATCAACCCGACCGCCACCGCCAGAACGGCCGGGTACACCAGCGCCGAAGCAACCCGGCGAGACATCTCGCCGGTGGTCTCGCGGTGGTCGGCCAGGAGTAAGAGCGCCTCCGGCAACGTCCCGCCGGCCCGGCCCGACCGCACGATGACGACATCGGCCGCCGGGAACGCCGCGGGCCACGCCGTCAGGGCGCGGTCCAGCGACAGACCTTCGTTCACCCGCTGAGCCACGTCCGCCATGCTGACCTGGAGGGCCGAGTGATGTGACTCGCGGGCGATGAGTGAGACGGCGTCGACCAGCGGCACGCCCTCGGTCAGCGAGGTTGCCAGCCCACGGTAGAACGTCGTCAACTGCGCCTCCGGAACGCGCCGCCGGCGAGACGGGACGGGAGGAACCTCCTGATAGTCGAGAGGCTTCAGACCGGCGGCAGTCAACTGACCGATCGCGCTGGGGACGTCTGCCGCCTCCAGCCGCCGGACAGAGAGTGCTCCCCCGGGGTCCTGAACATGGAACTCAAGTGTGGCCATCGCCTTCTCCGGTACGGTAGTGTCCGTGGCACCCAGTAGCGGACTGAAGAGGAGAAGGTTGCGGTGCGGGGAAAGAAATCCCGGAGCTTCAGAGCGCTCACACAAACCGGCCGGCCGTGACCTGCCCGCTACGCGTGGTAGTCTTGAAGCCGGCGGACATCCAGCTCGCCCTCGCGCATAACCTTGATGGCCTGGACGGCTGCGTGGGCGGCGGGAAGCGTGGTGATGTAGGGGATCGCGAGACGGATTGCCAAGCTGATAATGCGCATCTGGTCGCGACGAGGCTGCTTGCCGACGGGCGTGTTGATGACCAAGTCGATCTTCCCGTCTGTCATGAGGTCGAGGATGTTGGGCCGGCCTTCCTGGATCTTGGGCAGGCGCGTCGCGGCAACGCCCACCTCTGCCAGGGCCCGCTGGGTGCCCTCAGTGGCGTAGAGCTGAAACCCCATCTCCGCCAAGGGCTGCCCAAGCTGGGCAGCTCGTGGCTTCAGGCGGTCTGGGACGCTGAGGAAGACCGCCCCGGACTGCGGAAGTGAGCCCCCTGCTGCAATCTGCGCCTTGGCAAAGGCGCGCGGGAAGCTGGAGGCGATGCCCATTACCTCGCCCGTCGAGCGCATCTCCGGGCTGAGGACCGGGTCGGCCTCGGGGAAGCGGTTGAACGGCAGCACGACCTCTTTGACCGAGATGTGCGGCAGCTCTCGCTCCGGCGGCAGCTCCAGGTCGGTCAGTCGGCGGCCGATCATCAGCTTGGCGGCCACTTTCGCCCACGGAATGCCGGTGGCTTTGCTGACGAAGGGCACTGTGCGCGAGGCGCGCGGGTTGACCTCCAGCACGTACAGCACGTCGTCCTGAATCGCGTACTGCACATTCATCAGCCCGACCACACCCAGCTCCAACGCCATGGCGCAAGTCGCCTCGCGAATCTCCTCAACGAGCGTGCGGGAGAGGGAAAAGGGCGGCAGCGAACAGGCGCTGTCGCCGGAGTGGATGCCGGCTTCCTCGATGTGCTCCATGATGCCGGCGATCCGAACGCTCTCGCCGTCGGCGACTGCGTCGGTGTCTACTTCGATGGCATCTTCGAGGAACTTGTCCACCAGCACTGGCCGCTCCGAGGACACGCTCACTGCGCGCGCCATGTACTGCTCCAACTGGTGCGCGTCATAGACGATCTCCATGGCGCGCCCACCCAGGACGAAGGAGGGCCGCAGCAACACCGGGTACCCGATCCGGTCGGCAATCTCCCGGGCGGCTTCGAGAGACGTGGCGGTCCCGTTGGGTGGCTGGCGCAGCCCGAGCTTCTGCAGCACCTCACGGAAGCGGTCACGGTCTTCGGCGCGATCGATGGCATCCGGCGGGGTGCCGAGGATCTTGGCGCCCGCCCGCTCCAAGGCGACGGCGATGTTCAGCGGCGTCTGCCCGCCGAACTGCACCATGATACCGAGGGGCTGCTCCTGTTCGTACAGGTTCAGGACGTCCTCAAACGTCACCGGCTCGAAGTAGAGCTTGTCGGAGATGTCGTAGTCGGTCGATACGGTCTCCGGGTTGGAGTTGACCATGATCGACTCGAGACCCTCGTCGCGCAAGGCCAGGGAGGCGTGCACGCAGCAGTAGTCAAACTCGATTCCCTGTCCGATGCGGTTGGGGCCGCCGCCCAGAACGATCACCTTCTGGTTGGTGCTGAGGCGGTTCTCGTTGACAGTTTCGTAGGCGGAGTAGAAATACGGCGTGTAAGCCTCGAACTCGGCGCCGCAGGTGTCCACCAGCTTGTACGCAGGCAGGACTTGCTTGGACTTGCGGGCGTTCCGGATGGTCAGTTCGTCCGTGTCCAGTAGCCGCGCCAACTGCCGGTCCGAGAACCCGTGGGCCTTGCAGGTTCGCCAATCGTCCGCGGTCCACGCTTCGAGCGACTCGCCCTTGCGGCCGGAGAGCTCCGCCTCGGCTTCGACAAGCTGCTGCAGATTGTCCAGGAACCACGGGTCGATCTTCGAGAGGTCGTGGATCTCCTCAGCCGACATGCCGCGCTGGAACGCCAGCTTGAGGTAGGACATCCGCTCGTCATTCGGCTCAATGAGGCGATTGCGCAGTTCGTCCAAGTTGGGCGACTTCGGCGCCTCGAAGCCGTCGAAGCCTGTCTCCAGTCCGCGGAGCCCCTTCTGCAGTGCCTCGCGGAAGTTGCGGCCGATGGCCATGGTCTCCCCGACCGACTTCATGGAGGTGGTCAGCTTCGGGTCGGCACCGGGGAATTTCTCGAAGGTGAAGCGCGGGATCTTGACCACACAGTAGTCGATGGTCGGTTCGAAGCAGGCGGGCGTCTGCCGCGTGATATCGTTGGGGATTTCGTCGAGCGTGTAGCCGCAGGCCAGCTTTGCCGCCATCTTCGCGATAGGGAAACCCGTCGCCTTCGACGCCAGCGCTGAACTGCGCGACACCCGCGGGTTCATCTCAATGATGAGTTGCCGACCGGTGTTGGGGCAGACGGCGAACTGCACATTCGAGCCGCCGGTCTCTACACCGATCTCCCGGATGCAGGCGATGGCCGCATCGCGCATCTCCTGGTACTCCCGGTCGGTCAGCGTCTGCGCCGGCGCCACGGTGATGCTGTCTCCGGTGTGGACGCCCATCGGATCCAGGTTCTCGATGGAGCAGATGATGACGACGTTGTCTTTGAGGTCACGCATGACCTCCAGCTCGAATTCCTTCCAGCCGAGCAGCGACTCCTCGACCAGAATCTCGGTGTTCATGCTGAGCCGCAGCCCCCGCGCAGCGATCTCGTTGAACTCCTCCACGTTGTAAGCGACCCCGCTCCCGGTGCCGCCAAGGGTGAAGCCCGGCCGGATGATGGCCGGCAGGTCCACTTCGCTCAGGACCGCGCGCGCTTCCTCAAGAGTCCGGGCGATGCCGCTGCGGGGAAGGCCGATTCCCGCCCGAGCCATCGCCGCCCGGAACAGCTCCCGCTCTTCGGCCTTGCGGATCGCAGCCTCATTGGCGCCGATCATCCGAACGCCGTAGTGATCGAGAACGCCTCGGCGCGCCACTTCGACCGCGCAGTTCAGCGCCGTCTGCCCGCCGACCGTCGGCAGCAACGCGTCGGGTCGCTCCCGGGCGATGATCTTCTCGACGACCTCGGGTGTAACCGGCTCGATGTAGGTACCGTGCGCCAACTCCGGGTCGGTCATGATGGTCGCCGGGTTGGAGTTGACGAGGATGACCTCCAGCCCTTCTTCCCGCAGCGCTTTGCACGCCTGCGAGCCGGAGTAGTCGAACTCACACGCCTGGCTGATGATGATGGGGCCGGCGCCGATGATCAGGACTTTGTGGATGTCGGTGCGCTTTGGCATGTGGCAGAAGTGCTCGGGACGTGGAATGCGGGCGTCAAGTGGTCCGTTTCCGCCATGGAGCCGGTAGGCGAACCGGCCTCCGCCTACCTCCCCGGCTGGTCGTCCATCAGTCGCACGAACTCGTCAAACAAGTGCCGCGCGTCATGCGGGCCTGGCGCCGCCTCGGGGTGGTACTGCACGCAGAAGAAGCGCTGCTTGTCGCTGCGCATGCCCTCCAGCGTCTGGTCGTTGAGGTTCTTGTGGGTCAGGTGCACACCGCTGCCGGCGAGGGAGTCGATGTCTGCACAGAAGCCGTGGTTCTGGACGGTGATGTCGACCTTGCTGGTGTCCAGGTTCATCACGGGGTGATTGCAGCCGTGATGGCCGAAGCGCAGCTTGTACGTCTCGCCGCCGAGCGCCCAGACGAGCATGTGCTGCCCCTGGCAGATGCCGAAGATCGGCACTTCACCGATCATCTTCGCGACTTCCGGAGGGACGTTCTTCACGCCGGCCGGATCGCCGGGGCCGTTGGAGAGCATGACGCCGTCGGGCTTGTGCTCCAGGATCTCCTCGGCGGTCGACAGCGAAGGCACGACCGTCACCCGGCAACCGACACGGCGCAGTATCCGCAGGATGTTCGTCTTCACGCCCAAGTCGTAGACCACTACATGGCGCTCGCGCGGGCACTCGGTCAACTCGGCAGGTTCGTACTCGAACGGCTCGTCGCAGGAGACGACGCGCGACAAGTCGATCCCTTCCAGCCCCGGCGACGCAGCGGCCTTTCTCGCCAGGCTCTCGGGATCCAGGTCTTCGGTCGAGACCGCCGCCTTCATGGCGCCCTCGTTGCGGAGGTGCAGCGTCAGCGCCCGGGTGTCGATCCCGTCGAGGCCCAGCACGCTGTGCTCGAGGAGGAAGTCCTCCAGGCTCTTGTGCGCGCGGAAGCTGGAGTGGATCCGGCTCAGCTCCCGGACGACGAACGCCTCCAAGTGGATCTTCGCCGACTCGCTATCCTCCACCGGGATGCCGTAGTTGCCGATGAGCGGGTACGTCATGGCAACCATCTGCCCTTTGTAGGAAGGGTCTGTCAGAACCTCTTGGTAGCCCGTCATTCCGGTGTTGAACACCAGTTCCGCGGTCCGCTCCCCCCGGGCGCCGAATGACCGGCCGCGGAAGAACGTTCCGTCTTCGAGGGCGAGGAGGGCGTCGGGTTTGGTGCTCATGGGTCCGCTTCGTGGGTGGGGACGGCTACCTCGCCACTTCGTGCGCGCGTCCCTGCACGCCCTTCCGATACAGGTCGAGCGCCGCCAGGTACATGCGGTTGCCGTGCGGTGTCGGGTACTTCGCGGTCAGGCAGGCCATGCAAAGGTCCTTCTCGTCGAGGTCGAGACACCTGGGAATCGCTTCGATGGGCAGGTAGAAGAATGAGTCGGCCCCCACCGACTTGGCCAGCCGGTTCCGCGCCTTGCGCGGCAACGGTCCCCGGACCGGCTCCCTGATGAACTCCCGGGCCCACAACTCGCCGACGCTGGACATGTCGATCCCGTAGAAGCACGGCGCGAGGATCGGTGGCGACGCAACGCGGATGTGGATCTCCTTGGCACCGCCCCGCGTCCGGAGCTGGTCGATCAGCGCATGGAGGGTCGTGCACCGGACCACGCTGTCTTCCACCAGGAGCACTTTGCGTCCCTCGAGCACTTCCCGCAACGGGCTGTACTTCTGCCGCGCCTTCGCCGCCCGGTCAGACGTTTCGATGAAGGTCCGCCCCACGTACCGGTTCCGCAGCAGCCCTTCCACCGACGGAATGCCCAGCGCAAACGCCATCGCATCGGCGGCCGGCTTTGCTGTGTCGGGCACCGGCACAACCACGGCGTCCGTCGTGTCTTCGGTCTCCAGCGCAGCCAGCTCCCGGCCGAGGTTCCCCCGCGCCAGGTACACAGAACGGTCGTCCAGAACGGACCCCGCATTGGCGAAGTAAATCCACTCGAAGAAGCAGTGCGCCTTCCGCGGCGACTGCTCGTACCGGACGATTCGGACCTTGCCGTTCGACACAAGCGCCATAGTCCCCGGAGCCAACGACTTCACCGAGTCAAAGCCAAGGGTGGACAAGGCCGGAGACTCCGACGCCGCGACGAAGAGCTTGTCGTTGTAGGCATAGCAGAGCGGGCGGATGCCCAGCGGGTCTCGAACCACTGCCATCTGACCCAGCGCATCCAGGTAGCAGATATTGTATGCCCCGTCGAACGTGTGGCTCAGGTTGTGAAAGACGTTCTGCAGGCTCGGCCGGCGGGCGCCGCGCAGCTCATACGACAGGTAGTGGTTGATGATCTCCGTGTCGGTATCGCGGGTGATGTGGTAGTCGGACTTCTGCGTCAACCGCTCTTTGAGCTGCCTGTAGTTGGCCAGATTGCCGTTGAACCCGAAGGAGAACCACTTCCACTTTCGGCCATGGTGCCGCTCGAAGGGCTGGGCGTAGCTCGGGTCGTCCGGCCCGCAGGTGGCATAGCGCACGTGCCCGATGGCGGCACTCCCGTGGTAGCGCCGCATCAACGCCTCGCCCTCCGCCGCGTGCCCCAGCCGGAACACCTCATGGACGCTGCCGATGTCCTTGTGGGTGTCGATGAGCTGGTCGCGCCCTTCACTGTAAGTCGTCATGCCGGCGCTAAGCTGACCCCGGTTCTGCAAGTGGGTCAGGATGTCCGGCAGGTAGCGCGCGGCCTCCGGGGCGCCGTCCAGGCAGTAAACAGCGGCAACGCCGCATTCGTGCTTCAGTTCGTCAGTCATGGGAGGTGATCCAAGATTGGACTGGCTGCCGGCGCGACAGGGCGCAACAGTGGGTTCCGCACCTCGCTCCCGGGCGCCCCGAGGGGAGGGTGCGTGCGCACGCCCCTCGCGTCAATCGGAGGGCGGCACTTGCACACGTACCACGAATTCGCCAGCGGCGCAGCACCGGGTCAGCGGCGCGGCACCGGGCCAGCAGCGCAAGCGGGAGAAGGTGTGGCCGATTGCCCATCCCGCAGCCCAATTCCTGGCCGGACGGTTGTCCGGGCGCGCTCACGCGCGCAGCGTGGCCATCGCCCTGCCGTCGCGCTGCAGCCGCGCGTTGAGGACCGGGGCGACCGCGAGCCTCCCGATGGCTTCGCCCTGGTGCCTTGAGCCGTCAGCCAAACGCAGGGCTGCGGGAATGCGGAGACCGGCGCCTATCCGCTCGCTTCCTGCGCGCCGGGCACGTCCGTCTCTCGCTGGTAGAGCTTCCACTTGCGGTGCAGTGTGCCGAAGAGCGGGGTGAACTCGCCCACGGTTTCGGAAGTGCCCAGGAACAACACGCCCCCGGGGTTCAGGGCGTAGTGGAACAGGGGGAGGACCTGCTTCTGCAGGTCGCCCTTCATGTATACTCGCGAAGGTTAGGAATACACCGAAGCTATTGCACAAGTTCGACGCCTCTGCGTGCACAGCAGTGTGTTGGGTGCTCACCACACGCCCCCGGGTGAAGTTCTGCGAACTTCCACTTCGGTGTATTCCTAACCTTCGCGAGTATAGATCAGCAGGTTCCGGCAACTGAGCATGTCGAGCTTGGAGAACGGCGGGTCCTTGATGACATCCTGCTCCGAAAAGACCACCAGATCGCGGATGACCTTCTGGATTCGGTAGGCGTCGCCTTCCGCGTGCCGCGAGAAGTGGCGCGCCAACCGCTCGGGTAAGACGTCGGCGCCGATGCTGGCTGGGAAGACGCCGCTGCGGGCTTGCTCGATGGCTTTCGGGTCTATGTCGGTCGCGAATACCTGGACGTGGTAGTTCTGGCCGAGGGTCTCCAGGTGTTCCTGAATCAGAATGGCGAGGGAGTAGGCTTCTTCGCCCGTGGAGCACCCACACACCCAGACCCGCACCGCCTCGCCGGCGCGCTTGCCGGCAAAGAGGCGAGGGATCGCCTCAGCTTCCACGACCTCGAATGCCTCGGGATCGCGAAAGAAGCTGGTGACGCCGATGAGAAGGTCGCGGAAGAGGGCGTCCAACTCCGCCCGGTCCCCCTGCGCATAGCGGAGGTAGTCCTCCGGTCGCTCGACCTGGTGGAGGGCCATTCGTCGCTCGACGCGGCGAACGAGGGTGGTCTCTTTGTACTGGGAGAAATCGTGGCCGGTTTGTGAACGGAAAAGGGAGCTTCTTCAGGACTCCTTCAGCCGGCGACGGAGACGACGAGAGGGGCAGGGGCTTCTTCCCGAAGGCGTGGCTTGCGTAGGCGATGAGTTGGGCCGGCATCTCCGCCGGCGGGAGGACGTAATCCACCAGCCCGGTGGTGACGGCACCGCGGGGCATGCCGTCGTACTCGGTGGTGTCGGGGTCCTGGGCCACGGCCATGCCGCCCTCGCCTTTGACCGCCCGAACGCCCAGGGCGCCATCGCTGCCGGTGCCGGAGAGCACAACGCAGATGGCTCGCTCGCGCCGGTCCAGGGCGAGCGAGCCGAAGAAGAAGTCGATGGGTAGCCGCATGCCGCGCGGGGCCGTCGGCTCCAGCAACTGCAGGGTGCCGTTCAGGAAGGCCATGTCGCGGTTGGGCGGGATGACGTAGGCGCAGTTAGTACTACAACCGTACTTAGCGCGAATGTGCTCGGCGAGGGTCTCCTGACCCCGCCGCTCCCCGGACCGACAGGTCTCCTCGAATCCCGTGGATTCGCAGCCCTTTGAGACCTTCCGGTCAAGCGTTTCGGGGCGGTCGGAGACCTGCCCCGAGCTAAGTACGGTTGTAGTATTAGCC
>Ga0210051_1002946_pt1 | contig 17085 bp, 16 predicted proteins | sample CryGey092014_all_FD_185464 | JGI IMG/M metagenome (GOLD analysis project Ga0210051, IMG submission 185464) | Groundwater microbial communities from aquifer - Crystal Geyser CG23_combo_of_CG06-09_8/20/14_all (SPAdes) (version 2) | ecosystem: Environmental > Aquatic > Deep subsurface > Groundwater... | reverse complement strand
TTTTGCCTTCTGGCAATAATTAACGATCTCCCCTATCACTTTCCCCGGAGCAGAAGAGATAGCGATTATAACCTCATTTATGCCTTCCCTTGCAACAATCGAAGGTATGTTTTCCCTTGTTCCCAGGACCTTCAGGTTATGTATTCTTTTTCCCGTCTTCCCGGGATCATCGTCAACAAAACCAACCGGTTTGTAACCCAACTCGGGATGCTTTTTTATTTCTCTTATTACCAGTTCTCCCGTATCCCCGGCTCCGATTATCAGCAGGCGTTTTAGCGCTTTTGACGTTCTTGTCCCCATATCCTTGCGTACCCTGGGAATAAACCTTATGCCCCCGATAAAAAGAAGATTAAGGAACCAATCGATTATTATTACTGATCTGGGAAGCAGGGGCATCCGCAAAACCAGCGGCACTTGCGTAAAGAAAATAAGGCTTATTGAAGCCAGAGAACCTATTGTAACCGCGTAAAAAATAAAGAGCGCTTCGCTCAAGCCTGCGTATTGCCATATTCCGCCGTATAACCCAAAAATGTAATATGAAAATATTTTGACAAGAATAAAGAAGGGAAGATACTTCTTAAAGGCGACGAAGTTCGGGAGCGTGATAAAATCCGGGAAACGGATCCGAAAAGCCAGCACTATCGCAAGGATTAGCAGCGCGAAATCAACTGCCACCAACAGAAAATTTTTGTTTTTCATTTTTACCTTCCGACTGCGTTCAACCGGCGTATCCGACCGCGTATATTACCTTGAAGTCCGGGTTCGGAGAACTGCTGCTGATATGCACAGGCAAGGAATATTCCGCCATACCTTCCGTCACTTCGGAAGGCAGGATCTGCAGCCTGCCGAAAAAGATCCTTTTCAGTAATTCTTTCCCTTTCATGGTCCTGGGTATTATATGAAGGGAAACAGCCAGCCTTTTTATCATAGAAATGATCTTGCCGCGCGTGGTATCGTCTGTAGTCCTGAAAGCGCCGAAAAAATTCACGTTGCCGAAATTCCCAAATAATTTGTTTAGTTCCGGGACGGAGAAATATTTTGTGCTATACGGCGAAGGATTGAAATCAGTCCAGTCTTTGTTAACCGTGCAAAAAAGAAAGGCCCCGCCTTTCCTGAGAACGCGGTGCGCTTCACTGACGAATTTTTCAGGATCTTTCAGATAATAGATCGCTTCATAGAATATAACCGCGTCAAAGCTGCCGTTATCAAAAGGCAGCTGGTGCGCATCCAGCTGCTTTATCTCGATATTTTGCCTCCCCTTGTATCGCTCCCGCGCAAAGGCAAGGTTATTCTCATCGATATCCCCGCCGATGACTTTTACTGCGTTCTTTGCAAGATACCCCAGCCCTATGCCCGAACCGCACGCAACCTCAAGGACTTCCTTACCCGTGCAGAACTGTGCGGCAAAATGGTAGCGGTGGAAAAGCCTTTCTATCTGCTCTCTTGAAGCTTTTAAGCCCGGCAGTTCGGTTACAGTAAAATATTTTGATCCCTGAACTGGTGTTTCCTGGCTCATTTGTAGAAATCCTTTATTTCACGTATCACATATTGGACCTGTTCATCAGTGAGTTCCGGAATATTTGGTATCGATATAACTTCTTTCGCGAACTGCTCCGTGTTTGGAAGCCTGAAATGCGATAACCCAAGCGCCTTCTGGTGATGAACAGGAATAGGATTGGAAATTATTATCTCCACGCCATTTTCCTTCAGGTATAAAGCAAGCTCATCCCTCTTATCTGCCCTGATCACATAATTCTGGTAGATATCGAAATACCTTCGGTCTGAGCCGGGGGAAGGCGGAAGCTTAACACGCTTTGTTCCCTTTAATCCTTTGTCGTAAAGTCCGGCTATATGCCTCCTTCTTTTTATCCAGCCCGGCAGGTATCTGAATTTAACGTTCAGTATCGCGGCCTGAAGGTTGTCAAGGCGGCTGGTAAAACCGTAGCATACCACTTCATCTTTCCCCTTCCTGCCGTGATCCCTCAGGAACCGGATCTTTTCCGCAAGATCCGCGCTGTCGGTTGATACAAGGCCTCCGTCACCCGCAGCTCCCAGTATCTTTGCGGGATAAAAACTGAAACATCCCGCAAGACCGAATGAACCGCCCTTCTTCCCGCTGAATGTCGCGCCCAGCGCCTGCGCGGAATCTTCGATAATTATCAGGTTATGTTTTTCGGCAATTTTCATTATTTTTTCCATATCGCAGACGCGGCCGTTAAAATGAACGGGCAGAATAGCCCTTGTTCTGGGAGTGATCAACTGCTCGATCTTATCGGCATCCATATTGAAGTCTTCACCCACATCCGCCAGTACCGGCGTTGCCCCGCTGTGGACAACGGCTTCTATCGTGGCCACGAAGGTATGCGCCACCGTGATGACCTCATCCCCGGGCTTGATCCCCGCTGCCATAAGGCAGAATATCAAAGCGTCCGTGCAGCTGTTGACGCCGATCCCGTATTTTACGCCCAGGAATGAAGCCATGCTATTCTCAAAATCCAGCATCTGCCGGCGCATTATCAGATCACCCCTGGAAAGCACTTCTTTTATTGCCGCGTCTATTTCTTTCTCCATGTTCTTATAATGCAGCGGGTAATTAACAAAAGGTACTTTGTAAACCATGCGATGCTCCTTTATTTTTTGTTTCCGACAACCGCAAATCCGATGTATGGATCAAAATCAAACCTTTCTATTTTTAACTTATTTATGCCGATAGTTTTTAGGAGCGCCATGGTCTCGCCCGGCCATATGGGATTATCCAGCTCGTCAAAAGCAATTATGGAACCTTCAGGCATCCTCGGGTAAAAATATCTTATCGCGGTTTTTGTAGGTTCAAAAAGATCGAAATCAAGGAACAGGAGGCTCACAACAAGGTGACTGTTGTCTGCGATGAACCTGGGTATCGTCTTAGACGCATCACCCTTTATCAACTGCACCTTACCTATGTGGCCCAGGAACCTGCCCGCGTCATACGTTTGTATAAGCTCGTTCAGCTCCTCAAATGAAGATGAGGAAAGCCCGCCCTTCTTTACGCCTGCGTACCTGTTCTTATCCTCGGCTTTTACCGCGGAAAAACCTTTGAACGTGTCAAATCCGTATATTCTCCTGGTAAGGTTTACAGGCTCAAGGATCGCGCTCATCTGCGCCCATGACATCAACCCGAATCCCCGGTAAACCCCGCATTCAACAATAGAACCCTTGACCGGAATTATCTTCTTGAATAATTCATAGAGGGCAAGCAGTCTTGTCAACTTGGGGCGTTTTACGTATTTGGTAAAATTTTCAAGCTTCACTTCGGAACCTTCGGGATTTGCGTCGAATATCCCTGCCATTTTTCGGCCCGCTTCTTTTTCTGCCTGAGATCTAAACCCGCCCTCCAAAGCAGTTTTCGACTTCATGTGTGCCTCCAAAAAACGTGTCAACGTATCAGCGTATCAACGTGTCAAAGTTTAAAACAGTGTTCCCGCCAAAGTAATTGGCGGGTCCGCCAATCAGTGTGGCGGAAACCTGTGGTTCCAGACTTATTTCTTTTTCAGCTCTTTTGTAATGCGGTTTGCTATGGCCTGAGGCGTCAGGCCGTATTTTTTTCGCAGGTATCCGGAGCTCCCCATATATTTTGAATAGGCATCCGGAAGCGCTATCCTTCTGAAGATGACTTTTTCACCGGATTCCGCGATGATCTCGGCTACGGCTGAACCCAGGCCTCCGATCAAGCTGTGCTCTTCAACGGTAAAAACAGCTTTTGTCCTGCGCGCGCATTCGATCACAAGTTTTTTGTCAATAGGTTTAATTGTATGCATGCTGACAAGCGTAATACTTAATCCGTTTTCTTCCAGCGCTTCTACCGCAGCTTTAGCGGCAGGAAGCACGTTTCCCGCCGCAAATAAAACAGCTTTCTTTCCCCTTTTCAGCACTATCCCCCTGCCGATCTTAAAATCAGGGGCAGTTTCGTGGACAACCGGGTCCCTGTCCTTCCCCAGTCTTATGTAAAGAGGCCCTTTGTATCTTACGGACTCTTCGATAAGGCATTCAACCTCTGCGGGGTCTCCCGGCGCGGTAACCGTCATGTTCGGAAGCGACCTCATGATCGATATGTCCTCGATCGCCTGGTGCGTCATCCCCTCAAGCCCGTATACAAGACCGCCGCCAACGCCGACAAGCTTGACGCCCAGATTATGGTAGCACAGGTCCACCCTTATCTGTTCAAATGTCCGCATTGTCAGGAAAGGGACCATGGAATAGCAGTATACGTTCTTCCCCGATAAAGCAAGCCCTGCCGCAACGCCTATCATATTGGATTCTGCCACGCCGACGTTCACGAACCTATCCGGATAATTGTCCCTGAAGTTGTCAAACAGCTTGTAACCAAGGTCTGCGGTAAGCAGGAAAATATTTTTATCGGCCTTAGCCATTTTTTCAAGGGTTCTTATAAAAGTGCCTCTCATCCAAGGATCTCCCGCGAAGCCCTTTCGCATTCCGTCTTGTCAGGGCATCTGTAATGCCATAACACCTGATCCTCCATGAAAGACACGCCCCTGCCCTTTGAAGTCCGTGCCACTATCATACTCGGTTTTTTAGCCCTGAAAGGAACTTTGTTGAAAGCGTTCACCAGCTGACCCAGGTTGTGGCCGTTGACCTCGCGTGTAGACCATCCGAAAGAACGCCATTTCGCCGCGAACGGCTCAAGGTTAAGTATATCGCGCGTTTTTCCCAAAGCCTGCAGGCTGTTGCAGTCCACTATCGCGACAAGATTATCAAGTTTGTGGTGGGATGAGAAGAGCGCGGTTTCCCACACAGAGCCTTCATCCGTCTCGCCGTCGCTTAAAAGGACAAATATCCTGTGTTTCATCCTGTCGCGTTTCGCCGCAAGCGCCATTCCCGCGCCTATTGACAGCCCGTGCCCCAGGGAACCGGTGGACGCTTCAATGCCCCTGCCGAGATCGCGCGTGGGATGATGCTCGAGGGTCCCGCCGTCTGCCGAAAAACCCCGCAGGACCTGTCGGCTGATAAATCCCTTCCTGGCAAGCACAGCATACAGCGCAGCGCAGCTGTGCCCCTTGCTTAATATGAACCTGTCCCTTTCCCTGTTCCTGCTCTTCCCGGGCGAAATATTAAGGCACTTAAAATACAGGGCAACAAGGATCTCTACAATGGAAAATGAAGGCCCGATATGGGGGGCCTTGCCCCTGACTATCAAGTCAAGTGTATCCTTCCTTATGTTCCTTGCTATTGCTTCAAGGCGGGTCATACGAATTACCTCCGCAAAACCTTTCCAAGGGTCCTGACTATTATTAAAATATCACCGGCAAAAGAATTGTTGTTCGCGTATTCCAGCCCGAGCTTGATCTTCTCAGGCGCGATCTTTTCCATATAGTCTTTGTCAGGATCAGTGCTTCCGCGCAGTATTTCATCTTCATTGCTGAACTTCAAAGAAGCATGATCCGTTATTCCGGGTTTTACATCAAGGAGCTTTCTTTCATTTTCTTTGTAAAGCCTGACCGCCCATTCCACCTGAGGCCTGGGTCCCACAAAGCTCATATCGCCCTCAAGCACGTTAAGAAGCTGGGGCAGTTCGTCCAGCTTGAATTTCCTGAGCATTCCTCCGATCCTCGTGACCCTCGGATCATCTTCAGGCGTCGAAGAACCTCCGATCCTATCGGCATCTGCTACCATAGTCCTGAACTTGTAAATTTTAAACAATTTACCTTTCCTGCCTACCCTCACACCCCTGTAAAAAACAGGCCCTTTTGAATCCAGTTTTATTATTGCTGCGGTAATCACAAAGAAAGGTGAAAGCAACAGGATTCCCGCAGCAGAAACAATTATATCAAACAGTCGCTTTAACATTTTAACCTATAATTAATGAAACCTTGCGACATAAATGCCTTTTCTGTCATTGCGGGGAGAGAAGCGACGAAGTCCCAAAGGGATCCCTTCGGGACAATCCGTCGTTGCGAGCGATAGCGAAGCAATCTCGTATCTGGATTGCCGCGCCCTTAGGGCTCGCAATGACATACTGGTGGTCATTTTAAAGGTTTTGAAAGTATGAAAACCATCTGCCACGCCATCAGCTGCACGAGCGGCAGCTTCATTGCCACTGAATCCGCTGCTTCCAGCAGTCTAAGGATCGGGTCAAAAAATCTGCTGTTCCTGAAAGGCACTGCAAGAAGCGTAAAAAGGTGGTAGAAACTTGTGTTTATTTTCCCGAAGTATTTCTTTGCTTTTTCCAGGTCATTCAGCGTGAGAATGTGCTCCGTCTCCCATTTGGTTCTCAACTGCGGAGTTATTCTCCTGTATAACTGAAACAGCGGGTTGTATACAAGCGGCTCGATGCAGATGATTTCCCCTTCGGGTTTTAGAACTCTGGACAGTTCCCTGAAAGCTTTTTCTATATCAAGATGATGAAGCACTCCGCTGCAGATAACGACATCGAAACTATCGTTTTCAAACTTCATGTTTTCCGCGTCCATCACCAGAAAAGAGGCTTTATCGCCCACTCCCTCTTCAAAAGCATGCTTCTTGCAGTTTTCAACCGAAATACCTGAAATGTCAATACCCATGCTCTCCGCGCCGTTCTTTGCCATAAAAATATTATTTTCGCCGTTCCCGCAGCAGTAATCAAGACCTTTTCTGCCGCGGCATCTCTTTTTAAGCCACTCACGGGTAAAATCCCTGGATCTGCGGACAACCGAATAATATTTTCTATTTGATGTCAGATATCTGTATTTGCCATCTTCATACTTGAGCGATTCATTTCTAAGTTTGTCGTGAAACTCGGCCTCATCTTGCTTTCTTGGATCAACCACGCTGTCTCCCCGGCAATTTTATTATTCCCCAGATAGAACCTAATCCGTATAGGAAATGAAGTGAAAAAAATACTACGGGCATAATAAATAAATATCGAAAATCAGATTCATTCATGGCTATTTTCGCTGAGAAAAAAATATTTATGACAAAATAAAATCCTGATATACATATAAACAACCAGAAAAAAAATACAAAAAAAGGCGACAGTGCAGCCAGAATAATAAGGCTTGATGCAAAAATAAGCGGGATAATATGCCTTAATGAGAAAGGAAATGTTTTTACAAATTTTAATGGATACGTGATCCATACTCCGTTTTTAAAATTATACCTGCAGAAATCCATAAATCTGGATCTTGCATAATAATAACTTTTTATATCAGGATGAAGCAATATTCTGCCCCCTGCTCTTTTCAACCTTTGATTAAAGTCTATATCCTGGCTGAAAATCAGGTCTTCGTTAAAAAGTCCGACTTTATCAAAAATTTCCTTTTTGTAACAACCTCCGAAAACCGTATCAACCCATACAGGTTTTTCCGCGCCCGTCCTGAAAATGGAGTTGCCAACCCCAAAACTATTTGACAAAGCCCGTGCTATTGCCCTACCGATAAAGCTGTCTTCTCTCTGCCTGGTTACAAGCACACCGCCGACGTTGTCCGCTCTGTATTCAAATAAGTATTTTACGCACTTTGAAATATAATCCTCTTTATAAACAGCGTGCGCGTCCATTCTTATAATTACTTCACCGCTTGCATTTTTAATACCTGTATTAAATGCACAGGGGGTAATTCTTCTCGGATTGTCTATGAGTTTGATAAAAGGATGCCGGCATGAAAACTGCCTGATTATGTCACGTGTCCCGTCTTCGCTCATGCCATCCACAACCAAAAACTCAAGATTATCCTTTGGATAGTCCTGGGCAATAATGGATTCCAGGCAATCTCTTATGAATTCTTTTTCATTCCTGCAGGGAATGATCACCGAAACGAACGGCTTTTTATCTTCCATCTTGTGTATTATTACCTGCGTATTTAGGAAAAGACAGGAAACCGAACATCATTATGCCAAAAACCCATACTCCCCTATTGCTCTGAAAATCTCCGCCGAAGTTTGCTACCACAAGAAAACAAAGAAAAAAAAGAAAAAGGTACCTGTAATAATCATTCCCGGTCTTTGACCATTTTGAAATCAGGAAAACGCAGAGCAAAATTATCGGCAGGAAAAATATGATCATTCCAGCCGCTCCGAATTCGCACAGGATCTCCAAGAATATATTATGGGGGTAAAAGTATGAAAAATCCGTATATATTTCTGCGTAATTACCTATCCCTATACCCGCAAAGGGAGATGCCAGGAACCCGTTCCAGGCAGCAGGAAGCATCAGGACGCGGTCGTCAAACCGCATACTGTGCTGGATCCTGCCCATCAGGTGATGCATCACCGGCAGGCCGGTAAACTGGTTCCAGAAAAAAACCAGTACCAGGACGATCGCGGACAGGATAAGAATATCTTTTTTTCTTCTTTTAAGATCAAAGCAATTGAATAGAAGCGTGGCGGCAAATCCGGCAACAAGCATGACGGCCGCCTGTTTTGACGCGGAGACCGCGACTCCTGCCGAGGAAAGTAAAAAAAGCAAAAAGGCAATCATCTTGTTCTTTATGATCTTGAACTGCAGCAGGATGACCGCGCTTATGGCACATAAATTACCTGTCCAGGAATACCGGGATATTCCAAGAATAGGACGGTTCAGGACAACCGTCATCAGCGCGAGGACCAAGCCAAGCGGCAGGAAACCAAGCATTACAAAGCGGAAATCCTCGGGAGCCCTTACAAGCCTGCTTGCAGCCAAGCTGAAAGGAAGCACTATAAGCAGGAAGTAGAATCCTTTTTCCGTGCCGTAGCCGTTCATTGAAGGATTAAAAAGCATCTCTGCCAGTAGAAAAATACCGATCGCGGAAACATAAACCCAGGAAAGGCCTTCGGATCTTTTGCCGTTTTGGCCGGAAACCGATGAAACGAATGCCGCAAGGCAGTATCCGGCAGTTCCGATCACGGATGCTGTCCACGATCGTGGTGTTATGCCCAGGATCGCTAAAGGCAGAAGAGAAAGAAAGATTTTTGCGATCATACCTGTTCAGCTCCGGTTTTTTCAGTCATGCTGCCGAATACCCTCCTTATCCATTCGGTTTTGAATAACCACAGCAAGCTAAAATAAGCAACACAGGCCGCCATCTCAAAAAACAAAAGGTATATGAGTTTTGGGCTGACAACCTTCTTTAGAACAAAGGCAATAAAGGCTATTGGCAGGTTAATGATCAAAGCGGCGGATATATATCCCATGTCTTTCCGATGGTTATCGGGATACAGCTTCCTGACAGACGCATAAGTAAGTATACCCAGGAGCACAAGGCCCGCGGCGAACGCTATGCTTATGCTTATAATAGCCGGAATTGACCTACGGCAAAAGATCAGCAATACCGCCGTCAAACCCAGGAGCAGGCCCAGCGACAGGAAAATATTGAACGTATTGACGGGTTTTACAAGCACCGCGTCCAGGATACTGCGCATCGATATGTAATACATGTAAAAGAATACGGATATCAGCGCTATCTGAAAAACGCAGGTTGCGCCCGCGAATCCGGGGCCCAGCCAGTGCATTATAATGGCATCTGTGAATATTATGAGCTGGAAGAACAGGAAGATGGAAAATTGAAAAACAGCACCGTTGACCAGGCCTATGCCTTCGCTTATCCTTTCCTGCTTGCCCTGCCCTGCCAGGCTGCTCACCTTTGGCAGAAGGATTATGCCAAGCGGCGCTGCCATCCCGCATATTCCGGTTACCAGGCTCTGGCTTACCGCAAGGTATCCCGCATCCCGCATAGAAGCGAAATGGACCGCAAGAACCGGGCTTAAAGAAAAAAGCCCTGCCATTGCAAATTCTCCCGGCACCCGCGGCAGGCTGTAAATAAGTAATTCCCTGAGGGATCTGCCCAGCACTTTTTTCCCCGGCGGCATAAAAAGCCGCCCCGCGAAAGGAATCATGAATATCACGGAAATAACTGCCGTGCTTATCCCCATCAGCATAACAAGGCGGGCAAGTGTCACGTTCCCGGAGAATGCGAGGATCGCTACCGGAGCAACTGCAAGATTGATCGTCTGGAGCGAGTTAAACGACCTGACATGCATGTTTCCGCGGAAATACGAATAAACAAGCACATGCAGCGAAAGCCCGAACATCAGCACAGAAAATGGAAAAACAAGGTGTGCGTAAGAGGTGCTGCCGAAAAATATCTTCGAAAAAAAACCGCCGAAGGCATTTAACAACAGCAGTAATAAAATAACAAAAATGAGGGCTGACGCAAAACCCGCCTGTGCGTAAGGAACCGCTTCTTCTTTGCTCCCGCACAAGGCGATATACCTCGGGATCCCTATGGTAAAACCCAGGATCAAAAGCGGCTGGAGAAGAGCGATCACCCTCTTGATAAGAGAATACTCCCCTACCCCTTCGGACCCGAAATTTACCGCAATGATCCTGTATATAACAACAAAACCTGCCAGAACGATCAATTCCACTACAAAAGTCTGCGATATATCCCTGATCAGGGAACTGGATTTTAATTTCATGGTTTTTAGGACTTCTCCGGGAACAGGTATTCCCTTGAAAAAACAGCGAATAATCCAGCAAGCAGGCCTAGCAGTAAACCAATGGCAATATCGGTAAAAGGACGCGGTCTTACCGGTTTTTCCGAAACCGCTGCCGGAGACAGGACCCTGGTAGTCCTGTAGGGCGCCAGTATCTTTTCGAGCTGGCTTAGCTGCATCCTAAGGTTCAGCAGATACATGCGCGAAACTTCGTCCTGCCCTGACCGAAGCGTTTCTATCTGCCTGCGGTAGCTGTCGATCTCGCTCAGGAACGGCTTCATCGCCTCTTTATACATTGCATCATGCTCTCTGACTATAATATCCATCGCCGTATTCAATATTTTTACCGATCTTTCCGGGAATTGCGTATTGCTAATAAGGTAAATAACCGGACCGCTTGACTTTGCGTTCAGCGGCACGTCTTCTCCCGCGGGCAGGGAAAGCGTTTCCCTGATCTTGTTCCTGAAATTCGCGGTCCTGCATATCTGCGCCATGTTCGTACACTCCACGATATATTCGGACTGGATGAAACCGACCTCAAAAGCGGATTCAACGCGATATACCGGCTTCGTGGCGATAACGCTGATCAGCGAAACCGCAAAACCAATAAGCAGCGCGATCACCAGGATCCATTTTCGTTTCTTTATCACACCCAGATATTCCACCAGGCCCTTTTCTTTTTCTTCCATTACTGCTCTCCTTATTTTTGTTCCTCAATACTTCCGGAAAATCCTTTCACGATACCCATCATCGCCCAGAACATCACGCCCATCTGCCCCCTCACGAAAGTGCAGTCACCGATATTCTGGACAAGAAATCCCGCGGTTGAGCCTATTATACCGAGTACCAGCCATTGCAGCCCCTGCCCGTTTCCCTGCACCGCGTATTTCCTGTAGGTCTGCACCGAAAGTTTTAAAAAGAGTATAACGAGAACGCAGAACGCCATCAAGCCTGTCAGCCCTGTTTCAGCTCCGATCTGCAAAAAAACATTATGCGCATGCGGATACCTGTCGGTTGACCCAGGCGGCTGGTATTCGGGATACACCCTGTAGTATGTGTTTATGCCGGTGCCCAGCAGAGGATGCGCCTTTATCATATTAATGCTTGCCTGCCACGCGTAAGACCTGCCCACATTGCCGTATTGCGCAGAAGGCCTGAAAATCGAAACAAGCCGGTTCCTCAGGCCCGGCATGGCGGCGAAAGGTATCATCATCAGCAGGCACAATAAAACGATCAGCCGTCTCCGGGATATTACAGCTATGGTCAGGATACCGGCAAAAAAACCGATCCAGGCAGCCCTGGAATAAGTAAAAAATAAACACAGAGCCCCGGCAATAAAAATAATGCCGGTTTTATAAGACGGTTTATACAGGAAAAAACAGGCAAGAACAGGAAGAACAAGGATAAGGTAAGCGCCCAGGACATTCGGGTTTCCCAGGGTTGACACAAGCCTTGTCCCCGGCCACGCATTCAGCCCCTTCTCCCAGCCCAGGCCCAGGAAATCGAAAAACCCCTTATTCTTCAGCAGGAACGGACCGGGCGCAACAACCTGAACTACTGCCATCGCCAAAACAATCAAAAGTGAATAGAAAACATTTCTTGCGATCCCCGGGATATTTTCCGCGTTTATTTTTTTTGAAAAAAGGAAATAAACCGCCGGGTAAGCGCAGAATGCCGCCAGCCCGTAAATACTAAGCAATTTATCCTGAGACGTGAAAACAGAAAGAGCCACGATCAGGAAAAAAAATAGGATCGCGTAATCCAGCCCGGTTTTCTTTTTAAATTCTTTCGGTTTGGTCAAAGAACTGAAAAATGAAAAGATCAAACCTGCGTACATGATCACATTCACAATCGGGAACCAGAATACGGTTACCAGCATCCCTTTTTCAGTGAGATCGTTTTTCATCCTCGAAGACCTTTTTGATTACGGTGATTTTTAACTGATGATTACGGTGATGAACAACTGACGATTGCAGCGATAACGGATAGATCGCAGCGATTAAAAAAATAACCATACCCCTCACCCCCGCCCTCTCCCCTATGGGGAGAGGGAAAAGGTGAGGGGCTGAAAAAATTCACCATGTATGTACTAAGAAAAAATGTTAAAGCCGCTGAATTCACTAAAAAAGATTGCTTCGTCCCGACTTGTCGTGACTCGCAATGACTTCTCAGTGCCCTCAGTGAACTCAGTGGCTAAATTTCTATTTTATATTTTCAAAAGCTGTTTGGCTTTGTCAACCGCCGAAGCTGCATCCGGGGCGTAGCCGTCCGCGCCGATCTCGTTCGCATACTCCTGGGTGAGGGGAGCGCCGCCCACCATTATCTTCACCTTATCCCTGACGCCTTTCGCCTTGAGCGCCTCAATGGTCGTTTTCATTCCCGGCATGGTCGTGGTCAGGAGCGCGGACATACCTATGAGCTTCACTGATTTTTCCGTAACCGCTGAAGCAAACTTGTCAGGATCCGCGTCAACACCCACATCCACAACCTCAAAACCCGCTCCCTCAAGCATCATCACCACGAGATTCTTGCCGATATCGTGCAGATCGCCCTTAACCGTGCCCACCGCAACCCTGGCAACAGACTGCACGCCGCTCTTTGTAAGAACGGGCTTCAGGATGTCCATTCCCGCGTGCATTGCCCTTGCCGCGATAAGGACTTCCGGGACGTAAAACTCGTTATTCTTGAACCTTCGGCCCACCTCGTTCATCCCGGCGATCAACCCTTCGTTCAGTATCTTCTTCGGTTCCGCATTCTCGTTTACCGCTGCCTGCGTCAATTCCTTTGCCTTTGCCATGTTACCGCTGATTATGCTGTCTGCCAGCGCCTTCAGGTCCGCCATCCGTTCCTCCTTTTAAATGATGATTACACCGATTAGAAAATTCTGATTAAACCGATTAAAACCAATCACAAATCTGTGTAATCATTTTCTGGAAATCTGTGTAATCAATTTGATTTATTTAAAAAAGACTCTTGCAAGATTCCACCATGCGTCGTCAACTATCTTAAGCTTTGCAACCGCCTCTTCAAGCGGTACAGTTTCTATGGCGTTCCCCCTGAGGCATGCCATCATGCCGAACTTCCCTTCTTTTACGAGTTCAACTGCCTTTACGCCGACCCTTAAACCAAGGATCCTGTCAAACAGCGTGGGAGGGCCTCCCCTCTGCATGTGCCCTATAACGGCAGTGCGGGTCTCGATCCCCGTGCGTTTCTCTATGTCCTCCGCGAGCGTATCCGCAACCCCTCTCTTTTTCAGTATCATATGGCCGAACGCATCTTTTTCCTCTTTCATGTCCTTGAACTGCGGCAGGTCCGTTCCTTCCGAAGCCACGACAAGGCCAACCCCTTTTCTCTTCCAGGCTTTTTTAAGGCTTTCGCACATTTCCTCAATGTCAGGCTTTTTTTCGGGCAGCAGGACCCAGTCAGCCCCGCCAGCGATCCCCGTAAACAAAGCCACCCATCCCGCGTGCCTTCCCATCACCTCCAGCACCATTATCCTGTGATGAGATCTGCCTGTATCCCTCAGCCTTTCCAAAGCTTCAACAGCAAGTGTCACAGATGTATCGAAACCGAAAGTATAATCGGTGGCGGAAAGATCGTTATCCATGGTCTTCGGCACGCCTACAACCTTCACACCTTCCTTGAAAAATTTGTTCGCAACCCCGAGTGTATCCTCACCGCCTATCGCGATAAGAGCATCCAGGCCGAGTTTCTTCATGTTATCCTTTACCTTTTCAACGCCCCCTTCTTTTTTATAGGGATTGGTACGCGACGTCCCCAGTATTGTCCCGCCGCAGGACACCACATCGTCAACTTCCTGCAAACCCAGCGGCATAGTCTCGCCTTTTATAAGGCCGGCCCACCCGTCCTTTATCCCCGCGAACTCAAAATTAAAATCAATGCCTTTTAAAACCGCTCCCCTTATTGCCTGGTTCAAACCCGGGCAATCGCCTCCTCCTGTCAGAATACCCACTCGCATTTGCCAATTCCTCCTTTCTTTAAAAAAGTGTCCAGATTAACTTCGTGTCAGCGTGTCAACGTATCAACGTGTCAACGCAACAACAAGGATTTAATTTAAAACTTCGTGCTAACATATTAGAGTTTTAACCTTAAAGACTTAATAAAAGCATATAACAAAATACCTGTTTCGTACCGAAGAACATCCAATCTTTCATAATCCTGCTTACCGAGAAAACCAAGCGCAAGGCACGCTTCCAGAAGATATTCTGTTTCCACCAAAGACCTGTTTGCTATATTGAGGAAACTTAGAAATTCCTTTTTACTGCTGCTTGCCTGCCCTTCTGTTATATTGAGGGGGACTGAAAAAGCAGCCCGCCTGATCTGAGATGTAATGCCGTATAATTCCTCTTTCGGAAAACCCATTGTGACTTTATAAACTTCTGTTGCCAGGACATGAGCTCTTTCCCATATTTTGAGCTTCTTGTATCCTTTATTATTGCTCATTTCTTTTACTCTGACACGCTGCCGCCCAGTTAAAACTGGGCGAGCCTCGCCCCGATGATAAATCGGGGCGGGACACGTTGATACGCTGATACGTTGACACGCTTTTATTGACTCTGGACACTGTTTCTATATGGAGAGGATCTGCGCCAGTTCGTAGCGCTTCTTATCAACTTTCTTTTCGCCTTTCAGGACCTCTCCCATGTCAAAAGCAACAATTTTGTCATCTTTTATCCCTACGGCTTTTGGAGCATCATCGGCCTTCATGCCCAAAATGATATCCACGGCATGCTGGCCGAACCTGCTTGCCAGCATCCTGCTCCTGTAAGAGGGTGAACCGCCCCTTTGCGTATAGCCTATGATACTGACCCTTGCCTCAAGCCCTGTTTCCTTCTCGATCTGGTCCGAGATCGCGTAGGCATTACCTGCCCCTTCTGCCATGACGATTATGCACGAGGATTTCCCTCTCTTGTGCGCGGTTGACAGGCTGTCGCAGATCTCATTCAGGTCATACCTGATCTCCGGGATAAGTATGTACTCAGCGCCGCTTGCAAGCCCTACCTCAACCGCTATGAATCCCTTCGACCTTCCCATTACCTCCACTATAAAAACCCTTTCGTGCGAGGTCGCGGTGTCCCTTATCTTATCGATAGCATCCATCGCCGTGTTCACCGCGGTGTCAAAACCTATGGTGCAGTCTGTGCCGGGCACGTCATTATCGATCGAGGCCGCAATGCCAACTATCGGCATTTTGTTTTTTTCATAGAGCGTCATCGCCGCCCTGAACGACCCATCGCCTCCTATCACTACAAGGCCGTCCATATGGTTGTCCTTTATGGCGTTTATTATGCTCTTCTGCCCCTCTTCGGTCTTCATTTTGTTTGAGCGCACGGTCCTTAATATGGTTCCCCCACGGTTTATTATGCCGCTGACGCTTCGCAGGTCCATCTTGATAATATCGCCTTCAGCGAAACCCTCGTATCCCCTTTTTACACCCAGCACCTTCAATTTCTTATATATCGCGGAACGGACAACCGCCCTGATGCAGGCATTCATCCCGGGCGCGTCGCCCCCGCTGGTCATTACGGCAATTTGTTCCATGAAAACTCCTAAATGCGTGTCAACGTATCAACGTGTCAGCGTATCAACGCAACAACAAGGATTTTATTAAAATAAATTAAACTTTAAGTTTTAAAGACTTAATAAAAGCATATAACAATATACCTGTTTCGTATCTAAGAATATCAAGCCTTTTATAATCCTGCTTACCGAGAAAACCAAGCGCAAGGCACGCTTCCAGAAGATATTCTGTTTCCACCAAAGACCTGTTTGCTATATTGAGGAAACTTAGAAATTCCTTTTTACTGCTGCTTGCCTGCCCTTCTGTTATATTGAGGGGGACTGAAAAAGCAGCCCGCCTGATCTGAGATGTAATGCCGTATAATTCCTCTTTCGGAAAACCCATTGTGACTTTATAAACTTCTGTTGCCAGGACATGAGCTCTTTCCCATATTTTGAGCTTCTTGTATCCTTTATTATTGCTCATTTCTTTTACTCTGACACGCTGCCGCCCAGTTAAAACTGGGCGAGCCTCGCCCCGATGATAAATCGGGGCGGGACACGCTGACACGCTGACACGTTGACACGCTTTTATTAGGTTTCTGTAAAGACTCCCATTTTGCGGAATTTTCCGTATCTCTGCCTGACGAGTTCCTCGGCAGGTATGCCTTTAAGCTCAGAAACGGCTTTCACCAGCGCCTTTTTCAGCCCTTCTGCCGCAACAGCCGGGTCCCTGTGCGCGCCCCCAAGCGGCTCCGGGATTATTCCGTCGATAACACCGAGTTCAATGAGAGATTGCGCCGTGATCTTGGACGCTTCGGCGGCGATACCCGCCTTCGCGGAATCCCGCCATAGTATCGCGCTGCAGGCCTCGGGAGTGCAGACAAAATAAACCGCATTCTCCATCATCAGGACCCTGTCCCCGATCCCTATCGCCAGCGCGCCGCCGCTTCCTCCCTCACCTATCACAACAACTACAATAGGGGTGGCTATACTTGACATTTCCCTTAAATTTCTTGCAATCGCCTCGAATTGCCCCCTTTCCTCAGCTTCAAGCCCCGGATAAGCCCCGGGTGTGTCTATAAAACTTATTACGGGTTTCCTGAACTTCTCAGCAAGCTT
>Ga0210051_1002942_pt1 | contig 17095 bp, 11 predicted proteins | sample CryGey092014_all_FD_185464 | JGI IMG/M metagenome (GOLD analysis project Ga0210051, IMG submission 185464) | Groundwater microbial communities from aquifer - Crystal Geyser CG23_combo_of_CG06-09_8/20/14_all (SPAdes) (version 2) | ecosystem: Environmental > Aquatic > Deep subsurface > Groundwater... | reverse complement strand
TAAATTTCAGATTTTAAATCCTGAGTTCAAAAATACCTCTCTTTTAGTCTGGACAACTACTCCTTGGACACTGCCCGGTAATGTAGCCATAGCCGTAAATACAAAATTCGAATATGTTAAACTCCGGGCCGGGGATGAATTTTTAATTTTGGCTAAAGAAAGGGTTAAACCGGTTGGAATAAAAGGAGAAATTGTTAAAAAATTTAAAGGAAAAGATTTGGTTGGATTAAGATATCAACCTCTTTATCCTCTAAATGATGAAGTTTCAGCCCTTGGCTATAAACTAATTTCTGGCGATTTTGTCTCCTTGGAAGAAGGGACTGGTTTGGTTCATATTGCTCCGGCTTTTGGTGAGGAAGATATGGAGGTTGGCAAAAAGAATAATTTACCAATTTTGTTAACAGTGGATGAAGAGGGAAAATTTAGATTAGCTGTGAAAAAATGGGCAAGAATATTTGTTAAGGATGCCGATCCCTTAATAATTGAGGATTTAAAAAATAGAAACTTACTTTTTAAAGAAGAGCTATACGAACACGATTATCCTTTTTGTTGGCGATGTCATTCACCTTTACTTTATTACGCCAAAAAATCCTGGTTTATCAGAATGACCAGAGTGAAAAAAGATTTGATTAAAAATAATCAAAAAATTAACTGGTTTCCAGTCCATTTGAAAAAAGGAAGATTCGGAGAATGGCTAAGGGAAATTAAAGATTGGACCCTTTCCAGGGAAAGATATTGGGGAACTCCTTTGCCAATTTGGCAATGTGAAAAATGCAAAAATTTAGAAATTATTGGATCCTTAAAAGATTTAATTTCTCAGAAATTTTCGGCTAATAATTATTTTATTTTGCGTCACGGGTATTCTTTAAGACAAATTAAGAAATTGGCTCTTTGTTGGCCAGAGAAAATTTATTGCCCTTTAGCTAAAAAAGGTGAAAAAGAAGTTAAAGCATCAGCAGAAAAAATAAAAAATAAAAAAATTAATATTATTTTTAGCTCTGATCTTTTGCGAACAAAAGAGACTGCAGAAATTCTTTCTAAAGAAACCGGAGCTAGAATTATCTTTGATAAAAGACTGAGGGAATTTAATGTCGGTGTCTTTAATAGAAAAAATCCAAAATTGGCTTGGGATTATTTAAATAAAAAGAAAAATCTGATTAAAGCTAAGTTACCAAAAGGGGAGAGTTTAATTAATATCAGAAAAAGAATGTATAATTTTTTGAAAGAAATAAATGAAAAATATCGAAAGATGAATATTTTAATTGTTTCTCATGAGCTTCCTTTAACCATTTTGGAATGGACTTTGAAAGGTCTCCCTTTGGAGAAAATTTTGGATTTAAGAAAAGAAGGGAAAATAAAAAGAATTAAAACCGGAGAGTTTCGGAAAATAGAATTTAAAAATTTACCTTTTAATAAAGAGATGGAATTAGACTTCCACCGGCCTTATATTGATGAAGTAAAATTTTATTGTCAAAATTGTCAGAGATTTATGAAAAGAGTTCCCGAAGTAATTGATTGCTGGTTTGATTCAGGAGCAATGCCCTTTGCCCAATATCATTATCCTTTTGAAAACCAAAAATTACAAAAAGAGCAGTTTCCAGCAGATTATATTTCCGAAGCAGTGGATCAGACTCGGGGCTGGTTTTATACTTTGCACGCCATTTCTACTTTATTAAAAAAGAGCCCAGCTTACAAAAATGTTATTTCTTTAGGCCATGTTTTAGACCAAAAAGGTGAAAAGATGTCAAAGTCAAAAGGAAATGTAATCAATCCCTGGTCAATTGTTGAAAAATATGGAGCAGACGCTACCCGTTGGTATTTTTTTACCGTTAATCAACCAGGCGATTCGAAATTATTTTCGGAAAAGGACGTAGAAGAGAGTTTAAGGAAACTTATTTTAACTTTATGGAATTGCTTTACCTTTTTTAAAACATATACAGAGAGAATCTGCGTAAATCCGCGTAGCTATCTGCGTAAATCTGCTTCTACTCTATTAGATAGATGGATCATTTCTAAATTAAATGGGTTAATCCAGCGAGTGACTGAAAATTTAGATAAATATGATGTTACTGGAGCAGCTCGGAATATTGAGAACTTTGTAGTCAATGACCTTTCTCTCTGGTATATCAGAAGATCGAGACGCCGCTTTCAAAAACCGGAAACTAAAGAAGAATTAAAAGAGGCATCTCAAACCTTAGCTCATACCCTTTTAACTTTGAGTAAATTGGTAGCTCCCTTTATTCCTTTCTTATGTGAAGAAATTTTCAGATGTTTAAACTCGAAGTTTAAACACTCGGTTCATCTGGAAAGTTGGCCGAAAAGGAGTAAAAAATTAGTTGATAAAAAATTGGAAAAGAAGATGGAAAAAGTTAGAGAAATTGTCGCCCGGGCATTATCTGAAAGGGCAAAGGCAAAAATAAAAGTCCGCCAGCCTTTAGGTGAATTAAGAATTAAAAATTACGAATTAAGAAAAGAGAAAGAATTGCTGGATTTAATTAGAGAAGAAGTTAATGTAAAGAAAATTACTTTTGGGAAAACCTTGAAATTAGATACTAAAATTACCCTCGAACTTAAAGAGGAGGGAATGGTCAGGGAGGTGATTCGCCATATTCAAGAGATGAGAAAGGAAGCTTCCTTTAAACCGAAAGATAAAATTTTAGTTAGATATTTAGCCAGCCCAGATTTGGAGAAAATTTTAATCAAAAATGAAAAGATTATTTTAAAAGAGGGAAAAATTAAAGATTTCGGAGTTAGGGAAAAGGAAAAACAAGTTTTTGATGTTGAGAAAGAAATTAAAATTAACCAGGAAAAATTATGGTTGGGGATTCGAAAAATCTGATTATGTTAAAATAAAATAATGTTAATATTTTGGATTCTAATTTTCATTTTGAGCTTAGCTTTGTTGGTAAAATCAGCCGATTGGCTTGTTGAGAGCTCAGAGAAAATTGCTTTATCTTTGAAAGTTTCGCCCTTTATCATCGGTGTAACCATTGTTGCCATTGGCACCTCTATGCCTGAATTGGCTACCGCTTTCGCCTCTACTCTTAAAGGCGCCACTGAAATTGTGGTAGCTACTGTTATTGGTGCCAATGTTCACAATATCTTCTTAGTTATTGGATTGGCAGCCATTTTGGCCAGAAGATTAATGATAAAAAGAAGCTTGATTGATCTTGACCTTCCCCTTTTGGCAATTAGTACCGCCATTTTTCTTTTTGTTGCCTACGATGGTGAAATTACCTGGCAGGATGGCCTTTTACTTTTAATAACCTTTTTAATTTATCTTATCTATACAATTTATGAGAGAAAAGAAGAGGAAAAACCGGAAGTAGAAGGGATTGTTGAGGTAATACCCGAGCTAGGGAGAAGAGAAATAGAAAAAGTCGAGAAACTTCATTTTAAGGTTTTTCTCTTTTTGATTCTGGGAGTGGCAGGTCTTGTGATTGGAGCAAAATATACCATTGAATCTGCTCTCCAGTTAGCTAATCTATTAAAACTTCTTCCTTCGGTTATTGCTTTTATTGGCATTGCCTTTGGCACATCTTTTCCAGAGCTTCTTGTTTCTGTTCGGGCAGCCTGGAAGAAAAAATACGAAATTGCTTTAGGTAATATATTTGGTTCCAGTGTCTTTAATATTTTGGTAGTTACTGGTTTACCTGCCTTTTTGACCACTGTGAAAATAGATCAAATCACTCTGACTATTGGATTTCCTTTTTTGATCGCTGCCACCCTGCTTTTTGTTATTTCTGGAATTTCGGGAAGAATTCACATCTGGGAAGGCTCACTATATGTTTTGGCCTACATTGTTTTCTGCCTAAAACTTCTCGGCTTATTTTAAATATCAAAACTTGTTAAACCATACTAACATACCAAATTAATGTTCATCCATTATCGAACTCAGGGAATTATTCTGAAAAAAATTGACCGGGGGGAAGCTGATCAAATATTCACAATCTATACAAAAAATTTTGGGAAATTAGAAATTTTAGGAAAGGCAATTAGAAAAATTTCTTCAAAACTAAGATCGGGAGCAGAAATTTTTTATTTAACGGAAATAGAATTTATCCAAGGGAAAACCCACAAAACCTTAACTGATGCAATTTCATTGGATAAATTTGAAAATCTAAGAAAAGACTTAAAAAAATTAGCTATTGCTTATAAAATCTCGGAAGTTTTAGATAATTTAGTCAAAGGCCAAGAGCCCGATGAAAAAATCTGGAATCTATTAAATGAAACATTCTATAAGTTAAATGACTACAAGCTAAAAGCTGAAAGATATAAGCTAATCTATTACTGTTTCCTCTGGAACCTTCTCTCCATTCTGGGTTACAAAGCTGAACTTCATAATTGTCCTATTTGCCAAAAAAAATTAAGACCGGAGGAACTTTATTTTAATCCGAAAGAAGGAGGAATAATTTGCTCGAATTGTTTTAAAAAAGTAAAATCAGGTAAAGAGGTGAAAGCGGAGATAGTAAAGATTTTAAGAATCATTCTTGAAAAAGACTGGAAAACCCTCTCTAAATTAAAAATTGGAAAACCTTATCTAAAATCATTAGATATAATTTCTGATGAATGTTATTCGTATACCTTGCTCACTTTGTGAGCGAGGGGCGAGATGAAAACTTCGTTTTCAGCGAGCACTCGTGGAAATTTGTAATTGGTCTTGCCCTTATGAAAAGAAAATTTATTACCTTCTTAATTATCATTGCGGCAATTTCTGGTTTAATTGGCTTTTGGAATTGGCAAAGGAATATCTATTCAAAAGAAACTCTAAAATTAGAAATTTTGGGTCCAGAGAATATTGAATTGACAAAAGAATTTGAATATCTGGTGAAATATAAAAACAATGGAAACATTCGTTTAGAAGAGCCCAAACTTATTTTTGAATATCCAAGCCATTCGATTTTGGACGCCACCCTCCCACCACCCACAGGCAAATCTCTAAGACAGGAAATAGGCGCTGAAATATTAGGAGATGCTATTTATCCTGGCGAAGAAAAAACCATTTCTTTTAAGGCCAGATTAATTGGTAAGGAAGGGGAAACTTTGACTGCCAAAGCCTTATTATCGTATCGGCCAAAAAATTTAAAAGCCAGATATGAATCTTCCACCACCTTTACCACTCAAATCAAATCAGTTCCTCTTACCTTTGAATTTGATTTACCTTCCAAAATTGAATCCGGAAAAGATTTAAAATTTAGATTAAATTATTACTCAAACATTGATTACCCACTTTTGAATTTAAGAGTGATAGCTGAATATCCTTCTGGTTTTGAATTTTTGCAGGCAACTCCTCCCTCTTTAGAAAAAGTAGAATGGAAACTACCACCTCTGAACCTAGCTGAGGGAGGAAGAATTGAAATTTCAGGAAAAATCAGGGGAGAGGTCAGGGAACAAAAATTGTTTAAAGCCAGATTGGGAATTTGGCAAGAGGGAGAATTTATTTCCTTAAAAGAAATAGCTAAAGGGATAGAAATTATTCAGCCAGCCTTATGGGTCTTCCAACAAATTAATGGTAGCCCCAAATATCTGGCTAATCCTGGCAACCTTCTCCATTATGAAATATTTTTCAAAAATGTGGGAGGAGAAACCCTTTTTGACCTTTCTCTAATGACCACTTTAATTGGAGATATTTTTGATTTCCAAACTCTCAAAGCTCCGGAAGGAGAATTTAGCTTAGGAGATAATTCGATAGTCTGGGAATGGAGAAGGGTAAGAGATCTTCAATTTTTAGAACCAGGAGAAGAAGGAAAAGTTGAATTTTGGGTAAGATTAAAAAAAGATTGGCCAATCCCCTCCCTGGAAGGAAAAACGGAAATTAGAAATCGAATTTATTTAAGTCAAGTCAAAGAGGAATTCTCGACTAAGGTTAATTCAAAATTGGAAATAACCCAAAAAGGATATTTTGAAAGCGAGCTTTGGGAAAAATCTGGCCCCATCCCCCCGAGAGTCGGAGAGGCGACCACTTATACTATAATTTGGCAGGCAAAAAATTATTATAATGAGGTTAAAGATGTTAAAGTTAAAGCGACCTTGCCTCAAAATGTTAAACCGACTGGAAAAATTTTCCCAGAGGAAGCTACAGAGAAATTTTTCTTTGATTCTCAATCAAGAGAAATTGTCTGGAGTGTTGGCGATTTAAAAGTTGGCCAGGGAGTTTTAAATCCAGCTCCCAACATTTCTTTCCAGATTGAATTTTTGCCCGAGGAAAGTCAGAGAGGTAGTACTCCCGATTTAATTAGCCAAGCTAAAATAACTGGTGAAGATAGCTGGACCGGAGAAAGTTTAGAAGCAGTTAGCCCCCCTCTTAACACCACTTTACCTGATGATGAAACAATAACCGAAGAAATGGGAATTATTCAATAATTATGGCTGATTTAATGTCAAAAATTATATCACTTTGTAAACGACGAGGATTTATTTTTCCTTCTTCGGAAATTTACGGCGGTTTTGGTTCTTGTTATGATTTCGGGCCTTTGGGAGTGGAAATGAAAAATAATATTAAGAAAGCTTGGTGGGATGAAATGACAAAAAATCAGGAGAATATTGTTGGATTGGATGCGGCAATTTTGATGTCGCCTAAAGTTTGGCAGGCATCAGGTCATTTAACTGCTGGCTTTGCTGATTTATTGGTTGAATGTAAATCTTGTCATAAAAGATTTCGAGTTGATGAGTTAAAAACAAAAGTCTGTCCGGAATGCGGGGGGAAATTAACTGAGCCGAGAAAATTCAATTTGATGATGAGAACTTTTGTTGGGCCGGTGGAGGATGAGGCAGCCCTAACTTATCTAAGGGCAGAAACTTGTCAGGGGATTTATATGAATTATGAAAATGTCTTAAATTCGATGAGATTGAAAATTCCTTTTGGGATGGCTCAAATTGGAAAAGCCTTTAGGAATGAAATTACCACTAAAAATTTTGTCTTCAGGATTAGGGAATTTGAGCAAATGGAAATGGAGTGGTTTTGTCGACCAAAAGAGGCTGAAAAATATTTTGATTTCTGGAAAAAAGAAAGATTGAATTGGTATCTAAATTTGGGAATTAAAAAGGAGAATTTGAGGCTAAGAGAAGTAAAGAAGGAAGAGAGACCCCATTATTCCAAAGAAACAGTTGACATTGAATACAAATTCCCATTTGGCTGGGGAGAATTGGAGGCAATCAACAATCGGGGAGATTTCGATTTATCAAATCATTCAAAATGTTCAGGAAAAGACTTAAGATATGTCGATGAGGAAAAGAAGGAAAAATATTTTCCCTACATCGTTGAGACTTCTGGAGGGATAGATAGAGTTTTTTTAGCTCTTTTGTGCGATGCTTATCAGGAAATAAAAGGAGGGAGAACAAAAACGACAAAGCCAACAAAAGAAGTTGAGATTCTTCTGAAATTAGATAAAAAAATTGCTCCAATAAAAGTAGCAGTTTTACCTTTAGTCAGGAATAAACCAGAAATCGTTAAAAAAGCCAAAGAAGTCTATCAATTATTAAAACCTCATTTTGTCTGCCAATACGATGAATTAGGTTCTATTGGCCGGAGATATCGCCGCCAAGACGAGATTGGCACGATTTACGCCTTAACCATTGATTTTGAAAGCTTAAAACAGGAAGACCTCACCGTGAGAGATCGCGATACAATGAAACAAGAAAGAGTAAAAATTAAAGATTTAATCAAAGTTTTAAAAGAAAAACTGGAAAGATGAAATATGTTTAAAAAGACCACTCTTTCTAACGGTTTGCGGATTATTACTGTTCCTCAAAAGGGAACTCAGGCAGTGACAGTTTTGGTATTGGTTGGAACTGGTTCTAAATATGAAAAAAAAGAAATTAATGGGATATCCCATTTTATTGAACATTTATTTTTTAAGGGAACTAAAAAAAGACCTTCTCCTTTAGCAGTGGTTGAGCCTTTAGATAAAATTGGAGGAATTTATAACGCTTTTACCTCGGAAGATTACACTGGTTATTTTACCAAGGTTGCTGCTTCCTATTTTGACTTAGCCTTAGATTGGGTTTCAGATATTTATTTAAATTCTCTGCTTCCAGAAAAAGAAATAAAAAAAGAGAGGAGAGTAATTATTGAGGAAATTAATATGCATTGCGATCATCCCATGTCTTATGTTGGAATTCTCTGGTCAAAACTTTTATACGGTGATCAGCCGGCTGGCTGGGATGTGGCTGGAACCAAAGAAAGCGTGATGAAAATCTCGCGCCAGAACTTAATTTCCTATATGAAAAATCAATATGTGGCTCAAAATACTATTATTTGTGCAGCCGGAAAAATCAATTCCTCTGTTACGATAAATAAAGTAAAAAAATATTTTTCTAAAATAAATACCACTAAACCTCTTAAGAAATCAAAAGTTGTGGAAAGACAGACCATCCCAGAGTGCCTTTTACACCTAAGAAAAACTGACCAGACCCATCTTTGTCTAGGAGTGAGAGGATATAATCTTTTCCATCCCCAAAGATTTGCTCAAGAATTATTAGGAATAATTTTGGGAGGAATGATGAGTTCGAGGTTATTTATGGAAGTGAGGGGAAAACTAGGAATAGCCTATTACATCACAACCAGTGTTGACTCTGATCCTGATACTGGCTATTTGGTTACTCAGGCTGGAGTAGATAATGAAAAAATAGAGAAAGCCATCTCCGTTATTTTAAAAGAATATAAAAAGGTTACTCAAAGAAAAGTTCCTAAAGATGAACTAAAAAAAGCAAAAGATTGTATAAAAGGAAAAACAACTCTTTTGTTAGAATCTTCTGATGCCCAAGCCTCTTTCTATGCTGGTCAGGAACTTCTGGAAAAGAAAATTTTAACTCCAGAAGAAATTTTTGCTAAAATTGATAAAGTTGCCGCTGAAGATATTTTAAAAGTAGCTAAAGATATTTTTCAACCAAAAAAATTAAATTTAGCTCTAATTGGCCCATTTAAAGATAAAGCCAAATTTCAAAAATTACTAAAATTATGAATTCAAACAGGGTCTTAGACTACAACCCACCCCCCACCCGTCAAGGAAATATTTTAGATATATCTTGGGGGACAATTTTGAAAATTGGAATTGCTTTCCTGGCTTTTTATATTATTTATTTAATAAGAGATATTTTAATTTGGCTTATTTTCGCCTTAATTATTTCAGTTTTATTCAATCCGGCAATTAATTTTTTAGAAAAAAGAAAAATTCCCCGAGTGATATCTACCCTCTTCGTTTATATTTTTGTTTTTGGAATTTTAGGACTTTTAATTTATTTTACTGCCTCTGTCTTTATTTCCGAAATTCGCCAGTTTACCCAACTTTTTCCTCAATATTTTGAGAAGTTTGCCCCACCCCTGAAAGAATTGGGACTGGAGGCCTTTGAGAGTTTTGAAATTTTTACCAAAAGTTTTCAAGAATGGTTAATTCAGGCCTCAGCCAGTATTTTTTCTGGCCTGGCTGCCATTTTTGGCGGAATTTTTGCTACCCTGACTATTTTTATTATTGCCATTTTCCTCTCAATTGAAGCAAAAGGAGTAGAAAGAGCAATTAGCCTCCTTTCTCCAAAAAATAAAACCGCCTATATTTTAGACCTTTGGGGGAGATGCCAGACTAAAGTTTCTGGTTGGTTTGGAGCCAGAATCTTGTGTTGTCTTTTCGTTGGATTGGGCTCTTATCTAGCTCTTTATCTCTTTAAGATAGATTATCCTTTTGCCCTGGCTTTGTTTGCCGGTATAACTAACATTATTCCAATTGTCGGCCCAATAATCGCCGGAGTGATAATTGCTATAATCGCTGCTTTAGATTCTTGGCTAAAAGCCCTCCTTATTTTAATTGTTTTTATTCTCATCCAACAAATCGAGGGCAATATTTTAACTCCCATTTTAACTAAAAAATTTATTGGCCTACCTCCAGTTTTAGTCTTGATTTCTTTAATGATTGGCGGAAAATTATGGGGAATTTTGGGAGCAATTTTAGCTATTCCTTTAGCCGGAGTAATCTATGAATTTTTAAGGGATTTTTTGAAAAAAAGAAAGGAAGGAACTTTACCCGAGCCAACTGTAAAAAAACCAATAATTTGGTGAAATGTCCACCCTTTACGTTGTTGCCACTCCTATTGGGAATCTAGAGGATATTAATCTCAGAGCCCTCCGAGTTTTAAAGGAGGTTGATTTAATTTTGTGCGAAGATACCAGGGTAACAAAGAAATTACTGGATCATTATCAAATAAAAACTCCAACCCTTAGCTATCATCAGCATAGCAAATTAAAAAAAGTTGAATATATTATTCAACTTTTAAAAGCAGGTAAAAATTTAGCCTTGGTTTCCGATGCTGGAACTCCCGGTATTTCTGATCCCGGCAACAAATTAGTCAATGCTATTATCACGAGCCCCGGACTCGTGAGGAAAATTGTGTCTGTTCCGGGGCCGTCGGCAGTTACCACCGCAGCTTCTATTTCTGGTTTTCCCATGGATAAATTCATTTTTTTGGGCTTCCCGCCAACCAAAAGAAAAAGGAAAAAATTTTTTGAGGAAGTATTAAGCTCAAAGTACCCGGTAGTTTTTTATGAATCCCCCTATCGAATTTTAAAAACTTTAAAGGAGCTAAGCTCTTTTACTGAAAATCGGGAAATAGTGGTTTGTCGGGAATTGACTAAAAAATTTGAAACAATTTATCGCGGACGGATCGAAAAAGTAATTAAAGAAATTGAAAAAGACCAAGCAAGAGGAGAATTCGTAGTAGTTGTTGAAGGAAAAAGATAAATTTTATTAAGACTAAGATTATGAAAAAATATTATCTTTCAACAGCACTCCCTTATGTTAATGAAGCCCCCCACGCCGGCTGGGCATTAGAGATTATCCAAGCTGATGTTATAGCTCGATATCACCGACTTTTAGGTGAGGATGTTTTCTTTTTGACAGGGACAGATGAAAATTCCCTAAAAAATGTTCGGGCAGCAGAGGAAGAAGGGATAAATGTAAAAGAATTAGTTGATAGAAATGCCAAGAAATTTCACCAGTTAAAAGAAGCTCTTAATTTGACCTTCGATGATTTCATTCGGACTACTGAAGAAAGGCATCAAAAAGGAGCTCAAAAACTTTGGCAAGCTTGTCAGAAAGATATTTATAAAAAAACATACAAGGGATTATATTGCGTGGGTTGCGAAGAATTTTATAAAGAAAATGAACTTGAAAATGGACTTTGTCCAGAGCATAAAACTAAACCAGAACTTATTGAAGAAGAAAATTATTTTTTCCGGCTTTCGAAATATCAAAATAAATTAAAGAAGATTATTGAAAATGATGAAATTAAAATAATCCCAGAGGTAAGAAAAAACGAAGTTTTAAATTTTATAAATACTGGCCTTCAGGATATTTGTATCTCTCGAACAGCTGAGCGAGGTAGAGGATGGGGAATTCCAGTTCCAGGTGACCCAAGTCAAATTTTGTGGACCTGGTACGACGCTCTTAGCAACTATATTAGTGCTGTTGGATACGCTGATAATCCAAAAAAATTTAGAAAATGGTGGCCAGCCGATCTTCACATTGTAGGGAAAGGGATACTTCGCTTTCATGCCATATATTGGATAGCGATGATTCTTTCAACCAAATTAGCTTTGCCAAAAAAAATTTTTGTTCATGGTTATTTAACTTCCAGTGGTCAGAAAATGTCAAAGAGTTTAGGAAATGTCATTGACCCCTTCGAATTGGTTAAAAAATATGGGGCAGATGCTGTTAGGTATTTTCTTTTGCGGGAAATTCCGCCAACTGAAGATGGCGATTTTACTTATCAGAAGTTTGAAGAAAGATATAATTCTGATTTAGCGAAAGGACTTGGCAATTTGGTAGCCAGGGTTTTAACCATGGCTGAGAGAACAAAAATTCAGGAATATAGCCACATTGCTGTTCAGTCCCAGCTTGATCAACCCTGGAAAAATTATAAAAAAGCCTTAAATGAATTTAAATTCAATGAAGCCTTAATGGCTATTTGGGATTTGATTAGTTTTGCCGATGGCTACATTGAAAGTGAAAGACCCTGGGAAGTAATTACTGAACTGCCGACGAAAGAAAGACTACAACCCACCCACCACCCTCCTAAGCGAAGTTCGGGCTCCTCAGTAGTAATTTTTAATTTATTATTTATTTTAGGAAATATTGCTCAGCTTCTTCAGCCATTTTTACCAGAGACTTCAGAAAAAATATTTGGACAATTGGGTATAAAACCAACTCAGAAAAAGCCCTGGCATTTTAAAATAAAAAAGGGAATATCCTTGTTCCCAAGGATTTAAATTGTGGATAAACTGTGGGTAAAAATCGAATTTCCATAAATTTAAGTATTAACTCTGGGGTTGACAAGAATTTTGGTTTTGCTATCATAAAATTGGCCGTGGAACCAAAGGAGAAATCCAGAGGGGAAACGGCCATTTTTGTTTTAAATTTATGCTAATTGATACCCATGCCCATTTAAATTTCAATGCTTATAAAGAAGATGCCGAGAAGGTCATTAGACGTTCTTTAGATAACGATGTTTGGATGATAAATATTGGCACTAATTATCAGACAAGTAAAAAGGCGGTAGAGATTGCCCAGAAATATGAAAAAGGAGTTTTGGCTGCCATCGGTCTTCACCCAATTCATCTGGAAACTGGTTTAGTTAAGGCTAAAATTGATAAAGAGGAGATTAATTTTAAAGCAGCTGAAGAAGAATTTGATTACGAGAAATATAAAAAATTAGCTCAATCGCCCAAAGTTGTAGCGATTGGCGAAATTGGCTTAGATTATTATTACAAACCAAAAACCAAAAGAAAATTGGAGTTGTTTAAAGAGAAACAAAAAGAAGCCCTTTTAAAGCAATTAGAAGTAGCAAAAGAACTAAATTTACCAATAATTTTTCATTGCCGGATGGCACATCAAGATTTAATCGAAATTCTCTCAGAAAATCTAGACTTAAAACCTCAAAAAGCAGTAGCTCATGGTTTCGTCGGAAATTCAGAAGAGCTCCAAAAATATTTAAATTTCGGATTTTACATCGGCTTTAATGGAATAATTTTCAAATCGATTGAAGAAATAAACTTCGAAGAAAATATTAAAAATACTCCCTTAGATAAAATTTTAATTGAGACTGATTGTCCTTATTTAACTCCTCCTCAGGTTGAAGGCAGAAATGAGCCGATTTATGTAAAATATGTCGTTGAAGAAATTGCCAAAATTAAAAATATTAGTTATGAAGAAATATCAGAAATTACCACTGAAAATGCCAAAAGATTATTCAGGATATAAAATCAAAATCGCTATTATTGGTGGGACGGGATTAGAGGATCCGAGGTTTTTTAAAAAGATTAGAGAGGTAAAAATAAAGACCCCTTTTGGTCTTCCTTCAACTGCTATTCATATTAATGACTTTTTGGGCAAGAAAGTTGCTTTTTTATCTCGTCATGGGAAACTACATGGCATTCCACCTCACCGCGTAAATTCAAAAGCCAATATTTGGGCCTTAAAGAAGTTAAGAATAGAAAGAATTATTGGAGTTTGTGCTGTTGGTTCTTTAAAGAAAAATTTTAGGCCAGGCGATATTGTTATTTGTGACCAATTTATCGATTTTACCAAAAAGCGTGAATATACTTTTTATAATAAAGAAGCGGTTCATGTTTCTTTAGCTGATCCTTTTTGTCCGGAATTAAGAAATTTATTTTATAAAGAGGCAAAGAAATTAAAAATTCCCGTGCATCAAAAAGGAGCTTATTTATGTATTGAAGGTCCAAGATTTTCCACCAGGGCGGAGTCAAAGTTTTTTAGAAATTTTGCTGATGTAATAGGTATGACTTTGATTCCCGAAGCAATTTTAGCCAGAGAATTGGAAATTTGTTATTTATCTTTAGCCATGATCACCGATTACGATATCTGGCAGCCTCACCCAGTTAATGTAGAAGAAGTAATAAAAACAATGCAAAAAAATCTGGAGAAGATAAAGAAACTATTAAAAGTTGCTATCCCTAAAATTAAAGAAAAAAGAACTTGTCCCTGTAAAACAGCTTTAAAAAATGCCAAAGTTTAAGGAAAAAATTATGAATTATAAAAAATTTACCTCGCACCAAATCTCCATGAAAACAAAGGTAAAATCAATTTTTTTTAATAAACGACATCGTCAACGAGGATTTGGTGCAGGGTTTATTGCTGAAAAAATAAAAGAGATTAGAAAAATTATTGGCCAAGAAAGGGCAATTAGTGTATTATCAGGAGGAGTGGATAGTTCAACTGTGACTGTTTTAGGTTATCGAGCAATAGGAAATCAATTAAAAACTGTTTTTATAGACAATGGCTTAATGAGAGAAAATGAGCCAGAAAATATTGTAAAAACATTTAAAAAACTGGGAATAAAGGTTGAAATAATAGAGGCCAAAGATAAATTCTTTAGAGTTTTAAAAGGGAAAATTGATCCTGAAGAAAAGAGAAAGGCAATTTCTCAGGTTTTTTACGGAGATGTTTTTAAGGAAATTCTCAAAAAGAATAGAATTAAATTTTTATTACAGGGAACTAATTTGACCGATATTGAAGAGACGGTGGCTGGCATAAAATTCCAACACAATGTTTTAGAGCAAATTGGAATTTCGCCAGAAAAAGAATACGGATACAAAGTTATTGAACCCCTGATTGAACTTCGGAAAAATGAGATAAGAAAAGTGGCTAAACTCCTTGGATTACCGGAAATAATCCAGCAGAGAATTCCCTTTCCTGGCCCAGCTTTGGCTGCTAGAGTGATTGGCGAAGTCACTCAGGAGAGGATTGCCATTATCAGAAAAGCAACTGCCATTGTCGAAAAAGAACTAAAAAACTCCGGTGCTTTTCAATACTTCCCGGTTTTAATGGAAGACAAAGCCACCGGAATAAAAGGTGGAAAAAGAGAAGTTGGTAATATTATAATGATTAGATGTATTGAAAGTATTGATGCCAGAAAAGCGACTCCAACTAAACTTTCCTGGAAAATATTAGAAAAAATTACCAAAAGATTAACTAATGAGGTTCCGAGAGTAAATCGCATTTGTTATGATATTACTCCCAAGCCCCCAGCCACCATAGAATATATCTAACCAGTTTTAAAATTTTTTTATACAAAAGTCGGCTTGAAGAAGCCGATTTTTTGTGGCAAAATAAATTATTATGAACCAATATAATCCTCAAAAAATTGAAAAGAAGTGGCAGAAAATCTGGGAGAAAATTAAGATTTTTAAAGCACTGGATAAATCTAAAAAACCAAAATTTTATTGCTTAGATATGTTTCCCTATCCTTCAGCAGAAGGATTACATGTTGGTCACTTAAGGGGTTATACCTTTTCTGATCTGATTTCAAAAAAGAAAATGATGGAGGGATATAATGTTTTGCACCCGATGGGATTTGATGCCTTTGGTTTGCCGGCTGAAAACTTTGCTATTAAAACTGGTATTCATCCAGCCATTTCAACTAAAAAGGCAATTAAAAATATTAAAAAGCAACTAATCTCAGCTGGTTTTGGCTACGATTGGGAAAGAGAAATTTGCTCTTGTGACCCCGAATATTACAAATGGACTCAGTGGTTTTTCTTACAGCTTTACAAAGCCGGATTAGCTTATAAAAAGAAAGCGGCAGTAAATTTTTGTCCTTCTTGCAAAACAGTTTTAGCTAATGAGCAGGTAATTACTGGCCGCTGCGAGCGCTGTGATACTTTAGTTGAAAAAAAATATTTGGAACAATGGTTCTTTAAAATTACTGATTATGCTGAAAGATTAATTTCTGATTTAGACAAAATTGATTGGCCAGAAAAAATTAAAATCATGCAGAGAAACTGGATTGGGAAATCAGAGGGAACGGATATAAAATTTCTAATTCCTAATTCCCAATTTCTAATTGATGTGTTTACAACTCGGGCTGATACTTTGTTTGGATGTACCTATGTAGTGATTGCTCCCGAGCATCCTTTAATTGAAGATTTAAAATCAAAAATCGAAAACTGGGCGGAGATTAAAAAATATATTGAAGAAGCGAAAAAGAAAACTGAGATTGAAAGGTTGGCCGAAGACAAGGAGAAAACCGGAATTGAACTTAAAGGGGTAAAAGCAATTAATCCAATTAATAATCAAGAAATTCCAATTTTCGTGGCTGATTACGTTTTAATGGAATACGGAACTGGGGCAATTATGGCCGTTCCTGCCCATGATCAAAGAGATTTTCTTTTTTCTAAAAAATATAATTTACCAATTGTTGAGGTAATTAAATCCGAAGACAGAAAATCCTCAGTCACCCGAGCGAAGCGAAGGGTGGGAGATGAACGAAGTTCAGCGACCGAAGAGCAGGCCTTTGAGGAAGACGGGGTTCTTATTAATTCTGGAATTTTTTCAGAAATGAAATCAGCCAAAGCTAGGGAAGAAATGACAAAATATTTGGAAAAAAGAAATTTGGGTAAAAAAGCAGTCTATTACAAACTGAGAGATTGGTTGATTTCTCGCCAAAGATATTGGGGAGTTCCTATTCCAATAATTTATTGTCAAAAATGTGGAGAGGTAGCGGTTCCAGAAAAAGATTTACCAGTTCTTTTACCAAAAGTTAAAGATTTCCTTCCCACTGGGAAAGGCGAATCTCCTTTAGCTAAAGTAAAAAAGTTTGTTCGTGTTAAATGTCCAAAATGCGGAGGTAAAGCTAAAAGAGAAACCGATACCTTAGATACCTTTGTTTGTTCTTCCTGGTATTTTTGGAGATACACTGATCCCAAAAATACAAAAGAATTTGCTTCAAAAGAAAAAATTAAAAATTGGCTACCAGTTGATTTATATATTGGTGGAGCAGAACATGCCACTGGCCATCTTTTATATTCCCGCTTTTTTGCCAAAGCTCTTTTTGATCAAAAATTAATTCAGTTTGCTGAACCTTTTTCAAAATTATTTAATCAGGGAACAGTCTATCGCTTAGGAGCTAAGATGTCTAAATCCAAAGGCAATGTCGTCACTCCCGATTATATTTTTCAAAAATTTGGAGCAGAGACTATGCGGCTTTACGAACTTTTTATGGGGCCAGCTGATCAGGCTACCGAGTGGTCAGATAAAGGAGTAATAGGTTGTTATAGATTTTTGAATAGGGTTTGGAATTTGCAAAATAA